>Ga0070658_10001272_pt1 | contig 21575 bp, 12 predicted proteins | sample KBSC13metaG_FD_64664 | JGI IMG/M metagenome (GOLD analysis project Ga0070658, IMG submission 64664) | Corn rhizosphere microbial communities from Kellogg Biological Station, Michigan, USA - KBS C1-3 metaG | ecosystem: Host-associated > Plants > Roots > Rhizosphere > Soil ...
GTGCCAAAGGTAAGAAGGTCCCGGTCCTGCAGCAGCCGCACATTCTCATAAGCAAATGAGGAAAATGTCGTGAACCCTCCACAAAAGCCCGCGGTGAGCATCAGCCGGAGGTCGGGCGAGAACCAGTCCCATCGTTCCGCCGATCCGTAAAAGGCCCCAACCAAAAAGCACCCTACGATATTCACCACGAAGGTGCCATAAGGGAATTCGCTGACATACCACTGCGCTATCCCGAGCGACAAGGTATAACGTGCGACGCCCCCGAGCATACTGCCGAGAGCGACAAGCAAGACATTCCTGTTCATACGGTCTTTGCCTCCGTAACCTGAGCAGGCGTCATCAGCTGTTTTTTAGCGGTTTGTTTCGGGAAGACACCATTTCCCGTTTTGACGTGAGAAGTTTCGCATGCCCGCCTAGCGTGGTCAAGACCCAAGTATTCCAACCTACACACCAGTTCCTTAGAAATATCTACTCTGTTTTTACCGTATGAGGTCCGTACAGGTAAGCACTCCCAAGGAACTTGCGGAGCCGATCTCGCGGCTCGCGTATGGATCCGGTATTTCTACGGTCAACGTTCAGGAAGTCTCGTCGTGGCACGAGGACGGCCGTCGTGAGCAAAAGGTCAACGTCGTTTTCGAAACATCCACACCCAAGGCGAAGACATTCGTCGATCGGCTGCTCCTATCGGATCTCTATGACAGGAAGCTGATCGCATTCGTGGTTCGGGAGCGCCGATCGATCAACACGATGGATCCCATTCACGATGTCACCGATCCGTGGGTGGTGCCGAGCACTGATCTGCTGCAGGACCTTTACCAGTTTGCTCATATCACTTGGGGCCTGATCGGCCGCGTTCTGCTGGCAGCATGCCTGCTGGCATACGGGCTGCTGCACCAGAGCCTCCTGATGATGATAGCGGGAATGATGTTCATTCCGCTCCTGCCCGTTATCTCCGCTGTCGGGTTTGGCGCCTGGGTTGGACACTGGCGACTCTCGGTCAGGGCTTTGGGGATCCTGGGGATGACCCTTGCCCTTCTGTTTCTTGGCGGCTTGGCAGTCGGAGCAATGACCTCACCTCCGATCCAGTATTCAGACTTCCCGCCGCTGATCGCAGGTGCGCTGATCTCGGCCGCTGTGGGAGTGGCAGCAGCCCTGGCTAATACGGACGATGTCGGCCGCCGGGAATTGATAGGGCTGGCCGCAACATCACAGATCGCGATCGTCCCCGCATGGATGGGGCTTTGCACCGCCCTGGGGCTGCCCGCCTCGGCTACCGGTGGCGAGGTCCCGAAGCATCTCCTCTCCCTCGTGATCAATATAGCGTGCGTAGTGGTTGCATCCTTGATCACTTACGTGGCCATCAGAGCCCCGCATCCGTCATTGCGGGTCCTCAACGACGAAAAATGAAAAAGAACAAACGTCATTTCGGCGGGAAAACTGTCGATGTGCTCATCGACACCCCTCGGGATTCACGCAACAAGTACAAGTTTGACAAAAAACTCGGCGGCTTTAAGCTTGCGGGTGTGCTGACGGCTGGGCACTCGTTCCCGTATGATTTCGGGTCGATCCCGGGAACTGTTGGAGGCGATGGCGACGAAATAGACGTGCTGGTCCTGATGGATGAGCCTGCGTTCGTTGGCTGCCACGTCCGCTGCCGTTTGATCGGAGGCATCCGTGCTGACCAGACAGAGAGGGACGGTCGCGTGGAACGCAACGACCGTCTGCTCGCGGTGGCCAAAAGGTCCATTGAATACGCGCCCGTTGAAAACATCAGTGACCTAACCGACGAGCTCCTTTCGCAGATCGAACATTTCTTCATCTCGTACAACGAGGCCAAGGGCAATAAATTTGAGCCAAAGGGCCGCTTCGATGCCGCCGAGGCGGGGCGGATCGTCGCAAGCAGCTCTAAATGAGCCCCGCAGGTAACTTTCCGTACCAAATCTTGCCGACATATCCCGCAACCTATCAGTGAGCCCGTATCTACCCACACGATAGGAGGCAAGATGTATGGATTCCCATGAAACCGTAAAGGTCGCGCTCATAACCGGATGTTCTTCAGGGATCGGCCACGAGACCGCACTCAAACTCCAGGAGGCCGGCTTTCATGTCATAGCCACCGCACCTAAGCTGGATGAACTGGTCGATCTTCGCGATCAGGGCTGCGAGGTAATAGAGCTCGATGTCACTGACCAAGAGAGTTGTCGCAAGGCCGTGGAGTCTGCTGAGCGGCATCACGGTGCCGTAGACGTGCTGGTGAATAACGCCGGCTATGGGCAGTATGGCCCGATCGAGGAGATCCCGATCGAGGCGATCCGGTGGCAATTTGAGGTGAATGTTTTCGGAATGATCCGAATGGCGCAGCTTTGCCTCCCCGCAATGCGCAGGCAGAACCGAGGCCGGATCATCAACCTGAGCTCGATCGCGGGCGAGATCGAGCAGCCGGGTGCAGGCGTTTACCACGCCACGAAGCACGCTGTCGAGGCTATCGACGCCGCATTACGGGTGGAGGTCGAGGATTTCGGGATAAAGGTGATCGGCATTCAGCCCGGGCCGGTCAACACCAACTTCGACGACGTAGCGGTTGCCGCCATTCCTGACACGGGGCCGGAGAGCCCGTACCTCGACTTTAAGGAGAACCTAAAGGAATTTACGCATAAGCTGCTCGAGCCCGGCGGCATGGGAGTGCTGGAGCCATCCCAGGTCGCGGACAGGATCGTGGCTGCCGCAACTGACGACGACCCGGCCGCACGATATCACGTCGGCATGTTCTCCAAGACCGCGCACGTGCTAAACAAGATCACGCCTGACAGCATCTGGGACGCCGCCATGAAGGCCCAGCTCCCGATGCGGGAGAGAAAGGAGCACTGAACGAAGAAGGCCGCGTACGACGCGGCCTTTCAAAAGCACAACCAAGGATCGCGTCAGATCGCATTTGACGCGGACTGCGTTGGTTCCGAGACTCGCCGCAACACCTCTCCTGAATCTTCTCTCCCCAACTCCTCGGCAACGTCGGCAAGCGAAACGATGCCGCAGATCTTGCCGTCCCCGGTTACAGGTACGCGGCGGATCTGGTTCTCCTCCATTATTTGGCAGGCGTCCTCAAGGGAGGACTGAATATCTACGGTGATGGCCGGTTTGGTCATGCACTCTGAGGCCTGCACCTCGAGCGGATTCAACCCCTTGGCCACGACGCGGCAGACGATGTCTCGATCGGTGATCACTCCGACCGGGATCTTGCTTTCGAAACTCTCAACGACCGGGATCTCGCCGCAATCGCAGTCCACCATCATCCGAGCGACCTCCTCGAGCTTAGTGTCGGGTGTACAGCACGCCGGGTCACTGGTCATCATGTCTTCAACGTTCATAATTGCTACCTCTCTGGTATCTGCAGGCCGTCACAGGCTCGTCTCCACTCACCGCTCGACCGTACTCCTCCAGAGTGGCGGATAGCTCCGAGAACTATGTAAGATGGCGGACAAAAGGGATTTCACGCGCCGAACCCTCGTCAGGGGGCGATCATCACCTTCAACGCCTCCCGGTCATTCATCGCCCGATAACCCTCCGGCACCTCTTCAAGTCCAACCGTCCTATCGAAAACACGTCCGGGCTCGATCTCGCCTTCGAGGATCAGGGGCAGCAGGTCGTCGATGTATGCCCGCACCGGTGCCGGGCCGCCGCTCACCGTGACATTGTGGCGGAACATATTTCCCGCTTCCGGTATCGCACTGTAGTGGGGGACGCCGACACGGCCTACCGCACCGCCGGGGCGAACGATCCGCATAGACGTGTCCATCGCCTGATCGCTCCCGACGCACTCGAGAACGGCATGAACGCCGTACCCGCCCGTTAACTCCCTTACACGTTCGATCGCCTCGTCACCGCGTTCGCTGACGACATCAGTTGCTCCGAAATCCTTCGCGAGTTCGATCCGGCCGGCGTGCCGGCCCATGATTATGATCTGCTCCGCTCCGAGTAGATTCGCCGCAATTACGCCGCACAGCCCGACAGCTCCGTCGCCAACGACCGCGACGCGTTCGCCTTCGTCGACAGCAGCCATGAGGGCCGCGTGATAGCCGGTGCCCATCACGTCCGAGAGCGTCAGCAGCGAGCCCAGGACGGCCGCGTCTTCTGACCTGGCGACCGTATAAAGTGTGCCGTCCGCTTGCGGTACGCGAACGGCCTCGGCCTGCGCCCCGGCTACCTCGGGATTACCGAAGAATCCACCGTGAATGCACGAGGTGTTTAGCCCCTCTGCACAAAACTCGCAGGTGCCGTCCGAAAATGCGAAAGGCATAATGACAAAGTCACCACGCTTAACCGTTGTCACTGCGGAGCCGACATCCTCTACCACGCCGATCGCCTCGTGGCCCATCACCCTTGGCGGATCGTTCGGATCGAGGTCCTTGTAGGGCCAAAGGTCGCTGCCGCAAATACAAGCCCGGGTCACCCGCACCAACGCATCCGTGGGATCAACGATCCCCGGATCTGCGACATTCTCGATACGGACGTCGCCTGCTCCATACATTACTGTTGCTTTCATTACTTCTTACTCCGGGAGGGACACGCCTGTGATCTCCTTACACAACTCTATGAATCGGTCCTGCGCTCCTATGTCATCTGCCTCTGGATTATGTTCATCTTCTCGCTTATGGCGCAGGTAACGGCCGCTAACCTTTGCGCCCGGCTCATCACTCACTGCGAGCCACATCTGGGTCTCGTACCCTTCGTCCAGATCGTCCGGCGCATTAGAGCCTCCCATCTTTGTCGGCACCCAGCCCGGATCGATCGCGTTGGAGTAAACCTCCGGCCACCGGCGAGCGACCGCCTTGGCGAGCATCAACATATACAGTTTTGAGTCGGAATAAGTGATCTCGCTCGTATTCCCCACGAAGGTCTCGAGCCGGACATGCCCGCCGCGGTGCATTCCCGAGCTCATATAGATCAGCCGCTCCGGCCTGTTCACGAGACCCGTGAGAATGTATGGGGCGAGTATGTTGACGGGAAATATCAGCTCGCCCGGCGCCTGATATACCGCCGCATTGTGGATCACCGCGTCGAAGGTGCCTTGCTGATTGACGTCATCGGCGAGCCTTTTCGTCGCGTCGAGGCTGCTCAGGTCGGCTGTGACGACGCCGATCGCACCAGGAGCCGCAGCCAGAGCGTCCTGCCCGCGCTTCTCGTCCCGCGCGTGCAGTAGTACCTCGTGACCTTGGCCGATCAATGACCTTGCCGCGAGCTGCCCAAGCCCATCGGCCGAGCCCGTGATGAATATCCTTGCCATATCTCTATATCTCCACCTTACACCCGGCGAAGGGCCTTATCGTTCTGGCGAATACATTCACGAACACGCCGAGAGGACAAATTAGAAAGAGTACGACCAACGGAGGATCAGCAAATGGCCGAGAAACCACCTCAGCACGAACAAACCGACGGCTTTGACCGGAGCAACTGGCTTGGAGGAAAACCCCAGGACATCAACGCTACGACGGACAACGATCGAATGGACGGGATGGCCCAGGACCCGCGGCTGCCTGTGCCGATCAAAGGGAAACGCGAGGAACGCGGCGAAGAGGGCTTCTCCGTCGAGAACGATCAGTGAACAGGAACGGGTGGCCCTCATGCGCCTGCCAATGTGAAGCAATTCGTCCACCCGCTGCAGCGAGTTATCTAAAACGACAGCGGATGCGGCCTCGCTGGTCACGTCGCTGCTCGCCAGACACTCATCAGCGCGAGTTTTCCCCCGATTCCGCACACTTTGCGCGGGCGAAATCTCGCGCTTAGCACTTGACCTCAAGTTTCCCTCAAGTTTTTCTCGCCCGCCTCAATCTCTCCTCAACCACTCCTTAATAAGGTGGGGACTGTAAACGGAAACCCGATCACGAGACTACTCAAGAGTGCAGGGGCCGTGAATTTTCATAATCGGAGAGGAGAGATGAAAACTTACAGTTCGAGACCTACCCAAACGCGTCCCACGCATTCACGCCTGAGGTTTTGGGCACTGGCCGCAAGCGTATTCATTGTTGCGATCGCAACGACACTGGGCCCCCTCGCAACCGTGCTGAACAGCATCGCCGAGGCGAGCGTCACATCCAGCGTTATCATTCAGTTCAAGGATGATCCCGCGGCCGTGTGGCAAGCGAAGCAAAAGAAGGCGGGCAAACAGGTCAGCGACCCTGATATCCAGAGCTACCGCGACACATTAAAGGCCAAGCAGGACCAGTTCCTCGCGGCTCTGCAGGCGCGCGGGATCAGCTTCACGCTTGACGGCGTCGACGTGCCCAACTTTGACGGTACGACCGCAGGTCACGTGGACTATCGCTATACCCTCGTCCTTAACGGCATGTCTCTCAAGGTGCCGGCGGCCGCGATCAGCACCATTCGCTCCATGGCCGCGGTCAAGAAGGTCGAGCCGAACCACGAGATGCACGTAATGCTCGAGAAGAGCGTCGATTACATTCGCGCTCCACAGGTTTACGGGGCGTATCAGGAGTTGACCCCGTTCGATCACTTTAACGAGGGGTACGAAGGGCAGGGAATGAATATCGCCGTGCTCGACACCGGTGAGGACTGGACAAATGCAATGTTTGGCGGAGATCCCACACCGCCGCGGCTCGGCATCCTGCCGCCGACCGCGGCCGTGACCTTCAACCAAAAGATCGTGTATTACATGACCTACACGGGCGGGCTGCCTGACGGCTTTGGACACGGCACGCACTCCTCCGCAGACATCGCAGGCTATCTCGGCGTTGCTCCGGGGGCGGACATGCTGCCTGGCACCGCTGATGATGTAAAGCTCCACGGCGTCGCACCGCAAGCAAAGCTCATGGGCTACAAGGTATGTGCCGACGTTGGCTCGTGCCTTACTCAGTCCACGATCATGGCGATCGAGGACGCGGTTTCGCCGGTAAGTACAACCCTGCAGCCGAAACCGGTCGCACACGTGATCAATATGAGCCTCGGCGGCTCTGGCGGACCGGACGATGCTACATCTGTCGCCTCGGATAACGCTTCGCTGCTCGGCACGATCGTGGTCGCATCGGCCGGCAACTCCGGCCCCGGCGAATCCACGGTCGGATCACCCGCGTCCGGGCGTCACGTGATCGCAGTCGGTGCCAACACTGATCCCGGCGGTGGTTCCAACTCCATCGATGTCACCAGCGGCGAGCGCACAGGAATGATCGCCAACGACCTCGACGGCGCTGCCGCCGTGACGAATGACATCACTTCGCAATACGTTAACTGCGGTCTCGCAGAGACGCCGGCAGATTGCCCCGACAGCGTGAGCGGCAAGATCGCCCTTATCGCTCGCGGCTCCACCTACAATCTTCCGGCGCTGCCGACAGTGGGCAGCCTCGGTACGGGGCTTTTCTCGAACAAGGCGGCAAGTGCCTTTGCAAAGGGTGCGATCGCGGCGGTCGTCTACAACAACGAGGACGGCGAACTCACCGCGGCGACCGTTCGCAAGTCCACGATCCCTGTGCTCGGGATGTCTAAGGCCAACGGCGAGTTCCTAAAGGGCTTCCTAGACGCGAACGGCGTCTCGACCAAGACGATCAGGATCAACAAGGCGAAGGTCTTCACGCCGCAGATGGCGGATTTCTCCTCACGCGGTCCTGTCGAGGGGCTCGGCCAGGTAAAGCCGGACGTCACAGCCCCGGGCGTCGACATCTACAGTGCCACCGTTCGCGTCGGTGCTGCCGAGACGAATACGGGCACCATGTACGATCCGACCGGCTACATTCACGCGTCCGGAACCAGCTTCTCGGGACCCCACGTATCCGGTGCCGCCGCACTCATCAAGCAGGCACACCTGAACTGGGATCCGGACACGGTTCGCACAGCTCTGATCAACACCGCAACGAACCTTCGCTCGGCTGCCGGTACGCCAAAAGCTGACGGCTCAACTGCCGATGACATCATCTCGCAGGGCGGCGGCCTCATCGATGTAGCCGGTGCGATCAATACCAAGGCGATCATGGGCGTCGCCGGGGACGGTATCGTCCAGCCGTCCATTCTCGGCAGCTACTCGTTTGGCGAGGCGCCGATCCTGAATAACCGTATCGTCAACACCAAGTCGGTTACTGTAACGATCCAGGACCTCTCGGGTCAGGGCGGCGTCTACAATCTCTCGACAGCGAACAACCGCTACTTCGATCGTCCTGGCATCACCGCCGGAACTAACGTTACGAGCGTCACGGTGCCTGCCGGTGGTACGGCTACGTTCACAGCTATGGTCAACGTTGACGGGGACAAGGTCCGCGACAATTCGCCCCTCGAGCTGCAGTGGTACGTCCTCGCGACGAATGCAGCGACGGGTAAGTCGATCCACATGCCCATGTACTTTAAGGCGAATCCGAGTCTTCCGGACGCTGCGAGCGGTACTTCGCAGACTGACACGTTCACGGGAACGGTGCTCGCCGGCGACGCCGGCAACCAGCACGACCTCGGGATCTTTGTCGGCGACGGGTTCACCTACAATGACATTCCGTTTACCGTTGCACCGAACACGGTCAAGGTCGACGGCGATCTCTCCTTCACCGACGCAGGCGGCGTGAATGGCGGTCTCTCGGACCTCGACCTGTATCTGGTCGATCCCGCAGGGAACATCGTCGGCACGAGTGCCGTCTCGGGTGGGCCGGAGCATGTTTCCGTGTCAGTTAACCAGCCCGGTCAGTACATCTGGCGGGTGTACGGCTGGCTTGCCGCGGATACGCCTTACAGTTTGACAAGCACGCAGACGATGGGCGGGTCGGCTCCGACGATGAACCCGATCCCGGCGAACTACGTTGACAGCGATGGCACCCGCTATGACTTTGACGGCAACCTTAGCCTGATGTGGAATGCGAACGGCACGCCCGACGGCTATGAGGTCGAGATGTCGACAGACCAGCAGAACTGGAGCGTGGTGCAGCAACTCGCCGGGAACGCCACCGGGGTTGTATTCAGCAATAACTTTGCTGACGGCGCCTACGCATTCAGGGTCAGGTCTATCGTCCCGGGCAAGGTCGGCAAGTACGTCACGCCGCCTTCTAATCCGGTCGGTATCGTGGTTTCGCACCGGAGAGAGGTCGACGCGACCGCATCCATCGACGAGGTGAATCAGAGCATCGCCTTCCCGAGCGGGTCGGCCGAGATCGTCGCGGATCTCAAGAACCATTCGACGACGACCTTCTATCCGACGGCACGGCTCGAGATCACGGGGATCTCATCCACGGGCAACACTGTGAGGGTGTCCAACGCCGATAATGGTGGGGACGGCGTCTCCACAGTGGCGGCCTTCGACTACTCGCCGCAGTTCGGCCAGAGTCTGGCACCAAATGCTGAGTCTGCGACAAAAACGCTGAAGTTCAGCAACCCGACAAACCAGCTCTTTACCTTCACGGTGAGAGTGATCGCGAGCACGTTATGCGGCAGCGGAACGACAACGAGCACGAGCGGCACGACCGGAGCGAGCGGCGGCACGACGTCCGGCGGTACGACCACCGGCGGCACGGGTCCGGCGTCGACGAGCGGCGGCCTGCTCAGCTCGGTCAAGCTCCTCAAGTTCACGGTGAATCCGCTCACAGGCACCGTTAGCCTGGTGAAGTAACTCCTCCGTTCTTCTCGCTGACGGCAAAAGGCGGGGACCGCAAGGTCCCCGTTTTTTTATGACTGGTTCTTACCGGGTAGCGGGTCTTGGCAAATTCGCCTTGATCCATCGTACGGCTTAATCAGGGTCGGTGAAGATCTCGCCTTTCACCGTCCGCTGCCGAGGCTCTCCTCTCCAATAGAAAAGGCCCGGCGGGGGTGCCGGGCCTTTAACCTGGGGAGAGGGCGGCGGCTGTGCGGGCCGCCTTTCGTGCTTACCTACGTCGGTCAGCTGAGCGGCCGAAGTAGATCCTGAGTGCGGTGTAAGGCAGGTGAGCCGTGTAGTTCTGCTGTGGGTAGAACTGCTGGCCCGGATACAGCGTGCTGCTACCGCTGATGGCTGCGCCGTAGGACGTATACGGTACGTTCTCCCAATAGGAGTAGTACTTGTAGCCGAGGTCCCAGTCGATGCGGTTCGTCAGCTTGAAGGATAGCCGGACCTCTGGGGTCTGGTATCGCATCGGATAGCTGCTGATTATGTCCTGAGGACGAGTGATACGCAGGCTGCCTTGGCCGCCGTCGTTGTCGATCCGGTATGACGCAAAGATGGTCACGCGGTTCATCGGATGGGCGGACAGGTCGAAAAAGAAGAAGTTGTTCCTGACGTAGTACTCGCTGATCCCCGGGGTGAAGATCGTTGATGTGTTGATCGGCGAGCCGACCGGTACTATCACATCAACGTGTGACGTCTGGTGATCGTAGGTGTAGCCGGCACTAAGGTTCCAGTTCACATTCGGTGTCCAGTCGACACTGCCTGTAAAGTTTCGGGTCCGGAATTTAGCGTCAGACTGCATCGCGGGTACGAGAACCGAGACCGTCGAGCCCGTTTGACTGTAAATGGGCTCTGAGTATCCCGGATTCGTGTTGTTACGAATGATGGTCGAGAGGTTCAGTGTCCACTTGTTAAAGCGCGTGATGCTCCTCACGCGGAAGTTGGTGTAGCTGTTGTTCTCCGTGCGGGTAAAGACGCTGTCTGCATTTCCAAACTCCGCATCGGCATAGATGGTCCAGTCCTTCATGGGCTTGACCCTAACGCCAAGGATACCGGCGTGCGTCGTATTCTCCGCCTCTTCCGGGAACGGGAAACTCTGCTCTGTGGTATTGAATGTATTCGGCAGGCCGTCGAGGGCCTCCTTGCGGTGACTCCAGCGATAGCCGCCGTTTATGGAGAACATGCGGTTCACCATGTAGTCGGCCTCGATCAGGTTGGTGTATTTGTGGTACGAGGTGATACGCCAATAATTGACATTGGAGTAGTCGGCCGGACGGGCGACGCCTGAGCTCAGGCGGCTTGCGAGTGTCTCGTAAAAGTTCTCACCACCCGTGCCGTTGAACTGGTCGAACGAGAAAGTTTCCGAGATCCGGAACTTTGAAGTAGCCCGGTAGGTCAAGCCAACGTCCGCACGGGTTTGAGGCCGCTTGGCGTTCCCCGTGACCAGCATCCTGTCGTCATCCAGGAGGATCCCGGTACTGGAACTCGTAGTATATGTACGGCCAATGCCAAGATCGGTCTCCTTTATGTTGCTGTTGACAGTGGAGTAGATCGCACGTCCGGCAAAGTCGAACTTCTCTGCAAACGTCCTCTGGATGAAGAAGTTGTAGTAGTTCGTATTGCCCTTCGTCCGATAATCCCGGTTGTAGAAACTCACCGAGGAACCGCCCACCGGATTCGGATCGTTGCCGTTATCAAAACCGGGCAGGTAGAAGGTGGTCAGATCACGGAAATTCCGGTGACCATAGTTGAATCCCAGGTTGAATCCGAGCAGCTTGCCTTCAACCCCCGCGCGGAAGTCATCGGCGTTGCTGCCCCACTGCGAACGAACATTAAACTCCTCACCGCGTATAGAACTCGTGTTGACCGTGCCCGTAAAGGCCGGCCAGCGCATGTTGTACATCCCCGGCCCGTTGTTACGGTTGTAGGAGTAACCGAGTCTCACCCGGAACTTCTCGCTGTCGGGACGCAGTACCAGATCAAAATCCCCCATGTTCCGGTTCGTGTTGAACTGATGCTGCGAACCAAGCGATACCTGCTGAGACCATGTCGGAGCGAAGTTCAGCACGTTGTTGTAGTAATTGTTACGGCGCACCGTTGAGGTGAATTTGTAAGCGCCGGTCTTGTCCACGTTGCCGCGGAAGTATCCCGACGGGTCACCGCCCCAGCCGCTTGTCTGAATAAGGGCGTGGTCAAAGAACCTGTCCTTTTTCGCGTCGACATTGAAGCTGGAGTCAAAGAGGCGGAATCCCGGCTTGTAGTTAACGTCACTGCGGTACTTCTGGTAATCGCCGTTGACCGAGAGGCCGCGGACGCCAAGTTCGATCGATGACGTGATGGTGTAGTTCTCATCGGCGGTCTCAGCTTTCGAGCCCGCCCCATTGGTGCCGTTAGTGTTGTTCTGGGCCACTCCCGTCACCGCTAGCGTCAGGAGGCATATGCCCGCTGACAAAATTGTTCTTTTCATTTTGTTGCTGGTCATGTTGCCTCCTATCTAAAGAGCACGTTGCTCGAGTTTGAGCCGTGTATGGCCGAGTGGCATACCGTGCACTGTTGGTACTTGATCTGTGCCTGGTTATGAAGGCTCGGGGCCTGCGGCGACAGTTCTTCTTCGATGCCGGTGTGGCACTCGAGGCAGAGCTGGCGGACGCTTGCGCGCTTGAGCATCTTGGGATTGCTGGATCCGTGCGGCGAGTGGCATGCGGAGCAGCCTTCCGTCTTCACGGGGCCATGTTCGAATACGAACGGACCTTGCTTATTCGTATGGCACTTGACGCAGTTTGCGTCGGTACCAATGCCAAGCTTTGTCTGCTTCGACTCGAATCCGCCGTGGGCGTTGTGGCAGTCGCTGCACTTCATCGTGCCCTCTGGCACCTTGTGGTGAAACGCCTTGTTAAACTGGCCCTTCACCTCGTTGTGGCAGCTCACGCACAGCTGCTGCTCACCGGCACGAAGCATTGCCTCGGGCCGCTGAGAGTTCACTGCTTGGTGAGCTCCCGTTCCGACGAACGTCATTGAACCGGGTCCCGGCTCTTTTGCCGGCTCGCCGTGTGCACTGTGGCACTCCGTGCAGCTGACGTCGTTACGCCAGTGCTCGCCGCGGCGAAAATTGTTGTGGGCCTCTTTGCCTGCGTGGCATGTGAGACACGAGTCCGAGATCTCTTTCGCACCTAGGTCCTTGAAGGATTTGATCTTTGTCTTGTCTCCTCCACCTTCTACGTGCGCCTGGCCCGGTCCGTGGCATGTTTCGCAGCCGGTTACCTTGTCCTTCCAGGACGGGGAGTCGCCGAGTCTGCCATGCTTTGTATGGGCGAAATTGTTGAATTGGTCTTCGTGACATGCTTTACAGGTTTCACTGCCCACATAACCGCCGTCGGTTTTAGCCGGCGCGGTCGCTGGGACAGGGAATTCGTCTGCTCGGGCGTCACCCCGCACGGTCGCAAAACTGCCGGACATAGCCCAGCCCGCCACGACCAGCGCAAAGACCGCTACAAGGGCGAATTTGATTTTTCTATTGGAGGCCATCGTACTTTCTCCGAGTGGCAAAGGGTTCGAATTTTACGGGTCCTAGAGAAACCCGCAACATTCAGAGTACTTATCAAAACGAATGCGCTCCGTGACGCGCATCACAAAACTGATCCATAGATCCGGCAGCAAGCCTGGTAAGCTTTGCCGGGCTGTGGATGCAGAGTTCAGCCCCCTTCAGTGTGACGAGATCACGCTCCCGCATTTCTCTAAGAACGCGGGTCACCGTCTCGCGGCTAGAGCCGATCATCTCGGCGATCTGTTGATGTGTAAATGTGTTGTGTATCTGGACCGGGCTGTTCGGTGTCGCGACCTGATAATGGCCGTTGCCGTTAGACGCCCAGCGAAGGAATAATCTTGCGAGCCGTATGAGTACCGGGTCCGTGCTCGCCAGCGAACGCATCATCAGGTGAGCGTCCCGGTACCTCCGGCCGAGTTCCTCGGCGGCCTCGACCGCTGCCATCGGATCTCTCTTCAGCCGTGCGAGAAAGGCCTCTCTTGGTATAAATCGAGCAGTCACCGGCTCGATGACCTCAGCACTAGCCTCGTACTCGCAGCGCGTCAGCACGGCACTAAGGCCCAGGGTGTCCCCGGTCTCGGCCACACCGAGAATGAGCACCCTGCCTTCAGGCGTGCAGGTCGTGATCTTGATTCGTCCCTGCCGAATGAGATAGACACCGCGTGGCTTATCACCCTCTATAAAGATGATCGAGCCTTTCTCAAAGCGGCGTATGTCGGCCGTTTCACCGGTTCGGCCCTCGTGCAGGTACCGAGTAGAGCAGCTCAGGCCATCGCCTATGCCGTCAATGTAATCGTGGTGGTCTATGTGTTCTTGTCGAAGCATGGCCTGAAATACCGCAGAGCAATATGCAAGCCATGTTCCCGCGTGGAAGGGCGAACGGTAGGTGACGCAAACTGTGTAAGGGCAACGGTTTACAACTCTTATCCGAGGTTTCGGATGCCTCGGGTTGCGAAGAATTTCCGCGATTGCGCGTCAAAATCCGCTCTCTTATGGTGGGGAGTGCAAATATGCACGGATATCGCGCTAAATAGCGTGGCATATCACTTGCTCCCTCTAGAGGTTACATCCGGTCGTACGACCACCCCCGGTCAGATCGGATGGGGCCGGGGACCTTTGTGGTGTGGGAGACATAAAGGATCCCCCGGCCCACATACCTGCAACAGGCAAAGGGCCACGCGATGCTAGCATCGCGTGGCCCTTCTTTTACGTGTGAACGCCCTTTCTAGGCTACGGCAGGGCGATCATATCGATGTCGGACAACTGGTCATTGACCGTAACCACACGAGGCGTGAACGTGTAGCCTCGTGCCGAAGCCTTCATCAGGTAACTCGTGCCTGACTGGACCTCGTCAAAGTGGTAAAACCCGAATGCATTCGTGATCGCCAACACCTGGTGACCCGAGCCGTCATCCAGCACCACACGGGCATTCCTGAGCGGAGTCCCCTCTGCTGCAAAGACGCGGCCAGAGACGCTGACGGTTGCCGCAGTCGGTGCCGCGACAAAGTCGCTTGCCGTCCAGTTGCCGGTCAGGCTGGAGGTGCCGGGCACGAAGATGAAGTTATTGGTCTCATCCACGCACGGCCCTGCAGGGCAGTTGTCGGCAAAGCTCGTCGCAATGCCGCCGGTGACGCGCTGAGGCTTGTAGTTCGCCTCGGTGCCGGGTGTTGCCGTCGCACCATAAGTGAACTTCACATCCGCCGTGACCGCACCCGTCGAGGCAAGTCCCCAGTACCTTTGCAGCGTCTTGGTGTTGTCGAGCGGCGGCACCACGCCCGCCGTGCCGTCAAACGCCTGCACCGTCAGGCTGCCCGTCGACCCTGCCGTCGGCGTGACGTCTACCGGGAAGTACCCTGTAGCTGTGCCGACCGGATAGGTGAAGGTCGCCAGAGGAGCATCCATCAACTGCTGCACACTGCCATTCAGAAAGTTCTTCTGCAATGGACAGTTGACCTGGCCCGTACTACGCGTGATCGCCGCACCGTTGTCGATGATCAGCGTCCCGTTGCCGAGTACGTTCGCTGCCGAGAGCGAGGCGAGCATCTTCACCGTGAGTGTTGCCGGTGAAGTGATCGTCAGGCTCTTTGGCGAGGAGGCAGCCATGTAGAGGTTGTTGACCACGGGAGTCCCCGTCGTGATCGCCGGTGCGTTCGCACCGCCTCCTGTCGGTATAGCGATGTTCTGGCCATTGACCGTGTCCGGCAGAGTGCCGTTCGACCAGTTGGTGTTCGTGCCGAAGACGTTCGACGTCGTCCCTGTCCAGATGCCGATGATGTTGTCGGAGTCTGTTGCGGCAGTGTTGTTGGACGCATTCAGGTCTGTGCCGTTGGCACCGGACGGCGTCTCGGCGATCGAGGCTCCGGTGAGGTCGATCTTTGTCGCCGTGGCAGCCGGGAGCTGCGGCACATCCAGGGCCAGTGTCGTCGTCCCGCCCGTCGAGGTGTTGACCGCGACCTGTGCGGCCGTCAGCGAGAACGTACACGTCCCGGCCGCACACGCCCAGCCGCTTGTGCTCGCACCTGAGTTGAAGGTCGTCGTCGCCGGCTGCGGCACGGTGATGGTCGCACCTGCGGCATCCTGCAGGTTGTTAGCCGCACTGCCGAGGCCATTGCTGTACGTGAACGTATATGTATCCGTCACACCGGGCTGCGTCGTACCCTGCCCGTCCGTCACCGCCACCGAAAGGTCCGGTGCCGCGTCGAGCGGGATGGATGACGAGCCTGCTTGTGTGCCCGACGGGCTCAGGTTAGCCGTGGCCGTGTTGTCGATCGTATTCAGCCCGTTCGGGAAGCCCGTGCCCGCGGCTGGTGCATTGAGTGTCGCCCTGTACTTGATCGTGATCGATGAGCCCGCAGAGATCGTGAAGCCGCTTCCGCCGCCATTTACCGTGATGCCGGTGGAGGACGGCGTGTCGCGCCCGGCGGCACTGGCAGAAACAGCTTGTGCCTCTACGGTGGGCTCGGTCGCTAAGGTCAGCTTGTCGTAGAGCTCCGCGATCAGCGAAGGCTGGTCATCGCTGGAAATACTGGTCTTCGCTGCCGCCACCGGGTCGCCCTTTGCAGCGACGTCGCCGAAGACGTTCTCAACGGGCGTGAAGGCGATGTCAGCGCCTGATACCCCGAGACCCTCGACGCTATGGGGAACCGCTTCAGCGGCAGCCGCTCCGCCAAGGGGTAGCGGTAATGTGGGAACTACAAGTGAGAATGCGTTGGCGGTGATCCCGATCGTGCCGGTCGCATCTACTCTAGTGCCCGATATGCTCGGAAAATTGACGGGGGTCAGAGTATTGTTGCCGCCCCAAAAACCAGTGAGGCTCGTACTCGCGGTGCCACCTCCGCCGCTCGGCCGAAACTCTCCGTGGCTGGTGTTCGCATTCACCGTGTAACCCGGGATGTTGTAATGCCCGTTCGGATTAGTGTTCAGGGAATCGAGGTCGATGGCGTTGATAGCACTCGTCGCGGGGGCCGTGAAGGTGTTACCAGTTAGATTAAGCCCGATAACACCGTTGTCCGTTGCATTTTTGCTGCCGGGCCAAGCATACAACCCCGCGATACTTGCGCTCCCGGCGGCATCGCCCTCCGATACGTTGTTGTTAACGATCGTGGTCTCCATGAGCTCGCTACCAGTGGAGCTGCCACCAGGTCCGTTACCATTGCCGGTTGCATATAGAGCAATACCAGCAAGATTGGACCAATCGTGAATCTGGTTGCTGTCGATCCGAGCCGCTACCTTTGACTGATTCACGCCTGCCTGATGCACGCAGTCAACTTCGAGACCGTTGCCGCTCTTACTGCCGCTGCCATCGGTCAGTGTGGAGCCGCCGCCGTTGTTCGTTCCGATGGTGTTGTTCTTAATGCTCAAGCTCACAACCTGGCTGTCGCCACCGTAGATAAAACCGAGGGCCGTATCCTTTGAATAGAGAATGGTGTTTCCTGTAAAGAGAACATCCGTGTGATAGGTCGCGGTGTTGCCGCCTCCGCCGATGTACACATCGCCACCGATCGTGTTTGCGTTATTGCTGATGTTATTGAAGGTGCTGTTAGTTACCGTCAGGTGCTGAGTCGTGTTGTCAGAGGCGATGATCTGCATCTGGTCACCATGTGCACCGTTGATGGCCAAATGATCGAGATTCGCGGTGAGCGTGGAGTTCTGACCCGACTCAATAAAAAGATTGTCATTGCCAGAACCGTTGGTGCCCGGGTTCTGCGTTGCGTTGAACGTGGCGTTAGCGTTAGTGGAGCTTCCCTTGATATTCAGCGTGAGCGTGTCCGAGCCTTCAACATAAATGTCCATGTTGTCCTCCCAGCCTCCGCTTATCGTGTTCCCGTCAAAGGTTGCGGTGCCCTTCAGGCCGGTGGTCACGCCTTGGACCCCGAAGCGGATCGCATCCTCGTCCGCCGCGTTACTTGTGCCGAATGTTCCTACAACCGTTGAGTTGTGGAGCCCGAAGCCATTTACGTTGTCGCCGCGGATACCAAAGTTGCTCCAGGTTCCGTTTACGACGATGTTGGAGAGATCTATACCAGCGACATTATTGAGATAGATCCCAATGCCCGCGGCGGTTACCCCGTCGGCTCCGTTTGCGACACCGGTGAACGTTCCGCCACTGGCCGCCGTGGTACCCGTGCCTGTGATCGTGAAGGACCCGTTGGTGTTTTGGATGCTCATGCCATCAGCATTTCCACCACCAGACTTCACCGACGTAAACGTAATCCCCAGCGAAGTGAGGCCGGCAGGCCCGTTAATATTCACCGCACTGCCGGTGTTGCTGGACACGGTGTTGGTGGTATCGATATTCCCGTTGGTCACGTTCAGGGTTCCGTCTAAGCCGTTCGCGACTAGACCCGAAGCGTTATTGGTGAATACGTTGATCGTCCCCAGACTATATGTAGCTGACGAACCGCCATTGCTGATCGTGACCGCTTGGTTTGTCATGCGCGAACCGGAGGCTCCGAGATTCAAAGTTGTGAACGTGACATTGCCGTTGACTGCACTTGTATCCCCAATGTGAACGCCCAGGCTCGACGATCCGCCGGTGATCGACCCGCTAAGAGTGATAGTGCCGCCGGTTGTGCCCTGAATATCGACGACCCGCTGCGCGTTGTTTTGGGTGATCGTGCCGGTGTAGGAGACCGATGGGGACGTCGCACCTGACACGGCAAATTCAGATCCTGAGGCACCTGAGAGAGCTCCGCTCCCAAAGTTTGACGTGCCGCTGACACCGGTGAGGCTAATGCCATTGGTTCCGCCTGAGGCGTTTGTGCTCGTTAGCGTCGCATTCAGGGTTACGCCGTTGACATTGATCGCCTGACCCGCTGCGTTAATGCTGGAGGCATTAGTGTTGGAGATACTCACCGTACCACCGCCGGTTGCGTTGAAAGCTATCCCCGACGCTCCGGATGTGAGTGCGGTCCCGCTGAAGCTAAATGTGCCGCCGGTGTTGTTCGTGAGGCTTATGCCATTGGCAGCACCCGTCGCCGTGACGCTCAGGTCGCGGATCGTATCTGTCCCGGTGGTGATGGTGCTGCCGAAGATACCTGCCGTACCAGCCGACGGATTTATCGAGAACCGCTCGACGAGGTTATTCGTGCTGAGCGTGACGATCGTGCCCGCATTGTTGAGTGTCGGGCTGGTGGACGCGGCGGTGTTCGGGTTGACACTCAGTGGGGCAAGTGTGATACCTGCATCTGAGAGTGCTTGTGCAAGGCTGACTCCCTGACCGACAAGGTTCTGGCTCGCGTTCATCGTAAAGACAGCCGAGTTGTACGTGCCGCTGAGGACATATACAAGGTCCTTACCTGTCGGGGCCGCGGCGGCGTCAGCCGTGCCAAGCGTGCACGGTGCCGTCGCACGGCAGTTTGTGCCGGAGCCCGTGGCACTGACGAACATCACGCGGTCCGTCACTGTCACTGTCGCTATTCCCGTTGCCGTTCCACCCGATGCACTCGTCACCGTGTAGTTGAAAGTATCGGTCCCGGTGAAGTTCCCCGGCGAGAAGTAAGTAAAGCTGCCATCCGAAGCTATCACGACGTTCCCAGAGCATCCGCCGGTGCAGTTAGTGCTCGAGATCGTCTGTGCAGTAGTTGTGAGCCCGGTACTATTGCCCGTCAGCGGATCGATGTCATTCGCCAGCAGCGAGCCCGCTCCTGTCGGCTGCGAGATCTGGATATTCGACGTTGCGGCGTAACTGTCTGCGCCCGCGATCGGGGAGACCTGCACGCCGTTGCTCCCAAAGCTGTTGTCGAGCGTCAGGTGACTGTCCAGCGGGACGTTGAGGCTTGAGAACGCCTGGTTTGACCCCGTTACCGATACGGTGACAGTGCCCTCTTCCTTTTCGCCGACCTGGAGCTTGCCGTCATTGTTGCCCGTGGTTGCATCAGATTGCGTGTCCGCTACAGTCACGGCTGCGGGCGCCGACGCCTTCTTTTGTGCGTAGGAGACAAACTTCACTGCAGCAATAGCTATCAGCGAGACGGACAGGATGAGAGAGAGAATAACGAAACGGTAGATCAAGCGCGGCATTGAGATGCTCCTCAGATAGAGCGGGTATGCAGACCCGCAGCAGAAATGTCTGTAGATGATCCGGATGGACTGCCTAATCCTAGTACGGACACCCCGCAAATGCAACGATTTTCGATAGCGAGGTGCACCCGATTCCCGGGTTTGCGGCTGAGGAAAAAAAGAGGATCGCCCCGCGGGTTAAATATTTGAAGACCGTGAAGACCGGGGTAAACGTGAATACCGGGTCATGCCGGCATCTTTGCGATGCTGGAGCTGTCAGGGACAGCCGCAACCGTTTGTGCGGCAACAGTTTGGCTCAGCTGCGTCCCGAGTGTGGCACGTGCCACAGTTTGTGAAACATTCACCCCTTTGGGGTTTACTAGGCGGACATGACGCTGCTGAGGCGCTCTTCGAAGAGTTTTGCCGAGACGGTGAGGAAGTCGTAGGCGGTCACGATGCCGATCAGCTTGCTGCCCTTCACTACCGGCAGAGCTCCGATGTTCTTAGTGCGCATCAGTTCCAGGGCAGCGAGCGTCGGGGTTTCGGGCTCGACGGTGATCAGGTCCGTCTGCATTATGTCCCGGACCGCCCATTCAGCGTGGCCATTGATCTTGCCCTCAGCGAGTAGTTTGATCAGGTCACGGTGCGAGACGATGCCGATCAGGTTGCCGGCGTCATCCTCGACAGGCACGTGGCGGACGTGCCGCCAGTGCATGAGGCTGGCGGCAAGGTCGATGATGTCCTCTGGCCGCACGGTAAAAAGGTCCACCGCCATGAACTGCTCTACGGTCTTGTAATTGTCGATCCATTCGCTTTTAGCGGGGATCTCAGCCAGCGGCCATTCGTGAACGGGCATCTCCGTCTCCTGATTTTTCTTGATCGCAGCCATCAGAGTGCGCATTCGGACATTAGCTTTCGCCCGTGGGTCCATCCCCGAATACGAGTCCAGCATCCACTTTGAGCCCGTGGTCTCAGCCGAGACCCGCGCTTCGATAATGTCGAGCAATCGTATGGCGTCCTTCTCGTCGATACCGGCACGGTATAAGCCGGTCCGGGCTCTAGGCAGGAGCTCTTCAAGTATCAGCCGGCTGACACGACGGCTCTTCCCGTCGATCCCCTTCAGCTGGGCCTGCATACCGTAACGTGCGGCATTGAAGAAATTGGCCTTTACTTCATCGAAGGACACATACTCGCGGGCATCGCCAAACTCCTCGGGAAGTTCATTCAACAGTCCGAGGAAGAATGCGGCATTCGCCATCTCATCAACAATGGACGGACCAGCGGGCAGGAATCTTGCCTCGATCCTGAGGCCCGGCACACCATCTGTGATGCCATAACACGCTCGGTTCCAACGCCAGATCGTGCCGTTGTGCAGCCGCCAGGCCGCAAGCTTGGGAATGCCTCCGGCAGCGAGGACCTCGAGAGAATTTTCCTCGACGGCCTGCGTCAGCAACACGCGGAAGCGAATGGCGTCTTCGCGGAGCACCTCAAGGATGGAGTCGTCCACCCAGCGGTCACCAAAGTTCACGCGCGGCGGGTGATTCCTTTCGCGGTGTACTACTGAACGGGTATCGATCGCATGCTGAAACAACGCCAAACGGGTCTCATGCCAAAGACGGTGATTCAGGAGAAATGGGGAATTAACAGCGGACGCGAGCACCGGGGCCGAAATGGCTTGTGCCCAATTGTAGTACCGGGCGAAATCCTTTGCTCCCACCTGCAGATGCACCTGAAAGCTCGTGTTACAAAACTCGATGAACGTATCCTGAAGGGTCAACTGCAGTTCATCCATTCCCTTGATCTGGATCGCCCGGTCCTGCCCGTGGAGCTTTGTGCAGACCCGGTCTATCTCCTCGTACCTCGGGTGCGGAGTAAGGTTGGCGTGAGAGAGATCCGACATCTGGATCGTGG
>Ga0070658_10001273_pt1 | contig 21565 bp, 13 predicted proteins | sample KBSC13metaG_FD_64664 | JGI IMG/M metagenome (GOLD analysis project Ga0070658, IMG submission 64664) | Corn rhizosphere microbial communities from Kellogg Biological Station, Michigan, USA - KBS C1-3 metaG | ecosystem: Host-associated > Plants > Roots > Rhizosphere > Soil ...
GGTACTGCACTGGTCTGCGAATGGGGCAGACATTTCGGTCGCGCATCCTTCCTGGATCGGCCATCTCTGGCATACGATCGAAAGTAATGTTCGCTGTCTCTCTTCCTCCCTACAACTTATTCGGGCAGAGTGTGCGGCAGTGCTGGCTCCTTCCAGTATGCGCCCCCTGCTGCGTGCCGCCACCACCCGGGCAGAAGATACAGCCGCCGAAATGGTCGGTATCGCAGAATATCCGGAATTCGGAATGCACATCGTCTGCACGCGCACGCAAGCCGGTGACCGATTATGGATGGTCGTACAGATAGCCAGAGAGAATGGAAAATCGGCATCGGGGCTTCAGGTCAGCGTACAAGGAGTCGTTTCCGGGGACTCCACCGAGTATACGGATGCCACCGGCGCCATCCGTATAGAGGTCGTCAACGAGCCCTTGGAGATCCGAGTCGAATTCAAGGAGGAACAGACTGCAAGGCGACAGTCTCTCTTGATACCGATCCGTGCTACGGGAACAACGCTGGAGAGCTCGCGGCAGCCCATCTCCTCGGAGTAGTTGGAATGGACAATCTCTTTATCAATCGTGCCGAGAAAGCCGATAGGATCGCCTATACGTTTATGGACATTGGTCAATTGGGAGCAGGGCCGACTCAATCGATGTCCTTGATCGAGATCCGTCGTGATCTTGTAGGCCCTCTGACCGACGGGTTCGTGGAGGCAGGTGAGACCCAAACGGAGGAGAGTCTGCGAGTTTGCGGGTACAACCTGTGGCTCTCCCTGCCGGAACCTGTACGGCGTCTCCTTTTTGGCAAAGAGACTCCTCTTACACTTACCTTAGACCACGCGGCCATGCCCTGGGAACTGGTTTACGGCCAGGACTACCTGTCCCTGCAGCGAACCGTCGTGCGCAGAGCCGCCCATCACAACGTTTCCAGCGAAGACCGTCCGGGCATCGCTGCCGGCTCACAGAGCCATAAATGGCTGGTGGTCGGGGATCCGAAATGCGATCTGCCGGGAGCGCGGAAGGAGGTGGCCGAACTCAAAAATCTGGCCGGTGACCTGAGCGATATGCATCATCAGATTACCTTTATCGCAGGAACGGCACGCCAGGCGAACATTCTCCGAGTGCGCGATCAACTTGCCTCCGGATGTATGATTTTTCACTACTCGGGCCATGCAGATTATGAGACCGGTGCGCTGTTGCTCAACGATGCGTCTTTGGCGCCGGCAGATATCGAAAGCCTCTTGCGGGAGAGCGCCTGCAAACCTGTGGTCTTCTTGAATGCGTGCAGCACCGATCGCATGCGACGTCCGGGCAGCTATTCCGCTCTGAGTGACAGCATCGCCGGAGCTTTCCTGGCCGGTGGTGCGAGACTTGTCATCAGCACCCTCTGGAAAATACCGGACGCATCGGCCTGTGAGTTTGCAGTCCTCTTCTACCGGCATGTCTTTGATGGCCTTACCTTCGGAGAAGCGCTGCTTGCGGCACGGCGCGAGCGACGGCGACAGGCTCCGAACGATCCTACCTGGGCTGCCTTTGTGATGTACGGTGATCCCGAATACAGGTTGGTTTTAGGTCCGGGATGGCGAGACTACACACGCCTGCAGATCGAAGCGGCGGCGGCAGGCGCCGCGCGCATGGTAGGCGTCGCGACATTCGACATAGAGCATCTGATCCTCGCCTTGGCAAGCGACCGAAATACGCTTGGCGTCGCCTGGCCGGCTCTCGATCACACGCTCACCTCCGCTGCCCTGCGGCGACTGGGGATCGACTGCTCTGCCCTGGTAGAAGCCATCCGGTCCGCAGCCCAGGAGGGTGCGCCGCTCTCAAGCGATGTGCCCTGTGCGCTGGGGCCGGGAGTCAGCCGAGTATTTGCCGCAGCCTTTCATGACCGTATGCGACGGGGAGCGCGGGCCGGGGTTCTCTTGAATGAAGCCGATATTCTCCTTGCGATGTTGAAGGATTCGAAAACACAATCGCTGCTGTCCCGTTATCTCGCCGTCGATCCGCTGCGTATTCTCGCCGTTGTACTGGATCTGATGGGCACATCGGCTCCCGCGGCATTCCTTCATTCTACTCTCACTCAGGAACAACAGCGTGCCTAGCGTCACTATAGACTACGGGATCGATCTGGGCACCATCAACTCTGAAATCGTCTATTTCGATGGCCAGGAACAGATACTGTTCACAAGCGCGGACGGCAAACCCTACCTGCCGTCCGCGGTCTGGATCCCGCCTGACGGCCCCGTTCAGGTGGGCTTTCAAGCGCACAAGCGGGCAGGGTACGATCCTCTCAACGCCAAAATCGGCTTCAAGAGACACATGGGGATGACAACCCAATATCACTTTCAGGAGGCGGGCGTCCGCCGCCTACCGGAGGAGTTGGCGGCGGAGGTTCTCCGCTCGCTGGTAGCGAATGTGCGGCGACAGAGCGGCGAGGAGGTGTTAAATGCCGTTGTCACCCTCCCTGCCATGTTTGAAGGTCCTGCGGCGGAGGCGACCTGCAGAGCGGCGGCCTTGGCCGGCATTCGCTATGTACATCTGCTGCACGACCCCATCGCTGCCGCCATGGCCTATGGAATGCGTACTTCTCCCGGAGATTCCAGCCATCACACCTGGCTCGTATTCGATCTTGGCGGCAGCGCCCTCGATATCGCGTTGATAACCTTACAAGGTGGCCGCATGACCGTGGTGGACCATGCCGGCCACAACCATCTGGGCGGCATGGATATCGATGCCACGATCCTGCATTCTTATGTGATGCCGGAACTGAGCCGCAACAGCAAATTTGCGCATCTAGCGGTCGGGAATCCTGCGTGTGTCCGTGAAATCGCCCTGCTCAGAGAGGCCGTAGAATCCGCTAAGATCCGCCTTTCTCGGGAAGAGCAGACTACGATTCGCGTGGAGAATCTCCTTTTCGGCGCGACGGGGCCGGATGTTGAACTGCCTCTGGATCGAGACAGCCTGAGCCTCTACAGTCGCCGGATCCTGGAAAGCGCCCTCCAGATCTGTAAGCGCCTCCTGGATCGAAACGGCCTCACCGCCTCGCAGATCGAGAAGATGATTCTTGTGGGGGGGCCGACTCTCTCTCCGGTAGTGCGCCGGACTCTCCAGGAGCGCCTGGACATTCCCCTGGACACTTCGATAGATCCTCTCTCTGCCGTCGCACGGGGAGCGGCGCTGTTCGCATCCCAGCACGAGTTACCCGAAGCCTATCGGATTCCCACCCCAAGCACACCCCCTGCGGAATATCATGCCGTCTACTCCGTCTCCCCCATCGTTCATGACGATGAAGCGTTTTTCGGCGCTACCGTAACCAAGGCGGATCGCACGCCTCCCCCTTCCGATTTCCGGCTGGCGGTCCAGCGCGGAGAGAGTGGCTCTTCCACTGCGGAGACGCCCTTTGCCGGGAACGACACGGTAGAGAATGTGCTCCGTACGGATCAGTATGGAGTGCACTCCTTCTCAGTCCGGATGTCGGATTTACAGGGGCAAACGATTCCCATCAGTCCGGATTCCTTTGTCATCAGGCGTCAGCGGATCACGGTGGATCCGCCCCCGCTTCCCCGCTCCATCGGAGTGGCGCTCAAAAATAACCGGGTGGCTTGGTACATCCCGAAGAACACACCGCTGCCAGCCTCCGGAGGGAGCATCCATCAAACGGCGCACACTTTCTTCCATCGGGAGGGGGGGACTCTGCTTACGATCCCGATCCTCGAAGGAGACCATCCGCGCGCGGATCGCAACCGGACGATCGGGTTTATTCATATAGGCTCCGATGCCGTCCACCAGGATCTGCCGCAAGGCACGGAGATCAAGGTATCGATCAAAATCGACCAGAACCGCCATCTGCAGGTGGAAGCTTCGATCCCTGCCCTGAATACTATACAGCCGTCTACTGTCGATCATCGAAGTATTATCCTGGATGCGAAGCGATTGCGTGAGGACTTCGCGCTCCAGCTCAGACGTATCGAGGAGTTGACGGCAGATCAGGGGAAGACTCCCGTTTTTCTGACCCGACCTCCTTCCGCGGACGCCGGAAATGACAGCCGCACCGCCTTGAGAGAGATGAGCCGCCGACTGAAAGAGATCTCGGATCGCGATGTGCAGGGCGACATCGATCGGGTGCTCGTCGATCTGGATGACCCTGAATCGGGTATGGGGAAACAGGCCGACGCGATGCTGCGCGATCTTGGCGCTGAACTCGATGTGATAGAAGAACTGCTGGTCTGGCCCAAATTACGGGCTCGCGCGCATCAAATATATGGAGAGGCTCGAAAAGCGGTAGCATCCGTAGGAATCAACGAGCCGACCGGCGCCGTGGAGTTGGACCAGCTTGCGGAGATATTGGAAGAGGCACAGGAATCCCAGGACAGGGAGGTGATGGAGGCGGCCATCCTGGAAATGGAACATCTCACGATCCGCTGGAAAGAGCGTGATCCGGAGTTCCTCCGAATGATGATCCATGAATTTTCGAAATCCCTGCACGATGGTTATTCGGATCGTCCACTTGCGGTCAGGCATCTCCAGCAGGCCACGGAAGCGCTCGAACACAATCATCTGTCCGGCGTGCTGGAACATTTGGCCGCTCTCTCGAACCTCCTGCTGCGGAAGACGGAGAGTATCACGGATCTCTTCGATTCGGACGTATTGTAGGGAGAGGTTTCTCCTTGCCGGAAGCACCGGCGTGCGATTGCTGCTCACTTACCGGCTGGTCCAGTACGCCCAGCCCTTCTGTTCGTATTGCCAGAGTGGAGGAACTGTTCCATGACGAAAGCTACACGTACGTTCGAGTCTGAATATGACGATGCCAATCGCCGTATCACTGGTCTGGATCTAAACCGTATTCGGAATGCCAAGGTGATGGTGCTGGGCATTGGCGCTCTGGGCAATGAGGTCGTCAAAAACCTCGCGCTCTACAATATTGGGAATCTTTTTCTCTGCGATATGGACACGGTCGAATGGGCGAATTTGAGCCACTCTATTCTCTTTCGCGAGAAAGATGACGGCCATTCGAAAGTCAGCGCGGCGGCACGCTCCCTCAAGGAGATCAATCGCCTGGTGAAGGTGCAAACGTTCTATGGCCCGTTGAGCGATATCGGCCTGGGGGTCTGGCGCTCTATGGACGTAATCATTGGCTGCCTCGACAACCGTGGGTCGCGTCTGATGATCGACCGTACCTGCGGTCGAGCCGGAAAAGATTGGATCGACGCCGGACTGGGATCCCTTCAGGCAACCCCCAACCCCAATGAAGGCCTGTTTCAGGGAGTGGTACAGTTGTTTTCGCCGCGGAACGGCTACTCTTACGAGGGCTATTTCATGAGCGATTCGCTGCGCCAGGCGGCAGAACAGGAGGCGTCGGATGCCCGCAAGGCATGGCGCAACTGGCCTGGGTGCTACGAACTCAACAAGGAGATGCTCAAGACAGAGCGTGTTCCGACCACACCGACGATGTCTTCGCTGATCGGGGCTTTGCAGGCCCAGGAAGCCATTCGGTATCTCTGTCCGGAAGGATGGGGAGTAGAAGGCTTGGAGAACCGTTGCCTGGAAGTCAATGCAGCACGCTTCTCCTTCGATGTCAAGATCCATCCCCGTTCGGAGCCGACTGCGCCCCTGGATCCTATCGTGGAAGTTCCGGCGTGGAAGGCAGCATCGACACGTCTTGGGGAGGTCATGGACCGGATCAAGCGCGATCTGGGGGCGAACGCCCGATTGCAACTGGGATTTCACTACTGCAACGGACTGGAGTGTACGGTGTGCAATACGGTGGAACGTCGGCCTTTCAAGTTGGGATCGCGGAGCGAAGTCTGCCCCACCTGCCAGAGACCTCGCAGCCCGCTCACCGACAGCCTCTTGCCGGAGCACCTCGACGGTACGGAAGACTTCCTCGATATGACGCTCAGCGAGATCGGGGTTCCCGCTTTCGACGTGCTGACGGCGAGTGTGTACGAAAGTGCGGGAAGAGGGCAGCGTCCGACATTGCGCGCCCAGCGCCACTACGAATTGACTGGGGATCGGGCCAAGGCGCTTGGCCTGTAGCCCACGTTCAGAAGGAGCGCTTCTCATGTCGAAATCTTCCAGCGGCCGACTTCTCAACGACAATGGTTCTGCCTCGCCTGCCGTCGCCGCCTTTCCTCCTCTTCCAGACGAGCCCTATTGGCCTGATATGCCGCCCTGGCCGCCACAGACCTGGCCGCAAGCCCGCTGGACGGCATGGTGGCAGGCTCTGGTCCGCTGGTGCGTCTACCGCACGGAGCGTCGGCAGGCGACGGTGCTGCCGCTGGCTCCGCCCCCGCCTCTGGAGGCGCCGTTGGCCCAATGGCAAGGCTGGTGGAGCGAATGGATGCGATGGAAATCGGAACTCCAGCCGGATGCCGCGGTCGTCTGGCCGGAGTTTCCAGCGGGGTGGCAAGTATGTCTCCTCCCGCCGGAGACGATCTGCATTCTCTGCGCTCGTCTCACCCCCCCGGAGGAGATCCGGAAATGCCCGCACTGCGGCTCGTCCGTATGTCGTGAATGTCTCTTTCTAAGCCTGGACGCCTGTCCTGTCGATGGATTTTGTGAAAAATAAGGGAGAAGAGCATGGATCCGAATTTCCATAACCCTAATCCAGTGGTCGTTCAAGTCATCTCGGCCAGTCCGATGGACGCGGCTGATATCATTCCGCCGTCACCCGGCAAGGTCGTCACTGCGAAATTAGAGCCACCTTATTGGCGCATCGGGCTGTCGTCGCTGATCGCTTTCGGCCTGGGCATCGCGACGGTCCTGGCCTGGAATGCAGCGCGGAACCTGCACTGGATTTTGGCGATCCTCGGCCTGCTCTACGGTGCGTTGATCGTCATTCCCCTGCGCAATGGGAATCGTGTCTGGAAAAGCGCCTGGGTCTGGCGAGTCTTCCCTGGCTGTCTCTGTTTCGCGGGCGTCGTCTGGTTCAGTCTCGACACGAATCGGGATATCGCGCCTCTGGTCGTCCTCCTCTCGCTGTTACTCGTGGCTGCGGTGGCCGCCGGGCTCTCCAATCCTTACGAACCGCCCCAACCGGAGGCGCGCATGGTGCCGCCTGTCGATCCGGTGCTGGATCCGAACCAATGGACACCCGCACAATGGCAGGCATGGTGGCAACAGTTCATCAAATGGAACATCTTTCGGACGCAACGCGGCGAGAGCGTTCCTCCGTTGGAGATGCCTCCCTTTGCCCTTCTGCAGCCCGGAATGCCGATGACGGCGCGGGCGATCCATGCCTGGCAGACATGGTACGCGCAGTACCAACACTGGGTCCAACTTGGCAGGAGTTCCGTGCCGCCGCCGCCGCAGTCATCGCAGGCCGAGGCCTGGAATAACGTTACAACCTCTTTTCCGTCGGGTTGGAATGCGCTGTCCGAAGCCGGTCCTTTTGCCTGTATCATCTGCCGGGGCTCCTTTGCCGGCCGTGACATCGCGCGCTGCCCCGGCCCGGAAACGTGTCGCTCTCTGGTATGCAGAAACTGTCTGTCCAGAAATAATAACGACTGCCCTATGTGCGGTCATTCACAATAGCCTGTCGGTGCACCGGCGCTCACTCTGAATTTCCTGAGGTGAAAACATGTCGACCGTCGCTTTCGATGCCATCGTGACCTGCGAAAACTATCCCCATCCGCAATCCGCCACGCAGCGCGTGCCTGTGTTGCCGGACATGATGGTGGCGGAGTTTCTGGCAAAATGTGAGCAAGTGTTCAATATTTCGGGACAGACCCAGAGTCCCATACATGCCGATCTCTTCTTTGTGCGAGGCGCTCTCCCCGAACCGTTTGTTGACGATGCCCAGACGACGCCGATGATACGTTCCCAGGAGGACAAATACAGGGTGCGTTATAGTTTGAAGACGACGCTTCTGGTGATCGCCAATGAGGTTGTAAACAAGGATGTCCATCGTATTGAGAGACAGCAACCCATGATGCTGCCTCTCTTCGAGGAGGTAAATCCAGGCACTCTCTGGTATAATTTCCTGAAGTCCGGCAGTGGCAAGGGGCCGCAGGGAGGGGATATCCCGAACTACGGTCAGACCGGAACGATCCGGGCTTACCTGCAAAACAGATCGACACTCCAGCGTCGGGATCTGGTGGAAAATACGGCTGCCTGGCAGATCGGATTGACGCCGCAAGACGACCTCGTGGTCTGCCCACGGGTCACGGTGCCGCTGACCAGCATTGCCGGAGAGATCCCTATGGTTGTGGACCTGTCGGAGAGTTGGGGGCAGGTGTTGGGGCGCATCATGCACGCGGCCCCCAATGTGACCGCCGACTTCAAGGCCCTCTCCCCCAACGGTGCGCTGCGCGTCCGCGGAAGATGGGTGGGAGCCGAGCAGTCGGTTGCTGAGAGTCTGGTTCCCGGAGATAGTGTCTGGGTGCATCCTATTGTCGGTTGTGTGTTCATGGCTCTGGCAGACGGAAAACTGAACACTTTTTTTGCTCGCCTTCCCGCCGATGTCGCTGTCTCCGACCTGATACCGGGCATCAAGAAGCAGATGGAGACGCACCTCAACCTGAGATGGCCCGACGGAAGTGCGATGTGTCTGGTCTCCTGTGTGCCTACCGCGTTCCCGAACGATCTCGTCGCAGGCCGCCTGGGCATGAACCCGGCACAATGTCTGAAGGATATCGGGGTGAAAAATGGCTGGGCGGTTTTCTTTTTATTGGAAGAGAGACAACTGCCTAACATCGTGGAGATCCAGGAGACCGAAATCGGTGTCTCTGATCGACCGGTCGGCGCCTCGAAGATGGGAACTCTTCCCGGTTCCCTCTCGTGAGGCGCGAAGACGGCGGAACGGATCGCGGCCACGCAGGTGAGGAGTTTCCTCGCTATTTTTCTGCAATTACGCAGAAAAGGCGCGTAAGATCCGGCTGAGAGGCATCTAATGAGAGTGGGAGCCCTGGATCCGCCCGGACCTGGTTGGCATCGCACATCAGAGCGGTAATACTGCTGCTCGCTGCAAGGCCACTGTATCGCTCGGAGTCACCGCAGTCGGGTGAAGGTCTACTCACCTTCGCGCGACAGAACGCACCCTACCGGGCACAACCATACCACCCGTTGCGCAAGGAGAAAAGCTCAAATGCCAGAGTACTCTTTTGGGGATCAGGCCCAACTTCGCATCCTTAAGGCGAATGTCGATCCCTTCATCCGAATCCGGGATTTGACACCCGTGTTGATTCCGCACATGAAACTGTCTCGCATCGACCATCGCGGCGTTGAGATCATCTATATGCTGGCCTACCAGGGACGCTACCTTGGTATGGATGAGACGCTGGCCGGCGCCGGGATCATGCCCGGTGATCATATCGATATCGTCGCTCGCTCGATGGATATGGGCGCGGTGGCGCGCCACGAACGCGAATGGAGCGACTACGAAGATCTCTTGCAACTGCACGAAGCGAACCGGAATGTCTTCGATCTGGAGGTTCGCGGCCGCGCTTACGACGATGCTCCGTTGGGCTATCGCATGACGTTCAAAGGCGTTGCGGGCCCGGTCGTGGATATGTCGCGCGTGGAGCGAGTCTCGGCGCCGCCACTGACGGATGCAAGCGGAGAGCTTATTCTGGCGGAGCAGTTTACCGTGGAAGTTTTTATCCTGGAGCGCTATCCTTTTATAGAACCGCCCTTCTTCTATGTGGATCCGATTCCGTTTCATACCAATGTCAATCCGTTTACCCGCAAGGCCTGTCTCTACGAACATTGGCGTCCCGTCAACTCTCTTGCGGAGACGGTGCAGCGCTATATCGAACAGATCAGCCATCTTGCGCCTTCCGCCGTAGGCGTCCATGTGCTCAACTTCGCCGCCGAGCCCTGGATGGAGCAGTATAGAAGCACGCATCCGGGCAAGGTTCCCTTCAAGAACAAGTTGGGGCAGGGACCGCCCTCTTTGCACCGGATTGTGGACATGACCATGCCTAACCCGCCTGCGGACGACGATTTCGATCCGAATTTTGTCCCGACCATCACCGCTCCCAGCTAGAGCAGAAACGCGCTCGTGAGCGCTACACAGCCTCGTGCAATCGCGGGCATGGTGCAGGTTAACGCGTTTCCGGAGGAAAAAATTATGCCAGATGGATACGAACTCTTTGCAAACTCGGAGCGTAAAAGCCCTTCCGGGCGTCTACTGGTCGCGGCGGGGCAACAACCTGCGCAGCCTGCCGCTCCTGCTGCACCGTCGTCGGAAAACGTCGCCATGCCTCAGCCTCCCGGTCCGGAGCCGGCGCCTACTTTCACCGTGCCTGCCTCCTCACAACCAGGGCCTCCTTCTGCCGCCAATCCCGCCTGGCCTAATTCCTCAGTCGGAGGACAGGATCCTGCCCACGGAAACCTGCCTGCAGCCGCTGGTTGGCAGGGTACGCAACCGCATCAGCCCTTTCCTGCCCCCGGAAATGCGATGGCGCCGTATGTACCGGCCCAGCCGCAACCCGGGTCTCCGCCCCCGCCGGGCGGTGGATACAATCCCGGTTACAACCAGGCTGCGCCTGTCGTCCAAAACGCCCTTCCGGCTGCACCCATGCAAAGTCCCCAGATGCAGACGCCAGGCCCGAACCCAGGCACGCAACCCAACAATAACTATGGTCCCAACCCGCACCAGTTCTACAACAATGCCGCACAACCCATGGGACAAGTCGGTGGTCCGGCGGCGTTTCCCGTCGAAGGCGCCACCATCGGCTTCCAGGTTACCGCCGTTGAAGATAAAACCGAAACCTCTCCTTCTGCGAAAATCCCGATGTGGCAGAACTGCCCGATTGAAATTGAATTTAGCCGCGATGCCTATTTGACGATCATTCAGCAGATCAACCGGGCAGCCGGCCAGGCACGCCCCCACGATACCCACAAGGAGACCGGCGGAATTCTCATCGGCACATTTAAGCCGTTTGAGGCAGGAAAGTTTCGAGTCAGTGTCGAGGCCGTCCTCCCGATGGAGGACGGTACGCTGGCGGAGTTCTCCATCACGCAGGCACAGTTTGCCCAAGCGTCTCCGGTCATGCGTCAACGCTGGCCGGGAATGGTGCTGGTGGGAATCTACCATTCGCATCCAGGGCATCAGGTCTTTCACTCCGGCCTCGACCAACTTGCGCTTGGCAAAAAAGGCGGCCTCCTGGTGCAGCCGTGGCAGTTCAGCCTGGTCATCGACCACATCTCCAAGCAAAAGTATGCCTATGGGTACGCCGGTATCTTCTTTGACAACGTCAAGTCCGCAGAATTCGGCATCGAAAAACCGTTTCCCGATATGTTTGGTCTGACTCCGACTCAGGCGTCTACACAAACGCACAATCCAGTCGAACCGGATCCGAAGTGGAGTTGGAAAAACATCTTCTCCATTTTCAAAAGAAGACCCAAGGACAAGACCGCGACCGATCCGTCTCCAGAAAACGTGGATTCATCGAAACTGTGGACTCTCCTCAAAGGTTTGGGGAGAACGATTTTCTATCTCACTCTATTTGTTTTATGCCCGTTTTACATGCTTGCGGTAGCAGTAGCGGGGCGGGGCCTCAGACAGAAATCATTCGATCAACTCGAACAGTGGTGGCAGAATCTACGACCGAGGGGACGTGCATCCGGACTCGCCCTGATAGCTACAGCGACGACAGCCTACTATATAGGAGTAGTATGCGCAGTACATTTCTTGTTCTTTCCTGCTCCCCTGCTTGAACTGACCAAGGTGGAAATCAAGGATATGAAGCCCGAGTTCAACTACACTACGCGCTCTGATATCCACGAGGGGGACTTACTATACGTGGACATCATGGCGATAGACGACTCAGGCAAGCCGACAGGAGAGGTGAAAAAGCGTCTTTCGCTTATCGATCCTGCGACCAGTCAACAAGTTCTCACCAAGAAGAATGATTCTAGACATGTGGTTCTAGGAGGCAGTCTGCCCAGGAGCGGAAACTACTCTTTCAAAATATCTTTCTTGAATGCTAAGAACAACCAGGAGTTTCACTCCAACTGGCAGGCAGGAACGTTAAATTTCCCCATCCAACCGCCCCAGGGCTTCCTTGCCGCAGCCTGGTCCCGTAATGAGAAGCGTCCAGTCTTCCGTCTCACATGGCAGCCGCCGAATGACAGGCATGTCACCGCCGTCAAGGTGTTTCAGGCTTGTTCCAGCCCGCAAATGGACATGGACGCGGCAATGGATTGGAAGGCGCTGGCCACTTTCCAGGAAGCCGAGCCATTTGATCTAACAGCCACAGAATGCAAGGTCAACGGAATTTCGGATAAGGCTCCAGAACCACAATACTATCGTTATGCGATTCGTTTTGAAGGCAAAGATGGCCAGCGGAGTCCGTCGGTGATGTCCCAAATACTGTGTGTTCAACAGGGGCAGGCTTGCAAACCTCTCGACGATAACGACAGCGTAGCGAAGGATTTCAAAAAAAGGCTGGCCGATGCGCGTAAAGCTGCGGCGGTACCAGCCGCTGACTGGAATCCCACTCCCGTTACTCCTCATAATACCGATGGAAATAGAGACTACTTAGACGAGAGAACAGCGGCCGCGAAGGCGAAGGCGAAGGCAAAGGCTGAAAAGGCGAAAGCAGCGGCTGCAAAGAAAGCGGAAGCGGAGGCGAAAGCGAAGGCTGATAAATTGTAATCCTCAAGGAAGTTACCCCTGATCCACTATACCCACAATTAGCATCGCGATCGGGTGGCAGTTTGCTTGGGTGGAATTCCCCGGTGCCTACTCAAAGCGTGTTCTTGTCGGAAGGCGTTACCTGTGGACTATTAGCCGAATCACGGGAGAGTTGGAAGAGAGTATCCGAAAAGCCAATCTCATCAGCCACACAATCAAATCTATATCTGCATTGTTTCGCATGAGGCGATCAACACGTAAAGCGAGGAAAAGAGCAAGGTGCAGGGATTGAAGCTACTTAAAATCCATAACTGGCATACCACACTGCGGGCCATGATCCTTGGGCTTATCATTGCCATGGGATACTTTACCTCCTGCCAACCCTCCGCCTGCTCGCAGGTTCCTCCTGGTTCCGAGTCTGATGTGCATGCAGAAGGGCCAGTAAAGTATCTGGTTTGCAAGTCTAACCAGATTGCGGCTGCCCTGGCGACTGGCAAAGCAGATCTGTGGATGTATCCTGGAATGTCAATGCAGAGTTTCCCGCCGGATACGCAATCCTATAACACTGCTCTTACCATTGCTGTCCACGACGAAGGCAATATGCTCGCGGTAGGCGGAGATAGCGGTAAACTTGCCCTGTGGCCTGACCTCGGCTCCCACCAGGCGCCCGTTACTACGAAAATGCCCAATTCGTTTCCAGTGACTGCTCTGGCGTTTGGGCATTATGAGAACAAGGATCTCCTTGCAGCGGGTTCAAATAATGATCTTCTTCTCTTTGATTGTGCCGGACGGGATCTTCCAATGCCGCCGATCAAGAAAATCAACGGTCTCATCTTACGACTGAATTTTAGCCCGGACGGTACAAGATTGGCTTTAGCCGTGGCCTCTGGAACCGGGGCGAAAACACAGCATCTTATCTACCTCTTCCATGTAGATACAATAAGTCATGCATTGACTCTAGAAGCCACCTTATCCGGTCATAAGGATCAGATTTTCTGGTTAGCGTTCAGCCCGGACAAGGATGGTACAAAACTAGCCTCTGCCGATGAAGGCGGTGTCACGCTGGTTTGGGGTCTGTCGAAGAAGAAAGAGGGAATTGCAAAACAACCGGAAGGACGATATGTTCGACAGGAGAAAAAGGCGTCTGCCGCTACTTCCGCCATTTTCGCCAATAAAAACGGCAGCCTTATTGTCGGTTATAACGATGGCAAGATAGCCGTTTTTGCCATCGGTAAGGCTTTCCCGAAGCAATGGTTTTCTGGTCACACCGCGCGCGTCTCGGCGTTAGGAATGCTTGCTGAGGAGACGCAGGACGAGAGATTGGTGTCGGGTTCCTATGATAAGACGGTGCGGATTTGGAAAATGTCCGACCTCGGGAAAGAGCCTGTCGGCTCCTCCGGCAATCCAAATGTCGATCCAAAAAAGCCGCCTGCGGTCACACCTCCGACTGTTCCAACGAAAAAATTCCTCGCGGATGGTATCTATGTGGATGATACCCCCCGGTTGCCGGGGGCTCCGTTGCCTGAGAGGAAAACTCACAACATCAAGTTTGTCGTCGATGGTAAGGTGGTGGAGGGTACCTGGACACCATTGCCGGCAGCACCCTCTGTATCGCCGACGGCCCCTGGCGCGCCTAAAGAGGTAGGGGGAACCTATCACTCCGGTGCGCATCCTGCCTGGAGTGCAAACAGCAAGGAGTTGGTATTCGAGGCAAACGAAGGCATGGGCCAACCGCTCGGCATCTACAAAATGACGGCGGGCGACAAAACGCAGCGGATGAGTACCGGACATGAACAGGCGTTCTCACCTGCTTACGGAAGCGAGGACACCCTTCTCTTCGCCGCCACCACCGGGGCTGCAAATTCAAAGGGGCTCAGTCTGGATCGCTACCTCGATAAAGACTCGATCTGGTCTTTTCCCGCAACTGCCATCTATAAACTGCAACCCAAACAGCCGGACAAAACATCCGGCAAACCCAAGCCGTCCAAGCAGACGCCTCCCAAGCCGTCCGTGCAGATGGAGGCGAAACAGATATGGCCGCTTCCGTCTGCACCATCCACTCCCCCCAAGGGGAAAACCGCACAGCCGGCGACAGGATCGGCAACGACGCCGGCAGAAGTAAAGCCAGGCGGCGCCTACAACGCGGAGATCAGTGTGTCCCGTGATCTTTTGAATATGCTCTGCACCTCCATCAATCCGGAGAGCGGATGCGCCGAGATCTATCTGCACGCTCTGAATTCGCCAACTTATAAGCTTCTTTCTCTGCCGGAGAGAGAAGGTAAAAAGGCGCTCTATGCAGGAGAGGCGCGGTTTTCACCGGACGGCTCTCAAATCGTCTGTCAGGCCTTCTATCCCCATCGCGGAGAAGAAGCCGCGTCCGCGCAGTTCCGGGATCAACATACGCTCCAGCCTCACCATATGAGCATCTGGATCATGAACTCGGACGGCACAAACGCACATCCCCTGATCGGAGAGGACTCCAAACGGGGAGATCCGTCTGCCCTGAATGTGCTGCCCAGTTTCACTCCAGACGGCAAATCTGTGGTCTATACTACTCTCTCGGAAGGGAACGGAGAGCGGCGATTTCGGCTGACTCAGGTTCCTGTGATAGGAGAAGGGGCAGCCGATCCCCTCGGGCTCACGCCCGATTTTGACATTACTCAACTTTTTAGTCCGGATAACCAAAAAAAACTCATCGTTCGTACGTCTAATAGAGAAGGAAGGTTATTTATTGTGCCGATGCCTGAAAAATAGAATGACCCCGTCCGGCTAAGTTGGCGGAGATCGGGCTCTATGGCATCTGCCTGGGACCGCTGAAATCGCGACCCTTCCTGCGCTGGAATCAACGACACTGCCTCGCCCAGGCGAGCGGTTTCTCGTAGGAGGATCTTATGACCGGATCTCTTGGTCCATCGAATACTACGGAGGGTATTCCCACCAACGAAGCCCCTCGGGCTGACTCTCCGCCCACGCCGACTTCTTCCCTCGCCCCGCAGTCGCCGTCGTCCGACGCCGGCTTCCTCATCCCGCCATCCGTCGCATCCGATGGCGGGGAGCAGCCCTCCACCCCCGCCTATGCCCCGAAAGCAGCGCCATCCCCCCTGATCGAGGAGATCCCTGTCGAGGATTGTACACAGATAGAGTACTCCTTTGGGGATCAGGCCCACTCTCGTTTCCTGAGAGCGAGGGTAGCCTCCTCCGTTCAGATCGGGGATTTGATCACCGCACTGATCCCGCATCTGAGGTTGCCTCGGGTGGACGCACGTGGGATTGCGATTCGCTATCTGCTGATCTACCAGGGGCGTTATCTGAATATGACCGATACGCTGGCGAGCGCCGGGGTCCAGCCGGGAGATGATCTCGATGTGATACGGGAAGTGTGTGACGGGGGATAGAGCCGAATCCGATCCATGGATCAACTTGATTTTATTTTTTCTTTTTGTTTTCTGTAAGGCAGGTTCTGTAAGGCAGGGTTGATTTGGGCGTCTGATGTATGAGGAAGAGTTCTATTTGCGCCGAACTCCGAGATCGGAGAGTTTCAAGCCGGTGAATAAGACCGGCGGCACGGAACTTGCGCGTGGTTATGGAACCGCGTCCCTTCCCACAGTGGAATCAACAGCGTTCCCTGCTTCAGACGAACGGTTTACCTTGGGAGGATCTTATGGCCGAGTCTATTTGCCAATTGAGTGCAACCCAGATCGTGTTTCCCGGTGTTCAGGTCGATGTTGTAAACGGCCGACGGCGAATCGTGAGTCAGAGGGCGGTGCGGACGATCCCTATTGCCAACCAGACCGATGCGCCTGTGACGCTGACGATCCAGGCGGCAGCGCTGTGGCTCTCCTGCTCTTTTGGAAGCGCCGGTCGCACGATCACTCTGGATTCGCATGGCAGTACGGAACTGGAAATTGCGCTGAACGATGATGAGTTCGGCAGATTGAACGAGGGATCGACGGTCGGTCAGATCTCTATCTCAGGCAGTCCGACCAACGAGTGCTGGAAAGTATTTGTTACCCTGCGCCTGCACCTGCCTGCCGGAGACGGGAGCAGTCCCACGCCAGGGAACCCTCCAGCGGCCTTTGAGCCCTTCCTGCCCCCTATGCCGCCGCAGCCGCCCATGCCTCCTGTTTTCCCTCCCCCCCCACCTGGTCCGCAGGGCCGGGGATGGGCTCCCTTCACGCCTGGCAACGGCCCGGCTGCGGCGCATGCCCCCGGCTTTGAGGTGGTCAAATTCGAGGATAAAACCCCCCTTGTGTCGCCCGTTCCATCGCCTGCACCATCTTCCCATCCGGCCGGTTCTACGCTTTCGCCGCTGCCTGACCCCCCCACAAAGAGAGCTGCCCGGCAGCCACGGGCGAGCCGTGTGCCGGGAATTCGCCGTGCGCTCGTCGCCCCTCTGTTCGGCCTGCTTGCGCTGGTGATCGGCCGTGGGGCGAACGCAGCAGCGCAACAACGCTATAGCAACTGGCATGGACAACTTTCGCCGGCCCGAAAAGCTCTCCTGCTCTCTGGAGGAGTGGTCGCCAACGGCGTCTGCGGTCTGGTGCTTGCCACAGGGCTTTATCACCTCGGCCTTGTCCTGTCGCGCCCGCCTGCTCTACCCACGATCCACCTGGCGGCAGTGAAAGGGACCGGTCCTCGCCCCGAGTTCGACTGCCGTCTCGAAGGAGTGACTCCGGAGATGCTGCTGTATCTGGAGGCAAAAGTGGACGGCGGCGCGCCCCGGAAGTTCTCGCTCCGCGATCCCGCGACGGGGAAGCAGGCATGCGCCGTGGCGAAGTCGCTCCACATGGAGATCGACGGCGCATTGCCGGAGAGTGGCGACTACTCTTTTCGCGTTCTTACCCGCGATGCCTTCGGTCGGGACTGCTACTCCAATACACAGCTGGCCAGCATTCGCATCCCCCCGAAGCGGCCCGAGGGCTTTATAACCCACATCGATCCAGACCACAGTAGTGATGCATTGAAGAGCAACGACGAGCACCGTCTGCGCTTTGAATGGGAGCGTCCGACCAACCCGAAGATCTCACGGGCGATCCTGACTCGAATCGAGTTCGATCCTAAGACCCGCAAATCGCTCGATGCCACGGAACTGTATGTGATAGAAGATCCGACCAGCCTGCCTCTCACGGGACGTCCCCCAAAAACCCTGTGGGTCGCTCCGGACATGATTAAGGTCGCCTCGACCGACGATATCAAGTACATTCGGTATGGCCTCCATTTCGAAGCCAGGGGCCTCATCGGGGAAACCAAACTGTCTCGTTTTTTTCGAATCCAGTACAACCATGATGTTATACCGGTAGATGACCCGGAAAAAGCCATCCAGGACGAAACCAAATGGAGCAAGCAAACCGTGCGAGAGGAGAGAGTACCGAAAGTGACGCCGATGGAACCGTTCCAGGGAGATCCTCAAAGTAGTTATCCGACGAAAAAGCGTGCGCAAACGGAAAAATATCCCGGAAGATCAAAATCTCTTCCGGAGGACTACAATCCGCTTACTTATGATCCGACGACGAAGCCGACGCCTTCGGAACCAGGAGATGAGTTTTAATTCGCGCCACGATTCTTGCACCGCTCATACAAAGGAAATACTATGTCGTCCTCGTCTGAGACGCCGGAGAGCCCTCCGGCTGCTTTCCTTGGTTTTGAAGTTGTGAGCCTCGACGATCACACTGCCACCATGCCCATCGGCGAACTTCCGCTGATTCCTGGCGGCGCTGTCAAGCTCTTTTTCGCGGAGAATGTCTATTGGGACATCGTGAAACAGGCGCGGCGCGCGGCCCCAGCGGAGCAGCAGAGGCGGTATCACAAAGAGACGGGGGGCATCCTGGTAGGAAGTTTCCGTCGGACATTTCAGGGAGACTACTTCGTTTTTGTGGATGGATGCGAACCGATGGAGGATGGAACGCTGACCACATTCTCCATCAGCCGACAACAGTTTGCGACCGCCCTGCCACAGATGCGGGCGCGATGGCCGGGAATGCTTGTCGTGGGCATCTATCATTCGCATCCAGGGCACGGAGTCTACCATTCGGAACTGGATCGGCGGGCGCTTGGCAAAGAAGGCGGGGTGCTGGTGGAACCCTGGCAGTTCAGTCTGGTAATCGATCCTCTGCTGCGCAGTGCGAAATTTCCCCAGGGCGCTGTCGGCATCTTTTTCGACAACGTAGAGCGAGGACGTTTTGGGATCGATGAGCCGTTTCCGATGGACTGAAGGCCGCTCCTCCCTCCCCTCCAGGGACCGTCCAGGACGGTGGGCAGAGCCTTGCCTGTCGCTTGAGAGTGGCCGGAAAGCGTTCCTATTCTGCCATAGAGGTAGAATAGAAGCGAAGCGGAGGGACGGAAAGAACCGTTTTCTTGTCGGAGACGGCGAAATGTTCGCAGGTTTGGCAATGGATGCATCTATTAATGATAGAGTGTCTAGGATTCGACGTACACTTACCCCCCGACTGCCCTCCGGGAAAGACGGAAGGGGAGACACGTCGGTGCGGTGTAGGCAAGGGAGGAGTGAGACGTGTCCAATAAAATGTCGGCATACTACTATTCTCTGACCGGGGGAATGGGGGGACTTCTAGGATGGTTCCTCGCTTGCTGGGTGCTGGATGCCATGGCGGCCAATAACGCCTCCTTTACCGCCCGAACGCTGGTAAAAGGACTGATTGTGGGAGCGTTCATCGGAGCGGCGTTGTGCGGGCGAGAGCGCATGATTACCGTCGGTTTTGCGCAGGGCGGCGCGCGCGACGGCGCCATCGGCCTTTTCGCCGGGGCCATTGCGGGGGCCATTGCAGGGGTGACCGGCTACTATCTATTCCTTTCGTTCGGCCAAAACCTCTTCGGGCGCATCATCGGATATGTGCTGTTTGGAGCGATCATCGGCGTCGGCGAGGGCTTGAAATGGCTCTCCTCCGGCAAGAAGCGTCTCATCCGAGGAACCCTCGGCGGCGCAGTCGGAGGGCTGCTGGCTGCCCTGGTGTACCACGCCATCTCCATCAATTTTTCCGCAACCATTGGAGACGGCATCGCCAATGTGGCTCTGGGACTGCTGCTCGGCTTAATCATCTCCACCGCGTTCATTCTCAGCAATATGGCCGTACTGCATGTGATCGCGGCGCCCAGAGATAAGATGGTGGGGCAGATGCTGCGCCTTGGAGGGATCGGGGATACCGACACGATCGGGAGCGATCCCAACAACTCCGTGCCCTTCATTACGGACGCCCAACTTGCGCCGCATCACGCCACGATACATATCAACGGGCGTGAGTTCAGCATCGAACCTCTCACCGGAGACCCGCCGCAAAGGCCGGGGCTCATCTATATAAACAACTCCACCACCGCGCTCAAGCAGGGCGTAAAACACCCTTTGAAGGCAGGCGACAAGATCAAAGCGGCCAACTGCCTTTTCGAGTTTGTGCTTCTCTCCGACAGGAAAGTAGTCCATAGCGATACCGGCAGTCAACTCCCGGAAACCGCCACGGATGCTGCGGACATTCTGTCCCACGGTTAATCGTCCACGCGGCGAGAAAGGCAGTCTTCATGTTCCACACATTCTCTTTACAACGTGGTCTCCGGGGGGGCGTCGGCTTCCTGACTCTGACAGGACTCTTGTGCAGTGTCACCGCTTGTTCTCCGCAAGCGTCGCCCTCCTCGGAGGAGGGGAAGTATCGCGTGAAGATCTCTCGCGTCGATCCGAAAACCACATGGCCCAAGTTCGATATTTACTGTACGGTCGGCGAGGTCGTCCCTCCGGACGACAAACACCCGGATGGACTGCGCCTCCTCTCCACGGCAGAAGCGAACAAGCTCCACCTGACGCCGAGGCCGGACAACGTGATCGGCCATCACTCCTCTCCGGACTCCAAAGAGCCTGTCTACTGTTTGCTGCTGGTCGACAAAAGTGGCAGCATGGATGCCAGGATCGGTGGAAAAGATACGCCGACGAAGCGTGAGATCGTGGAAGAAGGAATCAATGCCTGCATCAAGGCGATGCGACCTCAGGACAAGTGCGCTATTGTGGCTTTCGGCTCTACCGTGCCCCCAGTAAGCGATATTGAATTCTTTTCCAAATCGGAGACGGAGAAGATTCGGGCACAGAAAGAGAAGCTCAACGGCAAAGGGGAATCGACCCGCCTGTACGATGCCATCGACGTCGCCCTGGACTATATCACGCAGAAGAGACCCCATGACCATACCGCGGTCATCGTCATGACGGATGGAGTGAATAACTGCCGCATGCTGGGGAAAGGAGAGCACAACAATGAACTCTTACCCGGTGCGCGTCTGGAAGACATCGATATCAAGGAGACGGACGAAGCTCGCCCCGGTCGTAAAGTCGTGATAGACAAAGCCCTTAAAATGGGTGTTACTCTGGATACCCTCGGCTTTGGAGATAAGACAAAGCCGCTGCCGAACAAGGCGGGTGGCCCCGAAAAATATGCCGTTGAAATGGCCAACTACCTGGATACCGCAACCGTCGAAAAGATCGCGAATGTGACCAAAGGCCATTCCAAGATCACCGACAAGCCCGCGGATTTGGTCGATTTCTACCGGGCACGCATGAATGAATATCAGTTGGAACAGAAGATCGAGTGTGATGGCGCCCCTGATCAGTTGCAGGACACCGATCCCGGCATCTACGTCGAGATCACGGGAGCAGACAGCAAGCCCATCCGAAGCAATGTGGAACAGCTCGCCTATCTCGTCCCACCGACGCCGCCCCCCGGCTCACCGCACTACAATGAGTTTATCACAAGGAGGGCAGAGGCCTTTGGAGGAATTTTTATCGTTCTAAGTGTTCTCTGGGGAGTTCCGTTTTTGATGAAGTCGGCTTTTGGTTCTACGGTCTCTTCCGGGGATATGAGGCAGCGTGCCGTCACACGAGAGGGCGCCACAGGCTACTGGCAGCAGCAGTCCGGGGCATCTCCCGCCCAACCTGGTCCCAGTCAGCCTCAGCCGGGATGGCAGCAGTCACAGCCCGGCTGGCAACAGGCGCAACC
>Ga0070658_10001274_pt1 | contig 21563 bp, 16 predicted proteins | sample KBSC13metaG_FD_64664 | JGI IMG/M metagenome (GOLD analysis project Ga0070658, IMG submission 64664) | Corn rhizosphere microbial communities from Kellogg Biological Station, Michigan, USA - KBS C1-3 metaG | ecosystem: Host-associated > Plants > Roots > Rhizosphere > Soil ...
TCGGGCATCGTCCAACTGCCCTCGGCGATGGCCTTCGGCGCGGCGGGCGACCCGGCGCTGACCGAGCGGGCCTGGGCGGCGGCCGGCGCCGACCTTGCCGCCCTCGGCGTCAACGTCGACTTCGCCCCGGTGGCCGACGTGCTGGGCCCGGGCGGCGTCGTCGGCTCCCGCTCCTTCGGCGGTGACCCGGCGGCCGTGGCGCGCCAGGTGGCCGCCGCGGTACGCGGGCTGCGCTCGGCGGGGCTCGCCGCCACCCTCAAGCACTTCCCCGGGCACGGACACACCACAGTGGACAGTCACGTCGCGTTGCCTCGGCTGGACCATACCGTTGCCGAGTTGGAGGAGCGGGACCTGCCGCCGTTCGTCGCCGGCATCGCGGCCGGCGCCGACCTGGTGATGTCCGGCCACATCGAGGTACCGGCGATCCAGCCAGGGGTACCGGCGTCCTTCTCCGCGAGGTTCCTCGTCGACCTGCTGCGCGGGCGACTCGGCTTCGGCGGAGTCGTGATCTGCGACGCGCTGCGGATGGTGCCCGCCATGCGCTGGCCGCCAGGGGAGGCGGCGGTACGCGCCCTGCTGGCCGGCAACGACCTGCTGCTGCAGCCGCCCGACCTGGCGGCGGCGCGGCGCGGCCTGCTCGATGCCCTGGTGGGCGGGCGCCTGCCCAGGACCCGGCTGGTCGAGGCGGTCGAGCGGATCCTCGCCCTGAAGCGCCGACTGTCCGCCCGGCCGCCCGGCGACCTGTCCACAGTAGACGGACCGGCGGGCCGGGGCGCGGCGCTCGCCGTCGCGGCGAAGGCGGTGACTGTCCTCAAGGGACGGTGGCAGCCGGCGAGACGGTTGCGGGTGACGGCCGCGGCGGGTCGGGACCAGGCGCGCGACTGGCTGGTCGACGCGCTGCGCGCGGCCGGCGTTGACGTGGTACCGGACCGGGCGCCGCTCGTGCACCTCGTCGGGTACGGCGACACCGCGGCGGACCTGGCCGCCGGCGCCACCGTCACGGTCGCGATGGACACCCCGTACCTGCTGGCCACCGCCCCGTCGCCGGTGCTGCTGGCGACCTACTCGTCCAGCCGGGCGTCGATGGTCGCGCTCGCCGCGGTACTCGCCGGGCACGCCTGCGCGCCCGGACGGTCGCCGGTACCGCTTTAGAGCGGGATGTTGCCGTGCGCGCCCCGCGCGGCCGGAGCGGCGGCGAGCGCGTCGGCGATGCGGCGGCGGGTCTCGGTCGGCTTGATGACGTCGTCGACCACGCCGATCTCCAGCGCCCGGCTCACGCCGCCCGCGGTTCGGGCCTGCTCCTCGATCAGCCGGGCGCGCATCGCCTCCCGCTCCGCGACCGGCGTCGCCGCCAGCTTCTTGCGGTGCAGGATGTTCACCGCGGCCGAGGCGCCCATCACGGCCACCTCGGCCGTGGGCCACGCATAGACCGCGGTCGCGCCGAGCGAGCGGGAGTTCATCGCGATGTAGGCGCCGCCGTAGGACTTCCGGGTCACCAGCGTCACCCGCGGTACCACGGCCTCGGCGAAGGCGTGCAGCAGCTTGGCACCGCGCCGCACCACGCCGTCCCACTCCTGGCCGACGCCGGGCAGGTACCCGGGCGTGTCCACCACGACGATCAGCGGTACCCCGAGCGAGTCGCACATCCGCACGAAGCGCGCCGCCTTCTCCGCGGACGCGGCGTCCAGGCAACCGCCCAGGCGCAGCGGGTTGTTGGCGATGACGCCCACGGTGCGCCCGGCGAACCGGCCCAGCGTGGTGACGATGTTCGGCGCCCACTTGGCGTGCAACTCCACGCCCGGACCGTCCAGCAACGCCCCGACCACGGTCTTGACGTCGTACGCCCGGGTCGGCTCGGCCGGCATGAGCGCGGACAGGTCGGTGCCGTCCTCCGGGATGTCGGCCGGGGACAGCCGCCCCTGCCGGCCCAGCAGCGCGGCCAGCCGGCGCGCCTCGGCCACCGCCGACTCGTCGTCCCCGGCGGTCACGTGCACCACGCCGGAGCGCCGGCCGTGCGGCTCCGGGCCGCCCAGCCGCTCCATGTCGACCTGCTCGCCGGTGACGCTGCGGACCACCTCGGGACCGGTGACGAAGATGCGACCGGCCCCGCTCATCACCACGATGTCGGTCAGCGCCGGGCCGTAGGCCGCACCGCCCGCCGCCGGCCCGAGCACCACCGAGATCTGCGGTACCCGGCCGGAGGCGCGCACCGTGGCGGCGAACACCTGACCGATGCCGTCCAGCGCGACGACGCCCTCGTCCAGCCGGGCGCCGCCCGAGTGCCACAGGCCCACCACCGGTACCCGCTCCCGCACCGCCGCGTCGATGGCGTCCACGATCGTCTGGCAGCCGTCGGTACCCAGGGCGCCGCCCATCCGGGTGCCGTCCGTACTGAACGCCAGCACCGCCGTACCGTCGATCGCGCCGCGGGCCGCCAGCGCACCGGAGTCGTCCCGGGGCGCGAGCAGCCGCATCGAGCCGGCGTCGAAGAGCGCCCGCAGCCTCACCTCGGGATCACGGCCGTCCACAGTGGACGTTCCATCGGTGACGGGAGTGGCGGTCACGGTAGCCTCCCCGATCGGACCGTCAGTGCTTTGTGAAGACGAGTACGGCGTTGTGCCCCCCGAACCCGAACGAGTCGTTGAGCGCGGCCGGGATCTCCAGCTCCCGTGCCTTGTGCGCGGCCACGTCGAGCTCCAGCGCGTCGTCCGGGTCGTCCAGGTTGATCGTCGGCGGCACGATGTCGTGGTGTACCGCCAGCAGCGTCGCGATCGCCTCGACCGCGCCGGCGGCGCCGAGCAGGTGCCCGTGCATCGACTTGGTCGCGGTGACCACCGGGTGCGGTCCGAGCACCTCGCGCAGCGCGTGGATCTCGGCGATATCGCCGACCGGCGTCGAGGTCGCGTGCGCGTTCACATGCCGCACGTCGCGCGGGTCGATGCCGGCGTCGCGCAGCGCGGCCCGCATGGCCCGGACGATGCCGTGCCCCGCCGGGTCGGGCTGCACGATGTCGTACCCGTCCGAGGTCATCCCGGCACCCGCGAGCCGCGCGTACACCTTGGCACCCCGGGCGGCCGCGTGGTCGGCCCGTTCCAGGACGACGATGCCGGCGCCCTCGCCCAGCACGAAGCCGTCCCGGCCCTTGTCGAACGGGCGGGAGGCGGCCTGCGGGTCGTCGTTGCGGGTCGACATCGCGCGCATGGACGCGAACCCGGCGATCGGCAGCGGTTGGATGACCGCCTCGGTACCGCCGGCCACCACCACGTCGGCGCGGCCGGACCGGATGATGTCGAGGCCCCAGGCGATCGCCTCGGCACCGGTCGCGCAGGCGCTGACCGGGGCGTGCACCCCGGCCTGGGCGCCGAGCTCCAGGCCGACCCAGGCGGCCGGCCCGTTGGGCATGAGCATCGGTACGGTGTGCGGGCTCACCTTGCGCGCGCCCTGCGCCTCCAGGATGTCGTCCTGGTTGAGCAGGGTGGTCGCGCCGCCGATCCCGCTGCCCACCACCACGGCCAGCCGTTCGGAGTCCAGCCCGGCGTCGGCCATGCCGGAGTCCGCCCACGCCTCCTGCGCGGCGATCAGCGCGGCCGCCTCGCAGCGGTCGAGCCGGCGCATCTTCACCCGGTCGATGACGGTCGACGGATCGACGGCCATCGGCGCCGCGATCCGTACGGGCAGCCGTTCGGCCCACTCCTGGTTGATCGTGGTCACCCCGGAGCGGCCGGCGAGCATGGACTCCCAGGTCGACGCGGCGTCCCCGCCCAGCGGAGTCGTCGCGCCGATCCCGGTTACCACAACTTCGGTGCGGGACATGTCAGGCGGAGGCCTTCTGGATGTAGGAGACGGCGTCGCCCACGGTCTTGAGGTTCTGCACCTCGTCATCCGGGATCTTCACGCCGAACCGCTCCTCGGCGGCGACAACGACCTCGACCATGGACAGCGAGTCGACGTCCAGGTCGTCGGTGAACGACTTGTCCTCGGCGACGTCGCCCGGGTTCACGCCGGCCACCTCTTCGAGGATCTCTGACAGGCCAGCGGTGATCTCGTCACGGGTCGTCATTTTGGGATGTTCCCTTCTCAATGGTTGTACGGGGAGCGTCACGGGCAGCGAATGACTTGCCCGGCGTAGGTGAGGCCGCCGCCGAAGCCGAACAGCAGCACCGGGGCGCCGGATGGCACCTCGCGCCGCTCGACCAGCTTCGACAGGGCCAGCGGCACGCTGGCCGCCGAGGTGTTGCCGGATTCGACGATGTCCTTTGCCACCACCGCGTTGGTCACCCCGAGCTTGCGGGCGAGCGGCTCGATGATGCGCAGGTTGGCCTGGTGCGGTACGAAGGCGGCCAGGTCGGTCGGGCGGATGCCGGCGGCCGCGCAGGCCCGCTCGGCGAGCGCCGGCAGCGAGACCGTCGCCCAGCGGAACACGGTCTGCCCGCTCTGCTGCACGTACGGGCGCCAGCCCTCGATCGTGATGACGTCGCTCTTGTCCGGCGCGGAGCCCCACAGCACGGGTCCGATGCCGGGCTCCTCGCCCTCGGCGATCGCGGTCACCACCGCCGCACCGGCGCCGTCGCCGAACAGCACGCAGGTCGAGCGGTCGGTCCAGTCGGTGAAGTCGGACAGCTTCTCCGCGCCGATCACCAGTGCGTTGGTCGCCGCGCCCGCCCGGATCGCGTGGTCCACGGTGGCCAGCGCGTACTCGTACCCAGAGCACGCGGTGTTGATGTCGTAGGCGGCCGGCGCGGCGATGCCGAGCTTCGCGGCCACCCGGGTGGCGACGTTGGGGCACCGGTCCACGGAGGTACAGGTGGCGACCGCGATCAGGTCGATCTCGGCGGCGGACCGGCCGGACGCGGCCAGCGCCTTGCCCGCCGCGGCGGCGGCCATGTCCGCGACCGTCTCGCTGTCGGCGATGCGCCGGGTCACGATGCCGACCCGGTCCCGGATCCACTCGTCGTTGGTGTCGACCATCTGGGCCAGGTCGTCGTTGGTGAGGACCCGGGCCGGCTGGTAATGGCCGACCGCGAGAATCTTGGAGCCGGCGCTCATGCGAGGTGTCCTCCGATACGGGCAAGGGGCTGGCCCGGGGCGACCGGGTCGTCGTGGTGGGCGAGCCATTCGGTGAGTACGCCCGAGTCGTGCGCGGCCACCTCGACGGCGCCCTGCCGGGTGATGACGTGCCCGATCAGCTGGCCGGCGCGCAGATCCGTGCCCTCGGCGAGCGCGGAGTCGGGGGAGAAGTTGCCGGCCGCGCCGGAGACAACGACGCGGAACTGCGGGGTCGGCTCGGCGCTCGGCGCCACCCCGTGCCGGGCCACCAGGTCGCGCGCGGCCGCCAGGTCGTCCGGCGTGTTCACCTTGACGATCTCGACCCCGGGCAGGGCCCGCTTGACCAGGCCGGCAAGGGTACCGGCCGGGGGCAGCTCGATCACCGCGGTGACGCCGAGGTCGGCGAGGCTCGCCATGCACAGGTCCCAGCGCACCGGCGCGACCACCTGGCGTACCAGGCGTTGCAGCATCTCGCGGCCGCTGTTCACGGCGGTACCGTCCAGGTTGGACAGCAGGATCTTCTGCGCGTCGGCGGTGGGTACACCGCTCGCGAGTCCGGCAAGCTCCCGCTCGGCGGCCGCCATGTACGGCGTGTGGAAGGCGCCGGCCACCTGGAGCACCTTGACCCGGGAGCCGGCGGGCGGCTCGGCCGCGAACTTCTCCAGCGCGGCGACCGGGCCGGCGGCCACGATCTGGCCGGCGCCGTTGAAGTTGGCGGCGTGCAGCCCGGCCGCGTCGATCGCCGCGCTGATCTCCTCCGGGTCGCCGCCCAGTACGGCCGCCATGCCGGTCGGCTGCAGTCCGCAGGCGGCTGCCATCGCCCGACCGCGTACGCCGGCGAGGGTCACCGCCGCCTCCGGGCTGAGCACCCCGGCCAGCGCGGCCGCGCCCAGCTCACCGACGCTGTGTCCGGTGGTCAGCGCGACGTCGTACATGGGCAGGTGCTCGGCGGCCAGCATGGCGGCGGCGACGAGCAGGGGCTGGGTCTTCGCGGTGTCCTTGATCTCCTCGGCGTCGGCCGCCGTACCGAGCCGGATCAGGCCGACCCCGCTGAGCGCGGACCACCAGCGCATCCGTCCTTCGGCGCCGGCCAGGTCGAGCCAGGGCGCGAGGAATCCAGGCTTCTGGGAGCCCTGACCTGGAGCGAGTACGGCAAGCACATCTTCGACTGTCCCGGATGCAGGGAGATCGCGCGTCGTCGGGGGGCACTAAACCCGACCAAGAGCTTTGTAGGATTCCTCCAATGGAAGGGCACGACGTGCCCCTCTAGTTACCACCAGTAACACTGGTTGTGCTGATCGTCACATGGTCGAGGGTGCGGACGGATCCAGCCGACCCACGGCCAACGCCACTCGTAGGGTGAACGCGTCCCGCGCGGACAGCGGGGTCAACCCGGTCGTCTCGGCGACCCGGCGCAGCCGGTACCGGACGGTGTTCGGGTGCACGAACAGGCCGCGCGCGGCGCTCTCCAGCACCCCGCCGGCCGCGAAGAAGGCGTCCAGGGTCTCCAGCAACTCGCCGCCGGCCCGGGTCAGCGAGCCGTAGATGTCCCGGCGCAGGATCCGGCGCGCCTCGGCGTCGCCGGCCAGCGCCCGCTCGGGAAGCAGGGCCGTGGCGCTGACCGGCCGGGGCGCGGCCGGCCAGGCCGGGGCCGCCCGGTACCCGACGATCGCGGCCCGGGCCGAGCCCGCCGCCTCGTCCAGCCCCGGTACCGCCGGTCCGACCACGACCGGGCCTTCGCCGAAGGCGACGAGCAGCTTCTCCGCGACGGCGAGCGGATCGGGCGCCCCGCCGAGCATCACGACCAGCCGGTCGCCGTGCACGCCTCCGATCACCTCGACGCCGACCCGCCGGGCCACCCGGTACAGGGCGTGGATGACCGCGGACGCCTCGCCGCCGGGCGCGCGGCCGACGGCGACCGCGAACGGTCCGGTGTCGGTCCAGCCCAGCGCGGCCGCCCGGCTGACCAGCATGTCCGGCGAGTCGCCGCGGACCAGCGAGTCGACCAGCAGCGCCTGCAGTCGGGCGTCCCAGGACCCCCTGGTCTCGGCGGCCCGCGCGTAGGCCCGCGCGGCGGCGAACGCGATCTCCCGGGAGAACCGCAGCACCGCCTCGCGCAGCGCCTGCTCCTCGCCCGGCGCGGCGAGCCGCGGTACCTGCTCCTCGACGACGTCGATGGTCACCTTGATGAGCGCCACGGTCTGCTGGAGGTTGAGCGACCGGGCCAGCGCCCGGGGCGCGGCGTCGAAGACCTCGTCGGAGAACTCCTGCGAGGTCGCGGTGTTCCCCCTGCCCAAGGTCCCATCCCCGACGTTGTTGCGCAGCCACTCGACCAGGGAACGCACCCCGGCCTGGGCCACCAGCATCACCCAGGCGCGCTGGTCGGCGGGCAGCTCCCGGAACCAGGGGAGCACGTCCTCCATGCGGGCCACGCTGATCGTGGCGAGCGCCCCCGCGGACCGCTCGATCCGGCGCAGGGTCGCCGTCAGGGCGTGCTGCGGAGCCGCCCCGGCCTGTTGCTCGCCGGCCGCCTCGTCCGCAGCTGCCATGCACCCAGCCTAGGAGAACCGGGCGCGACCCACCCCACCTAACTCCGCCCGTACCTCCTGGCGCGGCGGGCGGCCAGGAACAGCAGCAGGGTCACCGCGAACGGCGTCAGCAGCCACAGCAGCAGCGTGCGCTCGGAGCTGTGCAGGGTGCGGCCAAGGCTCAACGGCGGCGTGGTGTCGACCACGTCCGGCACGTACCCGACCGGGTCGCCGTAGGCCAGGCCGCTGTCCGGCCCGCTCGCGCTGGGCTTCACCAGCGGCACCCCGGCGGCCGACAGGGTGTCCGGCATCGCGACCGAGGCGTAGAACCAGGCCTCGCCGACCTTGCCCTGCGGCTGGGCGGCCGGCCGGTGGGCGCGCGGGCCGCCGGGTGCCAGCGGGTACATGTCGTAGACCTGGCTGGCGGCCGTGCCCACGAAGACCGTCATCGTGTACGCCGGGCCGAGCTTGGCCGGGTCCGGGGTGATCGGGTCACCAGGCTGGGTGGCCATCCAGCTGACCTGCCGCAGCAGGGCGTTGAACAGGTCGGGCTGGTCCTTCGCGCGCACGTTGATGGCCTGGGACAGGCCGGTGCCCTTGATCGTGATCGCGCTGGGTGGATCGGCGGCCTGCGCGCCCGGGGTCAGCCCGGGTGCGGCCAGGACCGCCAGCAGCGCGGCCAGCGCGATCGCCAGCCGTGCGCCGAGGTGGTAAAGGCGCGTCACCGCGACTCCTCTGGTGCGGGGTCCGCCCCGTTGAAAGATGCGGATATGTCGAGTCTGACCGCCACCGACGCGCGGTGACGAGAGACGTTACTGAAATGATCCGATAACTTTGAGGTTCTCGCAGCCCCGAGGCATTAGCGCCGGACTATCTCCAGCGCGGCGGCCAGTCGCTGGACCGTCCGCTTGCGGCCGAGCACCTCGAGCGACTCGAACAGCGGAAGCCCGATCGAGCGGCCGGTGACCGCCACCCGTACCGGCGCCTGCGCCTTGCCGAGCTTCAGCCCGTACCCGGTGCCGAGCTCCTCGACCGTGGACTTCAGGGTCGCGGCGTCCCAGGTCGGTACCGTCTCGAAGGCCGCGAGCACGGCGGTGAGCAGGTCGGCCGCGGTGTCCGCGCCCATGGCCTTGTCCCAGGCCGCCTGGTCGACCGCCGGCCGCTGCAGGAACAGGAAGTCCACGTACGGCACGATCTCCGAGAGCACCGCGAGCCGGGTCTGCGCCAGCGGCGCGACCGCGGCGAACGCCTTCGGGTCGAAGTCGTTCGGCGCCCACGGTGGAGCCGCGATCGTCGCCGTACCGGTGAGCCACGGCCCGCACGCCTCGACGAAGGACTCGGCCGACAGCGCCCTGATGTACTCGCCGTTGAAGGCGCGCAGCTTCTTCTCGTCGAAGAACGCGGGGGAGGGGTTGACCTCCTCGATGCGGAACTCCTCGACAATCACCGACCAGGGCACGATCTCCCGGTCACCGCGCGGGGACCAGCCCAGCAGCATCAGGTAGTTGCGCATGGCGTCGGCGAGGTACCCCTCGTCGCGGAACGCCTCCAGGGCCACCTTGTCCCGGCGCTTGGACAGCTTCTGGCGCTTCTCGTTGACCACCACCGGTACGTGCGCCCAGACCGGCGGGGTCTGGCCGAGGGCGACCCAGAGCAGTTGCTGCTTCGGCGTGTTGGGCAGGTGCTCCTCGGCCCGGATCACGTGGCTGATCCGCATCAGGATGTCGTCGACGACATTGGCCAGCAGGAACAGCGGGGAGCCGTCGGCCCGCGCGATGACGAAGTCCTCGATCAGGCGGTTCTCGAACACCGGCCGCCCGCGCACCAGGTCGACCACCTCGGTGGTGCCCTCGTCCGGGCTGCGGAAGCGCAGCGCCCGACCCTCGCCCGGGCCCAGCCCGCGGTCGCGGCAGAAGCCGTCGTACCCGGTGTACTGGTTGCCGGTGCGCGCCTGGATCTGGTCGCGGGTGCAGTCGCAGTAGTAGGCCCGGCCGGACTCGTACAGCCGGGCCGCCGCGGCCACGTGCTCGCCGGCGTTGTCCGACTGGAAGTAGGGCCCCTCGTAGGTGCCGCGGGTGATGCCCAGCCAGTCCAGCGCGGAAAGGATCCCCTCGGTCCACTCCGGCCGGTTGCGGGCCGCGTCGGTGTCCTCGATGCGCAGCACGAACGTGCCTTCCCGCTGCTGGGCGAAGACCCAGTTCTGGAGGGCCGACCGGGCGCCGCCGACATGGAACATTCCAGTCGGAGAGGGGGCAAACCGCACGCGTACCGTCACGGCTTCTACCCTACGGGTCGCCCAGGATCATCCTGTAGCGGGTTTCCGAGGTTGCTCTGGCACAGTACATTGGCTGACCGGAATCGACTCCTCGTATCCGCGTGCCGCCGCCCGGCGGCTCGGCACCAGGCTCCTCGGTGCCGGGGGTCGTCCGGCCGTCGGGGAGGACGCGATGATCAGTCGGCGGAAGGCCATCGCCACCGCTGCGGGTGTGGCCGCGGGGGCCACCTTGGCCGGCTGCGGCGGTACCTCGAACGCGGCGGCGTGGCACGAACCCCCACCGTCGCCGTCACCGTCGACGCCGCCGGTCGACGTGACGTTCACCCCCGTCGCCGACGCGACCAACGTGCTGCCCGGCAGCCCCGTGGTGGTCGCGGTCAGCGGGGGTACGTTGCAGACCGTCAGCGTGGCCGCGGGCGGCAAGGCGGTGGCCGGGGCGCTGGACGCCGACGGGCGCACCTGGCGCTCGACCGACGCGCTCGCCTACGGCCTGACCTACACGGTCACCGCGTCGGCGGTCGACGGCAAGGGCGCGCCGGTGCAGAAGACCTGCAGCTTCACCACCGTGAAGCCGACCGCCACGGCGAGCATCACGTTCCAGGCCAACGCCATGCAGATCCTCAAGACGGGCGGCACCTACGGGGTCGGCCAGCCGGCGGTCGTGCGGTTCAGCAAGGCGGTCACCGACAAGGCGGCGGCCGAGAAGGCGATCACCGTCCAGACGTCCCCGTCGGTGGACGGCAAGTTCTTCTGGCTGGACAAGCAGACCGTGCACTGGCGGCCGGAGAAGTACTGGGCCACGGGCACGACCATCAAGGTGACCGTCAACGCGCTGGGCGTCAACCTCGGCGGCGGCGTGTACGGCGCCTCCAACGCCAGCACCAACTTCACCATCGGCCGCTCGCTGATCGCCTACGCCGACAACAACGCGCACTACACCCAGGTGTTCGTCAACGGGCAGATGGTCCGCAACATGGCGTGCAGCCTGGGCAAGGGCGGGTACACGACGGCGGCGGACGGCAGCCAGATCCACTTCTGGACGCAGAACGGCGTACACGTGGTGCTGGAGAAGGACCAGACGGTCCGGATGACCTCGTCCAGCTACGGCATCACCAACAAGAGCGACCCGAACTACTACGACGAGGAAGTGCAGCTGTGCACCCGGATCTCCTACTCCGGGGAGTACCTGCACTCGGCGCCGTGGAACATGGCCGATCACGGCAAGCGCAACAGCTCGCACGGGTGCATCAACCTGAGCCCCGAGGACGCGCAGTGGGTCTTCGACAACTTCATCCTCGGCGACGTGGTCGAGGTGAAGAACAGCCCGAAGCCGCTGCCAGTCTGGGACGGACTCGGTGACTGGCAGCTGAGCTACGACCAGTACTAGGCGAACGCTGGCTGTAGCGGCTCCGCAGGCGTCGCCGCTAGCTCCTGGCGCTCGCGATGAAGTCGCGGTACCAGGTGTAGGACCTCCTCGGCGTGCGCTGCTGGGTGTCGAAGTCGACGTGCACGAGGCCGAACCGCTTGGTGTACCCCTCGGCCCACTCGAAGTTGTCCATCAGCGACCAGGCGAAGTAGCCGCGCACGTCCGCGCCCTGCTCGATCGCCTTGCTGACCGCATCGAGGTGACCGGACAGGTACTCGATGCGGCGTGGATCGTCGGGCCAATCCGCGTAGGCGCAGCCGTTCTCGGTGATGTACATCGGCATGTGGTACCGGCCGTGCAGGTCGACGAGCAGTTCGCGCAGCCCGTCCGGTACGACCGGCCAGCCGAACTCCGTCATCGGGTACCCGTCGAGGGTCACCATGTCGAACGGAAGCTCCTCGACCGACGGTGCGCTGATTCCGGTCGGGTTGTAGTAGTTGACGCCCAGCGCGTCGATCGGCGCCGCGATCGCCTCCAGGTCCCCGTCCCGTACCGGCAGGTCAAGGCCCTCCGGGTAGCCCATGCCCAGCAACGGCTCCACGAACAGCCGGTTCTGCAGCGCATCGTAGAAGGCCCCCGCCGCGCGGTCCTCGTCGCGCTCGCCCATGACCCATACCGGCGAATGGCTGTTGGCGATGGTGACCGGCGAGGCCGAGCGGGCCCGCAGGGCGGCCACCGCGAGACCGTGCCCGAGCAGTTGGTGGTGCGCGGTCGGCAGGGCGCCGAGCATCCGCGTCTCGCCGGGCGCGTGCATGCCGAACCCGTGCCCGTACACCATGTGGATGAACGGCTCGTTCAGGGTGATCCACAGCTTGACCCGGTCGCCCAGCGCGGCGGCCACGTGGTCGGCGTAGTCGGCGAAGCGGAACGCGGTGTCGCGGTTGAACCAGCCGCCGGCGTCCTGCAGGGCCTGCGGCAGGTCCCAGTGGAACAGCGTGGCCACCGGGTCGATGCCGGCGGCCAGCAGCGCGTCCACGAGCCGGTCGTAGAACGCGACCCCGGCCGGGTTGACCGGGCCGCTGCCGGTGGGCTGGATGCGCGCCCAGGCGATGGAGAACCGGTAGGCGTCGACGCCCAGCCCGGTCATCAGAGCGATGTCCTCCGGGTACCGGTGGTAGTGGTCGCAGGCCACGTCGCCGGTGCTGCCGTCGCTGATGCGGCCCTGCTCGTGGCTGAACGTGTCCCAGATGGACGGACCGCGGCCGTCCTCGGTGGCGGCACCCTCGATCTGGTAAGCGGCGGTGGACGTACCCCACCGGAAGTCACGCGGGAACATCCCTGGAACTTAACCGATTGGGCAACGGCATCCGCAAGCGGTAAGGATGGGGTTCATGGAGTACACCCGATTGGGCGGCACCGGACTGCAGGTGTCGCGGATCTGCCTGGGCATGATGAGCTACGGAGATCCGGCGTTGCGGCCGTGGGCGCTGAAGGAGGATGCGGCTGAGCCGTTCGTACGCCGGGCGGCGGACGCGGGCATCACCTTCTTCGACACCGCCGACGTGTATTCGAGCGGCGCCAGCGAGCAGATCACCGGGCGGCTGCTCGCTCGTACCTTCAGCCGGCGCGAGGAGTACGTGCTGGCCACCAAGGTGCACGGGGAGATGGGGCCGGGTCTCAACGACCGTGGCCTGTCGCGCAAGCACATCATGGCCGGCATCGACGCGTCCCTGCGCCGGCTGGGCACCGACTACGTCGACCTGTACCAGATCCACCGCTGGGATCCGAACACCCCCATCGAAGAGACCATGGACGCGCTGCACGACGTGGTACGGGCGGGCAAGGCGCGGTACCTGGGCGCGTCGAGCATGTACGCCTGGCAGTTCGCCAAGGCGCAGCGGGTGGCGAAGACCCCGTTCGTCTCGATGCAGAACCACTACAACCTCGTGTACCGCGAGGAGGAGCGGGAGATGATCCCGCAGTGCCTGGACATGGGCGTGGGATGCATCCCGTGGAGCCCGCTGGCCCGGGGACTGCTGGCCGGCAACCGGACCCGGGACGGTCAGCGGCTGACCACCCGCGCGTCCAGCGACCCGTTCGGCGACTCCCTCTACTCGGAGCAGGACTTCGACGTGGTGGACGCGACCCGGGCGGTGGCCGAGGGCAAGGGCGTCTCGGCCGCGCAGGTGGCGCTGGCCTGGCTGCTGCGCAAGCCCGGCGTGAGCGCCCCGATCGTGGGCGCGACGAAGCTGTCCCATCTCGAGGACGCGATCGCGTCGGTGGACGTGGACCTGTCGGAGGACGAGATCGCCGCGCTGGAGAAGCCGTACCGCCCGCACGCGGTCTCCGGCCACAACTAGCCGGGGCGCCGCGGCGCCGCTCGGTCGCCGGCATCTGCGGCGGCGCGGTCGATGGCGCGGTCGATCGCGGCCTTCCAGCCGTGGTCGCCCGCGTCCGGCCGCAGCGCGGACAGCGCGGCGACCGCGCCGCCCACCAGGCCCGGCCAGTCCGGCGGGTCGGCCGATCGGCCCTTCTGCACGAGGAACGCCAGCCCGGCCGAGTTGCTCGCGGCCCAACCCCGCAGCGGCGGTACCCGATGGGCCGCGTCCGCGCCGTGGTCGGTCACCAACTGGACGCTGTACGGGTACCGGACCTCGCCGCCGGGGCGGCTCACCACGATGCGGGCCCGGTCCGGCTCGTGGTCGCCGAACAGGCGGTCGAGCAGGCCCGGGCGCGGCGCCTCGATGACGACCTCCACGCCGTCCCCGTGCTCGCCGGGGTCGGCGGCCTGGGCGACGGCGCGGACCATCGCGATGACGGCACTCGCGTCCGAGCGCGTGAACTCGACCCAGTCCAGCACGAAGCACATCGTGCCATTGGCACGCGAGCCGCGGCCTCCTACGAATCTCCGCCGGTCTCGCCGACCGGGGCGGCGTTGACGTCGTCGATGGCGTACTTCTGGGCGGCGTCGGCCGGTACGTTGGCCGCCACCTCACCACGCCTGGCCAGCTGGCGCAGCGTCGCGACCACGATGGACTCGGCGTCCACGTGGAAGTGCCGGCGCAGCGCGTGCCGCGTGTCGGACAGGCCGAACCCGTCGGTACCCAGCGAGGTGTAGTCGCCCGGTACCCAGCGCGCGATGAGGTCCGGTACCGCGCGCATGAAGTCCGACACGGCGACCACCGGCCCGGGCGCATCCGCGAGCGCGGTCGTCACGTACGGCACCTTCGGCGCCTCGGCCGGGTGCAGGAGGTTGTACTCCTCGGTCAGCTCGGCGTCGCGTCGCAGCTCCGTCCAGGACGTCGCCGACCACACGTCGGCGGACACGCCCCAGTCCTGGGCCAGCAGCTCCTGGGCGCGCAACGCCCAGCCCATGCCGGTACCCGAGGCGAGGATCTGCGCCCTGGGCGCCCCGTCGCCGATCGACGGCTGTCGAGCGCCGCCTGAGGCCGCCTCAGCAAGCGTCGCCGGCCCGGGGGAGTACCGGTACAGGCCCTTCAGCAGGCCGGGGACGTCCACGTTGGCCGGCTCGGCGGGCTGCTGGATCGGCTCGTTGTAGAGCGTCAGGTAGTAGTAGATGTTCTCGGGCGCCTCGCCGTACATGCGGCGCAGGCCGTCCTCGACGATGTACGCGCACTCGAAGGCGTAGGCCGGGTCGTAGGCGACCACGGCCGGGTTGGTGGCCGCGATCAGCAGCGAGTGGCCGTCCTCGTGCTGCAGCCCCTCACCGTTGAGCGTGGTGCGGCCGGCGGTGGCGCCGAGCAGGAAGCCGCGCGCCATCTGGTCGGCGGCCGCCCACAGCCCGTCGGCGGTGCGCTGGAAGCCGAACATCGAGTAGAAGATGTACAGCGGGATCATCGGCTCGCCCTGCGTCGCGTAGGACGTACCGGCGGCGGTGAACGAGGCGACTGAGCCGGCCTCGTTGATGCCCTCGTGCAGGATCTGCCCGGTGGTGGACTCCTTGTACGACAGGAACAGCTCCCGGTCGACCGGCGTGTAGTTCTGCCCGTGCGGCGAGTAGATCTTCGCGGTCGGGAACAGCGAGTCCATGCCGAAGGTGCGCGCCTCGTCCGGGATGATCGGCACCCAGCGCTTGCCGAACTCCTTGTCCTTCATCAGGTCCTTGAGCAGCCGTACGAAGGCCATCGTGGTGGCGACCTTCTGCTTCCCGGTGCCCTTCTTGGAGTCCGCGTAGGCCGAGGTGGGCGGCAGGTTCAGCGGTACCGTCGTGGTCCGGCGCTCCGGCAGGTACCCGCCGAGAGCGGCGCGCCGCTCGTGCAGGTACTGGATCTCGTCCGACTGCTCGCCGGGGTGGTAGTACGGCGGCAGGTACGGGTTCTCCTCCAGCGCCGAGTCCGGGATGTCCAGGTAGAGCCGGTCCCGGAAGCCCTTGAGGTCCTCGAGGGTCAGCTTCTTCATCTGGTGCGTCGCGTTGCGGCCCTCGAAGTGCGAGCCCAGCGTCCAGCCCTTGACCGTCTTCGCGAGGATCACCGTCGGCTGGCCGGTGTGGTTGACCGCCGCCTGGTACGCCGCGTACAGCTTGCGGTAGTCGTGCCCGCCCCGCTTGAGGTTCCAGATCTCGTCGTCGCTGAGGTGCTCGACCATCTTGCGGGTGCGCGGGTCGCGGCCGAAGAAGTGCTCCCGCACGTACGCGCCGGACTCGGCCTTGTAGGTCTGGTAGTCGCCGTCCGGCGTGACGTTCATCAGGTTGACCAGCGCGCCGTCGGTGTCGGCGGCGAGCATCGGGTCCCACTCGCGGCCCCAGATCACCTTGATCACGTTCCAGCCGGCGCCACGGAAGAACGCCTCGAGCTGCTGGATGATCTTGCCGTTGCCGCGTACCGGACCGTCCAGCCGCTGCAGGTTGCAGTTGATCACGAAGGTGAGGTTGTCCAACTCCTCGCGGGCGGCCAGGCCGATCGCGCCGAGCGACTCGGGCTCGTCCATCTCGCCGTCGCCGAGGAACGCCCACACGTGCTGCTGCGAGGTGTCCTTGATGCCCCGGTTGTGCAGGTACCGGTTGAACCGCGCCTGGTAGATCGCGTTGATCGCGCCCAGGCCCATGGACACCGTCGGGAACTCCCAGAAGTTCGGCATGAGCCGCGGGTGCGGGTACGACGGCAGGCCGCCGCCCGGGTGGGACAGCTCCTGGCGGAACCCGTCGAGCTGCTGCTCGGTGAGCCGGCCCTCCATGAACGCGCGGGCGTACATGCCCGGCGAGGCGTGGCCCTGGAAGAAGATCTGGTCGCCGCCGCCCGGGTGCTTCTTGCCCCGGAAGAAGTGGTTGTAGCCGACCTCGTAGAGGCTGGCCGAGGAGGCGTAGGTGGAGATGTGGCCGCCGACGCCGATGGCCGGACGCTGCGCCCGGTGTACCAGCATGGCCGCGTTCCACCGGATGTAGGCGCGCAGCCGCCGCTCGACGTGCTCGTCACCCGGGAACCACGGCTCCTGCTCCGGCGGGATGGTGTTGATGTAGTCCGTGGTGGTCAGCGGGGGTACCCCGACCTGCCGCTCGCGGGCGCGCTCGAGCAGCCGCAGCATGATGTACCGGGCGCGCTTGGCCCCGCGCTCGTCGATGACGCCGTCGAGCGACTCGACCCACTCGGTGGTCTCCTCCGGATCGATGTCCGGCAACTGGCTGGGTAGGCCGTCGCTGATCACCGGTCGCTTGCGTTCCGTGGCCACGGGCGTGTCCTTCGGCTTCTGGTGGGGTGTTTCCCTACGGTACTAATCCTGCCTGTCCCACGATGCACCCGTCACGCCGACCCAGCCACTGTTGTCACGCGCGACACATACCTGTCGGTAACCTTCCGTACATGCGCTCCGAACTGATCACTGTGCGTACCGGTGACCGGCCCGCCGTGCGGGACATCACGGCCGAGGCGTCGACGTTCGTGGCCGGGCAGGGCGACGGGTTGCTGAACGTCTTCGTACCGCACGCCACCGCCGGGGTCTGCCTGATCGAGACGGGCTCCGGGTCGGACACCGACCTGCTGCGCGCGATCGATGACCTGCTGCCCGCCGACGACCGGTGGCGGCACCGGCACGGCTCGCCCGGGCACGGCCGGGACCACGTGCTGCCGGCGTTCGTCGCGCCGTACCTGAGCGTGCCGGTGCTCGACGGGCGGCTCGCGCTGGGTACCTGGCAGTCGATCTGTCTGGTCGATCCGAACGGCGACAACCCGAACCGCCAGGTCCGGCTGTCTTTCCTGCCCGGCTGAGGTTCCCGTCGATTGGTCACCGGGTACGGGCGTCGGTAATGCTGTCGGACGTGACCTCTCCCCAGGATCTCGACGAGCGGTTCCGGGCCGTGGTCGGCAGCCTCAAGCCGCCGGCCGTCCAGCGCGACCCCGACGAGCCGGTCCGGGACGGTACCCGGCTGACCGGCGCGCAGGCGCTGCGGCTGTTCGACGCCCAGCTCACCAGCAGGCACCTGGATCTGGCCGCCCGCTGGTTGCGCGGCTTCGGCGAGGGGTTCTACACGATCGGCTCGGCGGGGCACGAGGGCAACGCCGCGGTCGCCGCCGCCCTGCGGCCCACCGACCCGGCCCTGCTGCACTACCGCTCGGGCGCCTTCTACTGCGCCCGGGCCGGCCAGGTACCCGGTACCGACCCGGGCCGCGACGTGCTGCGCGGACTGGTCGCCTCGGCCAGCGAGCCGATCGCCGGCGGGCGGCACAAGGTGTTCGGCAACGCCGAACTGGAGATCATTCCGACCACCTCGACGATCGCGTCCCACCTGCCCCGGGCGGTCGGCATCGGCTTCGCCATCGAGCGCGCCCGCCGGCTCGGCGTCGAGCCGGCCTTCCCCGACTCGGGGCGCCGCTCCGGGGCGTGGCCGGGCGACGCCGTCGTGGTCTGCTCGTTCGGCGACGCGTCGATCAACCACGCGAGCGCCACCGCCGCGTTCAACACGGCCGGCTGGTGCGAGCACACCGGCCTGCGGCTGCCGATCCTGTTCGTCTGCGAGGACAACGGGCTGGGGCTGTCGGTCCGCTCGCCGGAGGGCTGGGTCGCCGCCTCGCTGTCCAGCAGGCCGGGGCTGCGGTACTTCGCCGCGGACGGCTGCGACCTGGCCGCCGGGTACGACACGGCGGTCGAGGCGGCCGCCTGGGTGCGCCGCACGCGCCGGCCGGCGGTGCTGCACCTGTCGATGGTGCGGCTGATGGGGCACGCCGGGGCGGACGCGGAGCAGGCGTACCGCACCCCGGCCGAGCTGGCCCTCGACCTCGACCGGGACCCCGTGGTGGCCACCGCCCGGCTGCTCGTCGAATCCGGCGTCGCCACCCCGACCGAGGTGCTCGGCCGGTACGACGAGGTCGGCTGGCTGGTCCGCAAGACCGCGGAGGACGTCCTGGGCGAGCCCAAGCTGACCAGCGCCAAGGAGGTCGTCGCCCCGCTCGCGCCGCGGCGGCCGGGCCGGGTGGCCCGGGCGGTGGCCGAGGCGGCGGCCGAGGCGGCCGACGGCGCCAGCCCGCGCCGGGCCGCGGCCTTCGCCGGCCGGCTGCCCGAGGACGCCGGACCGCTGACGCTGGCCCAGGCCATCAACGCCACGCTCACCGACGCGCTCACCGTCTGGCCGCAGACCTTCGTGTACGGCGAGGACGTGGCGGTCAAGGGCGGGGTGTACGGGGTGACGAAGGGCCTTCGCGAGCGCTTCGGCGCGGGTCGGGTATTCGACACCGTGCTGGACGAGACGTCCATCCTCGGCCTAGGGCTCGGCGCGGGGCTGGCCGGCCTGCTGCCGGTACCGGAGATCCAGTACCTCGCGTACCTGCACAACGCCGAGGACCAACTGCGTGGCGAGGCGGCCACGATGTCGTTCTTCTCGGACGGGGCGTACCGCAACCCGCTCGTCGTGCGCGTCGCCGGCCTCGCGTACCAGCAGGGATTCGGCGGGCACTTCCACAACGACAACGCCCTGGGCGTGCTGCGCGACATCCCCGGCCTCGTGGTCGCCTGCCCCGCCCGGCCCGACGACGCGGCCGCCCTGCTGCGCACCTGCCTGGCCGCCGCGCGCAGCGACGGCAGCGTCTGCGTGTACCTGGAGCCCATCGCCCTGTACCACACGCGTGACCTGCACGAACCTGGCGACAACGGGTGGCTTGCCGGCTATCCGCCGCCCGAGTCCTGGGCCGATGCGCACGTACCGGTGGGCCGCGCCCGGGTGGACATCGTGGGCTCGGGTACCGATCTGACGATCATCACCTTCGGCAACGGTGTCCGGATGTCCCTGCGGGCGGCGGCCGCGCTGGCCGAGCGGGGGGTCGGCAGTCGGGTGGTGGACCTGCGGTGGCTGGCGCCCCTACCGGTCGCGGACATCGCCCGGGAGGCGGCGGCGACCGGCCGGGTACTGATCGTGGATGAAACCCGACGCTCCGGCGGGGTCGGCGAGGGGGTCCTCTCCGCCCTCGTGGACGGCGGGTACGTCGGATCGGCCCGCCGGGTCGCGTCGGTCGACTCGTTCGTACCGCTGGGCCCGGCCGCCGCGTTCGTCCTGGTCAGCGAGGAGTCGATCGTCGAGGGGGCGGCCGCCCTGCTGGCCGGCTGACCCGGGCGACGTATCCTCCAGGCGGCTGCAGACGGCGCACGTCAACCCGTATCTTTTGCGTTGTGTACGGTGCGCCACTTGCGCGGGGCGCTCGGACTGTGTGGACTACCCGCTATCGGCGTTTGCGTCTAACGCCGCTGGTCAAGTTGAGGAGGCAGGCGACAGTGAGCGCGACCGCTGGTCAGGCCGCCGAGGGCGTACGGAGCCTGGCGGACCGGTTCGGCGCCGAGCCGGGGATGGTCGTCATGGAGATGGGGTACGACGACGACGTCGACGAGGATCTCCGCGATGCGCTGATCGACCGCTGCGGGGAGCTGGTCGACGAGGACACCGACGAGGTGGTCGACATCGTGCTGCTGTGGTGGCGCGACGGCGACGGCGACCTGGTGGACACCCTGGTGGACGCGATCGCCCCGCTCGCCGACAACGGCGCGGTGTGGCTGCTGACGCCGAAGGCGGGCCGGCCGGGCCACGTGGAGCCGAGCGAGATCACCGAGTCGGCCCCCACGGCCGGGCTCCAGCAGACCACCATCGTGAGCGCCGGGAAGGACTGGAGCGCCGCGCGGCTGGTCGCCCCCAGGGCGGCCCGCTCCAAGCGATAGGAGTCAGACGTGCCGATCGAGGTGGGCGCCGTGGCGCCGGACTTCGTGCTGAAGGACCAGAACAACCAGGAGGTCCGGCTCTCGGACTTCCGGGGACGCCGCAACGTCCTGCTGGTCTTCTACCCGCTGGCCTTCACGGGTACCTGCCAGGGCGAGCTGTGCTCGGTGCGGGACAACCTGTCGGACTTCGCGAACGATGACGTTCAGATCCTGACGGTGAGCGTGGACTCGCCGTTCAGCCACAAGGTCTGGGCGGACCGGGAGGGGTACGACTTCCCGCTGCTGGCGGACTTCTGGCCGCACGGGGCGGTGGCCCGCTCGTACGGGGTGTTCGACGAGGAGCGGGGCATCGCCAACCGGGGTACCTTCCTGGTGGACCGGGACGGTGTGGTCCGATTCGCGGAGATGAACGGGCCGGGCCAGGCGCGCGACCAGGACGGCTGGCGCAAGGCCCTGGCGGCACTCGATGAAGGGTCGGACACAAGCCTGTAGACTCGTCCGGGTTCCGGGGCGCGTAGCTCAGCGGAAGAGCACTCGCCTTACAAGCGAGGGGTCGCTGGTTCGAACCCAGCCGTGCCCACACCCCGTAGCCAGCCAGAACGCTCAGGCCAAGATCGACGATCAAGCCGACTGTAGCAGCGGCTGTAGCAACGCGAGAGCAGCCAGCCATCGATGGTCCGTCGGAGGCTCTGCGACGTAGCCGAGCCCTCCTACAGCGGACGCCGTGGGGCGATGGAACCTGGTGACCTCCTGGATCATTTGGTGGCTCATTGCACTGGCGGCCTTCCAGGGACTTGTTCCACTACACCTGGTCCCAGTACCCGCCCTTGAAGTAGGCGCGGTACATGCCCGTATGGAGGACGTGGCCGAGAGTCGTTCGGACCAGGAGCTGCGGAGGCGCGTAGTCGCTTACCGGGCAGGAAGCTCGGCATCGAGCGAGTATGGCAGCGCCAGGCCGGTTCGGTGGACTGCGATCCATCGCGGCGAGTGGGCGAGGCGGTGACCTGGCGGGGTCCCAGAGCCGTTGCCTCCGGGTCTGGCCGCCGGCCCTACGACCCGGATCCGGCCTCCGGCGGCTAGATGATCTATTCCAAGGTGTACCAGGGGCGACGTACGAAGGCGAGGGCGTCCATGATCGACGTTGCTGAGCAACGATGACCATGGAGGCCACGTGCACGTTGATCTGGACACCCTC
>Ga0070658_10001275_pt1 | contig 21548 bp, 16 predicted proteins | sample KBSC13metaG_FD_64664 | JGI IMG/M metagenome (GOLD analysis project Ga0070658, IMG submission 64664) | Corn rhizosphere microbial communities from Kellogg Biological Station, Michigan, USA - KBS C1-3 metaG | ecosystem: Host-associated > Plants > Roots > Rhizosphere > Soil ...
TGCAATCGAGCGATTGAAAGCCAGTGAAGAGACTCCATGAAAGGCAATTTCCAGACACAGCTAGGGTTAAGGGATGTCCAAACCGCAAAACGATGAAATCCTCTCGCAAAAAACTCCTGGGGCTGACGCTCCTGATCCTATTCGTGGTGCCGCTCGGCATCGCAGTCAAAAAGGTTTACTGGGAATTCGGGCGAACGGACCGGAATAGTCGCCTCATTGCCGCTATCAGGAAGAACGATACTGCCAAGGTCGTCTCCTTATTGGCTCAGGGAGCGGACGCAAATGCCGGAGAACTCCCTCCGGATCTGCGCTCCTTCCAGCAGAAATTAGGGGATGTACTTCGGGGGAAGTCTTCGTCGCAAGGCAAGGCACGCAGCGCATTGTTGGTGGCTCTGGAACCTATAGAATCGATCCCGCCAACGAAAAATATAGCTTTGATAAATGCCTTGCTGGACGCGGGAGCCGATGTCAATGTCTCCGATAAAGAAGGCCAAACGCCTCTCCTCTGGGCTGTCATTATGGGAGAGCGAGAGACTACGGAACGTCTGCTCGCGAAAGGAGCCAGGATCGACGCGGCCAATTCTATGGGTATCACGGCGCTCCAATTTGCTATATCGGAGCATGATCTATCTCTGATGAAGGTGTTGGTCGCTCACGGCGCCCGCGTTAACGTGAGAGGTATGCACATTCCGCTTCTGGAAGCTTGTTGTGAGGGAGACCCGGATATGGTTCGCGTGTTGTTGGACAATGGCGCCAACCTGGAGACTCGTGACATCAGTGGGAATACTGCGCTTTCTATCGCTGCACAGTGTTATAATTCCGACTCTGTTGTAGCCCTTCTGCTTACCAGGAGGGCACACGTTCATACCAAAGACGAGCATGGCTATACTCCGTTAAGATGGGCAACAAAGAACAATAACACACAGATCATCAAAATGCTCAAGAAAGCAGGCGCAAAAGAGTAGCCATGATGAAGCGCCGGTCTCCTTCTTTTTTGAACCCCAGGTCAACCTGATCCTACTGTTGTGGCAAGAAGATGTCATCCAGTGCGGTTAACTTGCCGTGACGAAACTGGGATACTGATGCCATCCGGTCATTTTGATGCTTGACGGGAATTCCCTTCCTGGGTTTACCCTCCATTTTATCGTAGGTGGTTTCGAAGCCGACTACCAGTGCACCGCCTCCGGGAAGCGGCTGACAGAACGCTTCATAAGCCCCTGCATAAAAGTCGCATTCCTGCACCAGTGTTCGGCCCCGTATCGCGACAATGAAGTTTGGTTCCGTTCTATGATGTCCCCGGAGGAAAGCATACGGCCGACCGTCCGTGTCGTGAAACACCCGAATCTCCGGAAGAAAGAAGAATGTATCGCCGCCGAAGGGTTCTCCCTGTTTGCCGCCGTCATCGGAGACTACTACTCCGCATGCGCCTTCTCCGGCGTCTTGTGGAATATTGGGCAGATGTACGGCTTTGATCCAGCGATGGATATCTATTTGCGCCTGCGTCGGTAGGGTTGAGGCGTTGCGCTCCTCTTCCACAAACTGCCTCTCCGAATCAGAATCCGGTCTCTTCACGATGCGCCCCGTTCTCAAGAGTTCGGCAATCCGCTCCTGACCGACACGGGTAGCCCTCTCTTCCGCCGTCCAGTGCTTCTCATGATCGCGTAACCGCCGGTTCGCCCCATGCCGTAACAAGGCGTGCGCTACAGGCACATTGTCGGTTTGAGCGGCGAACATCAAGGCCGTCCAGCCCGCGGCGTCGCGTGCGTTGACGTCCGCGCCCGCCGCCAGGAGCAGGTCAAGAACGTGCATCGATCCGTTTGCTGCCGCATACATGAGAGGAGTGCGTTGCAGACTGTCCCGGCTGTTCACTCCTAATCCTTTCCTGACCACCTTATGGGCAGTGCTGAGATCATCTTTCTCCGCAGCCCAGCACAGTACATTCCAGCCTCCGTTGTGTGCAAGCGCGATATTCGCGCCACGTTGCATTAACAGGGTCATAACGCCTCGGTTTTCTGTACCCCAGGCAGCGGTGCATAGCGGTGTCTTCCCTTGCTTATCAGGTCGATCAATGTCCGCTCCATGCTGGATGAGCCATTCAGCGATCTCCGGCTCCTGCACGATCAGCGCCACAAGCAAGGGCGTATATCCGTCGGAATCCACTGCATCTACATCGACTCCCTTCTCCAACAGCCTCCGTACCACGGTCCGGCATGTGATCTCACCATAGACAGGGCGATTGAAGGTCTGTAAAGTCCGGATCAGTAGAGGAAATGGACGCTCCGCGGCGTCTGCGGTTTTCACGTTAGGGTTCGCGCCGGCGGCTAAAAGGGCAAGCATGATGTCGGCCCTGTTCCCCTCGAGGGCCAGGATCAAAGCCGTCTCTCCACTCCCATTGACAGCATTCACCTGCGCTCCGGCAGCCAGAAGGGAGTTAACCCTCTGCAAGTCTCCCTGCCTGGTCGCCGCCATGAGAACGGTATCTGTCAGCAGAGCGGAAGACTGGCGTGCCGCGTCCTGAGGGATTTCTGACAGGGGGCGAGGAGGCTCCGTCTTGTCGCCCTGTGTGGCATCTGCTTCCCGAACAGGCGGCTTGTCCTGCTGCGCAGGCGGACGCCCACGCGTCGTTGCGATCGACGCATGACGTGCGCGTACCTGCTGCCCATGTCGTTCTTGCCAGACAGCAAGAAGTGTGAAGGAAGCCATCAGGCCGAGGACCGTGAGAAGCAGATAGGGACGACGTTTCATCGTTCAGACCGTTCCTTTGTAGCGTGCTGTCGAGCTTGTGAGGAGGAGAATGGGTCGGGGAGAGGGTGCGGTCGATCGTACGGCAAATACTTCCAGTGGACCAGTTTCCCATCGGCGGATTCTTTGTAGACCTCATAATAATCGGGACGATCCCGGCCATAGCGTGGGTCAAAATCGTCGAACACCCACTCCGGCTTTCCATCTCCGTCGAAGTCACGAAATATTGGGCCACCGCATTCCGCCTCGATTTCGCCCCTGTTGAACAACTGCCCATGCCGCACCGCGTAGTAGCGAGTCACCTGCCCGTGTCCTGCTCCAGACTGGACACGGACGCCAACAACCGGGAAGCGGGTAGGAAAGTGCATGAGACGTACCTCAAAATACTGCCCGCAGTCATTCTTTCCCATATCCTGGGAATCGATCGTCTGGACCAACTGGCCGTTTCGATAGCACCGCAACAGTTCCCAAATGGTATCTGTCGAGGGCATACGCGTCTCAAAGGACCATGTGTCATGGTCGATAAGAATGGTTTGAGAACTGCGCAACTCCGACGTGTCGTTGCCTGCGGTGGTCGTCACGCTCCTGTCACGATCTGCTTGCGCCAGATGGAGGGGCAGTGTCTTCCATTGCGTGGAGCGTTGCATCGAGAGCCGCAGTCCACAGAGGAGGAGAGAGATCAACAGGCAACATGCCATGATGCCGAGTTTACGGTGCGACCACAGCGAGCGTGCCGCGAGATAGGCCGCGACCATCAGCACTCCGCCATTGCCATATCTCTTCATAAAGGCGCGCATTCTCTGGGGATTCATGGTTTTCTCCGGCACTTACTCTATTTGCCTGGCGACCCGTCGGTTGATTCAAAATGGCAGAGCGATGTACTCGGTTGTGCAGGCGAGATAACTGCCCGTCGCCTCTGGATTGGGGACTCACTTCGATCCGACGAACCGCAATTCCTTCTGCGTTTGTATGTCCTGACGCACCCGGAGCAGCAGTTGAGCACATCGCCATGCGCAGTCGGAACTATCCGGCAGGACTACCGGGAGGATCGGTCGAACAGGTTGTCTACGGGGACGAAATGTTACTGCATCGAGCGCAGTGCAACGCGCCCAGGAGAAGCAGGATGTTATCAAACGTTCCACGATCTTTCGGTTGGTTATCCGCGTTCGTTTGCCTGCTTCTCGGAGCGCAACTCGGCGCGAGCGGGCAGTCACGACAACAGGGTCGGCCCGGGAAGTCCATGCCCGTTTCCGTCGCCAGGAAGCCGTACATGGGCAGCCATCCTCTCCGTTGGCAGCCGAGATCGTCGAAAGCCCGACACAACCTCGATGCTGCCGAACGGATCCTGTCGTATGCATCGCCGGGGCCTCCGATGAGTGGTAATATGCCCCATGTCCGCCCTAATTCTCCACTGGGGGACGATTGGGTGGATAGCGGCATGAGCAATCCGTGGGAAAAAGTGGAAGAGCCGATCGACGCCTCCCTCGCGATCGAGCCTTCCGGCAGGGGCTATCGTGATCTCGGCCTGGTCGACTTCCGTGATGGCGACTACAAAAGGGCGATCGGTCCGTTGACGACGGCTTTGAAAATATCTCCGGCATCTCCAGGTCTCAACGTCTATCTGCAACAGGCGCGTCAAGCGCCCTACATGAAGACGTGGGCAAAACAACATCTGCCCACAAAGCAACAGGTCCGGAATATGCTCCCTTTTCCAGTAAAGGGCAGAAACCTCTGGATCGTTTTGTCCTCCGAACAACGAGAGCACCATTTCGAGAATGCGCTTATCTCAGTCTTTGAGGAACACCGTCATCGCCGCACGCTGCTGTGGCGTTCTCCGAATCTCGCCTCCATAGCCCGTAGAGAGTACTTTTCGACCGATCTCTGGGCCTTCCCCATGACCGGTCGAAAGGTGCCGGAACTGGTCTTTCTGGGTGTTTGTACGGGAGGTTCCGCGAATCCGACTAGGATGCTGATCTATCACTGGACGGGCCGGACCTTCCGACAGGTGCTGGACGCGGGCAGTGGCGAACAGTCCTTGTGGATCGACGATCTCCACCACACGGGACGTTATCAGGTGAGATGCGTCCGTCTGGTCGGTAAAGAGTTGGGCCACTCGGCGCAGGTCCGCTGGGCCGACGTGTATGATTGGAACGGCAAGCGATATGTCGAAGCCAACGCCAAATATACCGATGCGTTCCGTCAGACGAAGCGAGACCTCCTGGCCCGCTTACGCACCCATCCGGACGACCCCGCGCTTTTGAAATATCTTGCACGCGCCTATCGTCAGGAAGGGCGGCGAAAACTGGCTCTAGTCTTTCTCCATCGCATGGAGCGAGCCTGTACCGAACTGATCAAAGAAGACCCCGCAGACATCGACTCGTGGTGGAATCTGGGAGAGAGCGCCGAGCAGACCAGACATCGAGCGCGTGCCGTCCGCTGTTTTGGAACGGCGCAGCGCATCAGTCGAGCCCTCGCCAAAAAAGTGTCGGACCCTGACGACCTCGACTACTATCTGAACTTTGCGAAAAAGGCTTCCAAACGCATCACCGCTCTCCACCGACCTGCAAAATGATGAACGCTTCTTGCGAAAAATGTCGGGCACAATGAACCCGCTTGTATTTCTGGTTCCTTTTGGCCCTGTTGACCGTAAGGGATACAGAGAAGTTCGGCAGTTGGAACTGCAAGCAGGAGGCCGAAAATGAAGATTAAGAACTGCACTCGCTGGAAATCCTTTGCTGTCCTCACTGCGGTTGTGGTTGTAGGTGCGTTGGCGATAGGACTGTTTGTGCGGCAGGCACAGAAGCGGACTACTTTTTGGAGTGAGGTGGATCCGATAACGGGGTATCGTTACCGGATCACGCTCTCTGCTGATTGGAAGATTGATGAGGGCACGATCTATCCTTCCTCGATTTCTTCCTCCTTTATCGAATCATCCGGCAGTCCTATCCGACAGTGGATCCAGCGCCATCTGTGGCGCAGAAAGCCTGCGGAACCCCTGAAGATCGTTCTGGTGCGTTTTCCTCTGACATTATTTTCCACGAATAACGAAGACCCTGAATTGACTCCGGAGTCAGGTGAGCGGGTTCTCAGGAAGCAACATCTGCATATCGACGACTGTGCCGCGACACTGCTGGCGGTCGATACTCCTGGACGTACCCAATCCAGGGAGAATCTGCTCATCTATGTGCCTGCTGCCGCAACCGCGTATAGTGTGGTCGGTTTCTCTGGACCTTTCGAGGCCAATAGGATGGATCGTGAGATGCAGGGGGTGATCGCCTCCTTCCATACCGAGAAAGTTCCGGTGTCGAGAACCGATCTGGCGGTCATCGAGCCGGCGCTGTCGGATTGGCAGACGGTGCATGGGCTTGAACGCAGAGGGGCCGGTGACGATGAGGTGATCGTATACAACAGATGCTTTGAGGACTTTAAACCCCGGAACCCCAAACTTGTCCTGAGTGACATGAAGGCGTTCCTGTCGGCGATGAGCAGATATGCGCCGGACTACGTCCCATGGTATGACGACTATAAGGTCTCCCGGCCCCCCTGGAAGAAGTTTTACCCGCATGCTTTCGCCTATATCTATATTGGGCGGCCCACCTATTCCGATCCCGATACTGCCGTTCTGGAACTCCGGTGCGCAGAATCGAGCGGAGAGACCAGGAACCGATACATGCTGAAGAGGAAGCAAGGGAAATGGAGTATTGTTCAACGCGATGTCCCACATTCGGAATGACGATTCGCGTGCGCAGGAGAACGGACGCCTGGTGTCGAAACGCGGGAGCAGTTCGATAGAATGCAAAGGCTGCATGGGAGGGACAGGGAGATGGCGGAAAACGGCGGCGGGACGACGGAGCGGGCGAAGAGGTATACAGGGACGAACCTGCGGGCAGTGGCGATGCCGTTGGGCGGGATCGGGACGGGCAGTGTGGCGCTGTGCGGCGACGGCAGTCTGCGCCAGTGGCAACTGAACAACACGGTCAATCATATGGCGTTTGTGCCCCATAGTTTCTTCGCGATACGCGCCCAGCGGGATCGCTCCCCGGCGGTGGCGCGCGTTTTGCAGTGCGGTGCGCTCTACAACGAAGATTTCGCGCCGGTTCCCTCGGTCAACGACTATGTGATCCCCAAAGAGTGCAAGCGCCTGCTGGAGACGCTGCCGGGCGTGCAGGCGACGGAGTTTGTGGGCGAGTATCCCATTGCGGAGGTGAAGTATCTCGACGAGGCGCTGCCGGTCGATGTCTCCCTCACGGCCTATTCGCCGTTCTGCCCGCTGGACGCGCAGACATCCGGGCTTCCAGTCGTGATCTTTCGGTTTACGGTGCGCAATCCCGCCGAGCGCGCCGCCTCGCTGCATATCGCCGCCACGCTGCAAAACTTCGTCGGCTGGGACGGCATGCAGAACATCGTGGGGGTCGAGTGTCCGCGCTACGGCGGCAATCAGAACCGTCCGTTGCGGCTACGGGGCCTGAACGCCGTGACGATGGCAAACGTCAGCCTGCCGGCCAATCACCCGGACAACGGGTCGCTCTGTCTGGCGACGCTGAACGAGAACGCCAATGTCTGCCCGGCCTGGCAGGATCTCACGACCTTCTGGAACGACTTCACCCGCAACGGCCCCGCGCTGGCGAGCGAGGTCTCCGCCTCTCCCACGCTGGAAGGCCGCACCGTTAACGGGGCGCTCTCCGTGCCGATGCGCCTGGAGCCGGGGGAAGAGAAGACCATCACCTTTATTCTGGCCTGGCACTTCCCGAACCGCTATGTCACCTGGGGGCAGGGGTTCAGCGGCATCGAAGACAAGAAGAGCCTGTTCTGGCAGGGCAACGCCTACAACACCCGCTTCGCCGATGTGGCGGGCGTAGTCGAGTATGTGCGCGACCATTTCGAGGAACTGGACGAGGTCACGCATCGCTTCCGTGACACCTTCTTCGACAGCACGCTGCCCTACGAGCTTCTGGACACGGTCTCCTCGCAGCTCTCCATCATTCGCACCCCGACCTGCCTCTGGACGGAGGATGGACGCTTTCACGCCTTCGAAGGCTGCGGCGGCGCGAGCACCGGTGACTGGCTCTCCTCGGGCGGCTGCTGCCCGCTCAACTGCACCCATGTGTGGAACTACGAGATGTCGCTGGCCGCGCTCTTCCCCGATCTGGAACGCACCATGCGGGAGACGGAGCTTTTCCACCAACTGCACCCTTCCGGCTATTTGCCCCACCGCGTGACCCTGCCGATCTATCTCCCGCGCCCCTGGGAGCGCGGCATCGGCGGGCCGCACAACCCGGCGCTCGACGGCCTGCTCGGCATGGTCCTGAAGACCTACCGGGAACACAAACGCTGCGCCGATCCCGAATGGCTCGCACGCGCCTGGCCCCAGGTCAAAACCGCGATGCGCCATGTCATGACCGTGCACGACACCGATGCCGACGGCGTCATCAAAGGCGAACAGCCCAACACCTACGACATCAGCATCTACGGCCCCAACACCTTCATCGGCACCCTCTATCTGGCCGCCCTGCGCGCCTCCGAGGAGATGGCGCAACTCCAGAACGATCCCGATCTGGCCGCGCAGTATCGAGAGCGGTTCGAGCAGGGCCGCAAAGGCTACGACGATCTTCTCTGGAACGGCGAGTTCTGGATTCAGATCTATGACCCGGAGAAGAACCCCGAACAGAACTACGGCAAAGGCTGCCACTCGGACCACCTACTCGGCCAGTGGTGGGCGCATGTCCTCGGACTGGGCTACACCCTGCCGCAGGAGCGCCTGAAGCAGGCCGTCCAGAGCATGATCAAATACAACTTCCGCGAGAACTTCCACGGCCATAAGCAGATCCCGCGTATCTACGCCTCCGACGATGAGGCCGGCGTGCTGATCTGCTCCTGGCCGCACGGAGGCCGACCGGCAGTGCCGACGCTCTATTCGGATGAGATCTGGACCGGCATCGAGTATGAAGTCGCCGCCCTCTGCCTCTATGAAGGCTTGACCGAGGAGGCAATGGCCGTGCTGCGCGCCGTACGACACCGCTACAACGGCGAACGCCGCAACCCCTGGAACGACGTGGAGTGCGGCGACCACTACGCCCGCGCCCTCTCCAGTTGGGCGCTCCTCGACGCCGCCTGCGGCTTCCACTACGACGCGTCCACCGCCTCCCTCACCCTCACCCCACGCCTCGGAACCGAAGGCGCCTTCCGCGCCTTCTTCCTCACCGCCACCGCCTGGGGAACCGCCGAGATCACCGCGCAGGAGGGGAGACGTGTCGCCCGTTTGCACCCCCTCTGGGGCGAACTGCGCCTGAATACTCTGTGTATCCCTGAACTGAGTGCGGAATACGAAGTGCATGTTGGGGAGACGCGTATCGATACGACACTACAGGCAGAGGGAACGACATCGTGCCTGCGTTTTGCCGCTCCTGTCTCCGTGCCCACCGGCTCGATTCTGGAAATTCGTCTTTGAAGCGTAAAATGCTGAGGATTCGAAGTGCGGTGAGAGCAGGAAGGCGAAGCAACGGAAAGGTGGCTTGGATTCGCGTTTGTGGAGGAGGGAGCGATGGAGACAGAGTGTTTCCGTATAGGAGGCATGCGGACTGGCGGCTGGATATGCCTGCTGCTCTGTATCGTTGCAGCGGCTCGGGCGCAGTCGCAGGGGTGTGTCCATCTGGCCGAGGTTCCGGCGACGGCGCATGTCTATGTGAACGCCAAACCGGTTGCGGCGAAGAACGGTCTGCTCTCTCTTGCGCCCGGTTGGTATCAGATCCAGGTAGAGAGGCAGGAGAAGGACGGGCTGCAGGCGTACCGCCGCTTTGTCCAGGTCCTCGCCGATAGAACCGTGGAGATGCCGATCGTCTGGCACCCTGTTTTGCTGGCCCTTCTACCCAGCGGTATGGCGGCCTACTCTCCTCCAGGAGGGGATGGGCCGGCAGGAGCGCCCGGACCGCCCGCTCGTCCCTACAAGCCGTTGCCTCAAAACGCAGACACGGCGATGCTGCGAGCACCTCTGCAGGAGGCACGCGATGTCCTGCTGGCTGACTTCGCGGCGCAGGTCCAGGATACACTTAATAGCCTCTCTTCACTGGAGAAACCTATCTATCTCTATATTCCCGGGCCGCCCGAACCGGAGCCGCCTGGACCTCAGGGAAACATCGGCCCGCAAGGGGCCGCCGGGATTCCTGCGGAGGTCGGCCTGATCCAGGCGCCTACCGGCGTTGCGTTCCGCACTGCGATGGAGCAGCAACTCGGCCTGCCTGCGTTGCAGCAGAGGCTTACGGCCCTCCAGGCACGCCTGCGCCGCCTCTCCGAAAAATCCCCGTTTACCCTCTCTTCCACGCCACCGTCGTTGCAGGTGCTGACGCCGCAGTGGAAAGCTGATCTGGATCAGGCCTGGAAACAGCGCAAAGCCCTCTCTCCCCAGGGGCTTCACGGCGAACTCTTCGGTATCATCGGAAAAGAGGGCGCGCCGGGGCCTCGCGGCGCGGATGGGGTCGCTCCGGCAGGAGCCATACCGATACGTGTCTCCGAAGAACAGGAGAAGCAGTTGCTGGAGATGCTGACGACCGATGCCGCTACACGCATCAAAATAGGAGCGCTGCGGCAGCAGTTGGCGGATCTGACCACGCGCGTCTATCTGGCCGAAGGGCTCTATCGGGAGCAGTTTCCTCCGGTTCTGCTCCAGGCAAACAGAGGGAACTGAATGGTATCGGGTGAGCGGATATGCCGATGATCGGAACATCGACGACCTCAGCCGTGAGACGGAGGCTATTCTCTTCTCCTTTCATGTCGAGAGAGTTGCGATAGGCGCCGGCGGCAAGCGATGAGAAGGCCGGGAAGGAGCGCACTATGATCGAGGAACCACCGAAGCGCCTGGTAGGGTGGAAGCAGTACCTGAGGACCCACGGGGCTGCTTTGACTGCGAATGTGTCCGGCACAGTTCTCGTCATGTGTGGCATGGGTATTTTCCTCTTGTCCGTTCTTATTCTGTTCGCCAGTATATGGGCCCTATGGTTCAGCGTGCTGGGAGGACTGATGGGGTTGGTGAGCAGCGTATGTGTGGGCGCCGCCGGTTGCTTCAGTATACACGTCGGGGCAGGAATACTTCGCAAAGTGGATAACATGGAGCCCGTCAGCCTTCTCACAAAGCACAATGCGAAGTACTTGCCTGAAGTCGAGACGCTGGTGCGTGGCTCCGACCAGCCGCCTCACGATCCCCAAAAGGAGTTGCTGCGAGCGGGAGGACAGGAACCGGAGACGCCTTCAGAACAACTACTTCGGCCTGGACAAAAGTCGGACCAGGATGCTTGAGCGAGCGCGCTGGAAGCCCAGGGCAAGCTTCGCGGCCATTTTGGTTGTGGGAATAGTGGCGTTGTGCCTCTTTATCGGCAAGATACGGGAGCGGAAGGAGTTCGTCAGTAAAATAGACGGTGCGTCGGGGTATCGGTGCCGATTTACACTTGCCGCAGGTTGGTCGCGGGAAGCGCTTCTACCGCCACCGGATATGCACACGAACATGCGGGTCTATGAGTTCACTTCGCCGCCTGTGCATGCGACTCTGCGATGGGTTTACAATCGCCTCTATCCGCAAGAAACGTCTCCGCCTTCTACAATGAACACGGGGCCTGGAACTTTTCAGACGAACATCGTCCTGCGTGTTTATCCAGGGAAGTCTCAGAAAGAGTATGGTTATACACTCAGCAGGGGGTATCCGGAGCCGATCTTAGAGAAGGGAGAACGTATTCTCACGTGCCGCCACCTGATGATAGACGGATGCCCTGCAACTCTCTTCAGTAAGGAGTGGATGACTCCGTATAGACGAGAACATTTGACGCTGCTCGTCTCGACACCGGACCATAAAATGTTGTACGAAGTGGGCGATTTTGGAAGGTATGTGCACATCGATGATTTCGACCACGAAATTGAGATGATTGCCGCATCGTTTCACGTCGAGCGCGGCAAGGCACGGGCTACTTTAAATCCATCGTCGCCGTGATCTGCGTGGACCACTTCTGGCTGACCTCTCCGATCTCCTGCATGACCTCCTCTTCCGTGCGCCCCAAGCGTTTCTGGACGTGAAAGCCGTGGTCTGCGCCTTGCAGCCAGTGCATGGTAAAGGTGGGAGGCAGGCGCTGGAGCACCTGCTCCATCAACTCCTGCTGGCAGAGGTCATCGCGTGTTCCGTTCATGCAGAGGATCGGCTGCGTGATCTGAGGCAGGTGGGCGTCTCGAAGTTTCTCCGGCTGGCCGGCAGGATGCAGGGGATAGGCCAACAGAATCAGGCCGTCGCAGGCGAAACCTTCCGCCGCCATCATGGAGGCTGCACGCCCTCCCATCGAGTGCCCACCGATAAAGAGTCGCTCCGGCCCCACTTCCCGGCGGACATGCTCCACTACGGCGGTAAAACACTCGATCAGACGCGGCATGCGATCCGGCGGACCTTTTTTCTTCTCCATATAGAGAAAGTTGAATCGCACGACTGAGAGACCGTTTGCCAGGAACGTCGCCGCCAGATTCTCCATCGTCCGATGCTCCCTGTTGATACTGGCTCCATGTCCCAATACCAGCACACTGCCTGCCGACGCGCCTTCCGCTCGCTCCCAAAGCGCGGAAGTCGTCTCCTCGCCCACCTGCACGCTCCACCGCGTGACCTGATCGGTACTCATATCCTCCTCCTATCTCTCAACGAAAGCATTCCGTTCTCCAACGTTCTGTCGCCTCCAGCTCTCCCTCAATGTACTCTCCAGCACACCGCGAAGGCGGAAGGCGACTGGTCGTTGGTGTAAGGAGGGTCAACCCCTGTCGGGCGGCGGAGTTCTCTTTGTCTTCAGCCAGTATCCGTGTAAACTGTTGGCGCGCCTCTTCCTGTTTGCCGATCAACGCGAAATAGAAGCCGCGCAGGACCGCCGATTCCCCGCGTGCGACCTCTCTGTCGGGAGCAGTAAGTGTAGGCGCTGATAGTGCGGCGTCGGCTGCATCCAGAACGGGTCCTGCTGCCTCTACTTTTTCGGGAATGTTGCTGCGCAGGAGGAGGAAGGTCAAAAAGAGGTTGGCGGTGGGATCTGTGGGATTTAACTTCAGGGCTGCCTGGAGTTGCGCTTCGGCCTGGGCGGGGTGGTTCGCTTTATACGAGGCGAATGCGGCGATGAGGTGATAGCGGGCGGTGGGGTGGTTCTGGGCACGTTCCGCGCTGAATTGCGCCAGGGAGTCCCACTGTTCTTCGATGCCGTAGGTGTGCATCAAAAACTGTTCGGCTTCGATAAGATCCGACTGCAACTGCATCGCCTGCCGTAGATGCTGCTGAGGCTGTGCGGGCGGGACATCGTGAAACTCGTATTCCAGCCAGGCCAGCGCGGTGTAGGCGCGTGCACGGTGGAGAGCAGTGTCTTGGCTGTTGGCCAGATGTTCGATACGACGGCGCAGGGTCAGCACGCGCCGCCTATTGGCAGGAGGCAGCACTTTAAAGATCGAGAAGTTGTCGTAGCTCTGTCCGGGATAGTAGCGCGTGCCGTAGTCCGTATACTCCAGCCAGGCCAGCGCTGCCAGCGCATAGGGGTCCTGGGGGCGCAGGGCCACGGCCTTCTCTATATCCGGGAGTCCGGCGACGCTGCTCACCAGGGAGGGATGCATGGCAAAGGAGAGGGTCACACGAAAGGCGGCACGTTTCTCGTAAGGCTGCGGCAGGTGAGGGGCGAGTTTGACCGCCGTATCGAAATCCTGTCGCGCTTCCTGCCAGGCCGTCTGTGTGGTTGTGGAAGGAGTTTTCCCGGCGCCTGCGGAACGCTCAGGCGCTGTCATGGCCACGGCACGGGCCGTCCGGATCTGCCCGGACACCGTCCAGACTTGCCAGGATTCCGGGGCCAGTCGAACTGCCTTGCGCACCTGGATCTCTGCCTCCTGGATCTGCCCGGCCTGTAGGAGGCTGAGCGCGTACTCCGCGAGGAGAGCGCCGTTCCGATCGCTCGCAGGCTCCTGCTTCCACTGTCTGGCGTAGAGAGACACGGACTGCTCGAACGCCTTCTTTGCCTGTGCGGGTTCTCCCGCTGCCTGGTAGAACTCCCCGATCTGCCGATACAGAGAAGCGCGTCGCGGCAGAGAGGCAGGACGCGCCAGTTGCTGGAGACGGCCGATCTCTCCGGGATACTTGCGCCCGTCCCAGGTAAAACCATAATCCTCGGGGCCGCCGTAACTCATGCCGACCGTCAACGATAGGCTGCGCATGAGTGTCTGCCGGGGTGGGGGCGTCAGCGCGCTCATTGCGGCCCTATCCATCTGTTGCGCAGATGCAGGCGGCATCAGGACGAGGAGCAGGAGTCCTATCGCACCGGTGCGTACTCTTGCTCTTTTCGGCGTGGGCCATGACATGTTACTGTTACGCCTCCTTCTGAAAAGTATCGGTAATACCGAGTTATGGAGCGTTCCTCGGTCGTGTCGCTCGTGCGTCTGATCTCTTGACCTCGTGTTGTCTGCGGAACCGTATCCTGCCGACGTGGGTCTTTCAATTGACAGGCATCGCATGGAGACGTCATACTGAGACTGTTGATTATTGCGCGCGATGCCAGGAGACCTATGCCTGATACGAACGAACTACCCATGCCTGCGCCGGGGGGACGCACCTATAATTATAAGGACTGGATGCGCATCGGCTTTTTTGTGTCGATGGGCGGCGCGCTCTTTGCCGTCCTGGCGCTGGCGATCAACCATCTCTGGCAGGCCTCGCTGCAGATCGCCGCGCCCTTCGTGATTGCGATCGCCCTTGCGCTGTTGCTGGATCCCATCGTGGATCGTTTGGAAGGCTCGGGAATGCGACGCGGCTTTGCGGTCTTCCTGGTCTTTCTGGTCTTCGTGGGCGGTATCGCCGGGCTGCTCTACCTCGCCGTGCCTGCCCTGATCTCGCAGTCTCAGGACCTGATGCGCAACGGCCCGGTCTATATCCAGAAACTGCGCACGACGACCAACGGGTTCCTGCACGCGCATCCGCGCATTCTCGGCATCAAGTTGCCGCAGAACTTCGACGCGCTGTTTCAGCCTATTTCCGACCGCGCCTCGCAGATGGTCAGTACCTCCGCCGGAAAAGTGACCGGCTACCTGCTCAGCTCGATCGAAGCGCTGCTGCAGACCGTGATCACCCTGATCGTCACCTTCTATCTGCTCCTGGACATCGATCGCCTGCGCGCCCGTCTGTTCTATCTGGCGCCGGAGCGGTGGCGCGGGCTGATGGGCGTCATTGGCAAAGACATCGGCGGCGTCGTCTCCAGCTATCTGCGCGGCCTGCTCGTCGTCTCCGTCATGTACGGGACGGCGACCTTCGTGCTGCTATTGGCAATGGGACTCGTGCATCGGGAACTGTATAGTTACGCCCTGATCGTCGGCTTTGTCGGCGGGCTGCTCTATACCATTCCCTACATCGGGCCGCTGTTGACGGGCGTCATCACCTTTCTGGTCTGCTTCGCCGCGGGGGGCGTCGGGTTTGGCGGCGCGGGTATCCTGCTGACTCTGGTCCTCAACCAGATCTTCGACAACGTGATCGCGCCACGCATTCTCGGCGGCGGGGTGGGGCTGAATCCCGTCATGTCGATTTTCGCCCTGACGCTGGGCGGAACCCTGTTCGGGCTGTGGGGCCTCCTGCTGTCGGTGCCCATCGCGGCCAGTATTCAGGCGATTCTCTTCCGCCTCTTCCCCAAACTGACCACGCCGACGCCCGCCGCGTTCCTGCGGGTGCAGGGCGTCCGCCCCGAAGATGTCGAGGACGCGAAGGTTCTCGAAGGCGACGACGCGACATAAGCAAAAGGAGATACGGAGACAAGAAATGGCATTGCCCTCTCCTTCAGACTATCAAGAAACCATTCAGAATCCAACGACAGCCTTCGCCGATTCAGAACTGCGTCACGGTGCAGTCGCGGTAAACCGTCTGGGATTACCACGCGTGGCCTCCGGAAACTTCAATAGTGTGTATGAGATGCGATGCGGCTCGCAGCGAATTGCCGTGCGATGCATGCTGCGAAACTTCAGCGATCAACAACGACGCTACGATCTCGTCAGCCGTCACTTGGAAGGTCTGTCCTTACCCTCTCTGGTAGAGTTTTCCTACCTGGCGCAAGGGATCCGCGTACGGGGACATTGGCATCCTGTGGTAAAGATGGAATGGGTCGAGGGCGTTCCGCTGCATCTCTATGTCGAGCAGAATTTGCACAATGCAGGTGCACTGCGTAAATTGGCGGCCCGGTGGCGCGGCCTGGTAAACAGTCTGCGCGGAAGCCACCTGGCACATGGAGACCTGCAGCATGGAAATGCGCTGGTAACGCCCTCCGGAGAGCTGAAACTGGTCGACTATGACGCCATGTTCGTCCCCGCTCTGCACGGGGAGTGCAGCAATGAAATCGGTCACAGCAACTATCAACACCCTAAACGCAATGGCAGTGACTTTGATGAGCGACTGGATGCCTTTGCTGCGCTCGTCATTTATGTCAGTCTGCAAGCGGTTGCCGGCGCGCCGGAGCTATGGTCAAGTTACCATAATGGGGATAACCTCCTCTTCAAGAAATCTGATTTTCTCGATCCTTCAGGCTCGCATCTGTTTCAGCAACTGCTTCGAAGTCCCGAACCAACGGTCGTGTTACTGACTCGAATCCTGCGAGATGCCTGCACAGGGTTCCGTGCGGACGTGCCGGATTTAGAGCGGGCTATTCACGCGACGGAGGGCAGAACTCTCCCTGCCTCGGTTTCCAGTGTGTCTCCTGTTCTCTCCGTTCCCGTCTCCAAGTCGCCGGTAGTATCGGCAGTTCACTGGTGGCAAGAGGCCATCAGCACGCAACCAACTCCATCCGGACGGCCAGTTTTACCGGCTTCGCCAATGTTTGCTGCGGCGTCTTTCGCACAGATGCGTAGAGTGAATCCAAAAGACGGTGCGAATATGATCTGGATACCCGCCGGCGAATTTAAAATGGGTGACCCCAAACGCGGAGAGTTTAAGAAGGTAAATCTGCGCGGCTACTACATCTACGAAAAGCCGGTGACGGTCGGACAGTACCGCAAGTTCGTCGAGGAGATGCAGCGACAGGGCAAACAGATTGCGGGCAATGAGGCGAAGCTGCCTGCGCCATATTTCGATACACGCTGGAGAGAGGATTACGACGCAACGTGGAATTGGACCGAAGATCCTGTCGTTAGAATCACGTGGGTTGAGGCTGCCGCGTATGCGGAATGGGCGGGAGTACGACTGCCGACCGAGGCGGAGTGGGAGAAAGCGGCGCGAGGGACGGACGGACGCAGGTTTCCATGGGGCGATGTGTTCGACAACAGCAAACTCTGGTGTTCCGTCACGCAGAGACGATATAGTACGGTACCTGCAGGGCTGTTCGTGGGAGGAGCCAGTCCATTTGGGGTATTGGACATGGCGGGCAATGTCTTCCAATGGTGTTCGGACTGGTATGATAAGGACTATCCTCTCAGCGCGCCTCGAAACGATCCTCAAGGCCCCCTTACTGGTCAGGAGCGCGTCGCTCGCGGAAGCGCCTGGAGTACGCGCGGTTCCGACTCCTATTTTCGTGCCGCCTCTCGTTCGAAGAGGAGCACGCCCGAGAGACGCGACCACAGTTTAGGATTTCGTTGCGCCCTGTAATGACAGAGAAGTCCGTAGAGCGCATGGCGTGGTTGACACCGGGCAAAGCAAATTGTCATACTGAAAGGAAGACGAGCGAGGAGGGAGACGGCAGAAGCAGTGAGAGGACCGGTAATCGAGGAGAGAGCAGAGGGGCCGGAACCGACGGTAGGAGAGCAGACCAGACCTCCGCTGGATCCGGGGCTGACCGGGCGTTCGCTGTTGATCGCCGTCGTATTGACGCTGTTGGCGGGGCTGTGGATACGGCAGTCGGAGATCGTCGCGCTGGCGACTCAGGTCTCGGAGAGCGTGCCTGCCATTCCAGGGCTGGCCGCGCTGGTGCTGCTGCTGCCCTTGAACGCCCTGCTCAAGCGCATTCCCCGCGTGCGGGCGCTGTCACGTGCCGAGATCCTGGTGATCTTTCTGTTTGTGACGGTCAGCAGCACCATGATGGGCGTCGGGATCTCGCAGTTTCTGTTCGCCCTGATGGGCACCGCCTTCTATTTCAAGGACGACGGAATCCCCTATTCGAAGCCTTTCCTGCCGTCCTGGCTGGCTCCGCACGAACCCGAGGCGATGCGCCAACTCTACGAGCGCAACCCGGCAGGCACCGTGCCCTGGCATCTCTGGCTGGTTCCGGCAGGCATGTGGCTGCTCTTCTTCATGGCTCTCTGGGTCACCCTCTACTGTATGATGGCGCTGTTCTACCGCGCCTGGGCCGAGGAGGAGCGCCTCACCTTTCCCCAGGTGTTGATCCCTTTAGAGATGACGGGCGGGGAGAGCGGGCGCACGCCCTTCTTTCGCAACAAGCTGATGTGGGCCGGTTTCGGTCTGGCCGCCTTCTACAACCTCGTCAATATCGCCCACGCGCTCAGCCCCTCCTTTCCGGCGTTCGGCAAGGAGGTCGATCTCAGCCTGCTGTTCACGACTCCCCCCTTCAGCGAGATCGCGCCGCTGCATTTCCATTTCCGTCCGGAACTGGTCGGACTCGGCTATCTGGTCTCCACCGAGATCAGTCTGACGGTCTGGCTCTCCTTCTGGCTGATGAAACTCGCGGCGGTCGTAGGGGTGGCTTCGGGCGCGACACCCGGCACGCTGCCGATGGCGCAGGAGCAGGGGATCGGAGCCTACCTCACCCTCTTCATGATGCTGATGTGGCTCTCCCGCGCCTACCTGAAGCGGATCTGGCGGCAGGCCTGGAGCGATAAGGAGACGGCGGGGCCGGAAGGCATCCGCTACCGCTGGGCGTTCGTCGGCCTGATCGTCGGGTTTATCACCGTCTGGACCTTTATGACGCTGGCGGGAATGGCGGCCTGGGTCGCGCTGGTCTATATCCTCATGGTGCTCGCGGTGGCGCTGGTCTACGGGCGGCTGCGGGCGGAGGCGGGAGTGCCCCTGGTCTGGCTTTTCCCTTACTATATGCAGAAGAATATGCTGCTCTACACCTTCGGCACCGCGCCGTTCCAGGCGAGCGGCGCGGCGACGATGCCGGTCTGGGCGCTGTTTACGTTTCTCGCCCGCGGCTACTATCCGGCGATGACGGGCTATCAGTTGGAGAGCATGGAGTTGGGGAAGCGCGCGGGGATCAACCCGCGCCGTGTGGCGGTGGCGCTCTGTCTGGCGATCGGGTTGGGGCTGATGGTAGGCTGGTACAACCATCTCGTGCCGTACTATCACTCCGGAGCGCAGAACTTGCGGGGTGGGATCTGGGGCACATGGATCGCGGTGCCTGAGTATACGCATGTCGCGACCTACGCGAAGACCGGGAAGCCGCCGGAGATCCCGCGCATCTGGGCGACCTTCGTGGGCGCTGCCGTGGTCTTCACACTCTGGACGATGCGCCTGCGCTTCACCGGATTTCTGCTCCACCCGATGGGCTACGTCATGGCGTGCAGCTACGGCAGTCTGATCTGGTCGTCCTTCCTGATCGTCTGGATCCTGAAGTCTCTGGCGCTGCGCTACGGCGGCATGCGCTTCTACAAGACGACGGTGCCGTTCTTCCTCGGACTGGCGCTCGGCCATTTCGCCATCGCCGGCATCCTCTGGGGCCTCACCGGCGCCTGGACCGGCGACTCGGTACATGGTTATGAAGTCTTCTTTGGCTAAATTTTCCCCTCCCGGTTCAGACAAGAAGTGCTAATCCGGGCTTTTTATTTTGTCTCTGTGGATTTGCCGGTGATGGCGTCGGCGAAGGTGTTCCATCTTACGTTGATTTTGGCGGCGGCCTGGAAGGCATCCAGCCCTTCCTGCACCTTTTTGCCGTTGACCTGCTGGCCTTTGTACATCCGCATCCCGGTGAAGGCGGCATCGTGCGCGCGATCGAAGGGAATGGTGAGGCTGCTCTGCTTATCGATGCACCGGATGATCCAGAAGGCATTGTTGATTTTGACGGGACCCAACTGCTGCTGCGGCTTCAGACTGAAGATGATTTTCGTCAGTTCGGGCGATTTTTCCAGTCCGGGCTGCCCCTTTTTGATGGGAGGCAAGGTTCCACCGTTGGTTTTGCTGTTGTCTTCGCTGTAGCTGGCGGCGACCGAGGAGAAGGGCTGACCCTCTTTCAGAGCGGTGGCCGCTTTGGCGATCGCCTCCTGCGTGCGGCACACGATGACCGAGATGAGAACGGTCTCCGGGCGGTAGAACTGCGCGTTCGGGTTGGCCGGATTGATGTTCGCCTCATAGAACTTTTGCGCCTCCTGCTCCGTCACCGAAATGTCCTTGGTGAGCAGGGTGGTGCGGGCCATATTGATGCGAAGGCTCCGTTTGATATCATCCGGACTCTGGTGGCTGCGGAAAAGCTCGAGATTGAATTTCGTCGGATCCTTGGCGAGTTCTTTGTATTTGGTCTCGACATCCTGTTCGGAAGGCAGGGCGCCCTCCTTTTTCGCATACTGGAGCAGCAGTGTCTCTTGCGCGACCGTGTGCGCGGTGGCGTTGCCGGTCACCACCTCCATCCGATGCTGGAGATACTGGATATCGATCGGCTCGTCATTGATGGTTGCGACGACATCGTTCTGTTTGGCGTGACCTCTCATCCAGACCGCTCCGGCAAGCGCGCCGGCTCCTCCGACGATTATCAGAGTGACGATCAGAAGCAGAGGCTTGAGCCAGCGAGGGAATTCGCGCTCAGGCTCTTCGTCTTCCTCGGTCTCGTCCTCTTCGGTCTCTTCCTCATCGTCCAGAAGATCGTCATCGGGATCACTTTTTTTGTTGCGTCTTAATGCCATGGACTGTTTACCTCATCCTGAGAGGATAATAGATTGCTAGGGTGCGCTGGAAGCGTGAAACTGCTTGCGGGGAGTTGGGCGCGACAACTCCTTTGCTATTTTTTCATCATAAAGAGTACGATCGCGATCAGAATCAACAATACGACAACCGCGATCGCAATGGGCGCCGCAATGGAGCGGCGTTGGGGCGAAGAATCGGTCGGTCGGGGGGCTGGTGCGGTCGGCTCGACCTGTTTCTGAACCTGGGCGGCGACGGGGGTGGCCGGCGTCGGTTCGGCAATCGGGACAGGGGCGTCTCCCAGCACCGCTTCACACGACCAGCAGCGATCTTTTTCCGTCACATCCTGATTGTTCGCACCGCAATGCGGACATTTGATTTTCGGCATAGTTTTCTTTGAAAAGGGCGTCTGGCCCTTTGGTTCGCGGGCAGAGAGGAAATCTCCTGCCCAGAGTGGGCAGGAGAGCAAAGAAATCTGTACCTGCTCCTGGAGGAGGCGTTAGCGCTGGTCCAGCGGCTTCCAGGGCAGATTGTTGGGACCGACGTAGTCGAGACGCGGGCGGATGATCTTCTGGCCCGGTTTGTACTGCTCGAACATGTGGGCGCACCAGCCGGAGGTCCGGCTCACCGCAAAGATCGGCGTGTAGAGGCGCATCGGCAGTTCCATCTCATAGTAGCAGGAGGCTGAGAAGCAGTCTACGTTGGCGTAGATTCCCTGTTTGCCGGCGGCCAGTCGTTCCGGCGTATTGCTCAGTTCGTCCACGATCGCTTCGATCGCAGAGGTCATCTGGAACCATTTGGTGTCATGATGCAGCTCTCCAAGTTGGCGGCTCATCTCGCGCAGGTGGGTGGCGCGGGGGTCGGGGGCGCGGTAGACGGCGTGGCCGAAGCCGGGAACCGGGGTGCGTTTTTCGCCGGTCAGCATCGGGCGCACGAAGGCGTCCACTTTGTCCGGCGTACCGATCTTCAGGAGCATCTCCATCGTCTCTTCGGCGGCGCCTCCGTG
>Ga0070658_10001277_pt1 | contig 21509 bp, 17 predicted proteins | sample KBSC13metaG_FD_64664 | JGI IMG/M metagenome (GOLD analysis project Ga0070658, IMG submission 64664) | Corn rhizosphere microbial communities from Kellogg Biological Station, Michigan, USA - KBS C1-3 metaG | ecosystem: Host-associated > Plants > Roots > Rhizosphere > Soil ...
CCCCAGGACACGACGCGTCGGAAGAGGTAGCGGGCAACCTCGTCGGGGCTCAGGCGGCGCTGGCCCCGGAACGTGCACGTGACGCCGTACTCGTTCTCCAGCCCGAAGATGCGCCGCTCCACGCTGTCGAGCGTATGCGTGCAGGGGCCGATGCCGCGCGCCGCCACGCGCCGGGGCGCGCGCACGACCGGGTGCGACATAGTTGTGCGCGATTGCGTCGATGCCGCATGCCAGACGAAGCCGAGGAGAACAGATGGCCACATCCGACCGCGCTATCGAGGCGGGCGCGTGGATGCTCGAGAACGGGCACCGAGCCCTGCTCAAGGTAACCGGGGGGCGTTTCCCGCACCGGATCGCCGGCATGCAGACCGTCGAGCTCTTCACGACCGGGCGCAAGTCGGGTCAGCGACGATCGACGATGCTGACCGCGCCGATCCTCGAGGAGGCGCGGGTCGTGCTGGTCGCGTCCAAGGGCGGCTACCCCGACGACCCCCAGTGGTACAAGAACCTGGTGGCGAATCCCGACGTCGAGATCGCCGTGAAGGGCACCACCCGCAAGCTTCGGGCCAGGACCGCGTCGGCGGAGGAGAAGGCGGCCCTGTGGCCGCAGATCGTCGCCGTCTACAAGGGCTATGCCGGCTACCAGCGCAACACGAGCCGGGACATCCCCGTCGTCATCTGCGAGCCGGTCTCCTCCTAGCCAGACGCTCGGGCGCGGGCGGGCCGGGAGCGCAACCGGCTCAGACGGTCCAGCTCCGCCGACCCTGCGCCGTCAGCAGCCGGCCGAACTGCAACCCGGGGAAGTGCGCCGCCGCGACCGGCACGTCGGCCGACTCGAGCTCGCGGGCCAGCGCGACCCGCGTACGGCGGGCCAGGTCGGCGTCGACGTCGCCGATCGTGCCCCACTCGTCGTCGAGCAGCTCGACCGGGCAGTGCACGACGTCGCCGAGCAGCATCGCCCGCTCGGCACCTGACGACAGGACCAGGATGGTGCTGCCCGGAGTGTGGCCGGGAGCACGGCGCACGTCGATCCCCGGCAGCAGCGAGCCGTCGGCGTCCCACGTCTCGAGCCGGTCCTCGATCGGCGCCAGCTTGCGGGTCGCGCGCTCGTCGTGCGGGACGAAGTGCTCCCAGTCGGCGGCGTCGCAGCGGTAGGTCGCGTTGCCGAAGACCGGCGCGCCGTCGCGGGTCGCCCAGCCGGTGTGGTCGAAGTGCAGATGGGTGAAGACGACGTCGGTCACGTCGTCGGTCCCGACCCCGGCGGCCGCGAGGTTGTCGAGCAGCGCCCCGCCCTTGAAGACGCCCCGGTCGAAGACGCCGATGCCCGCGTCGACGAGGACCACCCGGTCCGCCGTACGCACCAGGAAGCCGCCGAGCGCCATCTCGAGCATCCCGTCGGCGGCGAGGAACTGCCGGTGCGGCTCCCAGTCGGCGTCCTCGAGGCCTCTGCTGCCCGGTGTCGCCGCCCCCCAGCGGAAGGCCTCGGACGGTAGGGCGCGGGCGATGCCGTCGACGACACCCTCGACCCGGATGTCTCCGACGTGGGTCGCGGCCGTCACTCGCCGGCCCGGACGAGGTCGAGCGCGCGCTGCCGGGCCGACTCCATGTCGTAGTGGCGCCGGGTGACGATGCGCTGGGCGAACAGCCCGCCACCGGCCTGGATGTTGGTGACGAACTTCCAGCCGCCGTAGGCGTCTGCGGTCAGGTCGCGGATCGTGTGGAACAGCCGGGTGCGGAACTCGCCGTCGACGCCGTCCATCGTGCCCATGTACTTGCGCACCAGCGGCCCGACCTCGGCGTTCTCCAGGTCGGCCACCGACGGCGCGGTGACGACCGAGCCGCCGGCGATGTCGTGCAGGTGGCGCACCATCAGGTTGTAGTTGGCGGCGCCGTAGTACTTACCGGCATTGGTGAACAGCTCGTCCGGGAACGCCGCGCCCTGGTCGCCGTAGTGGCAGTGCGAGATCGCCGCCTCCAGCGACGCGCGGATCAGCGTCGCGTGGATGATCATCTCGGCGATCTTCTCCTTGATGTGGGAGACGCCGGCCAGGCCGTTCGACTCCGACACCAGCTGCGCCAGGCCGACCAGCAGGTCGGCCTCGTCGGCCATCGCCGACAAGCCACCGAGCCGCTCCCAGAGTCCCAGGGCGTGGGCGAAGATCGCCGCCTTGCCGGTGTCGCCGTCGAGGATGACCCGGTGGCTGGGCACGAAGACGTCGTCGAAGATGACGAACCCCTCGGGGTAGGGGTCGCGGCGGGACACCGGGAACGACCGGTCGTCCTCGTGCCGCGGCGCGTACGACGTGTTGACGATCTGCACACCCGGTGAGTTGACCGGCACCAGGCAGCCGATCGCGTAGTCCTCCTCCCCCGGCTTCATCGCCTTCGTCGGGATGACCATCAGCTCGTGGCCGAGCGACGCGCCGGTGATGTGCAGCTTCGCGCCGCGGATCACGACGCCGTCGCCGGTGCGGTCGACGACGTGCGTGTAGGCGTCGGGATCGTCCTGCTTGGCCGGCGCGCGGCTGCGGTCGCCCTTCGCGTCGGTGATGCACTGCGTGATGCGTACGTCGCGCTGCTGCGCGTCGGCGACGTACTCCTCGATGTGCCGCACCATCTCGGTGCCGGCGTCGCCGAGCTGCCCGGCGGCCGTGGTCAGCGTCATGATCGAGGTGTAGGTGACGTGGGCCATCATTCCCGCCTCGTGCAGCAGCGGGATGTGGTCGCGCAGGTCCTCGGGCGAACGAGGGATCTTCGTCAGGGGGCTGACCGCGTCGGGCTCGGGCGAGTAGATGCGGTCGTAGCCCGCGGCCACCACGTCGACGGCCTTGCCGAGGATCGGGTGCTCGACGACGCTGGGCACGCGCGCGCCCTCGAAGAACGTCGCGCGGCCGTCGTCGAGGGACTGCTTGTACTGCTCGCCCGTCATCATCAGCAGGCACCTGCCCTTTCGGCTGTTCGCGAAGAAGGTGGCGCCCACAATGGCGCACCGCCCGTATCTTGCGCCTCGGCCGCCGCGCACGAAAGGCGTTCGACGTCGCAGAGGCGCCGCAGAGTGCTGCCGCCGGCGTCCCCGCGTGCAAGGGTGGGGCCATGCTGTGGCGACGACTTCTCCGAATCCTGCGGATGCGGCGCGCACGAAAGCGCGGCTACTGAGATCACCGACGCGAAGGGGCTCGCATGGCCGAGGCTCACGGCACCGGTGACGTCTCCTTCGACCTGACCGGCAAGGTCGCCGTCGTCACCGGTGGCAGCCGCGGCATGGGCCGGTCGATGTGTCTCGCCTTCGCCCGGCACGGCGCCGACGTGGTCGTCGCGAGCCGCAAGGCCGAGGCCTGCGTCGCCCTCGCGAAGGAGATCACCGATCTCACCGGGCGACGCGCCGTCGGGGTGGGCGCGCACGTCGGTCGCTGGGCGGACTGCGACCGGCTCGCGGCAACGGCGTACGACAAGTTCGGGCGGGTGGACGTGCTCGTCAACAACGCCGGGATGTCGCCGCTCTACCCGTCGCTGCCCGAGGTGACCGAGGACCTCTTCGACAAGGTCATCGGCGTCAACCTCAAGGGGCCGTTCCGGCTGGCATCCCTCATCGGTGCCCGCATGGCCGAGGGCGACGGTGGCTCGATCATCAACGTCAGCAGCATCGCCGCGGTGCAGCCGACGCCGACCGAGCTCCCCTACGCGACGGCAAAGGCCGGCCTGAACGCGCTGACCCTGGGCCTGGCGCGGGCGTTCGGCCCGACGGTGCGGGTCAACTGCATCATGCCCGGGCCGTTCCTCACCGACATCAGCAAGGCGTGGGACCTCGACGCCTTCCACGAGCGGGCGCAACGGTCGATCCCGCTGGGGCGCGGGGGCGAGCCGGACGAGGTCGTCGGTGCGGCGCTCTACCTGGCGAGCAGCGCGTCGAGCTACACGACCGGCGCGATCATCAAGATCGACGGAGGGGCGGCGTTCCCGGCCGCGTGATCACCCCATCGAGGGGTGGCGCCACGCGGTCGGCGGCACGAACGTCTCCTTGACCACGCGCGGGCTCACCCAGCGCAGCAAGTTCAGCGGCGAGCCGGCCTTGTCGTTGGTGCCGCTCGCGCGGGCGCCCCCGAACGGCTGCTGCCCCACCACGGCACCCGTCGGCTTGTCGTTGACGTAGAAGTTGCCGGCGGCGTAGCGCAGGACGTCGCTCGCCTCGACGATCGCTGCCCGGTCCGTCGCAAGGACCGATCCGGTGAGGGCGTAGGGCGCGGCGGTGGCCGCCTCGCGCAGCACGCCGGACCAGTCGGCGTCGTCGTAGACGAGGACGCCGAGCACCGGCCCGAAGTACTCCGTGGTGAAGATCTCGTGGCGCGGGCCGGTGCCCAGCAGCAGGGTCGGCTCCACGAACCATCCCTCGCGGTCGTCGACACCCGCGCCGGTGAGCACCTCGACGGAGGCATCCGCCCGGACGCGGTCGAAGAGATCGCGCAGCCGCCCGAACGACCGCTCGTCGATGACCGCTCCCATGAAGGTCGAGAAGTCGCTGACGTCGCCCATCGGGATCGCTCGGGTCTCCCCGACCAGGTCGTCACGCAGGTGCTGCCACAACGAGCGCGGGATGTAGGCGCGGCTGGCGGCCGAGCACTTCTGCCCTTGGTACTCGAAGGCACCGCGGATCAGCGCCGTGCGCAGCGCCGGCAGGTCGGCCGAGGGGTGGGCGACGACGAAGTCCTTGCCACCGGTCTCACCGACCAGCCTCGGGTAGGTGCGGTAGCCGTCGATGTGCTCGCCCACCGTGCGCCACAGGTGCCGGAAGGTCGCCGTCGACCCGGTGAAGTGGATGCCGGCGAGGTCCGGGTGCACGAGCGCGACCTCGCTGACCGCCGCGCCGGAACCGGTCACCATGTTGACGACGCCGGGCGGGAGGCCGGCCGCCTCGAGCAGCCGCATGGTCCAGTGCGCGGCGAGCTGCTGGGTCGGCGACGGCTTCCAGACCACGGTGGCGCCCATCAATGCCGGTGCCGTCGGGAGGTTGCCGGCGATCGAGCTGAAGTTGAACGGCGTGATCGCGAGCACGAAGCCCTCGAGCGGCCGGTGGTCCATGCGGTTCCACGTGCCGGGTGACGACTCCGGCTGCTCGGCGAGGATCTGCCGGGCGAACGCGACGTTGAACCGCCAGAAGTCGGCCAGCTCGGCCACCGCGTCGATCTCGGCCTGCTGCACGGTCTTCGACTGGCCGAGCATGGTGGCGGCGTTGAGGGTGTCCCGCCAGGGACCGGACAGCAGGTCGGCAGCCCGCAGGAAGACCGCGGCGCGCTCGTCGAACGGCATAGCCCGCCAGGCGGGAGCGGCTGCCAGGGCGGCGTCGACGGCTGCGCGCACGTCCTCGCTCGTCGCCTCGTGACACGTGCCGAGCACGGCGTGCCGGCGGTGCGGTTGCACCACGTCGTACGCCGTGCCGCCGGCCATCCGATGCGCCCCGGCGATCGACATCGGCAGCGCGATCGACTCGGCCGCCATCTCCTTCAGGCGGGCCTGCAGCCGGGCGGTCTGCTCGCTTCCCGGCAGGTAGTCGTGCACCGGCTCGTTGACCGGCGGTGGTACGGCACTCAGGGCGTCGAACGCGGTCATCGGCGCACCCCTCTCGGTTTCGCCACCACCAGTGTGCGCCCGCGCCCGGGGTTCACAGGAGATTGACGGCCAGCCCCGCGCCGGCCGCCAGCAGTCCGACCCCGAGGCTTCCGACGACGTTGAGCAGGGCTGCCCCGCGGGCGCCGTCCTCGACCAGGATCAGCGACTCCCACGCCCAGGTGGACCACGTCGTGTAGCCGGCGCAGAAGCCGGCGGACAGCACCGCCGCGGGCGTCGCCGCCAGACCGTGGTGCAGCGTCAGCCCGGTCACCAGTCCCAGCAGGAACGACCCCGTGACGTTGACCGCGAACGTGCCCCACGGCAGCAGGGACTCGTGCCGGTGCTGCACGACCTGGTCGAGCAGGTAGCGGCACACCGCCCCTCCCCCGGCGGCGAGCGCGACCCCGAGGGCGGTGATCACGCCGCGCTCTCGTCCATGACGGCGGGACGGCCGGTGCCTCGAGCGGCGATCGTGCGGCCGGCGAGCAGGCCCAGGCCGGCGGCGAGCAGGCCGGCCACCGCACTGCCGATCAGGTAGCCGGCCGCAAGACCGGGGTGGCCGTGCGCGGCGAACCGGTCGGTGCTGGTGACGACCGAGGAGAACGTGGTGAAGGCGCCCAGGAAACCGGTGCCCACACCCGGTCGCAGGTACCAGCGCGGGCGCAGTGCCTCGAGCACCAGCACGAGCAACAGCGCCAGGGTGAAGGCGCCGGCGGTGTTGATGGCGAGCGTCGCCCAGGGGAACCGGTCCACGCCGGCCGGGGCGACACGCTCGATCTCGTAGCGGCTGATGCCTCCGAGTACGCCACCGATGTAGATGGCCGCCAGCACGCGGAGCCGGAACCGCGGCCAGCGCGGCCCCGGTGCGGGCGGCCCGGGCGGGTGCGGATGGTGCCGGGCGTCCTCGACGTCGTCGATGTCGGGGTCGAGCGGCAGATCGCTCAGGTCGTGCAGGTGCCGGTGCGCAGCAGCGTCGGCGCGGTCGTCGCGGTGCACCGGGGCAACCTCCTACCCGTCGGGTAGGGACCGTTGGCCGCGGGCTGCGACGGTTGACGGCGGGCCCCACCGCCGTGACGCAGCGCTCAGGATATCGCCGTGGGCGGGCGGCGGGCCGACACCGCGGCGGCGGCGACCGCGACGACGGCGAGCACGCCCGCGGCCACGGCGAAGCCGCGGCTCGACCCGGCGATGCTCAGCGTCCCGGAGGGGCCCGCGGCCGCGGAGTAGACGAGCGCGATGACTGCGACGCCGAGCGCGGTGCCCACTCCTCGCGTCATGTTGAGGATGCCGCCGGCCGAACCCGCTTGGTACGACGGGACCGTGCCCATGATCGCCGCGTTGTTCGCCGGGGTGAACAGCCCCAGACCGAGCCCGGCGACGCCGAGGGCGACCACGACGGCCCAGAGCTGGTTGCGACCGACGGACAGGCCGACGAGCGCAACGGCCGACAGCAGCATCCCGGCGACCGTGAGCGGTCGGGCGCCCAGCCGGTCGGCGGCGCGGCCCGCCAGCGGTGCCACGGTCGCGAGGCCCACCGGCAGGGTGGTGAGTGCCAGCCCGGCCGCCCCGGGTTGCAGGTGGTGGTGCGCCTCCAGGAAGAACGGCGTGACGAACAGCACCCCGAACAGCAAGAAGTAGCTGAGCAGCCCGCTGCCGATGCCCGCGGAGAAGGCCGTACGCCGGAACAGCGCCGGGTCGATCATCGGCGCGGGCGTGGTCAGCTGCCGGCGTACGAACAGCACGGCGAGGAGCGCGGCGGCGGCCAGCAGCCCGACGACGACTGTGGACAGCGCCGCCGAGTGCTCCGCCTGCGACAGCGCGAGCAGCAGCATGGTGACCGCGGGGGCGAACAACGCGAGTCCGAGCCAGTCGAAGGGTGCCGGTGCCGCGCGGTCACGCGTGCGCGGCAGCAGGAACCACCCCGCGACGGTCCCGATCAGCCCGACCGGTGCGTTGACGAAGAAGATCAGCCGCCAACCGCCGAGGCCGACGAGCAGGCCGCCGACGGTCGGACCCAGCGCGAGCCCGACCGCCTGCGCGGCTCCCTGCACGCCGATGCCGCGGCCGAGCATGCCGCGCGGCATCGCGAGGGTGATGAGGGCCACCGAGTTGGCCTGCAGCATCGCCGCGCCGATCGCCTGCACGACGCGCAGCACGTCCAGGCTGACGAGGTTGGGGGCCAGCCCGCAGGCCACCGAGGCCAGCGAGAAGACCACGAACCCGTAGACGTAGAGCAGCTTGCGCCCGGCGACGTCGGCGAGCCGGCCGATCGCCGGCACCGTGGCGATCAGCGTCAGCAGGTAGGCCAGGGCCACCCACTCGACGGACCCGATCGACGCGTGGAACTCCTTGCGCAGCGCCGGGAAGGCGAGGGTGACGATGCTCGCGTCGAGCTGGCCCATGAAGGCGCCCACGCAGACGGTGCCGACGACGAACCAGTGGGCGTCCGGCCGGTTGCGAATGGCGTCCGGGCGCGCAGCCTCGGTCAGCGTGAACACCCGCACCCTGGCATCTTCCCGCCCCCGCCCGGGCAGGGCCCCAGTGACGTGAGGCCGGCACCCCACGTGTCGGGTCGAAGTCCTGAACAGGAGGGATGTCAATGCCTGACCGCGTTGCGGACGCCTGGGGCGAACGAGCGCCTTTCGGGCGCGGCGGCGACCGGCCCGCCGACGTCGAGCGGCGGCGCGCATGACGGCACCCGCCCCCACCCCTGCGCGCAAGCGGGCCGCGGCTGCGACGCCGCCGGCCACCAATCCGTCGCCGGCGGCGATCACCCGCATCGTCGTACGCCCCATCGCGACCCCGATCTCGCTCGGCTTCCTCGGGCTGGCGGCGGCGACGTTCGTGGTGAGCGGGCTGCAGCTCGGCTGGATCAGCCCGCTCCAGAAGCCGTTCGTCGGGCTCATCCTGATGTCCTTCACGGCGCTGATGCAGCTCGTCGCGACCGTCTACGGCTTCCTCAGCCGCGACTCGGTCGCCGCGACCGGCATGGGCGTGCTGACCGGCACGTGGTTCGCGGTCGGGCTCGTCTACTACGTGAGCCCTGCCTCCGCGACGACCAGCGGCGGCCTCGGGCTGCTGCTGCTCGCCAGCGGCACCGCACTGCTGGTGCCCGTGCTCGGCGCCCTGGAGACCAAGGTGCTGGCCGCCGTCGTGCTCGGCACCGCTGCGGCTCGCTTCTTCGTCACCGGCGCCTACGAGATGAGTGGCTCGAGCACGTGGAAGGCCACCGCCGGCTGGCTCGGGCTCGCGCTGTTCTTCCTCGCGGTGCTCGCCGCGTTCGCGTTCGAGATCGAGGACACGAAGCGCAAACCGCTCGCCGCCACGATGCGACGCGGCAAGGGCAAGAAAGCCCTGGCCGGCAGCGTGCAGGACGAGGTCGCGCACGTGCACGAGGAGGCCGGCGCCCGCGAAACCCTCTGAGACCGGCGCAGGCCGGCGCCGTCAAAGCGTGTAGAACGGCGTGAAGCCGATGCCGGCGATCGCCCACATCGACGCCGCGCAGACGCCGAGCGTCACCCGCCAGGACCATCGCCGCTGTGGCAGCGCGGCGAGCACGATGACGAGCGGAAAGATCGCGGCGCAGTAGCGCGGCAGCGAGTGCAGGCGCGCCGACGTCAGTGACGCGACCACCATCGCCGCGGACCACCACACGTAGCGCGCCGGCAGCAGCCGCACCGAGAGCGCCATCAGGAGCAGCACGACGGCGACGATCACGATGTTGGCCCGCCAGTCCAGCCCGCCGTGGGAGTTGGCGGTGAGCCCGGCCAGCGGGCTGGCGAAGAACCCGCCTCTCATGCCGGGCGTCGTCTGGGCCGTGTAGGGCAGCAGGAAGTCGCCGAAGCGCCACCACACCCAGCCGCAGTAGGCAATCGTCCCGGCGATGGGCGCGAGGGTCACCACCGTCGAGCGGGAGCGGTCGCGCGCGCCGCGGGCGGTGACGAGGCTGCACGCGCCGGCCACCGCGAGCAGCGGACCCGTCGGGCGGGCCAGGCCCGACAGGAGGCCCAGGCCGGCCGCCCACCAGGCACGATCGCGACGCAGCAGCAGGAAGTAGCCCGCCGCCAGCGCCCCGGCCACCGACTCGGTGTAGGGCAGCACCAGCACACCCGCGCCCGGAACGAGCTGCAGCAGCAGACCGGAGCGACGGGCGAGGCGGTTGTCACCCAGCTCCTCGGCGACGATGCGCACGACGAGCATCGCGAAGCCCAGACCGCAGGCGTTGGTGACGAGCGGGAGGAGCACCGTGGCCGGGAGCCCCACGACCTCACCCAGCGCGCCGATACCGGGCAGCAGCGGGAAGAAGCGCACGGCCTCACGCCCGAGCGGCCCGTAGCCGTGCTGGGCGATCGCGCGATACCAGGCGCCGTCCCAGACGAACAGCCCGTAGGACCCGGGGGCCGAGCCGGACTGCATCCAGCCGTGGCCGCTGGCGAACAGGCAGGCGATCGCCAGCCCGACGATCGCGTGCGCGATCACCCAGCCCAGCAGCGCGATGAGCAGGCACTCCCGCCAGGCCAGCACGACGTCGCGGCGGACCGGGAGTGCCGGAGCCGGGATCGTCCTGGCGACGGGGTTGGCGGTCATCGTGGCAGGAACACCGCGACCCGCTCGTGCTCCAGCACCCGGCTGCCGTGGTTGTGTACGGCGATCAGCGGGTCGCCGCGAGCCGCGGTGAAGTCCTCGAACAGATCGCCGCAGTCGTCCCCGAAAGTCGGGTAGCCGTTGGCGTAGACCAGCCACACCGCATGCGAGCCCGCCTGGCCCAGCACCAGGTCGGAGAACGCCAGCGGGTCGGCCGCGGCGTTGCGGTCTGCGTAGTCGACCCAGTCGACCATCGCCGGGCTGCGCCCGGTCGGGAAGACCTCCTGACGTCCCGCATCCGGAGCGAGGCGGTGCACGGCCGGCCCGAGCTGGTCGGGGCAGAAGACCACGACGTCGCCGGGCTCGGCGGCAGCCAACGCGTCGGCCACCTGCTGCGCCTGCGTGCGCAGCTGGTGCGGGTAGGCCAGCGAGACGGCGAGCCCCAACGCCACGACCGCTCCCCCGACCAGGAACCGCGACCGGGCGGGAAGGACCATCAGCCCGCCGGCCAGCCCGAGGAGGAACGGCGCCAGCACAACCGCGCTGTAACGGGCGGCGTAGGCCGAGCCGAGCGCGCCGCTCACGGCGACGCCGAGCAGCATCGTCGCGAGCGCGACGCCGATGGCGACGGAGGGCGCGAGCCGCCACGGCCGGCGCAGCAGGATGCCGCCGGTCGGCAACGCGGTGCCGGCGATCGCGAGCACCGGAAGCGCGTAGTAGGCGATGGCGAGCAGCACGGCGCCGGTGCCGCCGCCGGCCCACGCGCGCGGCGCACCGAGGGCCGTCCCCAGGTCGGGCGGGCGTCCCCACGGGGCACCGGTGTGCGCGGTCTGGTAGAGGAACGACGGCAGCCACGGCACGAAGGCGAGACAGCCGAGCGCCAGCGCGAGCACGACCGGGCGGGCTCGTCGTACGCCGCGCAACGCGGCCACCAGCGCGCCCGCTCCGGACACGGCGACGAGGAACAGCGCCCAGTAGTGCGTCAGCACGAGGCACGCCGTGAGGAACGCCGCGGCGGCCACGGTGATCGGCCGGGGCGCGGCCCACACCCGCTCGAAGGCGATGGCCGCCAGCAGCACGAGCAGGATGAGCAGGGAGTACATCCGCGCCTCGGTCGCGTAGCGCACCGCGAACGGGCACGTCGCGAGCAGCACCACCGCGACCCACGCCGAGGGGCGGCTCCGGGTCAGCCGGCGTACGGCGAACCACATCGCGGGCAGCGCCGCGACCGCGAAGATGCCGGACAGCGCGCGCACGGCGAGCGTGCCGGTGCCGACGAGCTGCATCCAGCCATGCAGGACCAGGTAGTAGAGCGGCGGCGAGCCGTCGTGCCGCAAGGCCGCGAACAGGTGCCCGGGCGCCCGTCGGGCGATCTCCACGGTCTGCGCCTCGTCCAGCCACATCGGCGACGTGGCCCAGAACCGCAGGGCGATCGCGGCCGCGAGAAGCAACGTGAGCCCGGCGGCGAGCAACGGCCGCCAGTCGCGTGCCCGGTCGGCGTCGACGTCACGCGGCAGCGGGATCGCGGTCTCAACGGACACGGCGAAGCGCTCCTCGGCGGCCGTGCCAGCGCGTCCGCACGATCGTGCGCAGGAACCCGATCGCGTAGCGCAGGGTCGGCGGCTTGCGCGACTCACCGGCGACGCGGGCCAGCACGCGGACCGGAACCTCCTGCACCCTGAGCCCCGCCACTGCTGCCGCGACGAGGAACTCCGCGGTGTGGAACTGCACCTCGGCCAACCGCATCGCCTTGAGCGCCGCTGCCGAGGCCGCGTGCAGCCCACAGGCGGGGTCGGTGACCCGCCGCCCGGTCGCCAGCGACATCACCACCGCGAAGACCCACACGCCGACGTGGCGGGTGCGTACGGTCCACTCCGACGAGCCCAGGATGCGCGAGCCGACGGTGACGTCGGCCTCTCCGCGCAGCACCGGCAGCACGAGGGCCGGCAGGTCGCTGGCCTGGTGCTGGCCGTCGGCGTCCATCGCCGCGATAACGGCCGCCCCGCGGTCGAGCGCCAGGGTGTAGCCGGTGCGCAAGGCGACCCCTTGCCCCTGCCCGCCGGTGGCGGGAACGACGTGGGCCCCTGCCGCCCGCGCCACCTCCGCCGTGCCGTCGGTCGAATGATCGTCCACGACGAGCGCATGCACGGGCCGACCGTCGAGCTGCGCGGGCAGGGCTCGCACCACGTCGGCCACGCACGCGGCCTCGTTGCGGGCCGGGATCGTGACGACGACGGCGTCCTGCCAGGACCCGGTCGGGACTGGCGGACTGGCCGGCAACGGCGCCGGGCTCACGGGATCTCCTTCGGGTAGTGCGGCCTGGGCGTGCCCGGGCCGACCAGTGCGAACACCGTGGACAGGTCCTGGCCGTGGAAGACCGGCACCGCCCAGGGCACCTCCGACAACAGATTCTGCAGGCAGGGCGAGTCGACCTGCCCGGGTCGGTTGAGTGCGGCGGTCAGCACGGCGGCCACGTGCCGGCGTTGCAGGGCGCGATGCACCTGCTCGGCGTACGCCGTCGTGCCGGCGCCCGCGCAACCGGCGAAGTGCACCTCGTTGGTGGCCGTGCGGCCGGTGAACAGCGAGATCGACCAGCGGTAGCTGGTCGCCACGCTCCACCCGGCCGGGGTGACGCGCTGCAGCGCCGCGACGTAGCCGGAGTTGCGCGGCTGCGAGCTGCTCACGCCGAAGCCGTAGAGGTAGTCACGGTCGAGCTGGGCGGCCAGCGCAGGGACGACCAGCAGGGCAGGCAGCACGGCGGCGACGGGTCGCCAGCCGACGTCCCGCCGGCGAGCGAGCGCGACCATGACCACGCGCCCTACCGTCTGCCAGCCGATCGCGTACCACGCGACGACGAGCGGCAGGAGCAGGACCACCCGGCGCTCGTTGATGTAGGGGAAGGGCAGCGTCTCGGCCAGGTACAGGACCACGATCGGCAGGCTGGCGTCACGGCGGCGCCAGAGCCAGGCGACGAACCCGATGACCACCAGCGGCGTGACGCTGTCGTGAAGCACGAGCAGGCCCGCGTCGGCGACGGGACCGTTGGCCACGTTCAACGGCCGGGTCGGGATGATCGTGTCGGGGATCGCGTTGACGATGTAGTGCCAGATGGCGTCGAGGGGATGGCCGCCGTCGCCGTAGTCACTCGCGTAGCGGTCACCCACCAGCGAACCGGGCGACAGCAGCCGCGACACCGCCACCGGCCCGAGCAGCAGGGCGCTCGTGCCGCAGGTCACGAGGGCGTGCCGCCACCGGCGCTGCACGAGCAGCCACACCACGATGCCGGCGACGATCGCCAACCCGGCGGCCTTCAGCAGGAGCAGCCAGGGCGTGCCGACGGCGACGACCGCCCCGGCCCACGACCACCCCCGACCCCGCCAGCGGGGCACGGCGACCAGCACTGCGAGCAGGATCGCGAGGAACACCGTCTCCGGCATCAGCATCGTCGCGAACGTCGCACCCACGGGGTTGAGCGCGAAGACCAGCAGGGCGGCGACCCGCACCGCCCGGCCGAACCCGTGCCGGGCCATCAGCACGTCGAGCAGGGGCACGCAGGCGACGAAGGCGACGGCCGACAGTGCCCGCAGCGGCCACAGGGCGCCGCCGGAGAGCCAGAGCAGCGGGGCGAGCAGTGCCGGGTAGCCGGGCGGGATCAGTGTTTCCAGCGGCGCGCCGGGCGCCGACGTGTCGACGTAGCCCAAGCCGTGGACCAACCCCTGGGCCGCGGCCAGATAGTGACCGTCGTCGTCGAACGATCCGACGTGGTAGTGCGGCGCGATGGCTGCCGCATGGCCCGCGGCCACGGCGGCGACGAGGACGACGGCGACGGGCATCACCCAGCCCGGGACCGCACTGACCGGCGCGCGCGGTCGTGGCGGTGCCGCCAGCACTGTCACGGGGCCAGGATCGCCCGGGAGAGCCGTCCGGTGAGCCACCCGGTCCCCCACAGCCCGAGCAGCAGCGCCAGCGTGAGCACGTGGATGGCGAGCGCGTGCGCCGCGGCGTCGTGGGTGTCGTGCGCGAACGCCGTCAGCGCCAGGGTCCAACCCGCCTCCTGCAGGCCGATGCCGGCGACCGACCGGATCGGGATCGCCGCGAGAAGCAGGACGACGACGGCGGCGAGCCCGCCGGCCGCCCACGGCAGCGGTACGCCGAAGGAACGCGCCAGTGCCACCTGCATTCCGGCGGTGGCGAGCCACATCACGGCGGTGCCGGCGATCGCCGCGCGGCCGATGCGGCGGTGCTGCGCACGCATCGCGTCGGCGAGGGCGGTGACCCGGATGGCGAGCAGGCGCCGGAGCCGGCCGCCGCGGTCGTGCGCGGGGCGCAGCCGGGCGGCGAGCCACGCGGTGCGGTGGACGAGCACGATCGAAGCCGCGAGCCCGACGGCAGTCACGGCGACAGCGAGCAGCCGCCAGCCCCCGACGTGCGGCGCGACCACAGCGCTGACCAGCCCGACGGCCAGGACCCCGACGATGTCCAGGAGGCGGGTGAGCACGAGCGTCGACGTGGCTTCGGGTAGCGGCACGGCGTCGCGGCGGTTGAGCGTGACCGGCAGCGCGAGCTCACCGAGACCACCGGGGAGCACCGCGGTCGCGAGGTTGTAGTTGCAGGTCACCTCGTAGGAGCGGGCCAGCCGCATGCGGCTCGACAGCAGGCTGACCATGCGCTGGGCCCGCGCAACGTTGGCGACGACGACGAACCCGAAGGCCGCGAGCACCCACGGCCACGAGGCGCTCTGCAGGACCGTGGGCACCTGACGCAGCTGCCCGGCCAGGAGCCAGGCGGTGAGACCGACACCGACGACCGTGCCGGCAACCGCGGCGGCGACCCAGTGCCGTCGACGGGGCGGCGTCGCAGTTGGGGTTTCTGCGACGCCGTCGGTCTCCGGCCGGGTCGCGACGGTCATAGACCCGCACGTACCGCCGGTTGCCACGTCACCCCGCGCAGGAACAGCCCCTCGCTGATCCGCGAGCGCAAGCCGGACAGCGCCTGCAGGCACTCGACGATGAAGTCCTCGCTGAGCAGGTGCGGCTCGAGCCCGAGCTCGACCAGCTTGGTGTGCGTGGCGTTGTAGTAGTGCGACTCGCTCTCGACCCGCGGGTTGTCGATGTGGGAGATCTCGACCTCGATGCCCAGCCGCTTGGCGGCCGACTGCACCCGGTGCGCGAGCTCGATCACGCTGAACTGCTCGGTGAACTGGTTGAAGACCCGGTAGTCGCCGGCCTCTGGCGGGTTGAGAGCGCTGAGCTCGACGCAGGCGAGGGTGTCGAGGATGTTGAGGTAGCCGCGGGTCTGGCCCCCGGCGCCGTAGACGGTCAGCGGGTGGCCGGCCACCGCCTGCACGAGGAAGCGGTTGAGCACGGTGCCGAAGACCTCGTCGTAACGGAACGACGTCGCGAACTCCTCGCGGTCGCCCATCTCCGGGGTGCGCAGCCCGTAGACGACGCCCTGGTGCAGGTCGGTCGCCCGCAGTCGCCAGATCCGGCAGGCGAACTCGATGTTGTGGCTGTCGTGCACCTTCGACAGGTGGTAGACCGAGCCGGGCCGCTTCGGGAACGGCAGCACGTCGCGCCGGCCCTTGTGGGCGATCTCGATGTAGCCCTCTTCGATGTCGATGTTCGGGGTGCCGTACTCCCCCATCGTGCCGAGCTTGACCAGGTGCGACCCGGGGGCGTGGTCGCGCATCGCGTAGAGCACGTTGAGGTTGCCGACCAGGTTGTTGACCTGGCTCGAGACGCCGGCCTCCTGGCTCATCATCGAGTACGGCGCGGAGCACTGCTCCCCGTAGTGGACGATCGCGTCCGGCTGGGTGGTCGAGATCAGGTCGTGAACGAAGTCGGCGTCGGTCAGGTCACCGATGACGACGTCGATGGTGCCCCTGCCCTCGGCGTTCCAGATGCCGACCCGCTCCTCCAGCGTGGGCACGGCGAGCAGCGGCATCGCGCCGGTCTCCGCCTCCCACTTGCGCTTGGCGTAGCTGTCGGTGGCGACGACCTCGTGCCCGCGGGCCGCGAAGTACATGGACGTCGGCCAACCGAGGTACCCGTCCGCGCCGAGGACCAGAACGCGCATCTGTTCTCCTTCTCTCACTGTCGACCCACCGCCGGGACAGATTCCTGATCATGGCCGATGGGCGCCGGGAAGCGCCAGCACGGGCCGCGGCGGGGAGCCGGCGCCGTCACGCGGCGCCCACGTTCTGCGGCCGGCGCGTGATGGGGGCGGCGCGGCCGGTGCCCGAGGTGCCGGAGGCCTCCTCGTGGTACTCCTCCTCCACGTTGACGGCCCAGATGTCGTGCTCCGCGCCGAGGATGTTCTCGACGGTGAGCATCGCGGTGTACATCGAGTGGTCCTGGTTGTTGTACTTGTGCATGCCGTTGCGACCGACCGGGTGCACGTTGGGCACCGCCTTGTCGAGCCAGGCCCGGATCGTCTCGACGTTGTCGCGGTAGTCGGCGTCGTAGACCGGATAGGCCTTCGGGATCCGGACGGCGTAGCCGCGCTCGACCGCGCTGGCGGGCACGAGACCCAGCTGCTCGAGCTCCTGCGTGGCCATGCGGACGAGGTCCTCGTCGGCCATCTGCCAGAGCTCGTCGCCCTCGTTGACGAAGTACTCGAGACCGAGGCAGGTGCGGCCGTCCTTGACCATGAACGGCGACCAGGAGCCGAAGTTCTGGATGCGCCCGACCTTGACTCCGGGCGTGTGGATGTAGATCCAGTTGTCGGGGAACCCGGCGTCGGCCGGCACCACCAGCGCGACCGTCAGGAAGTCGCGGTGGGTCAGCTGCGCTGCGGCCGTGCGGACGTAGTCGGGGGCCGGCGGGTCGAGCGCACGCACGAGCTCCGGCAGCGGCATGGAGGAGATGACGTGGTCGGCGTCGGCGTAGGACGTCGTGCCGCCCCAGTCCCGCGTCGTGACGCCGGTCGCCCCGCGCTGGTCGCGGTGGATGGTGACGACCGGCGAGCGCATGACGACCTCGCCGAGCGGCGAGTCGACGACGAGGTCCCGCGCGCGCTCCCACATCATCCCGGGGCCGTACTTGGGGTACTGGAACTCCTCGATGAGAGAGGTGATGTCCTTCTGGTTGCGCTTGGGGGTCAACGCGTTGATGACGGCGCCGCCGAGCGAGAGGTTCTTGATGCGCTGCGCGGCCCAGTCAGCCGGCATGTCGCTCGCGTCGATGCCCCAGACCTTCTCCGTGTAGGTCTTGAAGAACTTGCGGTAGAGCCGCCAGCCGAAGCGGGAGGCCACCCACCCCTCGTAGGAGGAGTCGTCGGGCCGCCGTACGCGCACCCAGAGGTAGGACAGCACGCAGCGCACCGCCTCGATGAAACCGAGGTTGCGCAGCGCGTTGACGGGCTTGAGCGGGTAGTCGAAGAACTTGCCGTTGGACGCGATCCGGCTCAGCCGCGGGCGCAGCAGGAACTCGTCGTCGCGGAGCAGCTCGTGCCAGAGCTCCTCCACCTCACGCACCTTCGTGAAGAACCGGTGGCCCCCGATGTCGAAACGCCAGCCGTCGCGCTCGACGGTCTGGCTGATCCCGCCGACGGTGTCCGTCGCCTCGAGGACCGTCACCGGGACGCCACGCTTCGTGAGCAGATAGGCGGCGGTGAGGCCAGCGGGACCGGCGCCGATCACCGCGACGCCGTGATTGTGGGTGGGCATGGCTCTCCTGTGTAGGCGCAGGCCAACATCATCGTCCTCGCCGGACGACGCGGCCCCGCTGTACCCGGTGCCTGGCCGAATAAGCCGGTACGGCGGTGCGCCGGTCACGGCGGGTTGCCATCAGTCTCCCCGACGACAGTTGGAGATTGCGAACCATCCCCCTCCCCGGCGAGGCGCGGCGCGGCCCGAACGCGGCCCGGACCGCGCTCAGCCGCGTAGCCGGTAGGACCACCGGTAGCGGCCGGGGCCCACGCGGTGCGGTGGCGCGGTGTCTGGACCGACGGCGCCGGAACCGACACCGCGGTGCCGCACGTCGATCCAGACGTAGCAGTCGTCACGAGCCGGTAGGTCCTCGAGGTGCGCGGCGGCGGCGAGCTCCCCGTCGGTGACCCGGGCCACCGTGACCTCGAGGCCGTCGAGCTCGTCGATCACCAGCAAGGGATCACCCGCGGAGTCGAGGAAGCGCAGCCAGCGCACCCCGGTGCGGTTGCCGTTGGCCTGCGGGTGCACGTAGGGCACTCCCCACTCCTCGACCGGGGTGGTCCATCGGCCCGTGCGGGTCGAGCAGCACCGGTCCGAGTAGCCCTCGTGCGGGCCCCGGCCGAGCCACTCCACGGTCATGACGCCCGGGCCGAGCCGCAGCCGCACCCCCACCCGCGGGATGTCGTCGAGATCCGGTGGCACCTCGACCCGGTGCACCACGCGCACGGCGCCGTCCGCGTCGACGGTCGTCTCGGTGCCCAGGTCGACGTGTTCGGCCGCGTCGCGCAGCCCGAGCCGCTCCCACCGGTCGGCGTGACCGGTGGTGAACGTCTCGTTGTCGATCGGCGCCCGCCAGAGTGCGAGCGTCGGCTCGAGGTCGGCGAGCTGCTGCCGTGGCGCCCCGACGCGCCCTGGTGCGAGCGCCGGCCCGGGCGCGCGGGCGAGCTCCACCTGCTCCCGCGCCACCACGTGACCGGCCGGCGCCCAGGGCAGCGGCTCGGTCGTCTCGAAGCTCAGCGTCAGGTGGGCGGCCTGGCCGGGGTCCACGTCGTACGCCGGCATCGGGACCCGCACCGTCGCCCCCTCCCCGGCCGGCAGGGAGAGCGGCTCGAGCCGGCCGCTGCCGACCGCCACGCCGTCGACCTCGACGAGCCAGCAGGGAGTCAGCCAGGCCAGGTCGACGAACGCGTGCTCGTTGCGCACCCGCAGGACGCCGCGCGCCGGATCGACCGGCACGACCTGCACCGGCTGCACGACTGCGGCGAGCTCCAGCAGCGAGGGGTGCGGAGTGCGGTCGGCGGCCGCCAGCCCGTTGAGGCAGAACGGTCCGTCGTGGGGATCGTCGCCGAAGTCCCCGCCGTAGGCGAGACGCTCGCTGCCGTCGGGCATCGCCTGCACGAGAGCCTGGTCGACCCAGTCCCACACGAAGCCTCCCTGCAGGCCCGGGTAGGTGCGGATCGCCCGCCAGTAGTCGTCGAGGCCGCCGCAGGAGTTGCCCATCGCGTGGATGTACTCGCACATGACCAGCGGCCGGTCCGGTGGCGAGGCGGTCGCCCACGCGACCAACGCTTCAACCGGCGGGTACATCGGCGCGACGATGTCGGTCTCCGGCCGATGCCGGGCGAGCACCTCCGCGTCCCAGTCCCAGCGGTGCTCCGCGATGCGGTCCTCGGTGATGCCGCCCTCGTAGTGCACCGGCCGGGTCGGGTCGTAGGCGCGCAACCAGGCGGCTGCCGCATGGTGCGCGGGTGAGACGCCGCTCTCGTTGCCGAGCGACCACGCGATGACGCACGGGTGGTTCTTGTCGCGCTGCGCCATCCGGGCGACGCGCTCGTGGATCGCGGCGGCCCAGCGGGGGTCCTTGGTGAGGGTCTGCAGGTAGGCGTGGCTCTCCACGTCGGCCTCGTCGACGACGTACATCCCCAGCCGGTCGCACACCTCGTAGAGATAGGCGTCGTTCGGGTAGTGCGAGGTCCGGATCGCGTTGAGGTTGTGCTGCTTCATGAGTACGACGTCGCGCTCGATCGACTCGCGGGTGACGGCCTTGCCGCGCCGCGGGTCGTGGTCGTGCCGGTTGACACCCTTGATCAGCACCCGCCGGCCGTTGACAAGCAGGTCGGGGCCGAACACCTCGACCCGGCGGAAGCCGACGGCGAGCGTCACGCTGTCGACGCTGGTGCCGGCCGGGTCTACCAGGGTGACGGTGAGGTCGTGCAGGACCGGCGTCTCGGCCGTCCAGGGCCGCACGTCCGGGACGGTGGCCGACAGGGTCGCGCCGCGGCCGGTGAAGACGTAGGCGTTCAGCAGGTCGTCGTCGTGCTCGAAGCGGACCTTCCCCTCCGCAGTCACGCCGGCGCACTCGAGGCGCGCGGTCCAGCCGCTCTCACCGCGGCCGGGGGCTCCGACCGCCACGCGCACGGTGAGGGCACCCGTGCCGTCGGCGGGCTCGAAGTCGCAGACCGCGTGCACGTCGGCGATGTGGATGGGCGGCGTGGCGAAGAGGAACACGCTGCGGTGCAGTCCCGCGTGGTACCAGTGGTCCTGGTCCTCCAGGTACGTCGCGTCCGACCACCGCACCACGGTCAGCGCCAGCTCGACGGTGCTGCCGGCGGCGACGTACGCCGTGAGGTCGAACTCGTGCGGCAGCCGGGAGTCCTTGCCCATGCCGACCGGCGCCCCGTCCACGTGCACGTAGAGGACGGTCTCGGCGGCCGCGACGTGCAGGACGATCCGCCGGCCTTCCCACTCCCGGGGCACGGCCACCCGACGGCGGTAGACGCCCGTCGGGTTGTCGTCGGGCACCCGCGGCGGCGGGCCGGGGAACGGCATGACGACGTTGGTGTACTGCGGCCGGTCGAAGCCCTGCATGGTCCAGCAGCCAGGCACCTCGACGCGTGGCCAGTCGGCAGTCGGACCCGTGAGGTCGTCGTGCGCGACGGCCTCGGGCCGGTCCCGGAGCACGAATGCCCACTCGCCGTCGAGCGGCAACACCTGTGGGCGCTCGGGGTACGTCGACATCGGCAGCCGCCCGACTCCGGTCACCTCCGGCAGCGCCCACGAACGCGGGCCGAAGGCGTCCAACGGGCCGAATCGGGCAGCTGCGGCCATGGTTCTCGGGACTCCCTCGCGGGTCGGGTGATCACTTCTACCGCATGGCCGTTGGTGCGCTCCGCCGGGCCGTGACGCACTGTCACAGATTGCTCACCGTCACGCCGGTATGACGGGTTTGACGACTACACAGCGTACCGGGGGTAACGCAGAGGGTTATGGCTCGTTGTAGCCGGGGAGACATCACTCGTCGGCGACCAAGTCAGTCTTATCCGGATTTGCCATCGCAGGCGCGTGCCCCCTGTCGCGGGGGTCCCTTTCTAGGTGGAGGTGGTCACGTGCGACACAGGAGTTGGAGGCCCGCCCTGGCGCGGGCAAGCATCGCTGGGGCGACGATGGGGGTGACGATCATCGCCCTGTCGGTCCCGGCCATGGCCGCGCCGCCGACGACGCCCAACGGGTGTAGCAACCCCACGCCGGCGTCGAGCAACCCCAACTGCCCTTCGGGCGCGACGGGTGGAGGTGCAGGCGGCACAGGTGTGGCCGGAAACAACAACGGCAACAACGGGGGCGGCGGGAACAACACGAACAACCCGCCCGGCAACAACGGCACGGTGAAGATTCA
>Ga0070658_10001279_pt1 | contig 21489 bp, 12 predicted proteins | sample KBSC13metaG_FD_64664 | JGI IMG/M metagenome (GOLD analysis project Ga0070658, IMG submission 64664) | Corn rhizosphere microbial communities from Kellogg Biological Station, Michigan, USA - KBS C1-3 metaG | ecosystem: Host-associated > Plants > Roots > Rhizosphere > Soil ...
ACAGCCTCCGGGGTGGCGGCCGCCTGCCGCTCAAAGAGCGCTTGCAGCGTGGTCGCGTCCGGATAGTCGACCGCGGTGCGATTCCATTCCACCAGCAGTTCGTTGCGCTCACTTTCGGCGACGATGGGGATTTCCCAGATGCTTCGGTCGGGGTCGCGGGCGATTTCCCCCAGGAGCTGGACGAGATTGCGCGCTAACCTTTCCACCGTGCCGGCAGTATATAAGTCGGTGCAGTATTGGATCTGTCCGTGGTAACCGCCGTCGGTCTCCTCGTAGAAATGAAGGGTGAGATCGACCTGGGAAAAGCGCAGCTCGAAATCGAACCTGCTCAGCGACAGATCCCCTAGGCGCATCCGCACGGGCGGCAGGACTTGCAGCAGCGCCTGGAATACGGGATTCCGGCTTGGATCGCGCTGCAGCTGCAGACGCTGCACTGCCATCTCGAAGGGAATGTCCTTGTTGGACAACGCATTGAGGGCTGTTTCACGGCTGCGGCGCACAAGTTCGGTTACGGTGGGGTTTCCGGAGACGTCGCAACGCAGCGCGACGACATTGATGAAATTTCCGATGACGCGTTCGAGCTCTTGCAGCGGCCGATTGGCAATCGGCATGCCGACGACGAGCTCCTCGGCCTTGGAATAGCGCGCGAGGAGGATCTGGTAGGCCGTGAGCGCCGCGACGAAAAACGTGGTTTTTTCTTTCGTCGCCAGCTGGGTGAGTGCCTGGGCCAACGGCTTCGGGATATTGAAGTCGATGTTCGACCCGTTGAAGGATTGCCGTGCCGGCCGCTTACGGTCGGTGGGAATTTCCAGGACCGGCAGGTCTCCGCTCAACTGGCGCTGCCAGTATTCGAACTGGGCGGCGTACTGTTCTTTGGAAAGTTCCGCCCGCTGCCAGGCGGCAAAATCGGCATATTGCACGGGCACATCCGGCAATCGAGCCTGGGTGCCGGCACTGGCCGCACGGTACAAGGCGTCCAATTCGTCGAATACCAGGTTGAGCGAGATTCCGTCGCCAACGATATGATGGAAGGTGATGAGGAGAACGTGGTCTTCCGGAGCGAGCTTGAAGAGCGAAACGCGAATCAGCGGGAGCCGCCGCAAATCGAATGGCTGAACTGCCTCCGCGGCGGCCAGCGCCCTTGCTTTAACCTCCCGCTCGTCGTGCGGCAAGTGCTCCAGGCTGGTCACGCGGATCTGGATTGCGCATGCGGGATGAATCTCCTGAATCGCATCCGATCCGTTCTCGCGAAACGTGGTCCTCCACGCTATATGGCGCTCGATAATCTTGTTAAAACCTTCCTCGAGCGCGCTGACATTGAGATTCCCGCCAATCCGATAGGCGACCGCCACATTGTAGGCCGGATTCCCCGGGGTCATTTGATCGATGACCCACATTTGATGCTGACCGGGCGAAAGGGGCGCCGGCTCACCCTTTGGGCGAGCGGGAATCTGGCGGGAATCTCCCCCCTGCCTGGCAAAGCCTTTCAGGCGCTGCGCCAGCAGCTTTTGCCGTTCGGCGGAGAGTGGCGCGGGACTATCCATCGGATGGAACGGGTCGTGCCGGGTGATGGATGGAAGGCTCATTCATGCGGCTCGGAAGCATTGGAGATCAGTTCCCGTACCTCATCGTCGGATAGATTGGCGATGTCCATGATCAACCTGTCCTGAATCAGCGTGCAGAGCTGGGCGATGGTGGGAGTCTCGAAGAAATCGCGGAGGGAAATATCCACGCCATAGAGGCCGCGAATCCTGGTGACAATCTGCAAGGCGAGCAGGGAGTGCCCGCCGAGTTCGGTGAATTTTTCGTCGGGCGCGATGTTTTGAATGCCGAAAGCCTTGGACCAGATCTCGATCACCGCGCTTTCGATATCGTCGGCCGGGCTTTCGATCGGTTCGTCATTTGGCGTGGCGGCGGGTAGCGGGACTTCAGAATGCCGCATTTCCTGTTCGAGCTCGGTCGGGCTGACGACGACTTGCGGGAACGGTCCGGCGATAATGCGCCGAAAGGCTTCCAGGCCTTCGGCGGTGAGGATCGCCTTGCGGAGGGCGGACTCTTTCCAGGATTCCGTGCCGGGGCTGGGTTTCAGGTCCGCGAGCTGGCCGGTTTCCTTCCAGCCGGGCCAGTTGATGGCGAAGACGCGGTAGGGCCGCTGGGTGAGCGACCAGACGGCGAAGGCATCGAGAAACGCATTCGCACCGCTGTAATCGGATTCCGCGAAGGGAGTGGTGACGGCCGTGATGGAGGAGAACAGGACGAGGAAATCGAGATCCGCGCCGGCAAGCAGGTCGTGCAGGACCCAGGTGCCGGCGACCTTGGGCGCCAGGACACTTTCCGCGACGGACCGAGTTTTCGTCTGGACCAGGCCCGCCCGCACGATGCCGGCGGCGTGGATGACGCCATGGATCGTTTGGAAACGCTGCCGGGCGGCCGCGATGACGGCGCGCATGGCCTCGCGATCCGAGGCCTCGGCGGTCATGACTTCGACTTCGCCGCCGAGACTTTCGATCTCGGTGAGTTGGCGGAGGGTTTGGAGGATCCCGGGCGGAGTATCCGAACGGCTCAACAGGCCGGGCCATTGCGACTTTTCCGGGAAGGGACTCTTTCTGGTCAGGACGAGGCGTGCGCGGCACGCTTGCGCGAGGTGGCGTGCCAACGCGAGGCCGATGCCGCCGGTACCGCCGGTGATGAGGTAGACGCCGCGTTCGCGCAAGCGGTCGGGCCCCGGTGTGTCGTCTCGATGGGGCGCGGGAGTTACGGATGGCACGGGCGCCGGGATGAACTTGCGCCTCCAGCGCTGAGAGCCGCGATATGCCAGGACTTCGCCCGAGGCGGGTTGGGCGAACTCGGAGAGAATCCACTGGCGATGGCGATCCTCGATCCCGGTCGCCGTGGGCGGATTGACGAGATCGATGTTGAAGCAGGCGATGTTCGGAAACTCCTTCGGAATGACTCCGCATGGGCCCAGCACCGGTGTCATCGTGGGATTGAGCGCCTCGTCGCCGATGACCTGGTGGAGACCGGCGGAGACCACGGCGATCTCGATGGGGATGGAGATGTTCAATTCCCCCCCGGCTTGGGCGATGTGCAGCAGGCTGAAGAATCCGAAATCCTGGGCGGTTTCACGAGAAGCCGGATCGAGACTGCCCAAGTGGATCACGCGCACCCGGCTCCAACTGCCTCCATGGACCTTGCGAAGAAGCTGAAGGTAATCATTAAAATTCCGGGCATCGATCTCCATGGACGCAGCGGCTTGCTGCTCCCGGGTCTTTCCGAACCGGATGACTTCAACGGTTGCACCCTCATGAAGCAGGAGATCACGGAAGCCATGGTCGTTTCCGTGCCGGTCCGTGAAGATCAGCCAGAGAGTGCCGGGATTTTGAAGGATAGCCGGGGGCACTTCCACGAACGCGGTTCTTTCCCAGGAAGGGACGTGGAACCACCGGTCCATTTCGAGCTTTTCCCCCTCGGGTGCGGCTGGAGTTGGAGCCTTGAGCGGCAGGCGCGCGGCTGGTTCGATCCAGTAGTTCTGCCGTTCGAAAGGATAAGTGGGCAGGGGAACCTTCCTTGGCGATCTTCCAGGGTGCAAATTTGGCCAGCGGATTTCCGCGCCAAACAGCCAGAGTTTTCCCGTGGAATTCAACAGGACTTCGATGTCGGACTGGCTTTCGTAATGATGGCGCAGGGACGAGACCGGTAGCGGAATTTCAATCGAGGGCTTGCCTGGGTGCTGATGCGCCAGCACGCCCAAAGTTTTTCCGGGGCCGGCTTCCAGGAGCAGCGGCCGGTCCATCTGCCACAGGGTGTGCAGGGCATCATTGAAGCGCGCGGTGTGATTGAGGTGCCGCGCCCAATACGCCGGGTCCGTGGCCTCGGCATCGGTGATCCAACGCCCGGTGACATTGGAGATAAATGGGATTTTCGGGCGGTGGAATTTCACCTTGCGAGCCTCGGATTCAAAAGCGCTGACGATGGGATCGAGCAGGCGCGAATGAAACGCATGGGTATTCTGCACCGAACGGAACAAGTGCCCGCGTGCGGTGAGTGTTTTGGAGAATTCCTCGACGGCCTGCGGAGGACCGGCAATCACGCACAGGCTCGGGCCATTGATCAGCGCGATGGAGATGTTGCCCGGGAGAAGAGCCTGCAATTCCGCTTCGGGCAGCGTCACGGCGAGCATGCTCGCGGGGGGAAGTGGATCGACCAGTTGCGTGCGGCGCACGATGAGGCGCAGTGCGTCTTCGAGCGAGAATACACCCGCGAGGCAGGCGGCCACATATTCGCCCATGCTATGGCCGACGATGGCTTGGGGCGTGAGGCCGAGGTCAGCCCAGAGCCGGGCGAGAGCGTACTCGATTGTGAAGAGCGCGGGCTGCAGATTTGTGGCGCGATGGAGGCGCTTCGTGTCCTCGTCCTCAGGCGCCGTCGTATTTCCAGCGAGCATCTTCTTGAGGTCGATGCCGCCGCCGGTCGATGGCTTCTGCCAGTCGCGGTTTTTCGGGTAGAGAATCTCGCGGATGTCGAGGCCGAGCAGCGGGCGCAGGATTTCCGCGCAGCGATCCACCTCCGTGCGGAAAGCCGGGAACGTCGCGTAGAGTTCGCGGCCCATGCCGACATACTGATCGCCGACGCCGGGAAGCAGGAGGACCAGCGGATGCTTTTCGCCATCAGGTAGGCAGGCGGTTGAGAGCCGTTTCGGCTTGGCGAGGCTGGCCACGATCGCGGCGCGGTCCGCGCCCACGAGGAAGCGCCGCCACGGCATGGCGCGCCGTCCCGTCTGGAGGGTGAACGCGGCGTCTTCCAGATTCGCGGACGGATTGTTTTCCAGAGAATCGCGGAGCCGGTCCGCCGCCGCGGCGAGGGCCGGTTCGCTGCGCGCGGAGAGGAGGAACAGGTTCGGTCCGTCCGAGGCTTTCGCAGCCGGGGAAGCGGGTGCTTCCTCGAGCACGACGTGGGCGTTCGTGCCGCCCATCCCGGTGGACATGAGGCCGGCGCGGCGCGGGCCGCTGGGCGAATTCCACGGGGTGAGCTTCGTGTTGACGAAGAACGGGGTGGAGGGGAAATCGATTTCCGGATTCGGCTGGGAATAGTTGAGGCTGGCCGGGATCTGCCGGTGCTGGAGGGCGAGCACGGTCTTGATCAGACCCGCCATGCCCGCCGCGGCGTCGAGATGGCCGACATTGGTTTTCACCGAACCGATCGCGCAGAAGCCCGAGCGTTTCGTCGACGCGCGGAAAGCCTTGGTCAGGGCGCGGATTTCGATGGGGTCGCCGACGGGCGTGCCGGAGCCGTGGGTCTCCACATAGCTGATGCTCTCAGCGTCGACGTCGGCATTGGCCAGCGCTTCCACCACGGCGTCGGCCTGGCTGTTGACGCTCGGTGCGGTGTAGCCCGCCTTCTCGGCGCCGTCGTTGTTGACCGACGAACCCTTGATCACCGCGCGAATGGTATCGCCGTCCGCGATGGCGTCGCGCAAGCGCTTGAGCACGATCACGCCCGCGCCGCTGCCGAAGAGGGTCCCATTGGCCGCGGCGTCAAAAGCGCGGACGTGGCCGTCGGGCGAGGACACGCCTCCCGCATCGGCGAGATAACCCGCGCGGTGCGGGACGCGCACCGAGACCGCGCCGGCGAGGGCGAGATCGGTCTCTTCGCTAAGCAGGCTTTGCCGGGCGAGATGAACGGCGACGAGCGAAGTGGAGCAAGCGGTCTGAACCGTGAGGCTCGGGCCCTTGAGATCCAGTTTGTAGGAGAGGCGCGTGGCGAGGAAATCCTTGTCGTTGACGATGAGCGTCGGGATGTAGTCCTCGGCAAATTGCCGGTCGAGGCCGGCGTGCATGAAGTAGGTGTTCATCGCCGACCCGGCGAAAACCCCGACCCGGCCGCCGTAACGCGCAGGATCGCAGCCGGCGTCCTCGAGCGCGGCGTGGGCGAGTTCCAGCAGGATGCGATGCTGCGGATCCATCGTGCGCGCTTCACGCGGCACGAAGCCGAAGAATGCCGCGTCGAAGCCACCCGGTTCATCGAGCACCGCGGCGGACTTCACGTAGTTCGGCGAGGCGAGGTGCGATGGCGGCACGCCCGACTCGCGCAAATCCTCATCGGTGAGTTGGGTGATCGATTCCACTCCGGCCGCCAGGTTGCGCCAGAATTCGTCCGCGTCCCTGGCTCCGGGGAAGCGGCAGGCGAGTCCGACAATCGCAATATCGGCGCTGTCGTCGCTCATTTCTTGAGGATCTCCGGTTCCGGCAGGGCTTTGCGGTCGGCCTTGCCTGTGGGCGTCAGCGGGATCTCTTCGATCCGCTCGAAATGGCTCGGGACCATGTATTCGGGGAGGCGCTGCTTGAGATGCTCCTTCAAGCGGGTGCGATCGATCGGGGCCTTTTCCACGAGATACGCGACGATGAGGATGACGCTCTCGGAATAGCGCTTCACGATGACCACGCAGTCACTCACCCCGGGGAATTCGCGGATCGTATTTTCGATCTCGCCGAGTTCGATCCGCAAGCCGCGGATCTTCACCTGATGGTCTTCGCGGCCGAGGTATTCGATGTTTCCATCCGGCAACCAGCGCGCGATGTCGCCCGTGCGATAGATTCTTTCACCGGGGTTCACCGGATTGTCGGTAAACTTTTCCGCGGTGAGCGCGGCGTTGTTGAGATAACCGCGCGCGAGTTGCACCCCGGCGAGGCAGAGTTCGCCGGGTTCACCGATGGGCGTGGCGGCACCGTCCTTGATGACGTAGAGACGCGTGTTGTGGACAGGGCGGCCGATGGGGATGCGCTCGAAGTTGTTTTCCGTGGGGCAGTCAAAGTAGGTCACGTCCACGGTCGCCTCGGTGGGGCCGTAGAGGTTGATGAGCCTCGCCTCCGATTTGCCGGCGAGCAGTTGATTGAACTTGCGGACATGCGCGGGCATGAGCGCCTCGCCGCTGGCGAAGACGCGCCGGAGGGAAGCGAGGCCGGCGAAGGTGGCGGCATCGCGCCCGTCGAGATACTCCAGGAATGCATTTAGCATCGACGGCACGAAATGCATCGTGGTGACGTGATGGCGGCGAATGGCATCGACCAGAAGCATCGGGATTTTTTCCGCGCCCGGCCGCAGGAAAACGAGCGTCGCGCCCGTCATCGCCCACCAGAACAGTTCCCACACCGACACGTCGAAATAGTATGGCGTCTTTTGCAAGATCACGTCACCGGGGGCGATGGGGTAGGCGGATTGCATCCAGTGCAGCCGATTCACCACGGAGCGATGCTCGATCATCACGCCTTTGGGCCGGCCCGTGGAGCCGGAGGTGTAGATGACGTAGGCCAGGTCGCCGGGGTCGTTGATGGCGGGCGGATTCTGCTTCTGTTCCCCGGAATACGTTTCCGGGCTCTCCAGGTCGATGGTTCGGCCATCGAAGGTGACGAGTTGCGCGGTTTTGGTCTGCGTGAGCAGCACGCGGACGCCGGCATCCTGGAGCACGTAGCGGATGCGGTCGGCGGGATGATCGGGAGCGATCGGCAGGTACGCGCCGCCCGCCTTGAGGATGCCGAGGAGCCCGATGATCATCGAGAACGAGCGCTCGACGGCCAGTCCGACCACGTCGCCGCGCGCGACACCCGCGGTCCGCAGAAGGTACGCGACTTGATTGGCCCTGGCGTTGAGTTCGGCAAAGGTCAGCGACGGCGTGCCGAATGTCTTGTCGTGTTCGCACACAACCGCGACCGCGGAGCCGTCTTTGGCGACCTGTGCCTCGAAGAGCGCGTACAGGGTGACGTTGTCCGGGAAGGGGTGCGCGGTGTCATTGAACCGGGCGATCTGATCCTGGTCGGTCTCCTCCTGGAGCGGCTGGGCGATGGATGAAGTCGAGGACACGCGGGAAAAGAGTCAGGCCACGGATTTGGAAGCGGCATGGACAAACGCCTTGCCGAGCAGTTCTTCGTGGATTTGGGTCGTGCCCTCGATGATCTCCAGGATCTTTGCGTCCCGGTAGTAGCGGGACACTGGGGCGTCTTCGTGGCAACCGGCGGCGCCCCAGATCTGCACGGCGTCGGACGCGGCGCGCACGGCGGCTTGCGAGGCAAAATATTTGGCCATGAGCACCTTGGTGAACGCCTCGGGCAGATGCTCGTCGGTCGCCCTGCAGGCGGCGAGGCAGAGCAACCCGGTGGCCTCCAGGTCGGTGCCCATCCGGGCGAGAAGCGAGCGCGTCATGCCGAAATTTCCGACCGTTCCGTCGCGGACTTTTCGCGAAGCGGCGCGAGCCGTGGATTCCTCGAAGCAGGCGCGCAGCAAGCCGAGCGCGGAGCAGGCGGTGCTGATGCGCCCCCACTGGAGGCCGATGGGCGCGATGTAGTTGAGCGCGGTCCCGGGCTTACCGACGAGGCTGGCCGCAGGGACAGCCACGTCGTTGAAGACGAGGCTGGCGAGGCCGGCGGCCCGGTAGCCCATCATGCCCGTGATTGGCTCAATGCTCAGACCCGCGGTTTCGCGGGGGAGCAGGCAGGCGACGGGAACCTTATCGGCGTAGCCGATGATCAGAAACACGCCGGCACTTTGCCCGTAGGAAATCCAGGTTTTTCGGCCATTCAGCCGATAGGAGCCGTCGCCGGATTCCGTGAATTGTGTCTGGAGCGATTGCAGGTCGCTGCCGCCGGTGGGCTCCGTGAGGGCGAAGGCGCCGATAATTTCTCCGCGGGCGAGCGGCGGCAGCCAGCGGGATTTTTGCTCCGCGCTGCCCCATTTCAGAACGGTCATCGAGACCATGGCCTGAATCGTGAGCAGGTCGGTGAGCGAGGCGCTGCCCCGACCGACTGCTTCATTGAGCAGGCCATAAGTCACGGCGTCCCAGCCCTGGCCGCCGACCTTTTCGGGCAGCGTGCTGCCGAGGTAGCCTGCGGCCGCCATGCGTTGGATCGTCGCCGGGGGAATCGCCTGCGCGCGATCCCAGGCCGCCGCCTCGGGCGTCACATGGCGCGCCACGAATTCCCGGAATTCGCGCTGGCGGGCAAGCTGGATGCCGGTGAGGAAGGTGTTCATCGCGGGCGTTTGGCGAGTGGAAGCGGTGCGGATGGTGTCCACTGAAGCGCGCTGAAAGCAAAGCGGCTCGCTGGTGCCTGGCGCCTGGTGGCACGGCGGCGACGATCGCCTTCGCTCCCTTCGCTGGGCGAATTGGCGATTTGATCGTGACCACACGCGGTGAGGAAAGTCGGCATTCGGCTATGCTGCGGAAGGTTCTGTTCTCTTACGTGAAACGAAGCCCGCCGAGGCCTCGATGGATTGGAAATTGGCGATGTCGAGATCGTCCGGGCCGACCTCGATGGCGAAGGTCTTCTCGAGGAATGTCATCAATTCGACGGCGAAGAGCGAGTTGACGATGCCGCTTTCGAAGAGATTGTCGCCATCCTCCAGACCGGGGAGGTTGATGGAGGCGAGGATGAACGCCCGGATTTTGGCGCGGATTTCGGTTTCGTCGGTGATGTTCATGCGAGGCGCGGTGATGAAGGGATTCTAGGCGGTGGGATAGATGTGGAAGCCGCGGCCGGTCTTGCGGCCGAGATGGCCGGCGTCCACGAGTTTGCGGAGCAAGGGACAGCAGCGGTACTTCGAGTCCTGGAAGCTCTCGTAGAGCACGTCCAGCGAGTTGGCCACGGTGTCCAGGCCGATGAGATCCGCCGTTTCCAGCGGACCCATCTTGTGGCCGAAGCACTGCTTGAAGATTTGGTCGACCTGCTCCGCTGTGGCGAGCTGGTCCTGCATCACAAACGCGGCCTCGTTCATGAAGACGTGGGAGATGCGATTGGAGACAAAGCCCGGCAAGTCTTCGACGATGATCGCCTGCTTGTGCAACTGCGCGAAGAGCGCCTGGAGGACGTCGATCGTTTGTGCGGAGGTATGAAAACCGCGGATGACCTCGACCGTCGGCTTGAGGTGCACCGGGTTCATCAGGTGAATACCGATGATTTGCGCGGGCCGCTTGGTGGCCGCGGCGATCTTGGTGATCGAGAGGCAGGAAGTGTTGGCGCCGAAGCACACCTCCGGCGGCATGAGAACATCGAGTTGCTCGTAGATCGGGCGCTTGGTTTCCCAACGCTCCGTGACATTCTCGATGATCATCTGGCAGCCGGCGAGATCCTTGAGTTCGCGGGTGAAGGTCATCCGCCCCGTGGCCTCGGCGCGCGTGACGCGAGGCAGGGTCTTGGAGAACACGGGCGCAAAGCGGACATTCTTGAGGACCTCGGTTTCCGCCTTTTGCAGGGCGGCTTCCGAGATGTCCATGACGACCGCGTGGATGCCGTGCATCACGAGGTCGGTGACGACGCCCGTGCCGATATTGCCGGCGCCGATGACGCCAATGGTGGAAAAGTTCATCTCAGGCGACCCTCCGTTTCACGAGCTTGTGGCGCCGCTGACGTCCACGCGATTCGGCACTGGCGGCGGCTTCGCTGGCGCTCTCGGCGGCTTTCGATTCGTCGAGGCGCGCAGCGAGGAGGGCGATCGTAGGAGACTCGAAGAGCGCGACGATCGAGATGTTCTTCTTCAGTTCCTTGCGGATCATGGCGACGACGACGACGGCTTTGAGCGAAGTGCCGCCGGCGTCGAAGAAATTCTCATTCGACCCGATGTGGGTGCGTCCGAGGGCCTTCTTCCAAATCCGGGTGAGCGATTTTTCGACCGAGGCGTCGCCGCCCGTCGCTTCCGCTTCCCCTTGTGTGTCGCCCGAGGATAGGGCCGGGCGTCGGGCCGAATCCATCGCGACGACGATCGATGGGACATCGCTGAGTTCCTCGCCGATGCGCTGGAGCGTGGCGGAGAGATTTTTCCGGGCGGGCCTGTTCTGATGGTCCGGTGTGGACTTTTCGGCGGCCGGCGTGGCGGCCCGTTCCTCAGGCGCGTAGCGCAATTCCGCGAGACGCGCGGCGGAGAACTCCACCATCGCTGTGGCGTCCTTCGGCAGTGGCGCATGTGGCGCGAGCCCAGCGAGGAATGCCCGCGCTGGCTCGTTGCGGTCGGTCGCCCGATAGGGCAACACGACGATCGATTGGCCATCGGCGATCGCCCGCTGCGCGAGTGCGGCGATCATCCGGTGCTCCACGCCTTTGCCGAGAGCGCGGCAGCTCAGCAGCGTCGTATCGACGGTGCAGCGGCCGGCGTCGCTCGTATAGAGCGTGGCCCCAACGAGACCGTAGTCGCCGAAGCGATCGCTGACGGAAGTCACCAGGCACCGCGCCCCCGATCGCAGCAACTCGCGAACCTCACTTTCGGAGCGCCGGATGGAGGAGAGATTGAATTGGTTCGTCCGCAGGGTCAGTTGCGCGACGCGCCCGAGTTCGTCATCGGTTGGTTCCCGCACTTCGATGCGCAATTGGAGGCTGTCGAGGAAGTCCTGGAGGGTGGGCGCCGCGGCGCGGAGATCTTCCCGCTCCGCGTTGTTCCGGTACCACTGCGTCCGTTCGCGGTCCTCGCGGGTCGCGTCCGCGCCATCCAGGATCCACAGGTTCTCCAGAAAATCCGGGATGCGTTCGCCATCGGCCGGGAGTTGCAGCACCGTGACTTCCGGGCATCCGGCGCGGACGGCGGCGCACTCCACGGGGTTGTCATCGATGAAGACAAAGCTGTCGAGGCCCAGGTTGAGCTGCGCGGCGAGCGCGCGGAGATTGTCTGGTTTCGCCTCCCAATTAATCTGCCAGGCGGCAAGGTGTTCGCGACGAAGCGGCATTTCCGCGCGCCGTTCGAAGACAGCCATGACGTCGGCTTCGCTGTTCTTGCTGCAGAGCACGATGAGCCTGCCGGCCTCGCACTGCCGAACCATGAATTCCTGGAGAACCCGGAAGCGAGGGGGCACGGCAATGCCATCCGGGCCATCCTCGCCGCATTGGCCCTGCCACAAGGTATTGTCGCAATCGAGGGCGATGACTTTGATGCGCGGCGCATCGAGTTGGAAGAGGGCGCGGGACAAGGCGGTGCCGATCGACGCGTAGCCCTCGGGCGTGTACGGCATGTGGCCCAGTTGATGGGTGTGCGTGTCGTACCAGCGCCGCACCCGGTATCGGCGCAGAATCGAATGTGAACCGATCCATTGGACCTGGGGATGCCGGCCGGCCCGCGCCGCGATCTGTTCTTCGGCGGAGACGCGAGCCTGCCGGCAGGCCTCGCCGGGCAGGGCGGGGGCGACGGCCAGAATCAGCGGCGTCGACGAAGCCGCGGCAAAGGTATCGAGCGCTGTGCAGAATTCTTCGGCCTTGCGCTGCAAGCCGCCGGCGGCATCCGCATTCTGCTTCGTCGCGGATTGGCGGGTGGCGTAGATATTGAAGAGCCCGGAATCTTCGAGAAGCGTTTCCTCGACCACCCCGCAGCGGAAGCCGCGGCTGTTCAGTTGGTCCACAATGGCCGTGACCGCGGCGCGTGTGCGGTCGTGCACTTCCATGACGATCTGGTCGATCAAGGGCCAGTGTTCTTCATCGATGCCGCGCAGGATCGCCAATTCGCTCTTCTCCGCGTCGATCTTCAGCAAGTGAATGCGTTGGAGCCCGTTTTCACGGATGATGTCGGAAACCGAGGTGAGCTGGCATTCGATGGTTTCTCCGCGCAGACGATCGGCCGTGAGGTCCCGGACGTCGGCGTCCGGCACACTCCCCGAGGCATCCAACTCCTGCTCCAGGACATTGCGGACCACGGCCTCGACGGCGGCGCGGTCCTCGCGCTCATCCGGGTGGAAGCTCGAGAAGACGGAGGATTGCTCGTAGAATGTGAATGTGGCGGTGCCTTTCTTGTCGGCGACGCCGCGATTGAAGGCGTGAACGCGCGCGGGATTGCCGTAGGCGGCGCAATTGGCGCGGAGCAGATCGAAGACGCGCGGGGAGGGCTCGAAAGCGTAGATGGCCGGGTCCGCGCAGCGGCTCATGACGAAGAGCGAGAAGAGGCCGATATTCGCGCCGATATCGATGACGGTGGCGCCATCGGCGAGCTGGATTTCGTGGCGCAGGTAGGACTCGTCCACGAAGATTTCCTGGTAGACGTAATCCGTCTCGTAACGGTTGAGGTGGACGATCTCGAGCCCGTTGGGCAGGACCGTCCGCGACCGTGCCCCGAAGCATTCCGAGGCCCGCGCCGCATCGGGGGGCGGGAGTGTATGGCGGCGAGCATCCACCCAATCGTCCAGGCCGAGCACGATCATGTTTACGCCGCTCTTGTTGCGATGGAAGGCGCTCGCCGGGTCGAGTAACTGCTGGAAGACCTGGTTGTAAGGAGCAAACTCGACGCGCACGGGCCGTCCGATTTGCTCTCCCCAGAAGCGGAGCGAATCTTCCAGCGGTTCCGCCGTGAAGGTCGAAGCCACGCAGAGCGGCAGCTCATTCGCCGGCTGGGCATTCCCGAAAGCGGGCCGGTCGATGAAGGCCAGCGCCACGCCAGAGAATTTGCACAGGGGCGAGCCTTGGGAATCAGTGATCTGCACAACGCCGGTGAGGGCGTCGTCGTCAATGTGATGCGCCTCAGCGGTGATCGCAGTGACCAAGCAGGGGGAGAAACTGGCTTCTTCATTCAAAACCAGACCGTCGATCGATTTGAGGATGAAGGTTTGCCCGCGCGGGAGCGCGAAGGCGGCGAGCAGTTGGGGCGCGGCATCGAGCAGGGGCGGCGAGATGAGCGGGGCGCCGGTCTTCGATTCGAGCGCGGCGTCCGAAAGCCGTCCGGTCGCCGTCGAGCCGGAGTACGAAACCTCCGCCAGGATTTGGAATCCCGGCCCGTACTGATTTCCGTTTCGGCGGAGTTCCCCGTAAAACTCCATGGCGGATTTCCTCGCGCCTGGGCGGACGGAGAAATCGTTCGCCGGGTGATCGGAGGTCGCGGAAATCGCTGGATCGAGATCCACTTCCATGCGGGCACACGACTGGTGACCGGCGGGTGAATCCCGGACCTCGCCGCTCGCCGCTTCGAACAATGCATAGGAGATTCGGTCGCCCTCCACGCGTTCCGCTCGGACTGTCAGCGTCACGGTATCAGCCAGGATCACCGGCCGCTCAAAGACGATGTGGTTCAGCGACGTTGCCGGGCGGTGAAATAGATCCCGGTGGACGCTCCGAACGAGCTCGATGTGCAAGGAACCGGGCAGGACCACCATGTCGTGGAAGCCGTGATCGGCCAGATAGGGGAAGGAGCCGGGATCGATGCGGAATTCGACCAGCCAGCTTTCCGGCGTCGCGGCGGGGATCGGCGGAGCGGCTGTGGCGGGCAGCCAGCGTTTTCCTGGAGCCGCGGTTGGCGAAATCGTATCTCCCATTGGCGAACTCGTGTCTTCCATGGCGGTGCGGCCCGCGGTTACCAAGTTGCGAAAAGGGATGGCCGATGCTGCTGGTGAAGGCCATCAACCTCGGGACGGCAGGCAATTTGGGCGATGATCGGATGCACGGGCTGAGGAAAGGAATGGAAGGTTTTGCGCAAAAAGCTGTCGCTCCGCCGGTATTTTTAAGTTTGAGATAGCAACAGATATGCCACTGCATTCCGAGGGGGCCAAGTAATTCATGCAACTCCGGGACTACACCACCGGCGGCTTCGACCGTGGCCGGCCACTCTGGTTTGAGGTGCTTTGGCTCGTGGTGAAATGCCTGTTTTTCCTCAATCCGGCGCCCTGGCCATCGGCGTTGCGGGTGGCCTTATTGCGGGCCTTTGGGGCCAAAGTGGGGCAGGGAGTGGTCGTGAGGTCACAGGTCAACGTCACTTTTCCCTGGCGGCTTTCCATCGGGGATCATGTCTGGATTGGGGAGGAAGTGCTAATTCTCAGCCTCGCCCAAGTGGCGCTGGAGTCGAACGTTTGTCTCTCGCAGCGGGCTTTTTTGTGTACAGGTTCGCACGACTTTCGGGCGCCGAAGTTTGATCTGATCACGAAGCCGATCACCGTGCGTGGAGGTTCGTGGGTGGCGGCCCAGGCGTTCATTGCGCCCGGGGTCGAGATTGGGGAGGGGAGTATGGTGGCGGCGGGGAGTGTGGTGCTGGAGAATGTGCCGGCGAAGACGCTCGTGAGGGGCAACCCTGCGGTGGTGGTGAAGCGGTTTGAGCAGGGTTCGTGAGGCAGGGTGATGGCTTCAGGCGCGGCGCTGGCGTTCTTGTAGTGGGGCGCTGCCCTCGAAGCATCACCCACATCTTTTGGTCCTGGAAATGAGTGTCTGTCCATCACGGAGGGATGAGAGAGATTAGGCCCCGGGTCGAGCGAGGAACGAGCGAACACCCGGGGTTAACGAACCTAGACGGGATGCGCCCCGAAGGTGCGCGAGAACTTCTCGCGCCACCTCCGGGGCGCACCCTTCGATGGGGGGCGTGTTTCCGGTGGTTGCGCTCGTTCCTCGGTTGATGGTCGCCCCCGCGACCACCCTTCGGGCTCGCTGCCGCGAGTCCTGTCGCGCCGCTCCAGTCACCACCGAGGCGGCGGCTGAGGTGCTGGCGGTGGCAGGTGCCTTTGGGGCGAGCAGGCTAATTTCTCTCATCCCTCCGGGATGGAATCCGCGCAACATCATCCCCATACTGATGACCCGACCAGCCTCCGCCTTCGCCCCCTTCCGAAAGCGCCACGGCAGCGGCGCACTACAAGAACGCAAGCGCCCAGCGGTATCTCGTCTTCGAATCGAGGCTCCGAATCAGTCTTCGAATTTTGCGCGATTCGCTGGCTCTCCGTGCCGGTCCTTTATTAAGGTGCGCCGCCAACGAAAGCCCGGTGCGCATTCTTTTCCTTAATCAATATTTTCCGCCCGATCCGGCCCCGACGGGTGTGCTTTTGAAGGAACTCGCCGATCAGATGCAGGCAGCGGGGCACACCGTGGATTTCGTGGCCGCCCGCCAGGATTACCGGGCCGGGCAGCGCCGCGGCGGGCGGATGGTCCGCGAGGCGCGGGCGCTCCTTCGGATGTGGTTCGACGGATTGCGGCGTCCGCGCCCGGATGTCGTGTTCTCCGCGACTTCCCCGCCATGCCTGCTCCTGGTGGGGACGTTTCTGGCCTGGTGGCACCGCGCGAAATCCGTCCATTGGGTCATGGATCTCTACCCGGAGATCGCCGTAGCGCTGGGCGAAATCCGGGACGGAGCGCTCGCGAAGATTCTGCGCAAGCTGATGGGCTGGGCCTACAGCCGGGCCGCGGCGGTCGTGGTGCTGGATGAAGACATGCGGCAGCGCCTGCAACCCACTGGCGCGAAGATCGAGACGATCCGGCCGTGGGTCTTTTCCTCAGTGATCGAGGTGCTGTCGCGGACAGCCGGGGAGCCGCAGGCGCCCTGGACGTGGATTTACTCAGGAAACCTCGGCCGGGCGCATGAATGGGAGACTTTGCTCGCCGCCCAGGCGCTCCTGGAGAAGCGTCAGGCTGGAATTCGTCTCCTTTTCCAGGGTGGCGGCCCGGCGCGCCCGGCGGCGGAGGCCCGCAGCCGCGAACTGGGGCTGCGCGAATGCGAGTGGTCGGGCTACCTCGACGAGGCGCAATTGCCCGCTTCCCTCTTGCGGGCCAATATCCTCGTCGTGACCCAACTCCCCGCCGCGCAAGGGCTGCTCTGGCCGAGCAAGCTGGGGCTGATCCTGAGCCTGCCGCGCCCGATCCTATGGGTGGGGCCGACGGATGGCGCCATCGCCCGGCTGCTGCAAGGCCTGCCACAAGCGGGGATTTTCGGCCTTGGAGCGGCGGAGGAGATCGCGGTGTGGCTGCTGGCGCGGAAGGAAGAATCCACCCCCCAAAGCCGGGCGGTCGACCCGGCCGCCCACCGGGAAGCCGCTCTCGAATCCTGGAAGTCTCTCCTGGAGCGAATCGCGTGAGCCCTTGCCCCTCTTACGGTGCGGTGGCATCTATGGTGCTTGGTTTACACACGCTTCATCCTTTCGGAGTGGAATGATCTACACGTTACTTTTTTTCGTCCTTGGCTTCATCGTCGCGGTATTTTGCACCCCGTGGGTGATCCGCCTTTCCAACCGGGGGATCGGGCTCGACTACGCCCACGAGTCGCGGAAAAAGCAGGAAGTGCCCATCCCACGCCTCGGGGGTATGCCGCTGATCATGGCCATGTCGGTGGGATTGCTGGTCATCTTCGCCCTGCGCCCGAACAACGCAACGAACTGGTTCCCGATCCTGCTGGGAAGCGTGCTCATGTACGGCCTCGGGCTCCTGGACGACCTGCACCCCCTTGGTGCGCGGAAAAAACTCCTGGGCCAGCTCGCGACCGCCTGCCTGGTTTACAGCCTTGGCTTGAATATCAAGCTCTTCTCCTACCCGGGGGTGGGGAGCATCGACCTCGGCGCCTGGAGCCTGCCGATCACGGTCCTGTGGCTCATCGCCGTGCCCAATATCGTCAACCTCATCGACGGGTTTGACGGTCTCGCGGGAGGGCTCGGCCTGTGCATGTCCGTCACGCTCGGCATCGTGGCGATCAACAATTCACAGCTCGCCGTGGCCTGCTACGCCTTCACGATGGCCGGGGCGCTCCTGGGCTTCCTCGTTTTCAATTTTCCGCCGGCCAAGATCTATCTCGGTGACGGCGGCGCGTATTTGATCGGCTTCACCATCGCCGCGCTTTCGCTCACCAGCTCGAACAAGGGCTCCGTGGCCAAGGTGCTTTTCGTCACGCTCATCGCGCTGGGCGTGCCGATCCTTGACACCACCTTCGCCATGCTCCGCCGCGGGTTGCGCGGCTACCCGATCTTCCACGCCGACGATGAGCACTTTCATCATCGCCTGGAGAAATTCGGCTTTTCCAAGCGGCGCATTCTCTTCGGACTTTATGGCATTTGCCTCGTCCTGAGTTTGTTTGGCCTGAGCATCATCTGGAGCCAGGGCAGCACGCTGCCGATCGGCATCGGGGTGCTGTTCATCCTCGCGCTGCTCGCGCTGCGCTATTTCCACTATCTGCGGAGTTGGGAGGATGTGCGACGCAAGTTCCAGCGCGTGGTGCGCCGCCGGCGCCTCGTGCAGTACGCGCTTCTCCAGGCCCAGGTGCTGGAACTGGAGGCGGAGCGCTGCCAGTCCGCGCAGGAGTTCTGGGCGATTTTCGAGCACACCCTGCGGCGCGTGGGCTTTGTCGAGAAGGGGGAGTCCGACGCGGAATACGATATCCAGGTGAAATACAACGGGAGCACGCCCTGGACGCTCCATGCTCCCCAGCACAAAGGAACCGAGGTCGAATGGCAGCGCATCGCGGAGTGCTTTCGACCGGTTCTCACCAAGGCAAAACAAAAATGGCGCGTATGAGGAAGCGGCGGTCGCGGCCCCGCGAGCCGCAGTCGCCGCCCGCGGAGAAAACGGCATCCGATCCCAGGCGCCCGATCGCGCTGGGTGTGTTTGCCCTCATGGTCCTCGTGGGCCCGCTGCTCTTCGGCGGGGTGGATCGCCTCCCGCAGATCGGCTTGCTCGTCCTGTTGCTGATCGGCATCCTCGCGCAGCCACCGGCGATGGTGCCGCTCACGCGGTGGGGAAACCGGCTGGCCATCGCTTTCGTCAGCCTCATTCTCTTCAAGGAATTCGCGCCCGCGGGGTGGTTTGGCGACACGGTGTGGCGCACGGTCATGACCCGGGAGTTTTCCCTCGAGCTGCCCTTCACGCATCACCCGGAGCCCGGACGGGCCGTCGATGGCATGCTTAGCGCCGTGGTCGGGACGATTTGGTTCCTGTGGGTGCGCCGGCTGGCCACCGACCGGGAGAACCGGCCGATCCTGGCGTGGACCCTGGTCATCGCGGCGGGGATCGTGGCCATCGTTTCCTTTGCCACCCATCGGCCCGCCAACTCCGAATACATCTACGGATGGCGCTTCACGACCGGGTGGCGGGGATTTGGGCCTTTTCCGAATCGCAACCACTCCGCCGACTACTTCGCCATGGCAGCGGTCCTGGGTTGCGGCTGCGTCACCTGGGCGGCGTTGAAGAAGAAGTGGGGGCTCTTTGCGCTCGGCGTGGCTCTGGTCGTGGCTCTCGTCGTCGCCCTGCTCATGACGGAATCGCGCGGCGGATTAATCGCCTTCGCCGTCGGGCTCGTGGCCTTTTTAGCGCTCTGCCTGCTCAAGGTGCGCAACCGGCGGGCCGTGGGCGCCGCCCTGGCCGGGGCGCTGGCGTTTGGCGCGATCGCGCTCACTTTTGGCTCGCAGGTCTTTGCGCGGTTCAATCCGCACGATACCCACGATGTATCGGCCTTCAACCGGCTCCAGGTCTGGCACGATGCCATCGGGATGTGGCGCGATGCCCCGCTGCTCGGCCATGGGATCGGGATCTTCGGCTCGGTGTTCCCGCTTTATCAGACCGTGGAATTGGAGAACCAACTCTTCAACCATCCGGAAAGCAGTTGGCTGCAGTGGCTCACGGAACTGGGCGCGATCCCGGTGCTGCTCGCGGCCGCCGGCGCCGCGCTCTTTCTCGGAGCGCATCTGCGGCAAAGTTTTTCCCGGCACCAGAGTTTCTTTCTGCGCGCGGGAGGATTCGCCGTCGGCGCGGCCATCCTGGCGCATGCTTTTATCGATGTGCCTGCGCATCGCTGGGGCACCGCGGGGTTCGCGCTCGCGGCGCTGGCCATCGCCTGCCCGATGCGCCTCGGCGGCCGCCGGACCTTCGAGCCCCGGCAGGCGGCCTTCGTTCCGCTCGCGGTCATTCTGATTTGGGCGCTCCCGTTTCTTTTCGACGTCCCGCGCTGGTCGCCGACTTCCTTGGGTCGCGTGGTCTCGCGCCAGGACGTTCCCGGCGCCCTCACCCTGGCCGATTTGCAAGCGAGCCTGCGCTATTTTCCGCTGAACACCGATCTCCACGAAAACGTCGGCTTGAGGCTGCTCGAGCTCCACCGTCGCGAAGCGCCGCAGGCCTGGCAGCGCGAGTTTGCCATTGTCTCCCGGCTCATGCCCGGATCCTGGTTTGTCACCTATGGACAGGCTGAAGCAGTGGGGCGCTTCTCCACGATGCTGGCCCTGCCATACTGGGAGCAGTCGGTCGCGCGGGGCGGCATCCACCGGGACGAAATCTTTGCCGACGCGCTGCATGCCACCGGGGCCTTGCCCCTGGCGCGCTCCGAGTGGGGGCGCTACGTCGAGGCGCATCCGCAATTGCTGCTCGCCTATGCGCGGCTCGTGCCCGAACCGCAGGGCGGCTACTACTTTGGCCGGTGGTGGAAACTGCGCGGGGAGGCGCCCCAACTCAGTGCCCTGGAAATGCGCGACTTCTATGCCTTGGCCGCGCATTGGGGCAATCGGGAGCAACTCGAGACGTGGATGGCGCAACGGGCGTACTTGGAGACTCGCGATTATCGGGAATGGGCGTCGCTCCTGCATCGCTGGGGCGACGACGCCCGAGCCTGGGAGTTGCTGTCCGCGCATGTCCACGAACCGGGATTCATGACCACCAAAGCGCCGCCCGTTCCGCGTGCCCAACTCGAATCCGGTTGGCGGACAAACCCGCAGAACCTGGTGAATGCGCAACAATTGGCTCAGATTCTGGATGCCGCGGGAGAGACGGCGGGCCGTGACGAAATCCTGGTGGCGGTCGCCGCCACACCGAAGGCGCCGGCGTGGTTTCTCCAGAGAGCCGCCTACGTTCTCGCCCGTCAGGGGCGAATGAAGGAAGCCGTGGCACTCCTCGTGGACCCGGCATGAGGCCTACGACATCTTTGCATTCGATTGACAATTTTCTGACAACCCGGCGGAGGTAATCAGGCAGGATGGCGACATGCTTCTAACGTCCGACAACGCTCTGCTGGCGCGCCCGATGGGAATTCCGGGGACGAGGCGCGAGGACGCGACCCCCACGCCTCCGCTAAGAATTCCCCCGTTTGGAACGTCTTGCATGCATGCGCCAGATAATGCCCGTCGTACGCGGCGTGCTTATTGCTAAATGTTTTGCCGAAAAACTCCCCGGAACGAGCCTCAACCACCAAAATAATCGAATATGAGTATGAAGAAGCCCGGAGCCTGGTCAATCGCGATGCCGCTGTCTGTCGTTTTTCTCGCGGCGGTTTACTACATCAAAGTGCCTGAAGTGCGGAAGACTGTGGATGCCCACACCTCGCTCGCGCACAACCTTCTCGGAGGTTTCGTTTCGGACACGAAGCCCAAGGTGATCATCCAACATGGCGAGCAGGATCCGACATTTGCCAAGTCGAAGCCGGCACAGCCCGCGCCGCCACCGAAGGCGCTGGCCACACCGGCTCCGATGGTCGCGAAGGCGCCCGAGCGTGTGGCGCCGCCCGTCGCGCCGGAACTGGCCGTGTCTCCTGCGGCTCCCGCCACCCCGGCGCCGACGGCTGCCGCCGTCGATTGGCAGAAGATCATGAGCGATAAATCGAAATTGCCGAAGAAGGTCACCCTGACCAAGCCCGCCACCTTCAAAGCAGTCTTGAATGGCAAGATCGTCGGCACGCTGGTCGCGCCGGCTGGCGCCGAAGCGAGCATTGTGCAAACGAAAGACGACAAGCTTGGCCTCGAATTTAACGGCGGCGGCGGCTGGGTGCCGGCGGCGGAGACGGATTTGCTCGCGAGGATTGGGGGGAAGTAATCAGTAAGGA
>Ga0070658_10001281_pt1 | contig 21475 bp, 21 predicted proteins | sample KBSC13metaG_FD_64664 | JGI IMG/M metagenome (GOLD analysis project Ga0070658, IMG submission 64664) | Corn rhizosphere microbial communities from Kellogg Biological Station, Michigan, USA - KBS C1-3 metaG | ecosystem: Host-associated > Plants > Roots > Rhizosphere > Soil ...
GGCTGCTTGAAGTCGGGACCGGCGGAGCAACCGACGAGGAGCGCGGCGCTCGCGAGGAGAAGCGCGCGCGAGAAGGAAGAGCGGCGTCGGATCATTGGAGGGGAGCTGCCTTGGACGAAACTGCCCGAAAGATGGCGATCGTGTGCTCGCGTACAAGGTCCTGGATGAGTTGCAGGCGATCGGGCGTGAATTCGGCCGCCTCGCCGGCGTCGAGCGCGCCCTTGTGACAGAAGATCGTGACCTGGCCGATCACCGCCAGCGCGCGCATCGATGTCTCGGGATCGTCGGCCGGCCGGCCGATGAGGCGCGCGATCAGCGACAGGCACGGTGCGAATACATGACGCCGGCCGCTCTCGTGAAGCTGCTCGAGGCCCGGCGTGTCCTCGACCTCGGAGCGCGCGAACAGCAGCCGCCGGCTCTCGATCTGCGTGCCGCCCAGCACCAGCGCGACGAACGCCTTCAGCATCTCGCACAGGAGTTCGAGCAGCTTCTCGCGCGACGTGCCCGGATCGGCCAGGGCCGCCTTCACGCGCATGTCGAGCGGCGCCATGTGGCGCTCGGTGTGCTCGATGATGTCCTCGAGGACGGCACGGAACAGGCCTTCCTTGCTGCCGAAATAATATTGAATCGCCGGCAGGTTCACGTCGGCACGCTCGGCGAGCTGGCGCGTGCTCGCGCCCTCGTATCCTTCGGTCGCGAAAATCTCGAGAGCCGTTTCCAGGATGCGCCGGCGAGTGTCCTCACCGCGTGCCTGGGTCCCCGGACGATGACGAGCGATGACGTGAACCATGAACCCACGATATGTGAAGCGGGTGCATGTATATCGGTCGATAGACTATGTCAATCGACCGATACAATCGAAACACACGTCACGGGCAGCGACTCTATTTACTATTCCTTTGCCACCAGGCCCGCGGGCACCCGCACCGGCATGTCGAGCAGCATCTGCGCGTAGGCCTTGGCCAGCGGATCGGCCTGAAGCGAGGCCATGCCGCCGCCGCCCAGCGCGCGGCGCAGCAGGAAATTGAACCCGCCGATGCCCGGCAGCCGCCAGCGCGTCACCGGCCCGTGGACGCGATGCGAGAAATACTCAGCGACTGCGGCCTCCGTCACCTCCGACTCGAGGATCGCCCGATACTCCGGTCTGCGCGCGAAAATGCCGACATTGGCGTTGTCGCCCTTGTCGCCCGAGCGGCCGTAGGCGAGCGTCCCCAGCGGCACCGTTTCGGTCGCGGCCGCCGGTACCCCCGGCCCGAACATCGACGGCGTCGGCGGCGCCTCGACTGGAAGATCGGCGGCACTGAAGCCGCCGCTGCGCGCGCCTTCCTGCAGCGCGATCTGCCTGCCGCCCATGTCGACGGTCACCGGCACCGCGCTCTTGGGCACCAGGCAGGAGAACATGCGGATCACCGGCGACGGCGAAACGCGGCCAGCGCCGAAGCTGCCGGCCATGCCGACCACGCCGCCGGTCGCCATTGGCGCGATCTCGCGGCCGAGCAGCGACAGCGCCTCCTTCTGGTCGTGCCTGGCCGCGATCTTGACCACGACCTCGCGCGCCTCGAGCGCGCGGGAGTGCGGGCCGTAGGTCGCCTCCGCGCCAATCACCTCGATGTTGACCTCGCGGAAGTCGGCCATGCCCTTCTCCGCCAGCATGCGGCGCACCTTCCTGACGATCGACTCCGCGCTGTGCCGGCCCTTGGCCGCGGCCTCGCGCCCGCCCAGCATGAAGATGGCGCTGAGCTTGTGGCCGTCGGGCCAGGTGGTCGAGACCTTGTAGGTGTCGGTCGCCGGCCGTCCCGTCGCTCCCGACACGCGCACCTTGTCCGGGCCGACCTGCTCGTAGCGCGCGTGGGTGAAGTCGCACACCACGTCGGGCACGATGTAGGCACGCGGATCGCCGATCTCGTAGAGCATCTGCTCGGCCACGGTGGCCGGCGTGATCAGCCCGCCGGTGCCGTCGGGCTTGCCCAGCACGAAGCTGCCGTCGCTCGCGACCTCGGCCACGGGAAAACCCATGTCGTCGTAGCCCGGCACCAGCCGCCAATCGGTGAAGTTGCCACCGTTGCACTGGGCGCCGCATTCGATGATGTGGCCGCACAGCGTGCCGGCCGCCAGCACGTCGTGGTCGTCCATGCCCCAGCCGAAGGCGTGGATCAGCGCGCCCAGGGTGACGGCGGAATCCACGCAGCGCCCGGTGATGACGACGTCTGCGCCCTCGGCCAGTGCCCGCGCGATCGGAAAGCCGCCGAGATAGGCGTTCATGCTGGCGATCCTGGCCGGCAGCTCGGCACCGGTGTCCATCTCCCTGATGCCGAGCGCGCGGAACTCCTCGGCGCGCGGCTGCAGGTCGTCGCCCAGCACGACGGCGACCTTGAGCGCCACGCCCGCCGCCTCGCAGGCCTTGAGCACGGCGTCGCGGCAGGCCTGCGGATTGACGCCGCCGGCGTTGGTCACGACCTTGATCTTCTTCTCGGCGATCTCGCGCGCCAGCGGCACCATCACTGCGGTCACGAAGTCGGTGGCGTAGCCCGCCTGCGGGTCGCGCGCCTTCTGCGCCGCCATGATCGACATGGTGACCTCGGCCAGATAGTCGCTCACCAGGTAGTCGACGTTGCCGTGGCGCACGAGCTGGGGGGCGGCGGTCTCGGTGTCGCCCCAGAAGCCCGAGTGGCAGCCGACGCGGACCGTCCTGTCGCCGACCGTCTTGTCCACCGCTCAGCCCTTCTTCTTGCGATTGACGAAGGCGCCCATGCGCTCGATGTGCTCGCCCTCGCCGACCGACTGGGCGAAGGCGTCGATGCCGGCCTGCACGGCCTCGTCCAGCGACAGCCGTTCCCAGCGCCGCATCAGCCGCTTCTGGCCGCGCACCGCCTTGGGCGTGCCCTCGACGATCGATTGGACACAGCGCTCGACCGCGGCGGCGAGCTTGGCCGCCGGCACGACCTGCTCGACCAGGCCCCAGCGGTCGGCCGTCGCAGCGTCGATGTTCTCGGCAGCCAGCAGCAGCCACGAGGTGCGGCCCCAGCCGATCAGGCGCGGCAGCAGCGCGGCCTCGACGACCGAGGGGATGCCGACCTTGACCTCGGGCATGCCGAAGTGCGCGTCGTCCGACGAGATCCGGATGTCGCAGGCGGCGGCGACCTCGAGGCCCGCGCCCAACGTGTAGCCTTCAAGCCGGCAGATCACCGGCACCGGGCAGTCGCGGATCGACTGGCAGAGCTGGTGGACCAGGGTGATGAAGGCACGGCCCTCTGCGGGCTCGCGCATGCCGGCCATGTGGTTGATGTCGGCGCCGCCGATGAACGCCCGGCCGCCGGCGCCCGCGAACACGACGACGCGCAGGTCGTCTTCCCGCGCGAGCGCCTGGAAGGTCTCGATCAGGTCCTTGAGCGCCGCGGGATTGAGCACGTTCAGCCGGCGCGCATAGTCGTAGGTCACGTGCGCGACCACGCCGCCCTCGCGCTTGTCGCGCTTCACGTCGATCCCGTATTCGGCGGCCATCGTTTCGCTCCGTGGTGCTTCTTAATCCCGGTGATTTCTTCTATTAAAGCACGGAATGCCCGACTCCATCGACCTCGCCCGCTATTCCGTCTTCGTCCCGTCCGATCCGTTCGAGGATCATTCGGGACCCTTCTATTTCAGGATAGAGGGCGACGCCCGCAAGGCGGGCACGGTGCATTGCGTGCTGCCGACCCTGCCGCGCCAGGCCAACTACGCCGGCGGCGTGCATGGCGGGGCGATCCTGACCTTCGCCGACTACGCGCTCTGCCTGGTGGCCGGCCGCGCCGCCGACGGCGGCACCAACACCTCCTTCGCCATGACCGTCAGCATCGCCGTCGAGTTCCTGTCGGCCGGCCGCATCGGGCCGCCGCTCGAAGCGACCGGCGAGCCGCTGCAGGTGACGGGGCGGCTGGCCTTCGCGCGCGGCTCGATCACCCAGGAAGGCAAGACGGTCGCGCTGTGGTCCGGCGTCTGCCGGCACGTGGCGCGCGCCAAGGCGATGGCGCGCAAGGACGAGGCTGCACCCGCCCGCGTCGCCGCCGCGCCGCAGACCGTGCCGGCGGGCTTCGAGCTGCTGGGCGGCGCCAGCGTCTACTCGCGCCACATCGGCCCGTCCTACGCGCGCCCCGAGAGCGACGGCGTGACCATGGTCCAGCCGACCCTCCCGCACATGTGCAACTCCGGCGGCGTGCTGCACGGCGGCTACATGATGAGCTTCGCCGACTCCGCAGTGACGCGCGCGGCGGCATCGGTCACCGGCATGGCGCCGAGCACGGTGTCGTTCGCCGCGGAGTTCCTGGCCGCCGGCACGGCCACGATGCCGCTCATGACTCGGGTCGAAGTCCCGCGGCACGGCCGGTCGCTGGCCTTCCTGCGTGGCCTGCTGGAACAGAACGGCAAGCCGCTGCTGTCCTATTCGGCGACGATCTTCCTCAGGCCGAAGACGTAGAGTCTCTCTTTTTCTTTCCTGTTCCTCCCCCGTCTCGGGGGAGGTGGCAGCGTCTTACGCTGACGGAGGGGGAGCCCCAGTCGCGGTGTTTGCAGTCTCACATCATGATCCAAAAAATGGAGAGAGCGACCGCGGGGCACCCCCTCCGTCGCGGATTACCGCGCCACCTCCCCCGAGACGGGGGAGGAACTTGAAAGAGGGATTCCTCTAGACCGCGCTCGCGCCGACCTGTTCGGCGACGCGCTCGACTTCGCGGGCGAACGTCTCGTGCAGGCGGCGCACGCCCGACAGGTCGTTGGCCTTGGCAGCACGCTCGAGCGCCTCGGCGATGGTGCGCAGCGCCGCCGCGCCGATCATGCCCGAAGCGCCCTTCAGCCGGTGCGCGGCGCGGGCGATGACGGTGACGTCGGCGGTGCCGGTGATCTCGCGCTCGGCCACCCGCGCGGTGTCGAGGAACTCGCGTTCGACCTCGGCCAGGGTGGCGGGATCGTCGCCGAACAGCTCGACCAGCTTGGCGCGGTCGTAGGCCTGCGTTGGCTTGTTCATCATCGTGGGCTTGTCCATCGTGGCCTGGCTCATTTCACCTGCTCCGCGCTCGCATCCTTCAGCCAGACATCGAGCGTTGCCTTGAGCTGCTCGATGCCGACCGGCTTGGTGATGAGGCCGTCCATGCCGACGGCCCGGCTCTTCTGCTCGTGGTCCTCGAGCGCACTCGCCGTCACGGCGAGGATCGGCGTGCGCGCTCGGCGCTCCACCCTCTCGTTCTCGCGGATGCGGCGGGCGAGCTCGAAGCCGTCCATCGACGGCATCTGCAGGTCGGCCAGCACGAGGTCGTACTTGCCCTTGCGCCACAGGTCGAGCGCCTCCTCGCCGCCGGCCGCGGCGTCGGTCGAGGCGCCGGCGAGCTCGAGCTGTCGCGCCAGGATCTTGCGGTTGACCGAGTTGTCGTCGACCACCAGCACCCTGCCCGCGACGCGGCCCGGCGCCGAGGCCGCGGGCATCGCCCGCCGCGCCACGTCGCCCGGCCGGCCGGCCGCGCGGGCCACGGCGCGCACCAGCACGTCGCGCCGCCATGGCCGCGGCACGCCGCCGGCGTCGGCCATCGGCCCGTCGACCATCGGGATATAGCGGTCGAGTCCGATCTGGATGCCGGTGAAGGTGGCGCTGAGCGCGAGGCTGGTCGAGGCGCCGGCATCGCGCAGGTAGCGGGCGATGGCGCGCGCCTCGATGTCGTCGGGCAACGCCACGACCAGCGACAGGCCGCGCAGCAACAGCGGCGGCTCGTGGGTCGGCGCAGGCGCAGGCTCGAGCCGCACTGTCACGCTGAAGGTCGAGCCGGCGCCCGGCGCGCTCTCGACGGTGATGTCGCCGTGCATGGCCTCGGCCAGGCGCCGCACGATCGACAGGCCGAGGCCGGTGCCACCGAAGCGCCGCGTCGTCGAATTGTCGGCCTGCACGAAGGGCTGGAACAGGCGCTCGCGCTGCCCGTCGGTGAGGCCGATGCCGGTGTCGCTGACGCGGATGCGCAGCATCCCGTCGGGTGCGTTCTCGATCGCCACGCGCACCGAGCCCTGCTCGGTGAACTTCAGCGCATTGCCCAGCAGGTTGAACAGGATCTGCTGCAGGCGCAGCGGATCGCCGATCACGCGCTCGGGCACGTCGGCGTCGACATAGGCCGCGAGCCTGATGCCCTTCGCCGCGGCCTGCGGCGCCAGCGTCTCGGCGGCGCCCTCGATCAGCTCGACGGTCGACAGCTCGATGCATTCGAGGTCGAGCTTGCCGGCCTCGATCTTGGAGAAGTCGAGGATGTCGTCGATGATGCGCAGCAGCGACGATGCCGAATAACGCACGGTGCCCAGCGCATCGCGCTGCTCGGCCGAGAGCGGCGTGCGCTCGAGCACGTCGATCATGCCGAGCACACCGTTCATCGGCGTGCGGATCTCGTGGCTGACGGTGGCGAGGAAGGTCGACTTGGCCTGGTTGGCGTTCTCGGCGTCGCGCTGGGCATCGTTGGCGGCGGCGCGCGCCAGGCGCTCCTCGTCGTAGGCGATCTGCAGGCGGCGGGCGAGCTCTTCCTTCTGGTAGGCCAGCGCGATGTTGTCGTACTGCCAGCTGTGGACGTCGCGCACGTAGGCCATGAGATGACCGACATAGGCGCCGCCGGCGATGCCGACGAGCTGGTAGAACGGATCGACGCTGGTCAGCAGCACGAACAGCAGCGGCGCCGTCGTCGCCAGCGAGAAGGTGTAGAAGGTCGGCGGATGGGCCGAGCGGATCGGCACCGCCGTCGTGATGGTGGCGAGCAGCACGAGGCCGAGCAGCATGCGCTGCAGCTCGTAGTCCTTGGAGGCCAGCATGTAGCCCGCGACGCCCCAGCAGGCGCCGGCGAGGAACGACAGGGCGGCGAACCACCACCCCCAGCGGATCACCTCGTCGTCGCCCGGATTGGCGCGCGCGAAATTGCGGCGCAGGATGTCGAAGCCCAGGGTGACGGCGAGATGCGCCACGAACGGCGGCACCAGCTCCATCAGGTTGACCTGCCGCCAGTAGATCGCCGCGATCACCGGCCACAGCACGAACGAGAAGTAGCGCGACTGCCGCGAGCCTTCGAACAGGCGGCGGATCAATTCGGCGCGCACGAAGGCTTCCTGCCGGGCCGGGTTCTCGACGTCGAGCACGGCAGGCGGCGGGGCGGCCAGCGGATCGACCGCGAGCGTCATGGCGCGGTGCCGGTCGGGAGGAAGCGAAGCAACATCTTGTGGGTCGCCGTCGATTGTCCCTATTACTGTATCAAGAATATGAAGAAGACACTATAATTCTTTGATAAAACTTGGTATTTTGTCAGTCATAGAAACCAAATCATTTTCGGATCCAGCCATGCAGCAGCCTTCCATCTTGCTGGTCGAGGACGACGCCTTCCAACGCAAGGCCGCCGAAACCTATCTCGCCAACCACGACCTCAAGGTCACCGCGGTCGAGAACGGCGCGCAGATGCGCCGCCAGATCTCGCGCGCCATGCCCGACCTCGTCCTGCTCGACGTCCAGCTCCCGGGCCAGGACGACGGCTTCACCCTCGCCCGCTGGCTGCGCGAGAGCAACACGCGGGTCGGCATCATCATGCTGACGGCGGCGGGCGATTCGGTCGACAAGGTGCTGGGCCTCGAAAGCGGCGCCGACGACTATGTCGCCAAGCCCTACGAGCCGCGCGAGCTGCTGGCGCGCTGCAAGAGCGTGCTGCGCCGCTCGGCCCACAAGTCGACGCCCTCGCTGATCGAGCGGGTGCGCATGGGCCGCCACATGCTCGACCTGTCCAAGCGCGAGCTGCACGACGACGACGGCAACGACGTCGCCGTCACCGCGGGCGAGTTCGACATCCTCAAGATCTTCGCCGAGAACCCCAACCGGCCGCTCAGCCGCGACTGGCTGCTCGAGACGACCAGCCACCGCAGCCGCGACCCGTTCGACCGCGCCATCGACCTGCGCATCACCCGCATCCGGCGCAAGATCGAGCCGTCCCCCGACAAGCCGACCGTCATCCGCACCGTGCGCGGCGTCGGCTATATGTTCGTTCCCCCCGCCGAGTAGACGGGCTAAAAGCAGCCCCGGCGGGGCCCGTAGTTCAGCGGTTAGAACGAGCCGCTCATAACGGTTATGTCGCAGGTTCGAATCCTGCCGGGCCTACCAGCCACTTTAGGTTGTTTTTCTTCGATCACACGAAGAGCCGTAAAGGACCGCGAGATGCGGCCCTTTCTGCGTCCGACTATGGACTGAACTCAGCCAGCCGATGCCGGTGGAGCTTGCAGCCGACCAGGCGCCGGGTGTTCATTCCAGAGATCCATCGCCTGCGCGGCGAATGCCTGCTGCGCCTGGGGCCCGGGCAACCTGACGAGGCCATGAGTGAGTTGCAGACCGCCGTCGCGACCGCCGGGCAGCAGCAGGCGCGTGTGCTGCAATTGAGCGCGGCGATCTCGTTGGCGCGCGCCTCCGACATCAGCGCATCCCCACTCCGCGAGATCGTTGGAACCTTCAGCGGCGACGATGTTCCCGCTGAACTTGCGGTGGCGCTGGAATTGCTCGATCGGTAAATCATAGACTGCAATTTCCGAACGATTGGGGACTTCGGATGGCTCGAGAACAGCGCCGTTTGGCCGCCATCGTCGCGGCCGACGTAGTCGGTTACCCTAAATGCACTCAGCCGGGATACGCCACCTCCGCACTGAGTGATGGGCGCCATGCGCGCGACTGCATTATTCTTCTCAGAGATAGTGTCACTAGGGCCGGGGGGCACTTCGAAGTACTCGACCCGGACGCATTCCAGTATCCTCGCCATCCACTTGTATTTTCTCCCCACTGACCATCGTGAGCACATAGCCCCGCGCCTTTTGCATAAGGCGGGCCGCTCCCGTGGGCAGATCGTGGATCATCCTCGGTCTCTCAAAGGTGAGCGCAGAGAAGTCGATCAAGTTCAAATCCGCCTTAAAGCCCGGCCGGAGTTGCCCGCGATCGTGGAGGCCGAATACTGCTGCGGTGTCCGCAGTCTGCTTTTTGACGACGAACTCCAAGGGAAGCCTCGGCCCGCGGACACGGTCTCGCGCCCAATGAGTCAGCATGAAAGTCGGCATACCACCATCACATATGACAGTGACGTGTGCCCCCCCGTCCGAGGCCCCAATAATGGTATTTGGGTCGGCAAGCATCTCACGATGAGGTTCGAGGCTACCGTACGGATAGCCCATGAGATGATAGCTGATCATCCCGTTTCCATTCTGCTCGAGCAGGATGTCGAGAGCGACTTCCCGCGGATCGCGCCCTTCACGGGCAGCTATCGACGCAATTGAACTAGAAGGATGAGGTTCGTAATCGATGACCTCGTCCACCGGATACATATAGGGCCAGGGATTCCTGAACAGGCCCTGATATTCTTCATTTCCGTCCCTCGGCCTCCCCTCAGGAGGCCCAATGGTGGCTTCGTATGCGATCTTGCGACGTAGGTCGGGATCCTGATTCAGTCTTTTAGCCAATTCGGACCGCGGCAGATGATCCAGCGTGTTCAGGGTTGGAGATCCATGGAAAGGATGGAACCGACTAGCGAGCGACAGAAGCGATCCGGTGCTGCGTCCGAAGACCTGAGGTACGACATTCGCTCCTCGTGCGCGACCGGCATGGCATGCCGCGAGATGATCGCGCCATGATTCTGGCTGAATCATATTTTGCGGGCAGAGAAAGGTCACAGGAACACCTAGCTTCGCTGAAATCTCGACCATCCAGGCCATTTCACTCTTGGGAGCCTGCAGGTCATCACCTGTCACTCCGGCAGGGGCTACCTGGACGACGCCATGGCCACTTACTGCAACCGCTTTGGCCAGAGCCTCCAGTTCATCAAATTCAGCATAGGTGCCGGGCACACGTTCACCATCGATGGCACGGTGGACCAATGTCCGGGATGTGGAAAAGCCAAACGCGCCGGCGCGTTGCGCGTCGCCGACCACCCGAGCCATCGCGGCGATATCGTCTTGCGTTGCCGTCTCATTACGTGCGCCGCGCTTACCCATCACGTACGCGCGTAGCGGCCCGTGAGCGAGTAGCGACCCCACGTCGAGCGCATGCTTACGGCGCTCAAGTGCATCGAGATATTCCGGAAACGTCTCCCAATCCCACTGAATGCCATCAGCCAGGGCGGTACCGGGAATGTCCTCGACACCTTCCATCAATCCAATGAGCCACTCGTGTTGCTCGGGGCGAACCGGCGCAAACCCAACACCGCAATTGCCCATAATGGCGGAGGTGACGCCGTGCCAGAATGACGGCGCGAGCTGGGAATCCCAAGTGGCCTGTCCATCATAGTGGGTGTGGATGTCGACCCAACCGGGTGTCACAAGCAACCCATCCGCTTTCACGGTCTCCTTTGCCTGACCCGATAACTTTCCAACGGCGACAATTTTGCCACTCTCTACGGCGACGTCCGCCGTGGCGGGCGCGGCGCCCGTGCCGTCAACCACTGTCCCGCCCTTAATGATTGTGTCGTACATCCAATCCTCGCCCGCTTCGGGGTGAACTTTGCCGATCGCTCCAGATTACTCGCTCCAGGAAACTCGCAGTTCCTTCAAACCGTAGATCCCCGCTTCGCCATGAAATTCGAGGTTCTGAGTTGGTGTCTCGAGGCGCAGGTTCTTGAACCCGCTGAGCAGCGCCTGCAGCGCGATCAAGAGCTCTTGGCGGGCAAGGAACTGACCCAGACACTGGTGCAAGCCGAAGCCGAATGCCATATGGCTTCGTGCTCTCTCTCGTCCGATCTGAAACGTCTCCGGATCGGACGTGAATTTTTGATCATAGTTTGCTGAATGCAAGGCAAGGATAACGCCTGTTCCCTTGGGAATCTGTCGACCGCAAACCTCCACATCATCCACTGCGACTCGCCGCGGTCCGGCACGAACGACCGAAGTGATACGAACGATCTCTTCTACGGCGCCAGGCAGTTGATCCGGCTCTCGCACGAGCTTGTCGTATAGCTCCCGGTCGCAGAGGATTCTCGAGATTCCCAAGGCCAGCGTGTTGGCGGTGGTCTCGTGGCCACCTAGAGCCAGCAGGACGGCCATGGAGACCAGCTCTTCACGAGTGATCTCTGATCGTTCCACAGCGGCAAGTAGTTTCGGAAAGAGTTGCTGTGAGTCCGCGTCAGCACGCATCGCAGACAAATGGTCGCTCAGCTTGTCCGCCAGCTTTTCGAGCGCATGTTTCTGATGGGGCACGGATTTCTCGCCCGCACTCAATGCCAATCTCTTGATCTCTGGGCGGATGGTCTCATCGATGCCGAGAAATCGGCATATGATTCGCGAGGGCACCTCTAGCGTGAAGAGCGCTACGAGATCGACTGGGCGCGCCGCCTTCCGAACGTCTACGAGGCAGTCGTCCACAATTTCTCTCATCATGCCAGCAAGCTCTTCGATTCGGGCTGGCCGGAACTCGTTGGCAACGACCTTTCTCAGCCGGGAGTGTTCAGGCTCATCGCGTCGAATCAACGATTTTGCAAATACGTCGACCCGCCCACCAATGTGTCCCTCGATCGGAAAGCCGGGCCGTGTAACGTCGCCGCTGAACCGACGGTCACCGAGTACGCTTCTCACAGCGTCGTAACTCGTGGCGAGAAGCGCCGATGAGCCATCGGACAGCTTCACCGGACACAGCGGTCGGTTCGCGCGCAATTCTTCATAAACCGGTGGCGGATCATATGGCCTGTCCGGCGCCGGGATGCGCGGCGGACCATCCAATGGCTTGTCGTTCATGGTCAAGCTCCCTTTCCAATTCCCCATCGATTCTGATTGCCCGTTCGGACGAGACCGCGACTCCGGCGGCCGAGCGATGAGGTTCTCTCGTCGCATCAGGCCGTGTCGCCTTTCCACTTCAGGAGCACGTGCTCGACGCGAACTACGACGAAGTTCAACAGCAGGCCGATCATCGCCAAAACAAGGACCGTTCCGAGCAAACCCTCCGCCCGAAAACTTGCGGCATAGAAGGAAATCCGCTGTCCCAAACCCATGCGCGCCGCGATCATTTCGCCGACCACAACTGCCAGCAATGCGTACACGACGCCCAGCCTCATGCCGCCGAACATGGCGGGCACGGCGCCGGGGAGCATGACCTTCCAGAACAGCTGTCGATTAGTCGCGCCAAGGGCACGCATTGTCAGAATGAGCTCGCGATCGAGTGCCCGTATTCCAGCCTCGGTATTCAACATCAATATGAAGAATACGAGACTGACTGCCAGCGCCACCTTCGAGCTTTCGCCGACACCGAACCAGATGATGAACATCGGGGCGAGAGCGACACGCGGCAGGACGTTTAGAATGGTCAGGAAGGGATTGCTCACGTCCGCAACCAAGGAGTACTGCATGCGAAGTATGCCCGCGGTCACACCCGTGGCAGCACCGATTGCGAATCCCACCAGGCTCTCGCGCAAGGTGACGAAAATGTGAGGCCAGATGCTTCCTTCGCGCAGCTCATCGAACAGGAACTGCCCAATGGCGGAGGGTTGGGAGAAGAAGAAGGGGTCGAGGCGACCGGTTGCCGTACCCCACTCCCAAAGACCCAGAAACGCCAATAGAACACCCGCTCGAAGCAACCAGACTCGGACTGTTCTCCTTCTGCGGCTCCGGGCATGCTCATCTCTGCTTTTCGCGAGCGCATCGAGAATCGAGCCGGAAACGTGAGTCGATACGGACATTGTCATCGAGCATTCTCCCCGGCCTTTAATGCTTGCCAGACTCGTTCACTCAGCCTTAGGAAATGATGATTGAAGCGAATCACCGCCGGGTCCCGAGGCCGTGGTAAATCAATCTCAATATCTGCTTGGATTCGCCCGGGACGGCTCGTCATGACGATCACGCGGTCAGCGAGCGCCACCGCTTCGGCCAGATCATGCGTCACGAACAGAACGGTCTTTCGTTCCTTCTCCCAGATCCGCAGAAACTCGGCCTGCAAATTGAGCTTGGTTTGCGCATCGAGAGCTGCAAATGGCTCATCCATCAAGAGAGTATCTGGGTTGATCGCAAGAGTGCGCGCGATAGCAACGCGCTGGCGCATACCCTGAGAGAGCTGCCGCGGATAGGCGTAGGCGAAACTATCAAGTCCGACCATTTCGAGAAAACGGGTGCTGGTCTCGGTACGCTCGGCGGCTGGAACACCGCGGAGCTCGAGGCCGACTTCGACATTGCGGCGGGCTGATCTCCAGGGCAGGAGTCCGTCACGCGCAAACATGTAGCCGGTATTGCGTGATGGCCCTTGAACCGGTTGGCCATTGAGCACCACGGATCCGGCCACGGGTTGAACCAAGCCGGCGGTCATGTTCAGAATGGTCGTCTTGCCACAGCCGCTTGCACCGACTAGTGCCAGAAATTGCCCGCGCGGCACATCGAAAGATACATCATCAAGGGCGAGCATCGGCTTGCCCTCGGGAGTCTCAAAGGCGTGGGAAACGCTCTGCACCCGCAAAGCGATTTCCGTCTTCGCCTTTGGCACTAGTGGTAATATGGCGTCCATCCCGTCAGACCTTTGCTAGTTTCTTCGTTGCGCCTCAGATAAGCGAAAACATGTGCACGCGACCACGCCCTCTATTTCGATTTCAGAACCTCAGTTGCGGTCGAAGGGGCCCGAGCTACGACAATTGAACCTTCCCGTTCGAGCGCGCTTATTTCGTCGATTTGAAAGCCGACGCTCCGCAGCACTGTTTCCGTATCCGCGCCGAGAACGGGTGCGGGCGGAAGCGAAAGTTGCACCAGGCCAGTCAGGCCAGTGCCAAGCCTGGGCACTCCTTCGGCCGCATCGCCGACCTTACCGGCACCAAGATCGACATGCTGATTGATCCGTGCCTCTCGAAGAAATTCTCGCAGCCCGCGCACCCGGGCGGCGGGGACGCCAGATTCGTTCAGCTCATCTTCCAGCAGCGTGGCGGACCGTCGCGAGAAAGCCTTTGTCAGCAGACGGTGCACCTCTCCTGGATCGACGGCTGCGACATTTGTCGACGTTCCGTGCCCGACGGCTGAAACTAACGCAGGATTGGCGGGCAAGCTATCGAGACCCAGAGCGGCGCACAGCTTGATAAACTGGGCGCGAGTATTCGCAGCCACGGCGATCCAACCGTCTTTGCATTTGAAAGTCGCAGAACCCGGCGAGCCGCTAAAACCGAAATTACCCCTTCTGGGATCGTCCTGATCGCTCGCCAGGACACGAGCGACTGTTGGTCTCATCAGTTGCAACGCGGAATGCGACAGTGACGCATTCACGTGACAACCTTCGTTGGAACTCATCCGCTGGTGTAGAGCGGCCAACACGGCCATTGCTCCCATCATGCCCGTCGCACTATCGATGACGGGAAAACCGACTTTGGATGGAGGATCGGCCTCCTCACCGTTGACCATCATCATTCCGGTCAACGCCTGGACGACATGATCGTAGGCGCCATGGCTTCGCCAGGCGCTCGTATTTCCATGTCCGGAGATCGAAAGATAGATGAGCCGGCTGTTGACGGCTCGCAATGCCTGATAGCCAAGTCCCAGTCGCTCGGCGACGCCTGGCCGAAAATTCTCGATAAAGACGTCGGCCGTACGTATTAGGTCAAGCAGGGCGGCGCGAAGGCGCGGGTGCTTCAAATCCATCGCCAAGGATTTCTTGCCCGCATTGAGCGTCGCGAATGTGGTGGAAGCCACGTTCTCGCCCCTCCGCTCCACAAATCTCATGATGTCCGGAGCACGTGGATTCTCGACCTTGAGGACGTCCGCACCGAGTTCGGCGAGATACATCGAGGAGGTAGGTCCCGCAATCACGTGGGACAGGTCGATCACTCGAATGTTGGATAGGCTTTGCAATGCCATGAGAAAGCTCCTTGGCATCGAAGGTAGAGTTCCGTGTGATAAGCAGTTAATAACGATTTACGACCTGGTAATAGGAGATCGGTATCATGGATCATCTCCGCATTCGGGCCTTTTCGCTCATCCAGATATTGGGGGAAGTGGGATCGCTCCATCAGGCTGCGCGCAGGCTAAATACCTCCCAGCCTGCGCTGTCGGTGATGCTGCGAGAATTGGAACGGGCGTTAGGCGGAAGGCTGTTCACGCGCTCACGGCGCGGGCTTGTCGCTACTGAACTAGGTAACTACGCCATTAGCCACGCCAATCTGATCCTGTCCGACCTGAAACGGCTTCAACGAGAAGCCGCGGCGGCGAGCAATGGGGGATCCCTCCTCCGGGTTGGCTCCTTGCCGGTTCTGATGTTGGAAATCGTCCCCAAGACCTTGGCGCTATTACGTCAGTCCTTTCCCACACTCCAGGTCGAGTTTCGGGAAGGCTCGGCTCCGGACCTGCTGACCGAGCTTGCCGTCGGACATTTGGACATCGTTGTTGGGCGAATGCTTCCGGAATTCGTACCGAACGACGATCTCGCATCGACCGCTCTCTTTGCCGAAACGTTTTGCGTAATCGGGCGTGCCGACCATCCCTTTACGCGGCGACGCGGCCTCACCTGGCGCCAGCTGCAAGCGGCGGACTGGGTGGAAACGCCAGTGACCACCATCCTCAGGAATGTCTTTTCAGAAGCCTTCCTGCGGCGGGGGCTGAAACCACCCCAGCCCAAATATGAGTCGGCATCTTTCTATTCATCTGTCGCAATACTCAGGACGTCCGACTGTTTGATGATGGTACCGAACCAAGTCAGCGAGCATTTCACGAATACAGGAGTCGTGAGAGCGTTGCCCGTGCGAGTCGGAGAAGCAACGGCGTCCTATTCGCTGCTTAGACGGCGATCGCGGGCGGAAACGCCGGGTGGCATCGCCTTCGAGAAGGCCCTCTTGCAGATCATCACGGGGCGGCCGCGTTCCGTTGCAGAAAACCCTTCCCGAAAATCCTCGAAGCAAGCCCGGTAACACGTCTATCTATCCAGGTATTTCCCGGCGCCCGACCAAGCCAATTGCTCGCATGTCTGCGCGTGGTTCGGCTTGACGAGATTGTTCTCAACCATGAACTTTCCGACATTGTCGGTACCGATACAGTTGAACTTCACACTGAAAGCACCGCTCAGACCGCTGACAATCTTCGTCAAGTCGTCGGCCGAAAGGGCCTTGTTGTACTTGGCCCATATAGCGCCCACCTGGGAAGCCTTTGACGAATCGCGGATAACGGAAATGACCTCTTCCTGGGCGGCTTGGAAGCGATGCATCGCATCAGCGTGCTTGTCGGCGTATTCACGCGTGGTAAGCCACGTGTTGGAAGTCCAGGCAGCGAAGCCCGGAATTACACGATCATAATATAGATCCAACAGCTTCTTGCCGCCGGTGTGCTGTAACAGCGTGAGGACAGGTTCGAGGGCAATGATTCCGTCGATTTGCTTTGCCTTGAAACCCGCCAGCGCGTCCGGGCCAAGACCAACTGCGAGAAACGTCACGTCCTTTTCTGGATCCAGACCCGCGTCTTTGACAAAGCGTCGCGCAAAATTGTGCCCCTCGGAGCCGATGGCGGGGACCCCAATGCGCTTTCCTTTCAAATCCTTGATTAGAGCAGGATATCCCGCCGTCTGATTTGGCGTAGGCATTTCGGGTCTTACGACAATTCCCCAAACCGGTGCCGGATAGTTATCGATGATACCAACCAGTTCCTTTCCGCGGCTGTTCACCAGCATCATGTTGCCGATGCTGTTGTTCATCAAATCGATGCTTCCACTGAACAGGGCGGCCGTGGCTTCCGGTGCAGCTCTGAAGTCCGATAGTGTCGCCTTGATGCCGTGTCGTTCGTAGATGCCCATATCGCGGCCGATATAAGCAGCGACCGATTGCAGCGTTCCCGGATAAACACCAATATTGATAGGAGTGGGATCCGCTGCGTATGCCAAGCGCACGCCGCCAAAGAGCGCGCAAATAATGGCGAACATCGTTGTCAGTTTCATGTTTCCTCCCGACACATTCTGTTCTTGTCGCAAGCGTAAGGAGGGCGAGGACAGTTTGCGCCCTGTGTCTCTAGGACCAGGTACTCTCTGGCTCCCTGCTCACTGAGATCGACCCTAACAAGGGAGAGCTAAAACAAATAATTATCATATTTAAACCTGTGATCGGATTTCATTATCACGGTCGGGAATTGTTTCGACAGAGGCAAGCAATTCGTCGAAGCAAGATAACGCATCCTGCCTCAGCACCCCCTGCATCAGCATCGCCAGACCGTCGAGGCCTTTCCTCATATCGGTGACGTCCAGGGCCAGGGGGATCTTCACGCCCGACGGCAACAGGCTCATGCGCCGTCTCCCTCGAGCAGCACCACCATCCGCCGCACCGTTTCCGGAGCGGCATCGCGCTCGAACCGCATCCGACGCCGACCCGCCAGATCGATCTCAATGCCTGGCGCGGAAGATACGGTCGAACTCTCGGCAACAGGCGCCGCGTCCATGATCTGCACGGCGCAAACACCGGAACAGGCTGTGAAGCTCTTGGCGCGTCAAACGTCTGTGAGCCATTTACATAGCGAACGAGCAACATGATTCATTGCAGAGGTCTCAATGCAATAGTGCGGTGAGAAAAACCTGGAGGAACCTGATGGGAACGGACCGCAAGTTGATTACCGATAGATGCTATGGCACTTGCTAATGACGTGTGAGAGCAGTCCTTTGCTGCCGATGAGACATTGGCTCGCCGGGACGATTGCTAGCGCATAACGCGGTTGCCCCATCGGCCCCTGCGCGGCACTTGCCTCCTGATACGGCACCTGATGTTCCCTACTCCGCCAAAGACGGTCCCTGTTTCGCGAAATTGGTTCCCTGTTTTGTTGCGGCTCCTCAACGGCCTAGCTGCCCGACAAATCGAGATAAATTGGGAAATTACAGCGGATTTTCTGCGCGTTTCGCCCCAGAATCTGACTGTCCAAGCTGTAATACCTGCCATGAGACCGGTTAGACGATGACTGAGTCCACTACCAGCCATCACCGCAGATCTGGCTCTTGGCCGCCTCATGCCCGCCCGCCGGATGCCCTGGCGAGTGTTGCACCGGGCCGCTCGCCGAACGTCCGGGTATAGGCCGCTGCGAAGCGGCCGAGGTGCCAGAAGCCCGGCCGGAAAGAGACGCCGGTAACCGTGATGCCGAGGTCCGGCTTCTCCAGCATCGACCGCGCGCCACAGCCGTCGCCACCGCAGATATTCCCACGGCGGCCTGCCGGTGCGGGACTGCGCGATCGCCTCCAGGGAGGGGCGCGATGTGCCCGTGCGCCGGCAGATCTCGAGCATGGTCATCGACTCGTCGTCGGCTTCCGCGATGATCTCCTCGAATCGCGGCATGATCCTGGTGCGGCACCCAACCGTTGCACGGTCGGGCTGGGAAATCCCCGACTCGCCCAGTCGCAGGAGCGCTTCCAGGAAGGCGTTGTGCAGCGCCGTCCGTGTCGCCGGCGTCTCGATCCGGGATCCATCGCCCCGCGCGAATGTAGTGCGCCTTTCACTTCGATGTCTTCGGGACGCGAGAGACGCACATCCTTGATCAGACCTGATCAGGCACCGTGCTCGGCGGGCATGCGGCCTGCTGCCCTGAGCACGAGATGGTCGAGCGAGACCGGGCCGGGTCCTGCGATGCCGAGCCACGCGAACATGACGAAATAGGAAACCTCCTCGAAGCCGAGGAAGGTCTCGAGCGAGTCGACGTCCGACCATTTGGCGGTGACGATCGCCACGATCATCACGACCATGAGTGGCACGGAGGCCAGGCGCGTCAGCAGGCCGAACAGCAGCATCAGGCCGCCGAAGAATTCCACGCCGGAAACGAAGGGCGTCAGGATCTCGGGCGCGGGAATGCCGAGGCCGCGGAAATTCTGGGTGATCTGCGGCAGGTGCGTGAGCTTGGTCCAGCCGGTGCCGGCGAAGACGACGCCGACCACGAGGCGCGCGGCGAGCGGCGCGACCCACGTGAACCAGCCGGCGACGATGCGCGACCAGTCGTAGAAGACAGTGACAAACATATTCATGCACAGTCCTGCGATGCAGGCGGGCGTCCGGACTTGCCGGAACGCCCGCCGCTTCGTCGCCAGAGCCTAGAGAACCTTGCCGCCCTTGGCGCCGCAGTCGAGCGTCGAGCTCGAGTCCGTCCAGCCCTGGCCCTTGCAGGCATTCTGGCCCTTGCAGGCGTTGGTGGCGCCCTTGCAGGCGCTCTGGCCCTTGCAAGCATTGGTGCCGCCACACTTCACACCGTCGGCAAAGGCCGCGGTGGCGAAAGTGCCGACCGCGAAGATCGAGGCGGCGGTGACGATCAGAGTGCGCTTGTTCATGGTGTCTCTCCGGTTTGTGCAGGCAATTGCGCCCGCTTATCGTCATTCGGGGCCGTCGCGCCGAACGTTACGCCGCCGGCCGGAAATATTCGGAAGCGCTGCGGGTGGCGGAATTTCAACAGGCCTGTAATGTTTCGCCGCCGCCGACCGAATGACATGGGGACCGCACTTCTTGTCCAGCTCCAAGGATCTCTCCGCATTGATGCGGTTGGCCCGCGGCGGCGACGAAGGTGCCTACCGGCAGCTGCTCGGCCATGTCGCGATATGGCTGCGCGGCGTCGCACGGCGCGGACTGGCGCGGGCGGGATTGGGCGTGGAGGACAGCGAGGACATCGTGCAGGACACATTGCTCGCCATGCATCTGAAGCGGGACAGCTGGGACGACAGCCAGCCGCTCGAGCCGTGGCTGCACGCGATCGCCCGTCACAAGCTGGTCGATCATCTGCGGCGGCGCGGCTTTCGCCAGCAGGTCGACATCGAAGACCAGGCCGAGACGCTCGCGGCACCCCGGGCCGACGACGAAGGCTCTTCCCTCGACGCCCACCAGATGCTGTCCACCCTGCCCGAGCGGCAACGCTCGATCGTCGTCGCCATCTCGGTCGAGGGCCACAGTGCACGCGCCGTCGGCGAGCGGCTGGGCATGAGCGAAGGCGCCGTGCGCGTGGCATTGCATCGCGCCTTGAAACTCCTGGCCTCGGCCTATCGGCGGGAACGTCCATGAAGACCGATCAGCTCATCTCGTCGCTGGTCGCCGACCGCACGCCGCCGAAGCCGTTCGGCCGCCGGCTCACCCTCTCGCTGCTGGCGGGAGCGCTGATCTCGTTGGGCCTGTTCGTCGTGATCCTGGGTCCGCGCCACGATCTCGCCGAGGCGCTTGCCACCTGGCGTTTCGACTTCAAGATCGCGCTGATGACATTCACGCTCTTGCTGGCCTTCGGCTTCTGCCGCGCCGTCGCCCGGCCTGTCGCGCCGCCCCACCCTGCCCGCGGCCTGCTGCTGGCGGTCGCCGCCATGGGCGTGGCGCTCGCGCTCGAGTTGATCGTCGCGCCGAGCGACTCGTGGGGCCGGCGGCTGGTCGGAACCAACTCGATGATCTGCCTGTCGGCCATTCCCTTCTTCTCGCTCGCCCCTCTGGTGGCGCTGCTGGCGATCCTGCGGTCGGGCGCGCCGAGCTCTCCCGCCCTCGCGGGCGCGGCAGCGGGCCTGCTGGCAGCGGCCTGCGGGGCGACGCTCTACGCCTTCCATTGCTTCGACGATTCGCCGCTTTTCGTGGCCACCTGGTACTCGCTGGCCGCATTGCCCGTGGTCGCCATCGGCGCGGTGGCCGGGCACCGGCTTCTGCGCTGGTAGATAAGGAGCACCGTCCTCTGAATCCTCGAGCGGTGACGCTCGCCCGAACGCGTTGCTACCCGCGCAGCGGACCAGGCAATGCCAGCTCTGCCTTGGCGATCAGGCGCTTTTCCTGTCGCTTGACCAGAATGGCCCCAACGAAAAAACAACGGCGGCCACAACCAGGAATGCCAGGCTGAGCGACCCCGGCTTGTGAGGCAGAGCCCCGCCAAAATTAGTCTCTTGCTCCCTGTGCGCTCGACCGGGCCGGCGTTTCGACCGACACGGCTCGAAAAGTAACCACATCGCGAATCACCCGGCGCCAATGATGCAGTATTGCCTGATGTTCGTGCTTCGAATCCTCTCTTGGCCAACAACCGCCTTCGGGGCAAAGAGTGAACGCGGCTACTTGCTCATCGTGAACCTGTTGGCGCCGGGGCCGAGGCCCGCGTCGAAGGTGAAGTGCAGCGTGTTGTTCTTCACGGTACCGCCAAAGTTGTTCGTGCCGTTCCGACACAGAAGGTCGTAGCCAACGAAGACGACGGCGAACTTGCCGTCGGGCTGGATGGTGATCGTGTAGTTCACATCGCGACCACAGCGCCGATTTGTCATGCTGCCCGAGCCCACACCGTTCTGCAGCATCACGGACAGAGGCTGGCTTCTGTCGCTTCTGTCGTAAGCGAATTCCACAATTCCCGACCAGCGCCCGTCGTAGGGATTGGGGCCCACAGCGGGCCGCGGTGCCGGGGCGGTCGAGCCGTCGAAACCAGTAGCGGAGGGTGGCGAGGTGGCAGTGGTTTTCACCCTGGCTTCCGCCTCGGCTTTCCGCTTCTCGTCGTCGAGCCGCGTCCGCTCGTCGTCGAACTTCGCGACGGCAGTCGCCGCATCTTTCAGTAACGCCTGCCGCTGGCC
>Ga0070658_10001282_pt1 | contig 21468 bp, 16 predicted proteins | sample KBSC13metaG_FD_64664 | JGI IMG/M metagenome (GOLD analysis project Ga0070658, IMG submission 64664) | Corn rhizosphere microbial communities from Kellogg Biological Station, Michigan, USA - KBS C1-3 metaG | ecosystem: Host-associated > Plants > Roots > Rhizosphere > Soil ...
GTCGCGACCTTCATCAACTCCGACGGCTGCAGCGAGAACGGGCCGAAATCGATCCAGTTGTACGCGCCGTTGCGCTGGGTGACCCCGGGGAGGTGAATTTTTGCCCCGACGAGCGTGTAGAAGATCAGGATCGCCGAGCCGATGTAGAACACGCCCGCGTAGGTGCCGATGATGCGGTAATCGATCATCTGAAACCCGACGAGGCAGCCGAGTGCGATGGCGAAAAAGACCAGCTGCTTCTGCCCCGCCGCCGGCTCATCTGCCCAGATAGTGATGACGCCCAGCGCCGTCAGCACGGCCACCGCCGCCAGCATGGGCCATGTGCGCGAGAGGGAAAGTTGGCGAAGAAATTTGAGCATGCCGCCGGGGGAGCGTGAGTACCACGCGTGGGGCGAAAAGGGAAGAAGCGACGGTCCTGTCGGGCGCGAGAGACGCAGCGGCCGCTCCTGGCATTCTTGTCTTTAGCACCTGACAGAACTCAAGCCCCAACCCCAAGCCAAGGGCGAGGCCTTCCTAGTGAGGCAGAACACGGCCCTCACTCAGAATTCACGGCAATTTCAAGCCAAGGCTTTGTCCGCGGCCCTACAGTCGCGCTCTAGCCCAAGGGAGCCGACATGACCGCACCGACCCATCGATTGGCCAAACGGCTCGCCGCCGCCCTGCTCTGTCTCATGTCCGCCGCGGCGATCGCGGACGATCAGGACAACAAGCCGAATCAGCAGATGCAGGCCGTACTCGACGCCCTCGGAAAGCTGGGTGGCAAGCCGATCCAATCGCTGCCGCCCGGCCTCGCTCGTCTGCAGCCGAGCGCGGCCGACGGGGTGATCGAACTGATCCAGGAACGCGGTACCGTCGCCCCCGACAAACTGCCGCCGGTCGGCAAGGTCGACACCATCACTATCCCCGGCCCCGCGAACAACGCCATCCCCGCCCGCGTCTACACACCGAAAGGTGACGGCCCGTTCCCAGCCATCGTCTACTTCCACGGCGGCGGGTGGGTGCTCGGTTCGATCGACACCTACGACAGTTCCTGCCGCGGCCTGACTGATCTGAACAAGGCGATCGTCGTCAGCGTCGATTACCGACAGGCACCCGAGAACAAATTCCCCGCCGCCCCGGAAGATTGCTACGCAGCGCTGCAGTGGGTGATGAATAACGCCCAGACGATCGGCGGCGACCCGTCGAAGGTGGCCGTCGTCGGCGAAAGCGCCGGCGGGAATCTCGCGGCCGTCACCTGCATCATGGCGAAGGAACGCGGCGGGAAAATGCCGGTCGCGCAGGTGCTGGTGTATCCGATTACGAACAACAACTTTGATACGCCGAGCTACAAGGCGAACGCCAACGCCAAGCCGCTCAACGCGGCGATGATGAAGTGGTTCTTCAACTATTACCTGCCGAGCCCCGACAAGGACACCGACATCCATGTCTCGCCGCTGCGGGCCAGCAATGATCAGTTGAAGGGCCTGCCGCCCACGACCATCGTGACCGCCGAGATCGATCCGCTGCGGGATGACGGACGCAACTACGCGAAGAAGCTCAAAGACGCCGGCGTCGACGTGGCGGCGGAAGATTACGCGGGCGTCACACACGAGTTCTTCGGCATGGCCCTCGTCCTCGACAAGGCCAAAACCGCCAACGCGTTCGTCGCCGGGCGGCTGAAGACGGCGTTCGCCGCGAAGTCGATTGACTAGAACCTATTCCGCGCGCTCGGAGATGATCATGAACCGCACCCTCACCACCACCGCCCTGCTGGCCGCGATCGGCTTGGCGGGTTTGACCGCCTGTACGACCAACATCGGGGCCGTGAAATCGACCGAAGGTAAGACGATCGCACCGACCGTCGGCGACACCGCCCGCACCGACGCCGCGAAACTCGCGATGGCCCAAGGCGGCCCGGCCGTCGGCAAGATCGACAAGCGGCTCGAAGCCGTCGCCCTGTTCCCCGGGCCGGCGCAACCCGTCGGGATCGCGATCAGCAAATCAAGCCGGATGTTCATGTGCTTTCCACGGTGGGCCGATCCGGTCAAGTACACCGTCGTCGAACTGAAGAACGGGCAGACGACGCCCTTCCCCGATGCCGAAACGAACATGTTTGACGGCACTGATCTGAGTAAATATCCGCCGCAATCGCACCTGGTCAGCGTGCAGGCGATCAAGTTCGACGAGCGGGACCGCCTCTGGCTGCTCGATCCGGGCAGCTTCAACTTCGCCCCGAACATCCTCGGCGCCCCGAAACTGGTGGCTTACGACATCAACACGGGGAAGAAGCTCAAATCGATCAGTTTTCCGACCGACGTGGCATTAAAAAGGACGTACCTGAACGACGTCCGCTTCGACCTGAAACGCGGCAAGGGAGGCACCGCCTTCATCACCGACAGCGGCGTCGGCGGGATCATCGTCGTCGATCTCGCCAGCGGAGAGTCGTGGCGGCACCTCGATCGGCATCCGAGCGTCCTACCCGCGCCGGGCCTGAAGCAGATGAGCGAGGGCCAGGCGTTTGTAATGCGTAAGCCGACCGGCGAGCACGACGCCCCCGATCTTCGTGCTGACGGCATCGCGCTGAGCCCGGACGGGAAGACGCTGTACTACACCGTTGTCGCGAATCGTGACGTCTTCGCGATTCCAACCGATCAACTCGTTGACCGCGATCCGAGCCATGAAGGGCAGGTGCAGGCGTCGGTGAAGCGCATTGCGTCGAAGCCGAGCGGGAATGACGGGATCCTGTGCGACGCGCAGGGGCAGATCTACACAACGGATTTCGAAGACAATGCGGTCCGTAAGGTTGATCCGAAGACGGGTGAGGCGACCGTCGTTGTGCAAGACGCGCGGATCCTATGGCCCGACACGCTGGAGATGCACGAGAACTGGCTCTACTTCACGAGTAACCAACTCGCGCGTCAGCCCAACTTCCATGACGGAAAGGATCTGCGCCAGCCTCCGTATGCATTGTGGCGCGTTCGGGTGGAGGGGCAAGCGAAAGTTGCGTCCACTAAATAGCCGACGCGCGACGACAAAAAAGGAAGCCCACCCCGAACTCGGGGTGGGCTTTTGATTGACAACCGAACTATCGAGCTGTTCCGTGTTACACCGAAGCAAGCTCGAACAGCTGCGCGAAGTTCCGGGCCTTGCGACCCTTGTGCGCGCCCTTATGGTACGCGTAGCCGACGATGAGCGGGACCGCGATCGTCGCTTCGCTGAAGACCATCTGTTCGAACACCAGGTCGACCTTGCCCCAGCTCGAAGCTTCCTTGAGCGTCGAGCTCGACAGGGCGCCGTCACGCACGTCGGCAACGGTGACCTGCACGGCGTACTTGTGCATGGGAGCGTCCATACCCAACGTCTCCGCACACACGACGATGTCCTGCGTGAAGTTCTTCGGCACGCCGCCGCCGATCATGAAGATGGCCGTTTCGGGGTTCTTCATCTTGATCTGGGTCAGCTCGTAGAAATCCTTACCGCCGTCCCAGCTCATGTGCGGGGCATCCCCCTTGGCGACCGCGTGCGTCACCAGGCCGAAGCCGGCCGAGCAGTCGTTGAACGCCGGGCTGAAGACCGGCACGCCGGCCTTGTAGGCCTCGTAGATGATCGATTCTTCGCACTTCGGGCCGCCCTGCTTCTCCAGGTACTCGCCCATGGCGTGGAAGATTTCCCGGCTGCTGTACGGCCGCGGCTCGAGCTCGTCGAAGATGACCTTCGTCGTCTCGTCACAGACGCGCAGTTCGTCTTCGTCGATGAACGTGTCGTAGATGCGGTCGATGCCGTGCTCGCGCAGCTCGCCGTCGAACATGCCGCTCTTGTACTTGTCTTCGGCGATGTAGTGACGGAAGCCCAGAGCTTCGAAGAAGTCCTGGTCGACCATGTTCGCGCCGGTGCTGACGATGGCGTCGACCATGTTGTTCTTGATCATGTCGACGATCACCTTCTTCAGACCGGCCGAGATGAGCGAGCCGGCGAGGGTGAGGATGATGCCGACGCCGTCCTCGCGGAGGGCGCGGTCGTAGATGTCGGCGGCGCGGGCCAGGTCACGGCCCGAGAACGCCATGTGCTGCATCGCATCAACGACCGACACGATGGCCGGGTTCTTCTTGATGTCGATGTGCTGGATTTCGTTCTTCTTGTACTGGCCTTTGCCTTCGTGGGCCGCGGTCGCTTTGAACGTGGTGTGCGTGAATTCTGCCATCGGTAACTCGCCATTCTGCTGCGTGGGCAGCAAACAGGGGACTAAATGCAAGGTGGAGACAATCGTTCGAAAAGAAAAACGAACGACCACCTTGTCGGCCGCTACGGATGAGTGTCGACCTCCGACACAAACCGCCATTGCAGGCCCGGTGGCTTTGAGGGAGAGATTTTCTCACATCTGCCGGTCGATGCAAGAGAAATGTGCGCTAGGGAATGATTATTTCTCGGCGCGTTTCGGCTACGCTCAACACGGCCCGCGCCGGCGGGTAACACCAAGACGATTTCACGCCTGAGAGGGAATCTTGAACCGACGCTCCATCGCCCTGTTCGCCGCCGCCCTGGCCACGCTCTGCCCGCTCACCACCCTCGCCGACCCGGCCGCGACGACCGCACCGTCGGCCGCCGCTTCTGCCGTGGTCGAAGCGTTGCAGCACCGCCTCGCCCCGCACCCGCGCCTGCTGCTCGATCGCCAGGGCCAGAAGACGCTCGCCGCCAACATCGGCAAGGACGCGCGGCTTCGCTCGCTCTACGGTCGCCTGCTCGATCACGCCGACGCCCTGCTCGCCCAGCCGCCGCTGCAGAAGCAGATGAAGGGCAAGCGGATGACCGCCGGCTACACCTTCACCGACCGCATCGGCACCTGCGCCCTGGCCTACCGCCTCACCGGCGACAAGCGCTTCCTGAACTTCGCCCGCGACACGATGCTCGTCGGCGCCAGCTTCGACGACTGGCACCCCGCCCATTTCCTCGACACCGCCGAGATGACCTTCGCGATGTCGATCGGCTACGACTGGCTGCACGACGACCTCTCGGCGGACGACCGCGCGACCATCCGCGGGGCCATCGCCCAGAAGGGCCTAAACGCTTCCTTCACCGACAAGCCGATGTGGTGGGTGACGACCGACAACAACTGGAGCCAGGTCTGCCATGGATCGCTGATCATGGGCGCACTGGCCATCGCCGACGACGAGCCGGAACTGGCGGCCAAGGTCGTCAAGCGGGCGGTCGAAGACATGCCGATCATGCTCAAGCACCTCGAGCCCGACGGCGGCTATCCCGAAGGCATGGGCTACTGGCTCTTCGGCACCACGCACAACGTCTTCGCGTCCGCCTCGCTGCAAACGGCCCTGGGTGACACCTTCGGCACGCTGCCGCCGGGGCTGCTGAAGAGCGCGTACTACCGCCTGCACCTGGTCGGTCCGAGCGGGACGGCCTTCATCTACAGCGACGTCGGCGCCAAGACCGGCAGCGAGATGTCGCCGGCCGCCTACTACCTGGCGACGCAGAACAACGATCCGTCGCTGCTGTACACCGAGATCCCCAAGTTCGATCACCTGTTGAAGGGCCCCAAGGCCACCGCCGCCGGCGACACGACCGATTGGCAGCTGCTCCTGTTCGTCCCCCCCGGCTTGGAGCGCGTGAAGCCCTCCACCACCCACTACGCCGCCGCGGGCGACACGCCCGTCGCCAGCCACCGATCGGGCTGGGACGACACCAGCACCTTCGTCGCAATCAAGGGCGGCTCGCCCGGCGAAAACCACGCCCACATGGACGTCGGTAGCTTCTGCCTCGACGCCCTCGGCGTCCGCTGGGTCGATTCGCTCGGGGCCCAGGATTACAACAGCCTTGAGAGCAAGAACCTCAACATCTGGAGCAACCGCCAAGGCAGCGAGCGCTGGAAGGTCTTCCGCCTCGGCGTGATGTCGCAGAACATCCTGACGATCGATGGGCAGGAACAAACGGTCGCCGGCTCGGCCCCCATCGTGAAGTCGACCGATTCGTTCACCACGCTCGACCTCGCCCCCGTCTACGCGGGCCAACTGTCGGCCGCGATGCGCGGGATCCAGCTCCGCCCCGATGCCACGGTGCGTTTGCAGGACGAGATCAAGAACACCGCTAAGCCCGTCACGGTTCGCTGGGCCGTGCTCACGGGGACGGACGCGAAGGTGCAAGGCTCGACCGCCACGCTGAAGAAGAAGGACAAGACGCTGCAGGTGCGGGTTGTGTCTCCCGCGAACGCGACGCTGAAGATCGTCTCGACCGATCCGCCGCACGACTACGACGCCAAGAACCCCGGCACGTGTCTGCTGACGTTTGAGGTGAAGCTGCAGCCGAACGAGGCGCAGACGCTGGTCGTCGACTTCATCCCCGGCGGGACGGGGGCGACGGAGCAGCCGGTTATTCCGCTGGCGGATTGGAAGTAGTCTGGGCCGAAGTCGCCAGCCACCGATCGAGGCCGACAAAGATCAGCCCGACGACGAAAAACAGCGCCACGAACTCCACGGTGACCACCATCGCCCGCGGGTAGCCGATGCTCGCGACGTTGAGGAACGGATACGGATACCACCCGTCGACCGCCCCGCGGCCGAACATCCACGCCGCGTAGCACAGCGGCAGGATCAGCCACGTCGCCGCGTCGCGCACCCGCAGCAGCCCGTGCGGCAGGAACGCGATCCACACAATCACGTACACCGGCGGGATGATCTCGTGCATGAGCGCATCCACCACCGCTCCGATTCCACCGAGCGGATACGTGCCGCGCAGCAGGATGAACCAGATCACGGCGACGATGGTGATGTACACCGCGACCGCCCCCGGCAGCTTCCCATGCGCCGCCGCGTTCGGCTGAAGCGCGATGCGCGTCGCCGCCACCGCGACGAGCAGGTTCGAGATGATCGTGAAGAACGAGCCGAACAGCAGCACGCCCTGCAATACGCCGACGGGCGTTAGCGGATACACCAGCACGAATAGCACCAACTGCACTAGGAGTGCAAACCATTCCACGCTGGCGATGACGGCAAATACCCGCCGCCGCCTGCGTTGATCGATGTCGAGTTCGGCCGATTCCAAGGCAGTACTTTATAGCCGACCGCCCGAACTTGTTATTGCCGTGATCATTGCCGCCAAGTTACACTCCCCCACGGCCGATCAGGCGGCCGCCTGTCCGCGGAAAGGGCTCAGCCCACCTTGCTGAGGTCGTTCGTATAAACAACCTTTTCCTCCCCCGGCCTGCGGACACGGGCGAACTGGAAAGGGTTCGTCATGTCCACATCCCCGCGCAAGCGGCTACCTGTTCAACCCTCCATCGAGCACCTGAAGAAGCAGGCGAAGCGCCGCGCCAAGAGCGACAGCATCGCCTTGGCCGAGGCGCAACACCGTCTCGCCGGCGAGTACGGCTGCCGCAACTGGGCCGAGCTGCTGCACGTCGTCGAGACGATGCGCCGCGGCAGCGACCAGCTCAGCAACGTGAAAGCGACCATCGAACCGCTCCCCGCCGCCGTGCGGACGCGCGACGTGCCGGCGGTGCGCCGCATCCTCGAGAGCGGCGAGTTCACTCCGCACGACCTCGACAAGGGCCTCGCCCACGCCGCGTGGTACGGCGGCGACGCGCCGGACGTTCTCGCCGCCCGCAAAACCCTCTTCGACCTCCTCCTCGACGCCGGCGCCGATCCCGACGGCCAATACGGCAGCGCCTACGGCCCGATCGTCTTCGGCACCGGCGAATGCCAGTCGCCCGAAGGCCTGCAGTGGCTGATCGATGCCGGCGCGGATGTCGCCTTCGCCCGCGTTGAAACCAAGTACGGCCACGTCTGCCCGATGGACACTTGGCTCGGCGGATACGGGCGCGGGCATAACGCCCAGAAACATGCAGGCATCGAGCTGCTGCTGCGTCACAACGCGTTCGTCCCGCCCGAAGTCTCGCCGCCGATTCTCGCTATCCATCGCGGCGATGCGGCCGAGCTGGGTCGGTTGATCGACGCCGATCGCACGCTGCTTCGCCGCACCTTCGCCGACATGCCGTACGGCAACATCGAACTGCGCGGCGCGACGCTGCTGCACTGCGCCGTCGAATTCGGCGAGATCGATTGCATCGAAGCGATCCTCGCTCGATACCGCGGCTGGGGCGATCTCGACCTGAACAGCAAGGCCGACGTCATCGACGGCGTCGGCGGGCAGACGCCGATCTACCACGCCATCCACTCCTCCGCCCACGCCAACTTCTACACGCTCGAACACCTCGTGCGCCATCATGGCCGGCGTATCGACATGGGCGTACGCGCCACCTGGCGCGGCACCGCGGGCTGGGCCATTCGCGATTTCGACCCGACGCGAACGCCGCTCACCCCGATGGAGTACGCCCAGATCGCGGCCAGGGACATCGATCCGAAGCACGCTCATTTCTATCCAAAACTGCAGGAGACGATCGACCTGCTCCGCCCGCTCGATCGCCGGGCGACGATTCGACAGGCCGCCGAGCGCGGCGACATCGAGACGTTTCCCCAGATGCTCGATGACCATCCCGATCTGCTCACCGGCGAGCTCTGGCCGCCGGCGATTCACAAGGCGAAGTCGGTCGAGCTCGTGCGACTGCTCCTCGATCGCGGGCTCGATCCGAATGATTGCCCCGCCCCGCGGAAGCCGCTGCACCTGGCGGCGTACTATTGCCTTGCCGACATCATCGAGCTGCTGATCGCGCACGGGGCCGACGTGAACTACCTCAACACGCTCGAAGAACGCCCGCTCGATCTGATCGGCGAGTACGAGCTGCAATTGCACCACACCGAACAAGGCCGCCGCTCGCGTGAGGCGCTGCTGCGCGCCGGCGCTCGGCATAATCTGCAGACCGCCATCCGCGCCGGCGACCTGGCGGAAACGCGGCGATTGCTCGACGCCGATCCTTCGTTGCTCCACCTCAAAGAACCATGGACCGGCCTCTTCACCGCCGCCCGCACGGGGCAGGTTGAGACGGCCAAGCTGTTGATCGAGCGCGACGCTGCCGTCGATGCCGTCGCCACCAATGGCCGCACGGCGCTGTGGCTCGCGTGCGAATCGGCGGATGACTCAACCGGGCGGATCGCCGTCGCGAAGCTACTGCTCGAACACGGCGCGAACCCGCGCCGCACCGGCGACGACGGTTCCACGCCGCTGCACATCGCCGCGTATCGAGGCCCGATCGAAATGGTTGAACTGCTGCTGCGCCACGACGCCAAGGAGTGGATGACCGACAAGGACGGCAAGCTCCCGCGCGATTACGCCCGCGGCGGCGTGGCCCCCGATCGCGAAGCCATGGTCGACCTGCTCACCCGCCCCGTCATCCGCGATCCGCACTTCAAATCCGCCGTCGCCGCGATTCACGCCGGCGACGCAACAGCGCTTGCGGCTTTGCTCCAGCAACACCCCAACCTCATCCACGATCGCGCCACAGAACCCGACTGCTACCGCCCCGGCTACTTCCGCGATCCAAAGCTCCTCTGGTTCGTCGCCAACAACCCGAACCTGATCGACACGATGCCGCCCAACATCGTGAAGCTGACCGAGATCCTCCTCGCCGCCGGCCCCGACGTCGCCGACATCAACTACACCCTCGAACTGGTGATGACCAGCGACCCCGCGGCTAAGCAAGGCCACCAGCGCCCGCTGATGCGAACCCTGCTCGCGCACGGCGGCAGTGTCCAACCCCGCGCGATCGAGACTGCCCTCGCCCACAGCGACACCGCCCCCGTGCATTTCCTCCTCGAGCTCGGCCACCCCCTCACCGCCCCGCTCGCCGCTGGATTAGGAAAGGTCGACGACCTCCTCCGCCTCCTGCCCACCGCCACGCGCGCTGAGATCCAATCCGCCCTCTCCCTCGCCGTCATCAACGGCCACCTCGACGCCGCCCGCGCCTGCCTCGCCGCCGGCGCGGATGTGAACGCCTTCAGCGTCGTCCACGTCCACGCGACGTCGGCTCACCAGGCCGCGATCCGAGATGACGTGCCGCTGCTGAAACTGCTCGTCGACCACGGCGCGAATCTGACGACGCGCGACAAATTGTGGAACGGCACCCCGCTCGGCTGGGCGCTGCACGAAGGAAAGACCGAAGCGGCCGAGTACCTGCGCTCCCTGAACGCGCCGCAGTAACGACGATCAACGACGAGCGGCGTCATTCCTCCTATCCCTCCCCCTCCGGGGGAGGTTAGGTAGGGGCGGCGAGCGTGGTAGTGCATTCGATCGCCGCTAGACGCCTCCGCCCCCACCCAGCCTCCCCCGGAGGGGAAGGGGGAAGAAAGGCGCCCGCGACGAAAATTCTCTACGCCGCCGCCCGCAGCAACCCCGGCGACGTCACCCCGCCGCCCTGCACGTGGGTCGTCACCGGCCGGCCGAACGGCCCGGTCAGCCCGCGGCGCGTTCGCCACGCCGCACACAGCCACACCTGCGCCCCCGCCGCCACGCTGTCGGGAAAGTGGATGGCGTGGGTCGCCCGCGTCGCCGCCCCGACGTACGTCCATTGCGAAGGGTCGCTGGGGAAATTCGTGCCGACCCACACGTACACATCCGCGTACGCCGCCCCGTGCGCCTTGCGGCGTTTCGATTGCGAGGTCGGATCGAACAGGTTCACCGTCACCGTGCGGTTGACCACGCCCGCCACCGCCATCGCCGGCTGCTCCGTCGGCGCCGCCACCGGCCGAGGCGATCGGCTGCGCACGTGCACGCCGAGCGTCAGCTTGTCCGCTTCGCTGATCGTCGGGCTCGCCTGCACCGTCGTGTAGAGCTGCCGCAGCAACACCAGCATCTCCGCCCGGGCCGCGTCCTTCCGCCGGGTCATCGCTTCGGACCGCACGCCGCCCGCCCGCGCCTCGATCAGCGCCCGGTACGCCTGTGCATACGCCCCCTGCAACGCCGCGAATGCCGCCGCCGTCGGGGCACTGATCCCGTACCGCTCCGGCTGCGCATGGATCTGCTCGCTGAAGTTGTCCGAGAACGCTTTCAGATCGGTATCGAGTTTCGGAATCGCCATCCGCAACCACCCTTTCAGCAAAACCCCACCGCCGCCCACCCCGGCCACACCCCGGCACCGACGGCTACTCCCGCATCGACGGAATCCGGAATGAACTTGACCCCCGCCGCCCACCCGCGCCGCCCCACGTCCGATCAAAACGGCCCTGCCGCCCGCGCCGGCGGCCGGTCCGAGTAAATCGCTCCGCAGGGCATAGACGCCACGCCGCGTTCCGCGAAAGAATTTTGCACCGCCGAGCGAAAAAGCGACTCCGCCGTTCGGAAGCCCGAGTCTCCCGTTCGGGAAAATGATTTTCCCGAACGGAAAGGTGACGCTGCCGAAGAGAAGGACGGCGTTCCCGAACGGCGACCTCACGTTCCCGAACGGCACCGCGGCCTTCCCGAATGGCCGCGTGCCCTTCCCGCATCGCCGCGTGACGTTTCCGCTCGGTCGGCTGACGCTCCCATGCGGCGAACCTGCCCGGACGAACAGCTTCGCCGTTCGTCTGCGCCTCACTCGACCGTGACTGGGGATTACTTCCGTCCGTCCTCGCGGGCGGAGCGCCAGGACTTGGCACTCCGAGTCTTGCCGGCGCAACTCGGGCTCTCGCCTGCACGATCAAGCTTTTGGGTATTAAATCTTGCCAGCCGGCGAACGCTCTTGCGTGAAAAAGCGATTTGCAAATGATCTCTTCTTGAAAACCGTCGGCCGCAGCCCTTGAGGAACGAATGACCATCACCGAACTCGCTACAAATCGATTACATGGCAATCACCTTCTATTCGTCGACAGCGAACTGCCCGACGATTCGGAAGTGGTGCTTGCCAACGTCGAGAGGACAGTCTTCGAGAACGTTGGCCTGAAGGGCGCACAGTTTAGAGGAGGAATGCTGAAGGCATGCCGCTTCAGAAATTCTTATCTCCGCAAAGTCCACTTTGAAAACGTTAACTTAACCGGCACAGAGTTCCTTAACTGCAATTTGCGCGACGCAAGATTCACCGGCTGCACTATGGACTACGTCACTTTCAAGCAGTGCGACAACGTGGATTACAAAACACTGTCACAGTGCGAGTTCGAACATTCGAACGTCGGTGAAGAGTTTTTGCATATGCTACGAAACCATGCCACGGCGGACGGGGCAGCCCGTGCCGCACGTGAACTGCTTCTTCTAGAACTCGCCGTTCGAAGACAATTCGAGAAGGAAAAGGCGATTGGATCTAATCGACACGTGCGAGAAAAGTTTTTCGGTGAAGCACGATGGTGGGCAGGCCTTTCCTACCTAAATCATTTCGTACAGGACATCGGATGGGGTTATGGAGTCAAGCCCCTTAGGCTATTGAGGAACGGCGCAATCCTGATACTGCTCTTTGCTGCCGTTCAATGGGCCGGCGGGCTCGCATTCCGCGTACCGGCGAATACACAGTCGGGCACCGAAGTAAGAGCGCTAAGAATTCCGGAAGCTCTTTATCATAGCGTAGTCACGTTTAGTACCCTCGGCTATGGGGATGTGGTACCTGCTTATGGCTGGTCACGTGTTTTTAGCGCCGCTGAAGCGGTCACCGGAGCTGTCTTCCTTAGCTTGCTAGCTGCAAGCGCGTTCAAGCGGATGGAGTGGTAGTGAAAATTACCGCAGATGACCTGCCCCCGAACGTCGTTGGCATTGTTCGCTTTGGATCTCATGCCAGAGGGGATGCCTCAGAAAACTCAGATTTAGACATATGCGTTTTCGTCAACCATCTCACGCCAGAACTCCTGCAGGCAGCACGTGCCTCTAATCTCCCTTACATCATCAAGCAGAAGAACCTGGAGATAACAATATACGACGTCGAAACTGCCAACTTCATGGCTAGTTCCGGCTCACTTTTCCTTTGGCACCTCAAATCCGAAGGAAGGATTGAGTATCAAGCCAATCATTTTGTGAACGATCTCCTTAGACAACTTCGTCCACCCACTAATCTCGGCGAGGAGCTTGGCATCCATCGTGATCTATTCAACCTCGTGAATTCTAGACGGTCCGACGGGGACTACTGCGATGCGTTTGATCTGAGCGCATTGTACACCGTGATCCGGAACGTATCGATTTTACTTTGTGCCGCAGCCGGGGAACTAAGATTTGGGAAACTGGATGCGTTCGAGTTCGTAACCGGGATGTACGGAAACCTAGGCCTATCGTTTCGCGACTTCAAAATATTACATGACGCGAATCTTTCATATACGCGCGGGGTTCACACTGATTTACCGAGTGCTGTCGCCGTGACGTCGCTGGTGGCTGCGGTAGGTGAATTCGTAAAACACGCGGAGCCGATCATTGCAAAGGTTGCTCGATGACTTCTTTAACGCGATTGCATTTATTCGCTAGTGACTTCGAGCTGGGTCTCCCCATAAAGAGCTTTGTACACCGCCTCGATGTTGAACGGTCATTGTTTGTTGTGACGGATCAACTGGCATCGAGAACACTCGGGTTACGATTGTCCGGATTCAACTCAAAGTCACTGGAAAAAATCAGGGAACGCGTTGCCTCAACCGCAAGCAATAATCACGACTTAATAATCGCTTTTGAATTACGGAAACGGTTGCAAGTGTTAGCCTTATCTGAACCTTACCGCTTTTCGGGTGAGAGGCACACAAACGAAGAAGATCTAAAGCTTTTCGGCCGACAACTGCGGAAATGGGTAGCCCGTCAAGAAAGCTCGTCAGGATCGCGCGATTAATCTCGCGCTTGCTGGCTTCCCCAGAAAGGAGTGGCGAGTCGGGGCCCAGCAACTATTTCCCGATGTTCACACCTCCTCTGCTGCCTTGCGCCAGACTAACGCGACCGCCGGTAGGTAGCGTGCGATAAATTGCCTCCTATCAAACTGGGTTGGCAGCCTATACCCGATCGTTCTTCCGCCACCGCAGGAACATCTGCACATAGTCATCCCCCGCCGGCCCGCGCGGGGTGGAGAAGTCGGCGGCGAAGAGGCCCCAGTTGCCGTGTTTGTCGCTGCGGTAACGGATGCGGTAGAAGTAGGCCGAATCGATGTTGTGGCGCATGAAATCCTGCACCTGGTTCTGTTCCGCGACGATGGTGGCGTCGCTGTCAGACGGGCGGTTGTTGTCGAAGATCGCCCACTCGGTGACGGTGAGGGGCTTGCCGCCGGGGGTGACGGATTTGAGGGCCGTCATGGCGTTTTTCAGATCCCTGATCTCGCCGGCGGCCGTCGGTTCGTAGGGGTGGATGTTGGCGATGTCGCAGAACGTGCCGTAGTAGGCGCGTACTTTGCGGCCGGCGCGGTTGGTGTAGGTCACCGGCGTTGTCGCCAGGTCAGTGAAGGCTTTTCCGCCGTAGTTGGTCGCGAAGGCGCTGCCGCCGACAACCGTCTGCCCCTTGGCTTTGAGTACGTCCCAGGCGGGGCGCTCGAAATCGGCGACGTACTTGGGGACGACCTTCGAGATGAAGACCGATTCGGTCGCCCGCGACGTACTGCCGTTCGGCTGCGGGAAGTATTGGCCGAGGTTCACCTCGTTACCCAGTTCCCAACGGTCGACGTACTTGGAAAGGTCCGCACCGGGCGAGTCGTACTTGTTGAACAGGCCGAGGAAGTACTTCGACGTATTGTTGTAGGTGATGTCGTCGAAATGAATCGAGTTGCCAGGATCGTTGGGAACTTCCTTCGGCGTGAAGCAGAGCGTGACCTTGATGCCGTGGGTGGAGAGGAACTTGAGCTGGCTCACCTCGCCCGGGCTCATGTCGTTGCCGCTGCCGGAAAAATCGCGGATCGTGTGGAAGACGCGCAGGTAAGGCGTTTCCAGGGACTGCAGCGTCTTCCAGAGCGTTCGGGCGTTGCCGGAGACGATTTCGCCGCTGGAGGCCACGGCGCTTCCGTTGGCGGCGAAGCCGTTGAAGTTGGCACAGACGCCGTCTTGATAGGCGCCGGCGTGGTAGGCGGCGACGGCGTGGTGGGCGAATAACACGCGGCCGTCGAGCGGCTCGATGTGGGGCAGGGAATTACCGGGGTCAGGCGAATACAACTGCATGTCCGATTTCCAGTGAATAAGGTGTAACCAGGAGCGCGAGATGGGAAGCAATATGCGCAACTCAAAATGGAATAGCCACAGAGATCACTGAGAACACAGAGAGATATTTGGACAACGGCCAGTCTTCTCTGTGTACTCAGTGATCTCTGTGGCTGTTTGTATCTTCCCTTGGGGATGCGACTTCCGAACGCGGCGACGGTGATTTAAACGCGACGTTCTGGAAACGCTACCCCGTCAAAGCGATCGAAAAATTATTAGATCCTCGTGAGGTATTTCCTCACACCGACACTCTCCCGGAGCACAGGGAGAGGCGACCGGAAGGTTACACTTCCAGCAGCAAACGGCTCGGGTCTTCGAGCAGTTCCTTGATGCGGACGAGGAACGTCACGCTCTCGCGGCCGTCGACCAGGCGGTGGTCGTAGCTGAGGGCGACGTACATCATCGGGCGGATCACCACCTGGCCATCCACGGCGATCGGGCGCTGCTGGATGCTGTGCATGCCCAGGATGCCGCTTTGCGGCGGGTTGATGATCGGCGTGCTCAGCAGGCTGCCGAAGACGCCGCCGTTGGTGATGGTGAACGTGCCGCCGCTGAGCTCGTTCAAGCCCAGCTTGCCGTCGCGGACGGCGCCGGCGAGGCGCTTGATTTCGCTTTCGATCTTGGCGAACGACATCTTGTCGGCGTTCCGCAGGACCGGCACGGCCAGGCCGCGCTCGGTGCTGACGGCGATGCCGAGGTTGACGTAGTCGTAGGTGATGACGTCATCGCCGTCGATCTGGCCGTTGACCTTGGGATACTCCTTGAGCGCCATGCAGACCGCCTTGGCAAAGAAGCTCATGAAGCCCAGGCCGATGCCGTTTTTCTTCTCGAACTTGTCCTTGTACTTGCCACGCAGGGCCATCACCTGGGACAGATCGATCTCGTTGAACGTGGTGAGGATCGCGGCGGTCTGCTGGGCGCGGATGAGGTTCTCGGCGATGCGCTTGCGGATCTTGCTCATCGGCGTGCGAGTGACGCCGCCCTTCTCATCGACGCTGGCCGCGGGCTTGGGCGCGGTCATGGCGACGGCTTCGGCGGGCTCGACGTCGGCGGCGGTCTTCTTGCCGTTCACGGCGGGGGCGGCGGTTTCGACGTACTTGATGACGTCTTCCTTCGTCAGGCGACCGCCGGGGCCGGTGGGGGTGATCTTCTTGGCGTCGAGGTTGTTTTCTTCGACCATGCGGCGGACGGCGGGGGAAAGATCATCAAGGCCGCCCTTGGACGCGGGGGAAGGCGTGGTCGCGGGGACGGGGGTTTCTTTGGGAGCGGAGGCGGCGGCTGGAGTTGCCACCCCGACCTTTTCCGGTGACGTTGCTGCGGGGGCGGCAACCGCGCCGGGTTTGCCGGCCGGGTCGATCTCGGCAATCGCCTGACCGACGTTGAGGACGGCGCCGGCTTCGAGGCCGGCAACATGCTTGAAGACGCCGGCGATCGTGGCGGGGACGTCGACATTGGCCTTGTCGGTCTCCAATTCGCAGATCGGCTCGTCGAGGGCGACGGCCTCGCCGTCCTTCTTGTGCCAGCGGAGCAAGGTCGCCTGGGTGACGGAATCGCCGAGATTGGGAACGGTGACGGTGGTGGCCATAGTGGCGGTATCTTACGCTTGGGTGAGCCCGGAAAACAGTTCCGGGGATTGCGGCCGATCGTCCGACAACGTGTTGACCGATCGATACCCGGCTGGCGCAATTTCGCAGAAATCAAACGTGAATTTGGCGTTGCATCGTCGGGCGAGGCGTCCGACAATGCCGGGCCAATGTCCCAACAACAAATCGGCGGCTTTTCGTACGTTTCGCACGATGTCGATGTCTGCGTGGTCGGCGGCGGCATGGCGGGCCTGTGTGCGGCCATCGCTTCGGCACGACGCGGGGCCAAGACGGTGCTGGTGCAGGACCGGCCGGTGCTGGGCGGCAACGCCTCGAGCGAAGTGCGCATGTGGATCTGCGGCGCGCACGGGAAGAACGTCAAGGAGACGGGCGTTCTGGAAGAGCTGCAGCTCGAAAACCAGTACCTCAACCCCGGCGGCAACTATTCAATCTGGGACGCCGCCCTGTGGAGCAAAGCGGTCAACCAGCCGAACCTGACCCTGCTGCTGAACTGCGCGTGCTGTGACGGCGAGAGCGAAGCCGTCGCCGGCGACAAATCGTTGCGCCGCCTGACCAGCATCCGCTGCTGGCAGCTGACGACGCAGACGTGGCACACCATCGGCGCCAAGGTCTTCATCGACAGCAGCGGCGACAGCGTGCTCGCCCCGATCGCGGGAGCCGAGACGCGCTGGGGACGCGAGGCGCGATCCGAATTCAACGAAGACATTGAACCGGCCAAGGCCGATCGCAAGACGATGGGCAACACGCTGCTCATCCAGCTGCGCAAGGTCGATGCCGAAGTGCCGTTCACGCCGCCGCCCTTCGCCTACGTGTTCGAGAGTGAGAAAGACCTGCCCCACCGCATCAGCGGCGTCCGGGCTCACAACTTCTGGTGGATGGAACTCGGCGGCCTGCAGGACACGATCAAGGACGGCGAAACCATCCAGCGCGAGCTGATGAAAGTCGCCTGGGGCGTGTGGGACTACATCAAGAACCGTTCCCCCGCTAAGGCCGACGCGGCCAACTGGTCGCTGGAATGGCTCGGCAGCCTGCCGGGCAAGCGCGAGAACCGCCGGTACGTCGGCACGTACACGATGAGCCAGAACGACGTGCGGGCCGCCGGCGACTGGCAGTATTACCCTGACACGATCGCCTACGGCGGCTGGAGCATGGACGACCATCACCCGGCCGGCCTGCTGTACCCGGGCGCGCCGACGATTTTCCACCCGGCCCCGTCGCCGTTCATGATCCCGTACCGCACGCTCTACAGCCGCAACGTGACGAACCTGATGTGCGCCGGCCGCAATATCAGCGTGACGCACGCGGCCCTGTCGGCGACGCGCGTGATGGCCACCTGCTCGCTGCTCGGCCAGGCCGCCGGTACTGCCGCAGCGATGAGTGTCGCCAAGGGCATCGCCCCGTCGCAGGTGTACCCGAATCATGTCGCCGAGCTGCAGCAGCAGTTGATGGAAGACGACTGCTGGATCCCGGCGAAGACGCGCGACTTGGGCGAGCTCTCGTCGGCCGCCATGTGCGATAGCCAAGCCATCCGTGGCGGGCACGATCGCAAGGTGCTGGAAGACGAAAACGCCTTCGTCGGCGCGATCGGCAGCGGGCCGACGCTGCTGTGGAAGTCGCCGGTGCATGTCGGCGCGGTGCGGATGACGTTTGATTCGAATCTTTCGCATGACAAGCGGATGCCGCATACCTACCCGCAGAACGAACAGCGCAGCGCGGTCCCGAAGACGCTGGTGAAGACGTTCCGCATCGAAACCCGCAACGCCAGTGGCCAGTGGGAAGTCGCCTACCGCGGTAACAACCACCAGCGGCTGAGCGTCGTGCCGGTCAACAAGCAGACCGACGCCGTCCGCCTCGTCGGTGAAGAGACCTGGGGCGATGAGAACGTCCGGCTGTTCGCGTTCGACGCCCTGCGCGAGATGCCCAAGCACCTGCCGACGCCCCAGCCGCGGGTGACCTGGAGCAGCGTGGTCGCCAAGGCCAAGCCCGAAGACCTCGCCCCGCCGGAGTGCAAGGTGGATGAGAAGTACATCCATAAGATCGGCGGCGTGGCCTAAGTCTTTCGCCGGCCATCGGTTGAAGCCCAAATTGGGTTTGTTTTTACAAACCGGGTTTGTGCTGCGCCCACCTCCTTACCGACGCCGCGAAGCGGCGAGCTTCTAAGCCTCTTCCGTGGGAGAGGTTGGGTGAGGGCATGCCGACGATGAAGCGTCGAGTCGTTCATTCGGATAGATGAGGCGGGAGGCCCCTCTTCTCCCTGCGCGTCAACACGCCCATTCGTCCCCTTTTCAGCCTGCCCTCACCTAACCTCTCCCGCAGGGAGAGGCTAATGCCTCGCCGCTGCGCGGCATCGGGTTCGCGGGACGGCAGCGTCGACGATCCTACCGCCGCCGTTTCGCACTGTCGGCCAAAAAATCGGCCTACGATTGGGCAGTCAAAAGGAGCCGTCCATGTCCACGGAAGACGCCCAGAAGAGCGAGGTCCACGCCGCCACCGCCGACGCCGAATCGTCCCCAACGTCGGCCGGAGATGCCGCCTTTACCCGCCCCGCCGGGGCTGCCGCGCCGGCCCCTTCGTTCGAGCGGAATGGCATTGTCGCCCCCGTCTCGCACGGGCCGGTGAAGGACGTACACATTGTTGATGATCTGACGGACGAAGGCGGGCCGCTGGTGATCGAGAGCACCGATCCGGATCTGAACCCGCCACACGTGCCGATCGATCCATTTCCGACGGAACGGAAGCCGGAAATCGATCCGCCGGCGAAGTGAGGGGGGACGCGGGTCGGGACGGACGCGGTTTACCCGCCTCGCTTGTGAGGCGCTTTTCGGTAGAACGCCTCGCAGGCGGGGCGGCTAAACGTGGACGGCGAGGAGGGTTTCCCGGCAGTTTGCTGACCGTTTTCTGATCGTCCGAGTTACCGCGTTGCGCCGCGCACGCTGACATTCTTCGCGCCGGCGCCCTGCAGTTTGCTCTTCAGCGCGTTGATCTCGTCCTTGCTCGCCCCCTGCGGGACAATTTCCACCGCCGCCGGCGAGGTGGCTTTCACGAGTTCGACCAGGTCGTCGCTGCTCACGCCCCAGTTCTCGACGCTCGCCTGACCGCCATGGAAAAGGCTGATCGTCAGCACTTCGCCGTTGGCGCGCTGCTCGGCAGTGGGCGCGGTGTCGTGATGCGAGGCGCAACCCGTTCCGAGCAATGCGAGGCACAGAAAGAGGCAACGCGTTCGCACCATCATCGGGGAATTCCGTTGACACCGGGCAACGCCCGGAACAAGGGTTCTGCTTGCGGATTGGAGGGCGGCAGTCCCTGCCGCCTCTTGCTGGCACCTTCGGTGTCGGCGGCGTCACGGAGTGACGCCCTCCAAACCCGCTAACCGTGTCAATCATCCAGCAACAGCACTTCGCTCGGGATCACCCGGAACACTTCTTCCGTGCTCGTCAGCCCGCGGGCGACCTTCAGCAGGGCCGCGTGGCGGAATTCGAGCATGCCGTCGGCGATGGCGCGGTCGCGGATGGTGCGGGCGGTTTCGCCGTCGGCGATCATCGAGCGGATTTCGCCGTTCATCGGCATCACTTCGAACACGCCGCTTCGGCCGATGTAGCCGGTCATCTGGTTGCCCGGGGCCGGGCGCGGGGCGTAGAGCTTGGTGCCTTCGCCGGGGGCGAGGTACTTTCGTACTTCTTCGAACGTCTCGGGGGCGCCGCTGATGTCGAATTCGTTGCGGTTTTCCGGATCGAGCGTGCGGAGCAGCCGCTGGCTGAGGATGCCGCGCAAGGCGACGCTCAGGAAGTGATTCGGGATGTTGTACGCCCGCATCGACTGGATGGCGGCCGCGGCCGTCGGGGCATGCAGCGTGGCCAGGACGAGGATGCCGCTGTTGGCGGCGTGGACGGCGGTGCGGGCCGTCTCTTCGTCGCGGATTTCGCCCAGCATGATCACGTCGGGGCTCTGCCGCAGCACGCTGCGGAGCATCTCGGCGAAGCCCATGCCGATCACCGGATTGACCTGCGATTGGCGAAGCCCTTCGACGGCGTATTCGATCGGGTCTTCGATCGTGTTGATCTTCTTTCGGCCGTCGTTGAGGTACATCAGCGACGCATACAGCGTGCTGGTCTTTCCGCTGCCGGTCGGGCCGGTGATCAGCACCAGGCCGCCCGGGCCGGTGATCATCGTGCGCAGCTCGGCCAGCTGCGATTGTTCCAGTCCGAGCTTATTCACGTCGAGCAGGGCGGTGTTGCGGACGAGCAGGCGGATGGCCATGTCCTCGCCGTACATCGTGGGCACGGTGTTGATGCGAAGGTCGACGCTGTCGCCTTCACCTTGCGGGATGTAGATCCAGCGCCCGTCGGCCGGGCGGCGACGATCGTTGACGTCCATTCCGGCCATGTTGCGTACGAGCGTCAGCAAGCGGCGGCCGCTCTCGGGCGATTCGACGCTGATCGGCAGCATGATCCCCAGGTGCCGCACCAGGGCGGCCACGTGCTGTTCGTTGCTGACGATGAACAGGTCGCTGGCGCCCATCTGCACGGCGTGATTGATGAGTGCGGCAATGGCGTGCTCGGGCGTCATCCGGCTGACGTCGATCATCTGCGGCCGCATCGTCGCGGCGACGGCGGCGGCGGCGGCCGGGGTCATGCCGGTCGGAGTCGGAACGAGGGGAGCGGTCATTTTGCACCTCCGCCCAGGACTTCACGGGCGCCAAGTTCGTTGTCACACAAGGGAACCACACGACCCACTTTGAGCAGATCGAGCACCTGTTTCACGGTCGGCTGCACGTGATAAACGGCCAGCGCGCCGCCCTTCTCGCGGAAGGTTTTGACACTGCCGATCAGCCAGCCGATGGCGCTGCTGTCGATGTAGCTGACCGAGCTCATGTC
>Ga0070658_10001283_pt1 | contig 21462 bp, 24 predicted proteins | sample KBSC13metaG_FD_64664 | JGI IMG/M metagenome (GOLD analysis project Ga0070658, IMG submission 64664) | Corn rhizosphere microbial communities from Kellogg Biological Station, Michigan, USA - KBS C1-3 metaG | ecosystem: Host-associated > Plants > Roots > Rhizosphere > Soil ...
ACATGGGCGACGGCAACTTCCACGTGATTCCGCTGATGCGGATTGAAGACCCCAAGGAACGCAAAAAGATTGAGCCAAGCCAGAAGGAAGTCAACGAGCTGGTGCTGCGCTACGAAGGTAGCTTGAGCGGCGAGCACAACGACGGCCTGGTGCGCGGCCCGTGGCTGGAAGCACAATTCGGCAAACAGATCGTCGGCTTGTTCCGTGATGTGAAACACATTTTTGACCCGCAGAATATTTTCAACCCGCACAAGAAATCCGACGCCGACTGGGGCTACAGTTACTCACACATCCGCGATCACTTCTAAAATGCCAAAGCTGCTGGCAACAGCAATTGCTCGTGCTACAATAAGCATAAGAAGGTTTCAACGGTCCGGCTAACACATGCAAAAACGCAGGAAAGTTTTGGGGATAGTACTGGCGCTCATAGCGGCGGTAGTTGTGCTGGCGGGGTGGTATTTGCATCGCTACCCTATCCCTGTACTGCAGCCGGCTGGTGAGATCGGTGGCAAAGAGCGCAATCTGATGATTTTCACGGCTTCGATTTCGCTTGTGGTGGTCATTCCGGTGTTTATTATGCTGGGGGTAATCAGCTGGCGCTACCGCGAGGGCAATCCGCGTGGCCGCTACAGCCCTGAGCTGGACGGTAACCGGGTGGCCGAGATGGTCTGGTGGCTGATACCGGCGATTATGATTGGCATTATCGGCACGATCACCTGGCGCAGCAGTTATGCGCTTGATCCGTTCAAGCCGCTTAGCGGCGCCAAAACGGAGCATATCCAGGTGGTGGCGCTCGACTGGAAATGGCTGTTTATCTATCCCGATCAGCATGTGGCCAGCGTCAATGTTGCGTACGTGCCGGTGGGAACGCCGGTGGAGTTCGATATCACCTCCGACACGGTTATGACCAGCTTCTGGGTGCCACAGCTCGGCGGCCAGATGTATGCCATGCCGGGCATGATCACCAAGCTGAACCTGCGTGCCGATAAGGCCGGGCAGTATAACGGCGCGGCCGCGAACATTTCGGGTAAAGGCTTTGCTAAGCAGACGTTCACGGTCGAGGCGGTCCAGCCGCAGCTATTTCCTAGGGCTATGCGGGCCGTACGGGTCAGCGATACCAAGCTGACCAGTACAGCCTATGCCGCGCTTGCCAAACCGGGCGTCATGCCGCAGGGTGAGGTGCGATATTATGGTTCGGTTAACTCCAGCCTGTATGATACGATTGTTATGAAGTATATGATGCCGATGAACGGGGGTGGCAGCGTGGATGCCGGTAATGTAGGGGTGAATTTCTGATGCTGACGCAGGTCGCCTTCGCGCTGCTTGGCAAACTGGCCTGGAACCAGCTACCGCCGAACCCGATCGCCTGGGGCGGCGCGCTGATGGTGATTGTCGGCCTGATTGCCATCGTGGCTCTCATTACCTACCTGCATCGGTGGAAATGGCTCTGGAAGAACTGGCTGACTACGCAGGACCCGAAGCGGATTGGTGTAATGTATGTGGTTGTGGCGCTTATTATGCTGCTGCGCGGCGGCGCTGACGCCCTGATTATGCGTGCGCAGCAGGCGACCAGCGTAGGCAACAGCCAAGGTCTGCTTGACCCCAGCCACTTCCAGCAGATCGTCAGCGCGCACGGTACTATTATGATTTTCTTTGTGGCGATGGGCCTGATGTTCGGGATTATCAACCTGGTACTGCCGCTGCAGCTTGGGGCGCGCGATGTGGCCTTCCCCTTCCTGAACGCTACCAGTTTTTGGTTGTTTTTTGCCGGCATGGCGCTGGTGATGGGCAGTCTGGTGGTCGGCGATTTTTCGGCCGCCGGCTGGCTGTCTTACCCGCCCCTTAGCGAGCTCAAATACAGTCCGACCGTCGGTGTGGACTATTGGATATGGGCGCTGCAGATCGCGGGCGTGGGCAGCCTGCTTTCGGGCGTCAATTTTTTGGTGACGATTATAAAAATGCGTGCGCCCGGCATGACACTCATGAAAATGCCGCTGTTCGCATGGGGTGTACTCACCAGCATGAGCCTGGTAGCCTTTGCCTTCCCTATCCTGACCGTAACGCTCACCCTGCTGGCGCTCGACCGGACCATTGGCACGCACTTCTTTACGGCCGGGGGCGGCGGCAACGCTATGATGTATGTGAATCTTATCTGGGCCTGGGGCCACCCGGAGGTGTATATTCTGGTACTGCCGGCATTTGGTATCTATTCGGAAATCGTGTCGACCTTTTCGCGTAAGAAGCTCTTTGGCTACACGAGTATGGTGTGGGCGTTGGCTGCGATTATGTTGCTGAGCTACTCCGTTTGGCTGCATCATTTCTTTACGATGGGCGCCGGAGCGAACGTAAATGCGTTCTTTGGCATTACTACAGCAGTTATTGCCGTGCCGACGGGCGTCAAGATATTCAACTGGCTGTTCACTATGTACCGCGGGCGCATCAAGTTTGCCAGCCCGATGTTCTGGTTTATGGGATTTGTTGTAATCTTTACAATAGGTGGCGTAGCAGGCGTGATGATGAGTATCCCGGCCATCGACTATCAGGTACACAACAGTCTGTTTTTGGTGGCGCACTTCCACATGATGATCGTGGGCGGCGTGGTGTTCGGCTTCTTTGGCGGACTTACCTACTGGTTCCCGAAGATTTTCGGTTTCAGGTTGCATGAAGGCCTGGGTAAAATCGCCTTCTGGTTCTGGGGCGTAGGATTCCTGACAGCCTTTGTACCACTGTACATTCTGGGCCTGATGGGCGCGACGCGCCGGCTCGACCACTACAATGCGTCTTTGGGCTGGCAGCCGCTGTTTATTGTGGCTGGTATTGGTGTGGGACTGATTGTGATTGGCGTTGCCGCGCAGGTGTTGCAGCTGGTGGTCAGCATTGTGCAGCGTGACCAGCGGCGCGACCTGACCGGTGACCCGTGGAACGGCCGTACGCTGGAATGGTCGGTCCCCTCACCTGCGCCGTTTTATAGCTTTATCAAGCAGCCTGTGGTGACGGAGCGTGACCAGTTCTGGGCGGACAAACAGGCTAAAGCGCATGCCAAAAAGGAATACGAAGATATCGTGTTGCCAAAAAACAGCTCCTTAAGCGTGGTAATCGGCGCTTTGGCGTTCGTGTTCGGCGGCAGCGTGGTGTGGCACATCTTTTGGCTGGCGCCGCTGGCGCTCATTGGGATTGTGGTGACGATTATCGTGCGCAGCATGAACGACGAGCCGGAATACCGGCTGACGGCCCGTGAAGTTGAACGGCTGGAGCACGAGCGCCTGCGTAAAGTCAAAGCATACGAGGCGCTGCAGGCATGAACGAAGAATTGGTGCTGGAGCAGCGGCGGGAGCACGAGGCCACCCAAAAAACCATCGTCGGTTTTTGGGTTTACCTGATGACCGACTGCGTGCTGTTTGCCAGTCTGTTTGCCGTATACGCCGTGCTGCACGGCAATACCTTCGGGGGGCCGAGCGGCCACGACCTGTTCCATCTGCCTTACGTACTGGTGGAAACTTTTGCGTTGCTGATGAGCAGCTTTACCTGCGGTCTGGCTATGCTTGCCACGCAGCGCCGCGCCCGGAATGAAGTGCTGTTCTGGCTGTTTGTAACATTTTGTTTGGGTGCACTGTTCCTTGGGTTGGAGCTGCACGAATTTGCCAACATGGTGCATGACGGCAACAGCTGGCGCCGCAGCGGGTTCCTGAGCAGCTATTTTGTGCTGGTGGGCACGCACGGCACACACATTACCTTCGGGCTGCTCTGGATGGCGGTGCTGGGCGGCTATGTGTGGAAGCGCGGTATTACCGATAGTATCCGCAAACGGCTCACTTTGTTCAGTCTGTTCTGGCACTTCCTGGATGTTATTTGGATCTTTATCTTCACCATCGTGTATCTGTATGGGAGTATTGGCGTATGAGCGACCGTCCACGCGTTTCAGAACACGGCGAACAGCCGCTGACGTACGGCAAGTATGTGGGCGGTTTCCTCGGCTCGGTGTTTTTGACGCTATGCGCCTACTGGGTCGCGGTACACGGTACGGCCCGGTTAAGCGTGCTGGAAGTGTCGCTGGCAATATTGGCTGTCGTGCAATTTGTTATGCAGATGCTGCTGTTTCTGCATGTCGGCGAAGAGCATGGCCCTCGCTGGAAGCTGGCCGCCGCCGGGTTTATGCTTATGATCCTGCTTATTCTGGTTGGCGGGTCATTATGGATCATGAACAATCTGAGCACGCGCATGACGCCGCAGCAGATGGACCAGTATCTGCGCAGCCAAGACAGTCTGTAGCCCATGCAGTTTAAACGGTATCTGGAGGCTGTGAAGCCGGAGCGCACGTTTTTTAACGTCATGATGACCGCGGCCGGCTTCCTGCTCGCCTCCAAATTGCACGTTGACTGGGGGCTGGCACTGGCCACGATTGTCGGCACCAGCCTGCTGGTCATGAGCGGCTGCCTGTCCAATAATGCCACCGACACACGGCTGGATGCGACCATGCCGCGTACCCGTGGGCGCGCCAGCGCAACCGGTGCGGTTCCGACGCGTAACCTGGTGCTGCTGGCGGCTGTTTCCGGTGTTGGCGGGTTGGCGGTGCTGGCGATATGGGTCAACTGGCTTACCGCTCTGCTAGGGGTTGTCGCATATGTCGACTACGTCGTGATTTATGGCTGGACTAAGCGTACGACGCCGTGGAGTACGCTGGCCGGTACGCCCGCCGGCGCGCTGCCCTTAAGCGCCGGCTACACGGCAGTTGCCGGACGGTTCGATGCGGTCGCCCTGGCACTCGCGCTTGTGATGATCTGCTGGCAGATGGTTCATTTTTATGCCATCGGCATCTACCGGCTCAAAGACTACAAGGTCGGCGGATTGCCGATTTGGCCAGCCCGCTACGGGGTGCGCAATACGCAAATCTGGATGCTAGCGTACACGGTGCTGTATCTAGGGGCAATCGACTGGCTGGCAGGAATCGGCAATATGGGTGCGATATTCTTTTGGAGTTCGATCCTGATCGGTCTCTACTGGCTCTGGTTGGGCGTAACCGGCTTCCGTTCGCTCAAACCAGACAAATGGGCCCGCCGGATGTTTGGCGCCTCGCTGTATGTCCTGCTACTGCTGGCTATCGGGATCGCGGCCGCGCCTCTGCTGCCATAATCGTGTTGCCACTACAAACGGCACAGCAGCGACTACTGTTCTAAAAGGCTGTAGCACACTTCTCTAAGCCGTGCAGCAACCATTTCAATAGGCCTGTCGTTTAGTATTGTGATGTCTGCAATCATTTGACCGTTAGCCAGCTCCATTTCTGCGTTCGCGGCTCGTATTACCAGCTCGCCTGCTCTCATCGGCCGGTCTCTCTGTCGTAGGCGATCAGTAAGTATTTCAAGGTTGTTGGGCCTAATTTGAACGATGCGAGTATGGGAAAGTGCTGTCGCTCGTACGGCATCTTGGTCATACTCGGCAAAAGTAACTATGGTGAATATTTTACAACAGCGGAGTTTTATTGTAAAATAATTACCAGTTATGGCTTACTTCGATGGTGCCGGAAATATCATGGTGATTGAGGCTAGCGTCTCTGGCACGCACTCATCAGGTCAATCGACAGTTGTCCAAAGCTTTAATGACCCCGCGCTTAGTGAGAAACACGGCGTCGCATCTCCTTACGGTATATCTCTAATTGACGTCCCTGTTGAAACGTGGCAGGTAGAGGATGAGACGAGGCTGATGCCTGTGCTTACTGTAGAAGAGCCGTATACGTATCGGGCAAAGCAGCTTGGTGACTTAAGCCTGCTCGGAGTCAATTATTCGTTTAGCGTGCAACGGGATATGGAACTCGTTGCTGCCGCAAACCAGCAGCGCGCCAGGCCGACACTTGCAAAAGCCTTCGCAAGCTTGCGCGCTTCCAGAGAGGTCGGCGACCGCCTTGCCAATATGGCTGTTATCCTGAGTGACAGAGGACCGGTAGACGGCGAAGTATACTCCAAGCTGCGTGTCCCTGATGATAATGATGACACGCACTTAGGTATACCAATCCGTCAGATTTGGCGAGAACAGCTGGCTACATCTGTAGACTGTGTGTTCATAACGAATGCGGACGAGGTCCCGTTTGAACCATCTGAAAAGCGATCAAATGATATGCAGTTTCGGCATGATGCGGACGAAGGGATTAGAGGATTATACAGTGGTTTATCCACTAACGCTGTTGTCGAGCTCAGCGGCACTCCTAAACACCGTCACGATCGGGTAGTGGCAACACTTTCTGCTATGGTAAATATGCCGTTCGTAGCGTACACGCCAGTGACTCGTTACTTAAGACGGGCACGGTAGGCTTGTCACATACCTGTCTCGATTGCGTCCTGGATGTGCGCAACCAGATCTTTAAGTGAGAGGTTGGCTTTTATGAGATATGCCTTGGCGCCGAGCTCATTGGCACGGGCAATGTCGTCAGGCTGGTCGAGATTGCTGAGTATGATGACCGGCAGCGTTTGCAGGGCCGGGTTTTCCCGTATGGCCGCCAGCACTTCAATGCCGGTCATATGCGGCATAATGACATCGAGTAGTACTATATGGGGCCGATGCTGGGTAATTACGGCCAGCGCTTCTCTGCCATCCCGGGCTATGATGATCTCGAATCCATGATGCGTAAGACCCAGTTTATAGGCCGAGGCTATCATAGGATCATCCTCGGCTAAAACAATGGTAATGGGATGTGCTGTCGGTTCCATTTGCCCTATGTTCCTCCAACAGCCGCCAGGGTGTTGTCCTGCGCATGCCGCATACCGCCGTGTGGCAGAGAAACGTAAAAGGTCGATCCCTTGCCTTCCTCGCTCTCGAACCATATCTTGCCGCCTGTCAGATCCAGAATGAGCTTGGCGAGGTACAACCCCAGGCCAGTGCCGTCGCCATGGGTTTTAACCGCATTGTTGGCCCGGTAGAAACTGGTAAAGATATGCGGCCATGCTTCTTCCGGAATGCCTATGCCTTTATCGCTGACCGTGAGCATATATTCCTTGTCTGTGCGCTGAAACTTCACCTGTACAATGGTCTGCTCTGCCGCGGTATAGCGGATGGCATTGGTGAGCAGGTTGTGCACAATCTGCCTGAAGAGGATCGGATCAACGTCAACAGGCGGTATATTCGCCAGCTGCTCATATACGATACGAATATTGTTTTCGGCAGTAAGTGGTGTCACTTCGTCAATCTGCCCCTGAATAAGGCTGTTGATGTCCGTCTGCACAAGGCGCAAATGCAGCTGGCCGCTCTCTATATTCGATACGTTCAGTATTTCGTTCACGAGCTCGATCATGCGTTTGGTGGAAGATTCGATTTTCTGAACGTATTCCTGCTGCGAAGGGGTAATCGGCTCGGCCTGCCCTGCTGCCAGCATTTCGGCAAGGAGGCGCATGGATGTTAAAGGCGTGCGGAGTTGGTGGGAAACGAGCGATATGAACCGGTCTTTGGCACGCTCCAGCTCTTTTTGCCGGGTTATATCGAGCATCGAGCCGATGACACGGATCGGCCGGGCTTCAATATCCCGCAGGACGAATGCCCGGTCGCGTATATCCACGGGAGTGCCATCATATTTGAGGAACGTATATTCCTCGACCCACGTCATGTCGTCGCTCCTTAGCAGCGCGTCCAGCGACCGCTTGATACGCATTTTGTCGTCACTGTGGATATGGCTGACGCGCCAGCCTCGTGGATGTGGCGCTTCCTGCTTGGGATATTTATATTCGCGGCTTAAGACGTCGTTGAACCAGATAGTGCCGCTCGGCAGGTCAAGATCGTATACCAGGTCGTTCGTGGCTGCCAATACCGCCTGGAATCGCTCGTTGCTTCGGTATAGTGCCTGGTCGGATTTTTTGCGCTCCGTAATATCCTGGGAAGTGCCAAGCACGCGGATTACGTTACCGGCATCGTCGGTTACGACCTTACACTGACCTCCCAGGGTACGGATCTTCTTATCTGGAAGGATGATGCGGTGTTCGAACCCGAAAGGCCGTTTGCTCCGGTACGCTTCATCAATGAGTTTGTTTATCTTATCGCGGTCCTCGGGATGTATAAGCTGCATGAAGCTGCCATAGTCGAGGGCCTTTTTGCCGGGGCGCAGGCCGTAAATACGGTATAACTCGTCAGACCAGGTGATGTCGCCGGACGCGGCATCCCACTGCCAGCTGCCGATATGCGCCAGCTCCTCTGCCTCTTCAAGTGATATCGTACCGGTCTCGGGGGGTCTGTTGGCGGGAGGTGGTGCTTGTTCGGTGGCTTTTGAATTATTACCGGGAACTCTTGTGGTCACCAGTACCCTCCCGTATTACTAGTACATGTATACTCTTATTTTACCACTTTGTATGACGGTGTACCCTTGCCGGCGTACGCCATGCAGCTCGTCGATTCCCCCACCTTATTACGACCCATCCATGGTATTCTTGTCAGCCATGTCGTACACTAAGTCCATGCTTATCTTTATACATGTCATAGTCGCTCTGGCAGGACTTGCACAAGCGACTTATGGGTTAATCGTACCCTCGCGCGGTAAAGTGCGGGCAACATATGCGCTGACGGCAGCCACGTTTGCTACCGGCACGTATCTGGTGTGGAGTCTGCACGAGCCCATCCTGCAATCGTGCCTGGGCGGCCTTACCTATCTGGCGCTTATCCTCGCCGCGACCTTGGCCGCGCGCTACCGTCTGGCGCACGCTTCAAAGATCTAACGTTCCGCTTCTTTTGCTGATGCCGTTGAGGCGGGCACACCGCTATCCAGCAGTCTCAAGTTGTAGCTGAATAGTATGCCGAAGCCGACTACTACAGTTAACTCTCCGATAAGCTCAAGGTGCAGTAGCGCTACTTGGGATAGCATGGCTAAGACCGCACCGAAAAGCTGGAGCAGGAAGCCCAATAACGCGTATATGTGATGCGAGCGGATAATTAGTAACGCGCTGAGGCTCAGTTCTAGAATGAGCAGAGCGATAGCGAAGGACAAATGCACCCAGCCAACCCCGGAGCTGATCATGTACGGCGTGCAGAGGACGCCGAGCGTGCACACTGCCACACCAACGAGCAGTCTGCGTATAAGGCGCATCGCTGATGGCAGTGCCAGCGCGGTTCGCGCGAGCCAGTAGGCGCACAATAGAAAACCGGCTGCATACGGCACAATCGTAACGCGAAAGTTCCCGAAGTAGCTGATAGGATAGTTTGCCGCGGCCCACCCCGGCCGGATTACGATGCATAGCAGCAAGTCCGTGAGCAGACACACCTGGCTGAGCAGGGCATAACGAAAGGCCCGGTGCGTTTTCATACCGTTCCATTGTAGTACGGATGAGGTCGGGCAAGATACGCTGCAGTTTTATTTTACGGGTTTGCCATCATTGAGCGTGAAGGTGGTGTCGGTTTTGCCGCTTAAGCGCTAAACTGTTTACAGGTAAACTGCTATGGCAAAACAAAAACTGGACCAAAAGCGTGCGCTCGTCTGGCGGGTGCTGTTCACGGTTGCCCTGCTGCTGGCCGCGGTGTATGTGCTGGTACGCAATTGGAGTACGGTGAGCGGTAGTCTGCGCGTGGCACGCGGCGGCGATCCGGCATGGCTTGGCGGTGCGCTGCTGCTCATGGCGCTGACGTTCTGCTGTTCGGCCGCCGTGTACGGCGTGCTGGCGCTGCACCGGCTGCATTACCGCCAGACGTTGTTAGTGGGCATGGCCGGGGCATTCGTGAACCGTCTGCTACCTGCCGGTCTTGGGGGCTTAAGCTTGAACGGCGTGTATCTGTACCGGCGGGGCCACTCACCGGCCGAAGCGACGGTCATTGTTTCGGTCAATAATTTGCTGGGTATAGCGGCACATGTACTGCTGCTAACGGCGGTGGTTATGATACGGCCGCAAGTGGTGCGGACTTTGTTTGCCCGTCATCACGTTGTCGTGCCGTGGGGTTGGGCTGTTGCGGTGACAGTGGTAATCTGCGTAGCCGCCAGCCTGCTGCCGGCAATACGCCGGCAACTCGGCCGGTTTGTGCGGCATCTTGCCCAGAGCGTACGGAAGCTTAACCTGGCAAAGCTTGCGCCGGCACTCCTGTTTTCCGCGCTGCTCACCGCTGCGTACACGGGTATTCTTGCCTGCTCCGCCCGGTCGATTGGGGTCGAACTGGGACTATTGCAGCTGTTTGTCGTATTTTCGTTCGGCATGCTGGCTGGCACGGCGACACCGACGCCGGGCGGGCTGGTGGGCGCTGAAGCCGGCTTGTTCGCAGGCTTTGTTGCCTACGGAGTTTCGTCGGCGGACGCCGGTGCCGCAGTACTGTTATTCCGTCTTGTGACGTATTGGCTACCGCTTATTCCGGGAGTGGTGGCGCTAGCCAGGGCTCGCAATCTCGGGTTAGTCTGATAGCGTAGCGAAAGTAACGCTCTGAACGGATAGGATATTATGATTAGTCGTTGGCAGGCGGCCTGTTCCCGTCAAAACCTTTTCGCATTTCACCGACTTTCATCTGATACACACCGTTCTCTGGCGTGAAGCCATTGACTTGATATCCGAGTACGCGTGTTACCTGGCGGTAGAGCGACATGAGGCCGCTGACGTCATCGGCGGTTTGAGGTATTTCTATCACGCCGCTTTCAGCTGCCTTCTGTGCGCCTGCGAAGATCTCTGCAAAGGATCCATCTTGGCTGAAATGATCGTTGTGCGCGGCTATATACCGAGCAGCGTGGATCGCATCTCCCCGTACTTGTGACATTGTGCTACCATCTGCGGCGACGTAGTAATCGCTTTCTGTTCTTTCTGGGTTGGAATTCATAGTGGGAGCAGCCGGTATATCGTCGGGTGCGGGGAGGGTGACTGTGGCGCTAATGTGCCCTTCATGTGCATTAGCTTCAGTTGGACCCACCTTCAAACCTAGGATGCCGGCGATATAACGTTGTTGTACAAATTTGAGATTAGCAATTTCGCTAGGTTGTCCATCGGGACCAAAACTGGCGAAATTACCGACTTTACGCATATCTATCTGCGCTCCTGTGAGTTGTGCGTTATTGTTGGGTATTAGAACTGGCCAGAAACGTTCGCCGCTATCTACCCGGCTAAGCATGTTTGAGTAAACTGCGACATCCTCAGGTCTTGGCCCGAACTCGGGGCTCGAGGGCTCGGCCGCACCTTCCGCAGGGGGAGGCATTACTGGGACGTGGTCTTCCGCGTTTGGCATAAATATATTTAAACATAGTAGGATCAATAAATAGCTGTAAAAATCACAACCATTTATTGATAAATATCACAGTCAGAGTGCCCATGAGTAGGCATACTTCGAGTTGGAGATAACCTAAAGGGGAGGCGATATGTATAGACATAGAGCGAGTTACAAACATACCAAAACGCCAGCTACGTTGGCAGACATGTTTGCACAGTATCTTATTCTGCCCTCCGAACCGGAAGAAGCTGTCGACGCTACACACGTGTCGTTCAGCTTTCGTAACCGGTACCTAACAAAACGCCGGGTGATGCGTACCATCCGCCGGCTTCGTCGTACTCAGGTGTAATTCGCGCCCCGTTTTACGGGTTGCGCGTAACTGTAAAACTTTTGCCGTCCGTGCCCAGGGCTGACGGTGCGGCAAGTGATTGCCGTCCATTTTGCGAGACCAGGGTTATGGGCTGGGCATCGCCAGCGGCAGCAGTGATACTGTTGCCGCTGGCGGTTGTGGTGACGCCGGTAAACGTCACTGGCGCAAAGATGTCAAACGGCAGGAGATTACCAAAGCTGGAGCTCGGGTCCTCCTCGATCCATTCGGCTGATGATAACGAAGAAGTGTACGTAACAGTGGTGCTGAATGATTTGCCGGTCGTACTATCAGTGATGGTAATGCTCCACTGGCCATTTGCGGTTTGAGCAATGGCCGCGCTCATGTCATCACCGGGTGTGACGGTCAGACTGGTGATGGCGGTGGCGCTTTGCGGCAACAGCTCGTAAAAAGCGGACGAAGTTTCGCGGCCGTGCGAAACAGTGTCCATGGTGCCGACTTGTACGAGGTCGCCGCTGGTGACGCCGCCAATGCCGATCCAGGCTGCGTCGTAGGAGTTCTGACTGCTTGTGGATGTAGCGGTCGGAACTGTCCAATCGCCGGACACTGCAGTGTAATGAACGCCTGGGGTGGCCGCCAGGTAACCGGACCAGTTGGTCGACATATAGCTTGTTGTGGTGAGCGGCGGAGCGGCAGTTGGGGGCGTACTGCTACCGGTAGAGCTGCTGCCTGAGGTGCCGGCGGCCGGATCGGTATCAGTACTAGTGGGCGGCGATGCAGGTGCGGGCGTGGGGTCGACTGGTGTCAGGCCGGTAACGCTGGCATTGCCCGACGGCGTAACTACTGGTGCTGGCGTGGCGCTGTGTGTGATGTTTGTGACGGCAACCGGCTTTGGTGTGGGCTGAACTGGAGCTGGAGTGGCGACCGGCATGGTTGTGGAACCGGACTGCTTCGGTGCGGTAGCTGTGGCCGGGTTTGTCGCCGGAGCGGTTTGCGAGTAAGGCGGCTGAGACGACGACATTTGCGCGTGATTTCGAGCCCCGGCCACAACAATCACGGCTACCAAAAATATCACTGCCAATAGTCGTGGCAGGCTGAGCGCAAACCTTGGCAACCCCAATTTCACCATTGGTTTTTAGTATACGCGGTTACGCTTGTGCTTTACAAATATTTAGCTGTGCTCCAGTGGTTCGGTAAGACACCAGGCGCGCAGCAGTTCGGCCACACTCCAGGCCTGCCATGGACCACCGCGGGCGGCAAACGGCGCATCGCCGTCAAAGATTTCACTAATACTGCCAAGACCGTAGTCTCCCAGGTGCTGCCTGAGGAGCGGTTCAAGCAGCTGGCGGGCTTGCTGCGGATCGTTGTGGACGCACAGATGTGCCTGCACGAACGGGCCGATAAGCCAGCTCCAGACGGTCCCCTGGTGGTACGCACCGTCGCGCTGGACCGTACCGCCTTCGTAACGGCCGATGTAACCGTCGGCTTCGGGCGCCAGGCTGCGCAAGCCGAACGGTGTAAGCAGCGCAGATTGGCAGGCTTCCACTATCGCCCACTGTTGCGCCTTTTCGAGTGGGCTGTACGGCAGTGACACGGCAAAAAGCTGGTTGGGCCGGAGAAGTGCCTCGGGGCCATCGGGGCCGTCGAGGACGTCATAGCAATAACCGGTCGAATCGTTCCAGAAACGTTTGAAACTGTGCTTAACCTGTTCTGCCCTTTTCTCGTACTCGCCGTGATCACGCCCAAGCATGCGGGCAAAATCGGCCATAGTGCGCAGCGCGTTGTACCACAGGGCATTCACTTCGACCGGCTTGCCGATGCGCGGCGTGACCACGTGGTTACCGTACTTCGCGTCCATCCAGGTCAGCTGAGTGCCGGGTTCGCCGGCGTAGAGCAGCTGGTCGACCGAATCGACATGTATCTGGTGGCGGGTGCCGGTGAGATGACAATCGATGATAGCTCCGAGTACCGGAAACAGCTCGCGCAGCAAACGCTCGTCATGGGTGTGCTCGTGGTAGGCGCGGATAGCCTGAAAGTACCAGAGTGTGGCGTCCACGGTATTGTATTCCGGCTGCTCACCGACGTCTGGAAAGCGGTTCGGCAGCATGCCTTCACTCACGAACTGCGCGAAGGTGCGCAGTATCTGCGCGGCGATTTCCGGCCGGCCGGTTTCGAGTGCCAGGCCGGGCAGCGAAATCATGGTGTCGCGGCCCCAGTCGCCGAACCACGGGTAGCCGGCAATGACGCTACTGCCCTGCCCACGGCGGACGATGAACTGATCGGCGGCCAGGACAAGCTGCCGGATTTCGGCAGGCGCTTCCTTAAGCGGGCTTTTGGTGACAAGCTCTTGTTCATACTGCCGGCGGGTCTGCAGCGCGCTTTCGCCGTCCAGATTTGCGCCGGGGTCGGTGCTGGCGACAATATCCAGGGAATCGCCGGCATGCAACTCGGCATGAAAAACACCGGCTAACAAGTCATTGTCGTAGGCTTCAAGTCCCCGCTCCGCCTCAGCGTTCAAGTATAGGTTTTCATGCCAGACGTTTTGTGGTTCCACGCCGGCGGTTCCACTCAAAATGTAAAACGGCACGCTGTTTTCACCTGGCGCGGTGATTTTCAGCCCATGCTCAACCGGCTCAACCTGCATGCGTATGCTGCTGTCGCGGCTGCGGGCGTGATGGTCCCGGTAATTGGCCAGCGTCTTTACGTCCAGGGTAACGGATTCACCCTCAAGCAGTGTGTAGCGTATATAAGTAGTATTGGCCCCCGCCTGCATCCAGACACGTTTTTGCAGCCGAATATCCCCAAAGGCAAACGTCCAGACGGGCATGGTGCCGTCCAGTTCGAAGCGCTCTATATGTTTGTAACCTTCGGGCGTTGTCTCGTCCGGGTGCCAGCCATTAGTAAAAAGCTGCACGGTTTTGTTGCCGGCGGTAACGGTTTCTTCCAGGTTGGCGAGCAGCAACGTGCGGCCAAGCGGCGGCTCCAGAGCGGCCACTAACAGACCGTGATAACTGCGTGTCGGCAGTCCAGCCACGGTGCCCATGGCGTAGCCGCCCAGGCCGTTCGTGACCAGCCACTCACGCTGTCGGGCCGCCGGCAGGTCTGTACAGATAGTGGAATCCAGTTCGATGGCGGGGTGTTGATCGGGCATATCACTAGTATATCGCGCCTAAGCATAAGCTTGCGTATGATCTTAAGAAAATTCCGGCTATTTAGAAAGATCGGTCTGGGCGTTCTGCAATAGTATACTGCCGCCACGCTCTTTCCAGCGGTCGAAGGTCAGACTGTCGCCGGTGTGGCGTTCGCGCCACATATTGAATGCGTCACGCGAGTAGACCACGGTTTGGGTATCGCTAAGGCCCTTGCCGGCTTCCAGGCTTTCGGCGGCGCCCGGCCCGCCGTTGTAGCCGGCACCTATCAGTTCTACGGTGTTGTTCCAGCTCGGGCCTTGGCTGGCCGTCCCGAATAGACCGCGCACGTAGGCCAGATATGCCACACCGAACTCAACATTTGTCGTGGGATTGGTGAGATCGTATTTTTTGACGGGCTCTTTTAGGCGCCTTGCCGCAATGTCTTCGGCCGTGAGCGGTGTGATTTGCATAAGGCCAACCGCGCCGGCGCCGCTTTTGGCTTTAGGATCGCCGCCTGATTCCATAGTCATGATGATGGCGACGAGGTTGGGGTCGATATCGTACTTTTTCGCCATCTGGTTGATGGTCGGGCTCCAGTGCCTGACGGTCGGTGGGATCCAGCTGGCGGTAATGCCGGCGTTTTGGTATGGAACGGGCGTTTGGGAATTGTAGATTGCCCGCCCGATTGCCAAGCCGGCCAGCGCAACAACGACCCCTGCGGCGAACATGATGCTCTCACGGGGGGATATCGAGCTGAACCACTTCCCGATCCTGTCCATGCTTATATAATAGCAGGATTCTGGGGCCGGCTTACCTGGCGAGCGCAAAACGCCTGCTTGGCAAGGAAAGTTATTGACATATGTAACCACGAAGCGTTACATAGGAAGGTTGGCAACACTGCACGGCACCGTGCAGGGCCAGCGGTTAAATTGAAAGGAGCCGATCATGTCTAGTATTGCCAATGGAGCGAGCAACAGTCAAGGGGCTAGCACTCATAACGGAGCGGTCTCCCAGACCAAGAAGCCTGCCGTCCCTAAGCGCGTAGGCTTGTAGGTTGTAGGGCGCCCTGGGCAGCCAGGCGCGGGACTCAACAGAATAACCCCCTTAAGGGGGTTATTCTTTTGGTTAGATGTTGCTCTCGAGCTGTGCCCGGTACTTTGCTTCTGGTATCAGGGTCAGGCCGGCATATTGCACTGACTGAAGCGTGTCCCCGGCAAAGGCGTATCGCAGAATCTCCCCTTCATTCATGACGCTGCCCCGCGTTGTGATGCGAAGCGTGGCCGGACCGACCTGCTCGCAGGTTTCGCAAAATGTGAATGGCTCCCAGTCGTCAGGGTCAATGACAACGATGCGTTCTGCAGCAGCCACGACCTGGACGAGTGCCGCCTGACTGCACACTCTGGCGTTGAGCCGTTCCAATTGCTCCCCTGCCGGACGTGACGCATATTGCCCGAACCATTCCAGTGCCTCGAATATGCCCCTGGCAATCTGGGTACTGGGCGCGTCTTTGCAGTTTGCCAGGACAGCTACCGCCAATTTATCCTCGGGGTCAAAGTAGGTGGCGGTCAGATAGCCTGCCAAGTGGCCGCCATGGCCCACCACTCGTCGTTCTCCGATATGCTGTATCTCAAATCCCATACCAAACTGCCAGCCATCATCATAGCCGGTGCCTGTCCGCTGTACCCGCTGGGCTTCACGTTTCATACGGTCGCTGAGCAATCGGGTATCGCCCAAAAAGTGGGCGCTAGCGAACCGGCACATATCTTCGGCCGTGGCATGAATACCGACCGCCGGCGCGAACGCATCCGTCGGGGTACGCAGCTTGAAGGCTGCCCGCCGGTGCTCGAACGGTACGCCGTAAGCAGTCGCCAGGCGGGTATCCAGTCCGGGAGTGTAGTCCGCAAATGTATCGGTAAGCTTCAGCTTATTTATAATGTGTTTCGTCACATACTCCGTGTACGGCTGGCCGGTGATGGATGCGACAATCTGCCCGAGGAGTGCGAAGCCCAGGTTGGAATATTTGAGCGCGGTGTTCGGGTCAAGGGTAAGGTCTGTAGCCAGCACCATCTCACGAAGTGTGGCATCCGTGGGAAATGGCTGCCTAAGATGCCAGAAGTCAGTGTATAAGCCATCCCGTATAAGCCCCGCGCTGTGGGTCAGGAGCTGGCGGATCGTGACAGCCTGCATGCGGGCGTCCCGATGCTCAGCTAGCCATGGCAGATGGGTACTGGCGGTGTCGTCAAGTTGCAACTTGCCCCGTTCGGCCAACTGCAGCACGGCTGTTGCCGTAAAGAGTTTGGATTGGGAAGCGACGCCGAACAGCGAACCGGGCGTGAGCGGTTCATTATGCTCCAGGTCGGCAAGGCCGTACGCTTTTGAAAAAACGATTTTGTCATCCTTATAAATCGCCACGTTGAAACCGGGTATGTCGACCTGCCGGGCACGGTAAGCGAGCCACGAATCCAGGAAAGTCAGAGCGGAGTGAAGCGAGCAGCTATTCACGAGGGTAGTTTACTATATCGGCACCTGATTTATGCGTTGCCAGCACGCGCTTTGACTGGTTCTTACTCATGCGGGGCGGTGTGTCATAATACTAGCATGTCTCAGCAAATCGATAGGTCCGCCTACAAAGTTTCCCCGCTCACCATGATCTTTCCAGTTGACGGTACCCGGATACTGACGCTCAAGCGCAATGAAGACAAAAAGATTTACCCTGGTAAAATATCCGGCTTCGGCGGTAAGGTTGAGCCAGGAGAGGACCTAACTACTTCGGCGCGGCGGGAGTTTCTGGAAGAGGCCGGGCTAACCGCCAAGAGGATGGAACTGCGCGGTACGTTCATACGTATCCTCGACAATGGCTATATAAATGAATTGTATATATTTGTAGCCAGTGGTTTTACCGGCCAGCCGAAGGAGATAACCGACGAGGGCACGATCGCATGGCGCACCGTCGATGGGTTCCTGAGCCATCCAGACGTGGTAGACCATATACCTAATTATCTGACGCAGGTACTTGAGGGCAAGGACTTTTACTGCGGGTTCGCCGAGTATGCTGACGGCAAGATGACGAGCTACACAGATAACCGGGCACACTTCGCCGAGCGGCTGCAAGTGCTGCATGGATAATGAAATCTCCGGGAGCGCTATAATTGTAGGATGGACACCTTAATTACCCCTGCAATACACGCTGTAGTTTTCTGGGGGACGTTTATATGTTGGATGGGCGTAAGCCTGTGGGAAGGACGGGGTCACCACCTAAAACAGACTACGCCTGAAGGTCGAAGGAATGATCTGGCCTGCTTTTTCGGTGTAGGTGCCGCCGGGCTTGTGGCGCTGTCGTCTAAAGGCCTGTTTTCGAATGTAGCACTGTATCACGGCCCGGCGCTATTTTGGCTCGGCATCGCGTTCATCTGGATCGGGACACTGCTACGTCACTGGGCCGTGGCAACGCTTGGCCGGTATCATGTTATGACCATACATACGGAGCTGAAACAGCCAGTCATAACGACGGGGCCATACAGTTATATTCGGCATCCTTCATACCTGGGCGCGCTTGTGGCGGTACTTGGGATAGCCTTGGCGATCAATAGTCTTCCCGGCGGCGTTGTACTCGCGGCGGCCGCCGCCGGAACACTCATCCAGCGAATTTATATAGAGGACAGGCATCTGCTCAAACATCTTGGTGCGGTGTACCAGGAATACGCTAAACATACGCACCGCTTACTGCCGTTTGTGTGGTGAGGCCGTTACACGATTTCTGCTTCAATCGACGGTATTTGTGAGGCATGCGGCTTTCTGTGGTACGTCTGCCACAGCTCTTTCCGCCCGGTAATGAGCCAACTTGCCAGGTATAGTAGCCCCACGATAGCGATCAGCAGATAGGCGTTAAAGACCGACCGCCGTGCCAGCCACCCGAACAACAGACTGAGCGGTACCAGAATGACATTACTGGCGAACGTGAGTACCGAAAGCGTTGTGGCACGTATCTCGCTCGGTATGACGTCCTGCGCAGCGGCCTCAGCCTGGTTGTATATCACCGAATACAGGAATCCGGCTATATAGAAAAACAACAGCGACCAGCGGTTATGGATCAGGCTGAACAGCGTGAACGTAATGAAAAATACGGGCGTAAGCTGCAATGCTCGCCTGCCAACCCTCGGGGCAATTACCTGCCCTGCTGCGCTGAACAACCATTTGGCCGCGGTTCCCCACCCTATCGGGATGGCCCCCATACCGAGCGCCACGAATAGTAAAGCGGCGTATTCATTCTGGGCGCTCCTGAGCACGCTGACCGCCGTAATAAGCAGTGAAAGCTGCAGCAGCAGCCGGGTTGCTACTATCTGCTTGAAACTGCTGTGGATATGCTCTTTCAGTTTGCGGTCTGCGAGTAGCTTGTGAGATTTAGGTTCGGATAGTGTGCAAGCCAGCAGAAATGCCAGTACCATAACAGCGGCGGTTGTGAAGTAGGGTGTTCGAAAGCCGTAGCTCTCGGCCATGTACCCACCGGCAACTGAGCTGATGCCGAGACCCGCCAGAAACATCGCGTAAGACAACCCTTGATGCTTGTCATATGATGCCTGGTGACCCGTATCTTCAAGGCTGTCGTACATCATGGCCTGGAAAGTACCTTGCGTAAGTACTACGAAGCCGCTAAGGAAGATGGTCATGGGCAGGTACCCGGCCAAACTATGGCTCAAACCGCCAATAACCGATGCGATTACCAGAGCAATAAGCGCCACCTGCAGCGTATACTTACGTTTCCAATGGTCAGCCAGCACGCCGGCCGGTACGTCAAAGGCTACGAGAATAACAAGAAAAACTATGGCATTGATGCTAATGCCGAACGGGCTGACGCCAATGTGCAGCAGAAACAGCTTTTCGATAGGGTACCAGAATACGATGCCGGCGAGCAGGTTGAGGGCGTAGAGTTTACGGATGTTGGGATGCATAGTTAGTAGTCTTTACTATACATCGTCTCTGATGAGGTAGTGATTCTGGACCGTCCCGGACCCTAGCTTCCGTGAGGCGATCAGTTCGAGGTTAAGGTGCACGGTATGGTTGCCGAACAACCTCTTGCCTGTGCCAAGTATGACCGGCTCGACATCCAGGATTATTGCATCGAATGCGCCCAATGCCGCCAGAGTGCCGTTTAACTCGCCGCCGCCGATAACTCCCAGTCTCTCGGCTTGCGGCAGGTCGGCTTTAGATTTGATGCTGAGTTTCCGAAAGCTGCCGGTATCGAATGACGCATTACGCGTGGCAATAATGTACTCCGGCCCAGCCACGAATTCGCTCTGGTCACGCATAATCTCGTAGGTGCGCCGGCCAAGCAGAACTACGTCGCACGATCTTATAAATGTCTGAAAAGCTTCCCATTCTTCGTCGCTCCACGGCGTCTCATCGTTCGGACCTGCAATAAACCCATCGGCTGAGACTGCCATGTAGAGGGTGATTTTCATATCTTCGCAGGCCTTTTGACCGTTAGAAATTGCTTTGCCCAATTTGTAAGTAGCGTCTCGTACTCTGCGGCCAGTTCCTGGTTGGCTAGCCGATGCGGCGCGTTCTGCATGACAACGTACTCCAGCTGCTGTCTGTTGGCGACAGCATTCACGTAGTTTTCCGTTACTTGATGACAAACCATCTCATCTGCTCCGGCTTCTATGATCTGTACCTTGCCCCTAAAATCGTGCAGCGCTTTGAAGGCACGATTGTCGTTTGGGCCGAGCTTTTGTTTACGCCACTCTGCGAAGTCATTTGAAGCGGTGCGCTGTGCTTCCTGGGGCTCATTAAGACCCTCGTCCGGGTAGCTTGCCGGCACGCGGAGTGACATGCATACTACTGGCCGCTGTTCTGTGAGCAGCACTGCCGTATAGCTTCCAAAACTACTCCCAGCAACTCCGATGACAGTGTCGGGACTAACTTTTGATTTTAAATAGTCATAGGCAGTGGCGGCGTCGGCGATAAAATCAGCCCGCGAGAACTCGGCCAGATTCCCCTCACTGCCCCCATTGCCGCGCATATCGTATGTCATGCTGGTAAAACCTAAATCTGCGAGCGCCTGAGCGGCGCTTACATCTTGGTGGCCAGTCCAGCCCTGGATGAAAAGGAAAGCGAGCTTCCAAGGATTGCCAGCGGAAAATAGATTGCTCGCAAGTTTGTAGCCGTGAGAGTCAAATGTTACCTGTCTCATTGGTTAGAGCCCGGAAGTATTATTTTTTTGCAGACTTGCTAACGGTGCTGGTCAGCTTGAGGTCTTTCATGCGAGTAGCTCCAGTAACTTAGGTTTTATAATCTCATATAACACCTGGTGTCCTTCACTGTTCGGATGCAGCCCATCTTCAAGCAAGTCCTCACCTTTATCCAATCTGCGCTTAAATTCATGGAATATTGGTATGTATGTAAGGTCGTGAGCTTTGGCAACCTCGCCTATGATTTGCTCTGAGCGCTCAAGCTCACGGTTGGTATAGTAAAAGTCTCCCCATGAAACGGGCGTAGTCCGAGGTTCATCACAAGCCGGGTTACCGACCAGCACAACTTTATCAGCCAGCGGTTGCAAAAGGCTTACCATTTTCCCTAGGTTCGAACGAAACTCGCCCGGTGGAACCCATTGCTTATCACGCTCGAATAGATCATCGTTAGTGCCAATGGCTATGGCTACTACAAGCAGCCCGTCGTCCGGTTTTCGGGCTCTGGTTTCAGGCTCAATCCGAGTCAGCAGGTTCCTGGTCGTATCTCCGGAGATACCCAGGTTAAAAATCTCAGTTATCGGATTGCGGTCCAAATCTTGAAGAGCAATACCATCGTAGTGCTTACGCAAACGTTCTACCCAACCGCCTTCGATATCCCAGAAGCCTTGGGTGA
>Ga0070658_10001284_pt1 | contig 21455 bp, 25 predicted proteins | sample KBSC13metaG_FD_64664 | JGI IMG/M metagenome (GOLD analysis project Ga0070658, IMG submission 64664) | Corn rhizosphere microbial communities from Kellogg Biological Station, Michigan, USA - KBS C1-3 metaG | ecosystem: Host-associated > Plants > Roots > Rhizosphere > Soil ...
GCGTGGGCGAAGTTCGTGGGTGATGAGCTCACCGAGCCGAACGCCGCCATTGCCATCTCGCGGCTCGCCAGGTCGGCCGGTACCGGCCCTCTGTTCGTGCTAAATCCGTCGACCGGCGAGCCGGCCGAGATCCTGCGCTACGTGCGCGTCGCCCGAATGTCCGACATTTCCTTCGACGGACCGGCACCGCTCACGATGTCGATCGCCTACGATCCGCCCGCGCTATCCGGCTTTGAGCGATCGACCGAGGCCGACCAGTGCCGGCACATAGTCCGCGTTCTCATGGATCTGCCCCGCCAGCACGCCGTCCTCAAGGTGGTCGGACGGCGGCCGGAGGTCATAAGGCTTGCCGACGTCGACGACATCGACTTCGGCCCCGAATCCGAGGCGTTCATCGAAGCCGTGCAGCGCGCGAACGGACAGTCGCCGGAGGCGGTCAAGGCACTCATCGCCGAGCGAAGGGCGCGGCGAGGATACGCAGGCATCGACACCGACGCCACTGGAGGTGACGATGGAAGCATCTAACCGCCGCCGGTCGCGCTACCACATCAGCCCTGGGGCGGCATCTACCGTAACGCCATCGACGCTCGCGCTGGTTCGGCACGTCGCCGTGTACGGGCTGCTGACGGCGAAGCAGTTGTCGCTGATATCCGGGCGGTCGCTCCAGTCGGTGCTCAGGGCCTGCCGAAAGGCCTTCGACGCCGGACTGCTGTCGGTCGCTGCAGTGCCAAGGGCGGCCCTCGTCGACGCCAGCGCGGACCTTTCCCCTAACCTCGCCTACGGGTCTGCGCCGAATGTCTACACGGTATCGGCGGCAGGGCTTAGGCTGCTGAAATCAGCCGGACTAGTCGACGCCGACGCCACCGCCGCCACCATCGGGCCGAAGTCCGCCCTGTTCTTCCTTGCCCACCGGCTGATGGTGACCGACGCACGGGTCTGGCTTTCCCGCTGCGCCGCTGCATCAAAGGGGCACGAACTCACCGAGTGGCGGGAAGGCAAGGCAGCGGAGATCGTCGCCAGGTCGGTGCGGGTTCGCCCTGACGGGCTCGCCATCTACCGCATGGGCGAGCGGGTACTTGTCGCCCTCGTCGAGGCCGACCGCAACTCAGAGGGCTCCATACGGTGGAAGGACAAGCTCGCCGGCTACGCCGCCGTCCTCGGCAGCACCGAGCTCAGGGCGAAGACCGGCTTTCAGAACGCGAGGCTCCTTGTGGTAGCCAACTCCGAGAAGCGCCGCGACCGCCTTGCCTCGATAATCAGCGAGCACGCGCACCCGTCGATCAAGGCGAGGATATGGATAGCCGACCACGGCGTGTTCGGCTGCCTCGACCTGACACATCCACGCTGGAGGCAGCCTGGGGCAGTAGGACTTTACCCGCTGGTTGCGCCGACGATCGCGCGCACGGAAGGCGGTGGCTAAACCATGCCGGTGGCGAAGACCAAAGCTCGGGTGCGATCCCGACCTGTTACCACGGCGGAGGCGGCCAGGATCGCGGCCGGTCTGACGCTCGTGCAGGCAGCGAGCCGAGCCCGCGTGTGCACGGAGTATCTCAGGCAGATAGAGCGTCGTGGAGGAGCATCTTACGTGCTGGCGCTGAGGCTTAGCAGGATGTACGACTGCCCGATGACGGCATTTCTGTATCCCAGGTTTGGGGGTCGGTAGGACGCCCAAAGACGCCGGTGGCGGAGCCGCAACCGCCACCGGCTACGTATGCCATCGGCATGCCCCCACATGACCATTGAGGCTTTCTACAGCTAAAGCATTGGGGTAGGATTTTTCTTGCTGATGCTAAACGGTGAGTGGAGTATGCCGTGCTTTCCATTACAGGTATTATAGGGCCTGACCGCCGCATAAGCATGTCCGGAGCCGCAGTATGTCTACGATCACCCAACTTCGCGTCCCGCCGATTAAAGACGAGAACGCGTTCGAAGACTTTTGCCGTGACCTGTGGGAGTTGGTCTGGAACGATCCAAACGCCCGCCGGAACGGTCGTAGAGGACAGGCTCAGTGCGGTGTCGATGTGTATGGCATTCCCGACGGTGCCGACCGCTACGAGGGGGTTCAGGCGAAGGCGGTTGCGGATCCGCTGACGGACGCGGAAATCCAGGATGAGATTGATCAGGCGAAGAAGTTTGATCCGCCGCTGCGGAGGCTGATCATCGCCACGGGCGCGCCCAGGGACGCCAACGGGCAAAAGTACGTTCGCAACGTCAACCTCCAGCACCGCAAGCAGAAGCTCTTCTCGGTCGAGCTTCTTGGGTGGGAGGATATCCTTCTCCTTGTTCAAGACCACATGGTCCCGCAGCGCCCCAATCTGGTCGAGCGCTACCTTCACGTGACGACTACATCGACCGCTATCATAGCCGCGGTGGCGAGCGAGGTCCAGAGCGGAACGGTAAAGGTTACGCAGACCGTTGAGGCGGCGGTCCTTCGGACCCAGGACCTCATCGGGTCCGCGACGCTCCAGGGCGAGCACCACGCCGAACTCAACTACGCCCGCACGCTCGTCGACGAGATGAAGCCGCGCCAAGCGTTGGAGTACCTCAAGGACTGCCGAGAGCGGTTTTGGCATGCAACGAACCCACAGGTGCGGTTTCGCATCCTCCACTACTCAGCCCTGGCCCACTTTCAACTTGGCGACCTTGCAACGGCCGGCAGCATGTTTGTTCAGGCTTTGCAATACAACGACAGCGACGAGACCGCAATAACCTACGCGGCATTCGGGCATCTGTTGAGCAACAACCTCGACGAGGCGCGGAGATTGTCTGAGGCGGCCATAGCAAAGAACCCCGGCAACGGGAAGGCGCTCGCAGTCCGCATTCAGGTGGGCTTGCCCAACTCGACGTTGGACGAACTCGTCGACCTGGTTCCCGCCGCGTACCGCGATCTTCCCGAGGTCGCCTTTGCCCTGTGCCACGCGTCCCGCCAGAAAAGCGATCTCGTCCAGGCAGAACGGTGGGCGCGGACTGCGATACTAAACGCCCAGGGTTCCGTCCTTGACTACCACGGCATTCTCGGCGAAGTGTTGCTCGCCCGAGCAGTCGGCGGAGAGCTGTTCGTCCCCATCCACTTCCAGCTTGAGCATGCGACGAGAACGCTGCTCGCCGAGGCCACCGACGAGTTTACTGCTGCCTTGGAAGCGCTTGCCGGCACAGAAGTCTTGAAGCACCGCCTCGGTTGGCTTGCCAACCGTTCCCTCGCGCGCCTGCTGCTCAACGAGTACTCCGGCGCCACCCAGGACCTGGACGAGCTACTGCGCCTGCAGCCTGGTAACCGCGAGTGGCTGCAGCGGCGCATTGAAATCGCCCTTCAGCAGGGCGACATCGAGGAGGCTCAAGGCTTCGCCCGCCAATTCGATCCGGACCTAACCGACTTCGAGGGATCCCTTCTGCACGCCGAGAGGCTGTTCAGGGCCTCGCTCGACGACGAATGCGGCAAGCTGCTTACCACCCTGATGGAGCGCGCTGAAACAGGGGATCAGTCCGTCGAAGTGCGCAGGCTGCTACTTGAGCTGACAATCAGCAAGTCCGACTGGGAGCCCGCTCGTAGTCAACTCGAAGCGATCCAAGCCGCCAAGCCCGACGACATCGCAACCCATATCATGGCGGCTCGACTGGCAAGGTTCGAGAAGAATGGTGAGGGAGCGCTGCCGTCCCTACAGGCGGCCTCTGCCCTCGTCGGCCTGGGCACGCCGGAAAACCTCGTGCTTGCGCTCGCCACCGAACTGCATGCCGCCGGAGACTACGACGGCGCTATTAGCGCTTACGAGCGCATAGCGAACAAGAATGCGAACAGCTCCGTCACCAGACGATTGCTGACCTGCTACTACCGAGCGGGCCAGCTCGCCAACGCGCTTGAGCTCGGACAAAACCTCGTGCGGTTGTAGGGCCCTCAGCCTTCGGTCTCGGAAACAGTCGCCGCGATCCACGATGAGGCTGGAAACCCGAAGGAAGCGCTGCGGGTCATAGAAGACTACCTTAAGGTGTTCCCGTCCGACCTGGTAATGCAGGTTCGGCGCGCCTACGCGGCCCTTCGGCTGCGCGACTTCGCGACCGTCGACGGTTTCCTTGACACCAAGCCGGACGCATTCGTGCACGGCCTCGAACCCGCCATGAAGATCGCGAAGCTTTACGCCTACCGCGACCGGCGCATCGAAGCGTTGGCAATAGCTTACGAAGCGCGGCGGCGGTTTTCCGACGATCCGTCGGTGCATCTCGACTACATGAGCATCGTGATCAACGCCGAGAGGCCAGACGGCCCAGACCCCCTGTTGCCCGACGTCGTCGGCGATGACACCGCCGTGCACATACAAGACGCGGGCGGAACCGCTGAGTGGTACATCATCGAGAACCGTCCCGATGATCGTCGGCCGAACGAGATCCTTCCTGGGCATCGGCTCGCCGCCTCGTTGTTCGGGCATCGCGCGGGCGACGAGGTAACCGTCAAGCAGGATGAGTACGTCACCGAAAAGGTCATCATCAAGGCGGTGACGAGCAAGTATGTGTACGCCTTCCAGGAAAGCGGAAGGACGTACCAGCGCCTGTTCCCTGAAACTCCGGGCATGTGGACGTTCAGAGTTGGCGCGCCCGGATCGGAGCCGGGGCTCGACGACTTCCAGCCGCTCTTTGACATGATTACTCGGCAGAGCGAGCACTCCAAGCAGGTGTTCGACCTCTACCGAAACAACCAGCTTCCGCTAGGAGTTGTCAGCAGCCTAACCGGCAACGACATCATAGCGACCTGGTCTCGCGCAATGTCGCCGGCAATCGGGCTGCGAAGCTGCTCGGGCGTCCCTGCGGATCTGGCTGATGCGAAACAGTTGGCGAATGCGTCGAAACGTGTCGCGATAGATCCGATATCCATCCTGACGGTCCAATCGCTTTCCTGCCGGGAAGCCTTGGTTGACCGCTTCGGCAAGTTCTTAGTTGCTCAGTCCACGGTCGACTGGCTGCACAACGCCATCTACGAGCAGCGACACAAGCCGGCGTCGGGATACATGACCGTCGGGCGCGAGAACGGCCAGTTCCTCCGGTACGACATCACGCCCGAGGACATCGATCGACACATCGCGTTACTGGAGCGGGTCCAGTCGTGGGTGGACGCAAACTGCATCGTCAGCCCGGTCGACGCTGCTCTAACTTATGGCCGAGCCCACCGAGACAGGTTCGACGAAATGATGCCGACGTCGTTCGTCGACACTCTGCTTCTAGCATCTGGCGATGACGTCACGCTGTATTCGGACGATATGATGCTGCGTATGCTCGCCAACGGGGAGTACTCGAAAAAGGGCGTTTGGACCCAGGCGCTACTGGACGTCATGCTAGACGAAAAAGTGATAACTGCCGAGCAGTATGCGGGCGACGTCATTCAGCTTGCTTCAGCCAACTACAACCTAACCCACGTTTCTGCCGACGTCATAATGTACGCGGCGGAGGTCGCGGACTGGAGGCCCGTTCATCCGTTTTCGACGATCGCCGACAGCCTGTCCGGGCTCAAGTGCGATGAGCCTTCGGCGCTGTTCGTGGCTACGGAGGTCATATATAGGATCACGAACCAGCGGCTCATGGATCATCAAAAGGCGTTTCTGCTGAATGCCGTGATTTCGAGTGCCTGCAGGTTGAGGCAACCAGTTCGAATGCTTCGCGCGCTTGCCACCCGCGTCCAAGCGAAGTTCCGGCTCCATCCATTCGGAGCTTCAGAGGCGCTTGGAGCCATCGAAGCCTGGTCTATTGCCCACATCATATAGTAGCACTGCTATTTCCCATGGCAGCGCTTATACTTCTTGCCGCTCCCACACGGGCACTGGTCGTTTCTACCTACCTTTCGAACACTTTCCGCTGCGGTGAGAGAACTCTCAGGATATTCATCTTCGTGCATCTGCGTCTTAATCGGACTGACGAAGTACCCAAGCATCTCTTGGGTCTTTTGCATATGCGCTGTATCTTCCTCGGTCCAATTCGGCATCTCCAAGTACAAGAGCGTGGACTGCGATCCGCCGGGCTTCCACTCCTCCAACGCTACGCCAATTACCGTGGTGCAGTCAGATTTCAAGCCCCGAGCTACGAAGCATCGATGCCCCAACTCTGCCTGCATGTAACGCCAGTCGGTCCCGTTGGTGACGTAGAGGAAGACGTATACGATGCCCGACGGGGACGGAAGCATGCGCGATCTTATTTTTCTGTTCTTCGCTTCTTGCAAGAACTCACGAACGTATTTGCCGAGTACGCGACGGTTGAACCGGCTTTCCCGTGCCATGACCCGAACCGCGCGGTCCTCCTGTGTAAACGTCGGACCTGGCTCCGGGTGGACGGTATCGCTGCTTTCGCACAGCCCCTCGATAAGCCTGTCCCATACGTAGCTGTCGGCATCAGCGGCCTTCTTGGCGAGGTACTCAGGCTTCCTTGAGAAGCTTGGCCATAAATCCTCGTCGAGAACGTAGGCATCCGGTCCCTTCGGAAACTCCCGCCCGTTGTGAAGGTAGAGGGCGAGTAGATCTTCCTCTGACCCCTGAATAAGTAGCGCTACGTTCGACGCGTACAGCTCTTCCTTGGCGAGCAGATAGTCGGAAAAATCAGACACCGTATCCAACTCTTGCAGGATGATCGCGAACGAGACCTCGTCAAAGACATGCACAAAGCCCTTACCAAAATCTCCCCACTGTATCGGCGCTTTTCCCTCGCTGCCCAGGGCAACGGCTATCCGGTGTACCCGCCAAGACACGGTCTTCGGGAGTTGTAGGCCCAACGTGCCGTCTCTTCGGACGACGTTCGTCGCGGTTGCCAGATACCGTTCAGCACCGTAAATCTGCTTGCACGAGGCTTCAATTGCTCGCTTCCGCCATCGCGCCTCATCGACAGATGCATCGCCACTGTCGGTAATTCGTATCTCCTTGACGCTGAAGATGAATATGTCAGGTTCGCACACAACAAGGATGTCGCACAGTTCCTTGCTTGGGTCCTTTCCCTGCGGGTTGGCGTAGCTCCACAACGTAAGGAACGACCGCTTGCATACCTTGTATACAAACTCTTCTGATGCATTAAGTGTTTCCATCGACTATCGTCCTTAGTTGGCCCGTCAATCGGAGCCCTCCGCCGTCTTCGGCCGAAAGAAGAGCGCATCACGTGGGTGTGGTATCTGGTCGCTTCGACCGTCCGCTATAGGTCAAGAGGAATGAACAGAAGCGGAACATGTGACCATTATATCCAGTAAATGCCCAAGAGATCGCCCGCTTCACCTACGGCCGCAATTGGGCAAGCATACCGTTTGTGGCTGCCGCCAGTTTGCTGAAGGTAATTTACAGATCTGTAGCGAATAGTCGAGCTTACCATTCCACATCCTAGCGGTCTGGCCCGATTGGCCAGTTACCCGGAGAGACTACGTTGACCGAAGAAGAGTGTTCCGAAGTGTACCGCCAACTAGCCGATATGCTGAGAAAGGCTGGTGTGGGTTGGATCGTTGAGCATGTCGACGGTGAAATCCATCTTGGCAAGCCTGAAGCTAAGGAACTCGTCAAGTCGCGCCGTCGAGCCAGCGGCACCGGCTCAGAGTATGCCCTTATAGATGCTAGGGACAAAACGTCCACGAAAGTGTTTCAACAAACCGTCGCCTACACCCAGCAAGAACGGTTGAGAATGTTGATATCCGGCATCCGGAATACCGTGATATCCGCGATCGACATCGAGGAAAGGACACTCGCAAGCCTCGGTGATGGCAACCAACTGAGGTATCTGCGGTTTGCTCCCGAGGACGATGCGGCCGGCGAATACACTCTGGAAGCATCCGATATCGACACGCTCGTACCGTCCAAGGATGCATTGAGTTCGCTCCTTGACCTATTGGAGCGGGAGATATAAATGCCGGTCAATCAGCAACTTCTCGCCGCTATCCAAGCGACGCTGGGACCGGCAATAACTCCGAGCCTTACCCAGGCTTCCGCTGGCGATGACCTCTACGAGGCGTATGTCCTTTCGATTGTTGTCGATGCCGCGCGAGAGGAAGGGGCAACCGTTACATTTCACAATATATCCGGGGCGGCCGTTGGCGTCTTTACCTTCCGAACCAGTCCAGGCTACATCCACTCCGACACCCAAGACTATACGTATGCCCGCTTTGAGTTCGCCAATGCCCCTACACTTGAGGCCCACGTGGGCATTCGGGTGTCAGGTAGGTCAACCGTGCTTCACGAGGCTGACGTCGCCGTCGTGAAGCAATCTGAAGCTGTTGCGTGTCGGCAAAACGAAATCAACCCACGATCTCATGAGCTCGTGGTGGCCGTAGAATGTAAGTTCTACGGGGCGAACATTCCGCTTGGAATGGCGCGGGGGTTCTTGGGTCTTGTATCGGATTTTTCAGCCAAGGAAGCGTATTTTGTCACGAATATGGCGGGACAGAATGCAACGCGCCTGCTGGCCTATCGAGCAAAGCATTGGGAGATAGGCGTTCAACCTTCGGCACCCACCACCGTGCTCCGCTTGCGCAATGCTTTTCAGAAGGCTCTTCGTAACCACATCGATCGATCATGATCCCGTGCTCAGGTGCTCTGCGGCAGTATTTCAGTGGTCAACAGCCCCGAGGTCCTGCGTCTCATATTCCTTGCCGACGCCGCCCAATCTGCCGTGTACGTCTTGTCAGTCCGTAAGAAGCGGACGTAGATCACTCCGGGGTTCACCTCTGAATTGTGCATGAGATCGGCCCCTTGCAAGCAAACTCTTCGGTGTGCACTGTCCAGACTGATCGACCACCCGTCTTGTTGAACGGTGCTGGCAATCAGCCTGCACTCCTCTGGAAACGTGACGTCGACGACTATGCCGTCGGCTGGTTGGGTTCCCTTGTTTTCGATGAACAGCCATACCGGCACAAGCTTATGAAGCCATTCATGTAACTGCGCGTCGCGAGCATGGGCGATGGAGATCTCACGAAGTACGTCCTCGGGATTGTTCCACCCGTTGCGCGTTGTCTGGCGCGTTAGCTGCCCGGCTCCAAACGTCACAATCAAGTCGGGCTCGGGGATCGCATTGCGGAGCAGATCTTCCTTGAGGCGTCTGAAGTCGATTGCGGCAAGCGGCCTCCGCATGGTTCCTTGCCGGATGACCGTCTCGCCCTCACGAAGAAGGTGCTTCCCGCCGGACTGCTGGATATCACTTCGCGCGACATGGAACCGCTCTGAGCTGACCGGGATCTCAATCACTCCTATGGTTACCCCGCCCAATATACAGGGATAAAAACTGAAATCGACAGGCGGATCAGTATAGTCGGCGGCAATCTGCTGAAGCCTAGCTTCATCGTGCAACGGAGCCTGAAGGCCAATTACCTCTCCATCATCTCTGACGCCGATTAAGATGTAGGCGGTTTCGGGCTCATGCCCATTCGCGAACGCCATCAAGTCCTTGACGAACTCAGCCTTATGCCAGGGTGTGTCGAGGTTAAGCTCGAGCTTCAAGTCGACCCTGCTGGTTTCACGGCGGGCAATCAACGCCTCTAGCTGCTCAGTCGGTATCATGAGGCGATTTTACCTGATTGCCGAGTTCGAAATCGGCCAATCCTGACCGCTCTCTCCGGCAATCGGGCACAGACAACCCAGGTATACTACGCGACGTGACCGTTGTGGACTTAGTGTCTAGGCTCCAGGAGAGCGAACAGCGGGCGGACGCCATTGCGCGCGTTTTGGGGTACGTGGTCATGATCCAGCGGCTCGGGTGGGACGGAATGCCCATCAGCCGCTCGTCGAAGTGGAAGATCGAGAAGATGTTCAAGCTCTTAGGCGTCGACCCCCACAGCGTGGAGCTCTAGGCTCTTTTTTCGAAGCCCGCACATATTCACAGAAAGGTTTACTTGTTTCTACCTGGCAGGTGCGAACAAAGCGAAGGTATAATTCGTCTAGCTTTACGGCCGGTCGCGGTCAGGCGACAGGCCGGAGGAGAAAAGCATATGACGACGACCAGGTCCAAGGCCGCGCTCTCGGCGCTTGTCTGCGGGACGGCGCTCGCAGCGGCCGCAGCCGGGTACTACTTCATGCACGTGCAGCCGATGCTCGACCAGTACCAGAGCGGGACGGGACAGCTCATCGTCGGGCTGTCGTCGATGTTCGGAAACGGCGACCAGGCCGCGGTGCTCCAGTCGCTTCTCGGCCAGCGCAGCGTCTGCGAGGTGGGCATGCTGGTCGGGGCCGTCGCCGCATTCGTCGGCATCGCCATGATCCGCAAGCCTGTTGCCGGCCTTCGGCAAGGAACCCAGGGGGAATGATGATGCAGCGATCAAAGGTCGGCCTGACCCTCATGGCCGTCGTGTTCTCGGCATTGGCGGCTGGATGCGCTCGGTCCGGGGGCACCGCTGCCGGGCCGGGGGTGACTGTGGCAAGCGTCGAGCAGAGCAGTCCCTTCGGCAAGGCGGACGGCATGGGCACGTCCATATCCGACAACGGCAACCTGATCATCCAGGGCTTCAAGCCCGGTGCGGGCGTCTCCGGCTTCCTCCTCTACATCACCAAGGTTGAGAGGATCGACGGGGCGATCCGCTGCGACTGCCTGACCGAAGGCGTGCCGCACTTCACCATGATCGTGAAGGACGCCTACCCCGGCCAGTCCCGCATCTGGGATCTCTGGCAGAAGAACTATGGCGCCAGCATCAAGTTTGGGCTCGACCCGGCCAAGGGTGACCCGTACAGCACGGTCCTCACCCTGTTCCCGTAGCGGGAGCGGGACCGAAGCCAAGACAGCCTTGCTGCGAGTTCCAGTTCAGCCTCTTGAAAGGCCCGTCCTGCGATAGTCTGAGTGGCGCAAAGCCAATCACGACATCATCGGAGGGACGGACATGCCGGAAGAGGAGAGCGTCCCCGAGGGGACCGAGCTGGCGATCATAGAGCTCACCTTCCCCATAGGGACGCTCGTGTCGACGCCTGGGGCCTTGGAACTGGTTGAGCGCCTCGGCGCATCGCCATTCGACCTGTTAGCGAGACATTGCAGGCGCGACTGGGGCGACCTGGACGACGAGGACAAGAGATCGAACGACCACGACCTGAAGCACGGCGGCAGGCTGCTGTCCGCTTACAAAATGGCCGATGGATCGAAGGTCTGGATCATCACGGAGTGGGACCGGAGCGTCACCACGATCCTGCTGCCTGAGGAGTACTGATTTCCGCCCGCGCCGCAACCTGGCGCGGGCTCTTTTTCATGGTCTGTTCATGATTGGCGGATTGGAGTAGACTTCTTGGAAGCGACGTGTGAGAGCGGCGCGGAAAACCGTAAACCGACACATGGAGAAACCCATCGACATCCGGCTCGCCGACCTCCGCGAGCTCACCCTCTTCCCCGACATCGTGGACGCCATCGCCAGCATGGAGGGCACCGGGGCCACCCTCGACATCGACTTAGGGCCGCTTGCCGCCACCAGCCCGTTCGCCCTCGCCGAGGCGGTCCTCCTCGCACGAACGACCGGAGTTACCTTGCTGCTTGTTCCCACGAAGTAACTTGCGCCGCTGACGCGGAGCGACATCGCCTGTATACTGCTGCGTTGGAGGGCCGGCCTTGGCCGGTCCTTTTCGTGGGCAATAGCGCGAACGCGCGCCGACCCGGCGGCCGGCACCGCCGCCATGGCATGCTTGTTGCCGTGCAGGGCCCGCACCGAGTTACACGTAGAAGCTAGAGAGATGATGAACAAACGGCAGAGGGAACCGTTCTACCAGCGCCTCGGCCTGGTGATGGAGCACATACCCCGGTACGCGATCGACGGGCCCGCGAGGCTCGCCCGCGACGCCGGGCTGGGCGGCACGACGATTTACGACGTACTCCACGGGCGGCGAAGCCCGTCGTTCAGGGTTGTCGCCAGGATCGCCGACGCGGTGTCGGCGGCGCTGGGGAAGACGGTTCAGCCTTGCGAGCTGTTCTCATTCACCGGCCGCTATCCGACACAGACGTGCCAACTGTGCGGCTGCAAGGGATGCCTGCCGGAGGCGGCCTACCTTCCGGATGGCAGCAGGCGGCCAGAATACGGTCACCTGAAGGGCGGGGACTGGCGCCCCCACGACATGGGTGTCGATGAAACCGTAACGACGGCTCTGTGACGCCCTCCGTCCGTGGAGGGGCGAACGCCCGTCTCACAAACGACATCGTTGCACGCCTCGCCTCGCTCCGTCCGGAGAAGCTCGTCGACGCCGTGTGCGCCATACTCGTCGGTGCCGGCTACGTCGATGTCCGATTGACCGGTGGCAGGAGGGCTACGAGAAGCATTGGCGGCGAGATCCGTGCGGCCGTCAAGGCGGGGCCGACCGCTGTACCCATCCTCGTCGTCGTCAAGGTACAGGCCGACCCGGTATCGAGGAGGGCGGTCGACGAGCTAAGGGGCAGGATGGCGGCGGCCGGCCATTGCCGGGGCGTCATCGCCACCGCGGGGACATTCAGGCCCGGTGCCGCAGATGCCGCAGGCGACGCTATCGACCTCATAGACGGCAAGTCCCTGGCGGAGATGATGATCGCATCCGGCGTCGGCCTTCGACGGCTACCCACGTCGTTCGAGCCCGACGAAACATTCTTCTCGGTAAATCGGTGGTCGTGACCGCCCGCCGCGCGGTGATGCGCCGCCAGGTGTCGCTCTACGTCCACCTGTCCCGGATCGTCTGGACGCTCGCCAGCCGGATAGCCTGGGCGAAGATCAGCGACGAGGAGGCAGTTCGGATCATGGAGGTGCAGCCCATGCTGGAGCGGGCGGCCTTCAAGTCGAGGTCGGCGATAAGGTCGCGCCATGGCGGAAGCAGGCCATAGCGACCACCCGTTCGTCGCGGAGGTGACCCATGAGCATGAGGGGGCGTCCCGGTACGTCCCCTCGTGCCGGGTGTCGATCGGCCCGTCCTTTCGCGAGCTCGCCCGGCAGATGCCGGTGGACGCACTCCGAGACCTCGTGGTTGTGATGACCTTCGCCACCCCCAACGGCCGGGTCTCGCCGGGCGCGCCGGAACTTGGAGGCGCGCTCGGCTGCAGCGGCTGGGTGGCCCGGCTCCGCCTGATGCGGCTGTGCCGAGGGTGGTGGCGAGGCCAGCCTGTCCTTCGGCTGCACCGCCAGCCCAGCGGGCGTGAGACATTCACGCCCGGCGTCCTGATACTCGGCTTGCGGGAGCGGATGCTCCCACCGGCGACGCCGCCGAGCGTCGCCGCCGGCCGCGAGCGCGTGATTTCGGCATCGAGGGCAAGGTACGCGAAACCAAGGGCCGAGGTCGAGCGGGACATCATGGTGCAGGCTGGATGGGGGGACCCTGCCGAGGCCGAGGCGGTCAGGTCGGCGTCGACGGCCGATCCGTCCGACAAGCTCGGCCTGTGGGCGGTGAGGCGGCTGGTCAGGGTGGGCGTCGACCACTCGCTTGCCGTTAAGCTCGTCGGCGAGTGCGGGGCCGTCGAGTGCATCAGCCAGGTCAGGTGGCTGCCTTACAGGAATGCCAAGGACAAGGCCCGCTACCTCGTCGCCGCCATACAGGGCCGGTACGGCGAGCCCGTAGGTGCGCCCTCGTTCCCTCCGGTGTCGTTAGACGCCGACGACACCGCTTTCCCCGGCCCCATCCGCGAAACTACCGACGCTGGCGACTGAGGCCGGTCAAGGGCCGAAAGGGCGAGGAACGAGCGCACCCTTGACGGGCCGACAGAGGCAGCTATTCTTTCCATTCGGATGGGGCCGTGGCTTGAGTTACGCGATCATCATTCAATTCAGCGAATATAGTGCCCTCATGAAAGGCCCAAGTCGCGGAAATCGCCGGCTCGTAGCGCGTTCCACAGAGTGGCCGGTACTTCGAAAAACCTCGTATCAGGTCCACCAGAGGAAAGTCCGGGTGAAATATCACCTGGATTTTCCTTTGTAGAGCCACTTTTTCTTAGTTCGATTGGACCCCTGCACTGGCTAGCAAACTTTACAAACTCAACCAACAGCGGATGGACTTCAAGGGCCAATTCCTTCGACTTGCCGTAGAAGACGTATCGCGTACCGAGCGCGTGGGCTATCTCGCGCTTGCGGATATCCGCGCAGACGAGGAAGTTATCCCTGGCGAAGACGACGTAGTTGGATGCTGCCACGGCGTTGGCATGCATCCTCTCCAAGTCGGTCCTGCATCGTTCCACCTCGATGACGAGCCTGCTGCGCTCGGCGACGAGCCTGTCTTCCTTCGCCTTGTAGGCGACGGGATCGCGCATGATGCCGGATATCCAGCCTTCAGCGAGGTTGTCGAGCCTTTCTTCTGCCTGCACGAGCGCCGCGTTCTGTTGCTCATACAGCGCCTTTATCGGGCCGGTCTGCGAAGTCAGCGCCTCGACGATGTTGTCGAGGGCGATTTGGCAAAAATGCGGGTCGATCGTTATGCCGTTTAGGGCGGCGAGAACGGCCCCCTCCACGGCCTTCCTAGCCATGCCCATCTTCGTGCAGGAGTTGTCCGGGTCGGAACAGCGGTAGTTCTCCCAGACACCTGAAGTTATCACCTTCTTCTCCCCGGTGATCTGACGCCCACAGTAGCCGCAGACCATGAGGCCGGTGTAGGGGAAGCTGTGCCGGTGCGGCGATTGTCTCCGGGTCTTGCCGAGAAGGACTTGGGCGCGGGCGAACTCGTCGGCGGTGACCATCGGCTCGAAGCCGGGGATCTTGACGATCGCGCCCTTCTCCCGGACGTATCCAGCGTAGAACGGGTTACGGAAGAGCTGGTAGCCGGCGCTCTCGTCGAGAGGGTGCGGCGGGAGTTCCTTGGTCTGCCGGGTTCGGTATCCCCATACGTCGTTAAGGGTCCTGATCACCTGCGGGGGCGCGTAGGCTCCGGTCAGAAACATGTCCCATGCCTTGCGGATGAGGTCGTACCGCTGAGGGTCGCGCATAATGACCCCGATGTCCGGGTTGATGGGGTCGCGCCCGTTCAAGTACCCCTGCGGCGTCTTGTAGTTACAGCCGCCCTTGGCGAACTTGCTCTTCATGCCCCGGTTGACGTTGCGGGTGTGGTCCAGACTGAATTGCGTCGCGGAGGCCGCTTCGATTACCAGGGGAAGGATGTTGTCTCCGCTTCGATACACCCCCGAGGGCGTCCTGATCTCCTGGATCTTGCCGTCGACGAAGAGCTGTACGAGCCTCCCGCCCTCCTCCATATTGCGCACGAGCCGGTTGATGTGCCAGCAGATTATAGCGTTGACGGTCCCGCGTTCGACGAGGCCGATCATCTCGTCCCAACCGGGCCTTCTGTGCGGTATTTTCGCCGACCTGCTTTCTTCCCAGGATCTCCGCACGAGGATGCCCTCGCGCTGTACGATCAGGGCGAGTTCGGCGACCTGGTCCCCGATCGACTTCTCGGTTACCGACTTGTCGTCGTCGGACTTTCGGGCGTACTGGGCGTAATTGAGCATTGCGGGTTGTTTATGAGGAATAGATAGCGCATGACCTTCCCGAGCGCCTCGGCAGCCTCGTCGGGTCCAATGTAGCGCCCGTACTTGCGTAGGTAGAGCTCCTGGGTGCGCTGGATGCCTCGCGCGTTGGGCTGGGGCATGAGGAAGTCGGGCGCCGGAGAGGTATGGAGAGGTCCGTTTTGCGCGGCGTCTCCATGCTGCTCGCTTGCTCGCTGGTCATTTACGTCAGGGGTTGCGCGGTTCATCGAGATCGTTAGATATCGATGTCGATCTTCACACCTTCCGCGTGAACGCGGCTCGTTGTTTCGCAACTCGGCGCGCCGTCGGAAGCAACGGCGGAATCAAATGATAATCAGGACCTATATGTAAATCAAGGGCATGCCTACCGATGACTTTTACCGCCTCGACCGGATGAGGGCGACCCCGTTCCCGAACCGGCTGCTTGAGCTGCTGCCGACGCTGCCGGAGACGGACGCCAGGATCGTGGCGATCGTCGTCCGCTCAACGCTTGGATGGCAAGGACCGGATCGAGGGCTGCGCAAGGCGTCGGCGTACTTTGCACCACACGACCTGCGGCGGCAGGTGGGCCTGGCATCGGGGACCACCCTGAGAACCGCGCTTGCGAGGCTTGTTCAGCGCGGCGTGGTCGAGATCCTGGCTGTCGACGGTGCCAAGCACCCTGGATACATATCGCCCGGCACGGCGCTCAGGCTGCGCATCGCCCGGCCGTGGGTCGAGGAGCCCGCTGACGCACGCGGCGCAAAACAGGGGCATTTCGGCGGCGACGCAACGAAAGAAATATAAATAAAGAACGAAATAAAGACTGGGGAAATGTGGATAAGTATGCTGATGGCACGTCCATACTAGGCGCAGGTCCCGCGACCGCGAAGCCTTCCCCATCTTGGGGCGTCGGCATTGATACGCTCCTCTGGCCGGGACTTCCGGCGGCGAGAGGAGCATGAGGATGAAGGGCAAGTCTACCGAACAGCCAAGCGTGAAAGCGCTCAGAATTGAGAAGTACAAGCACAGCCGGTTCTGGGCGGTGTACGACCGCGAAGACCTCGTCGTTGTGGCTGTATACCGCAAGGGAGCCCGAGCCGTCGCTGAGAGGCTTTCGCGGGGACCAACCCGCGTGGAGGCCGAAGGATGCCGAAGCTGACCGAGATAACCATCGGAATGGCGAGCAGCCACCGCGAAGGTCGGGACGGAAGACAGGAAGCGTCCGTAAGGCTAACGTTCGCGTCCGACGATACGGAGACCCAGGACGACCGGCTGGTCGACCATGCCTGCTCCAAACTGCTGATGGCCTTCACTGAACTATGGAAGCGCATAGAGGATGGCCCCCAGGCGGCGGACTAGGCTAACACTTCGGAGGTTCTCAAATATCGGGCTCGCGCGGTCAACGCGCGGGCCTCTTCAGTAGAGAGTGCGCGTCTGCGTGCTTTGCCCTGAGACGACCGTCGGCCCGGGCATCACGAGCCGTTCCGAGGCGCTCGGTGCGTAGGAATGCTAAAGGCGAGGTCTTGGATTGGATTGCCGGGATACCTCAACAGACTATAATGCTCTCGACTGTGTGACGTTCACCGATATGGCTGCATTGCCCGCCGGTAAGCGGCGCGCGTACGAAGATCCACATTTTGTTCGTCGGCCTTAGGCCTCGCTGTTGACATCAAACAAATGTTTGCCGTAAAATGGAGCATCTGTTCGACCTGGTCGCGCCAGCCTAAAAGGATAGTACGAAATCGGAAAAGAATCTTTTCGGCGCGACGCTTTTCGGGTTGCTACGGTCACTAATACAAAGGAGCAGGACACCAAGATGCCCATGAACGTACGCCAGGAAACCTACGACACCTACTGGGTCTTCGCCGCCCGGCGGCAGGAAGCTTTCTTCAATCGGCTGAAAAATCGCCCCCAGCCTTGGACATCGGACCCAATAATCGAGGAATACAAGTTTTGCAACACGTATCGGGCAAGCGACCGCGTCTCGCAGTTCCTGATACGGAACGTGATCTATCAGGGTAGCCAGAACGAGGAAGAGGTAGTCTTCAGAACACTGCTCTTCAAGATCTTCAACAAGATAGAGACGTGGCAATTCCTTGAAGACAGGCTCGGAAGTATCACCGTCGGGGGCTTTTCCTTCGAGCGCTACTGCAGTATTCTCCAGGAGGCTATGGACGCCGGGAACGCGATATATACGAGCGCGTACATGTCGTGCGCGAGCAAGGCGTTCGGCTACGATCGAAAGCACCACAACCACCTCAAGCTGATCGAGAAGATGGTGGTGGACGATCGGATTGCGGCGAAGATCTTGCGGACGCGGAGCCTCGAAGAGGTGTACAAGTCCCTTCTTGCCTACCCTTTGATCGGAAAGTTCATGGCATACCAACTGGCGATCGACCTGAACTACTCGGAGGTGATCGACTTCGACGAGAATGACTTTACCGTGGCCGGGCCAGGTGCCGAAAGAGGCATCCGAAAGTGCTTCGTAGATACGGGAGGCAGGTCTCACACGGATATCATTCGATGGATGGAGAGCCGGCAGGAGATCGAGTTCGAGCGCTTGGGCATACAGTTCCCGTCGCTATGGGAGCGACGCCTGCACCTGATCGACTGCCAGGGGCTCTTCTGCGAGACGGACAAGTATAGCCGGGTGGCATTCCCCGAGCTCAAGAGCAACCGGGTGCGGATAAAGGCTCGCTTTGCCCCTAATCCGCAGCCCATTGATTACTTCTATCCGCCTAAGTGGCACCTCAACGACAAGGTGGCAGTAACCACGGCGGAACGCGAGCAGGATACCCCGCCGGGGAGAATGCAACTCACGCTTGCCGGCGTGTAGGAAACCGGCCGAGGTAGAACCAGTTGTATCCCAACTCAACGACGGCGTTCGTCGATGGCCTTCGAGCCATACTCGATTTCGGAGAAGTCATCGACGTCCGAGGGCGGGAAGTAAAGGAGGTCAGAGCCCGTATCTATCAGATCGCGTCTCCGGCCCAGCGCACGTACGTCCTCCCACATCGGAACAACAGCGTATTCGGGACCATAGCCGAGACGATCTGGGTGCTTGCTGGGAGAAATGACATCGGCTACCTTTCGCGGTACCTTTCCCGAGCGAGCAAGTTCTCGGATGACGGGGCAACCTGGCGGGCAGGCTACGGACCACGCCTACGGGCATGGTCCGGGATTGACCAGATCGCGGAGGTTCGACGCCTCCTGCTGGCCGATCCGGCCAGCAGGAGGGCTGTCGTCGGTCTCTTCGACCCGGCCGTCGACTTCCAAGAGAGCAAGGACGTCCCGTGCAACAACTGGCTCCAATTCATGATCCGAGACGGCAAGCTCGACATGCTAGCGACGATCCGCAGCAACGACGCCGTGTGGGGTTTTTCCGGAATAAACACGTTCGAGTGGAGCGTCCTGCAGGAGATGGTCGCCCACTGGACGGGTACCGAGGTCGGGACTTTCACCTACTTCATCGGTTCATTCCACCTCTACAAGCATCATTACTCGCGCGCAAGGAGGATCGTAAACGCATTCGGCGGACGGACCCCCTACGACTTCGAGGTACCGACGCTGACTTTCGGCACGCCGTTTGACCGTCTAGATCTCACTCTCAGACGATGGTTTGAGATAGAGCAGGCTATGAGGGAGGGACGCGAGACGTCGGACCAGATAGCGGACTTCCCCGACCCTTTCTTGCGGGGATGCCTCGGTATGTTGCGGATATACAATCGGCACCTCGATGGTGCTCCCAGCAATGAATTGGCGGAATTGATCCTCCAGATGCCGGAAAGCGACTTCCGGGTCGCCGCCGCAGAATACTTCCTCAGAGACGACGAAACGTTCCCACTCGACCGCATGTCGGCCAGGGAGCAAGAGTTCTTCTCGTACTTTGTTGCGGACCACGAGAAGGACATGGCCGCTATCAGGCCGCTGCTCGCCCTACTGTCGGTGCTGCACGACAAGAAAACCCGAGTTTACCAAGACGCCTGGAAGAAACGGGGGGAAACCCTGGGCATTATCGCCAACATCGCGAGAAAGTATGACAGGCTCGACGTAGCCGCGACGGGCGGGGCGTTCCACAAGCTCGCCGACGAGGGCCAGATGGATACGCTTGCCGACCTCGCCACGTACGCGGCGAAGTACCTAACATTCCTGGCCGACACCGACCCCGTAGGAACGATCGCGTTCATGGCTCGATACAGGCCGACGGAACCCATCGATCGGTATCAGGGCAATTACGGTTTCGACGACGTCGGCGAGGTACTCGCACTCAGATACGACCAAGATCGTACGCTTAAGGCGATCCAAACGCAAGCTGAGTGCTTCCTGCGCGTCCAGGAGGCTTACGCCATCGTCGAACGGTTGGCGCGTGAAGGAGGCGCGACCGAAACGAAATGCGAGGTGATCGCAGACCTGGCATTGTCAGCGTTACACTACATGATGCTGCTCGCACTTGAGGCCCCTGGTCCCTCCGCCGCCTTCAAGTCTTCGATCGAACGGCTATAAGGATAAACGCTTGAACCCTGATCTGCACATGCTTCCTCAGTTTAGTGACGACCTCAAGCTGCAGGTGATCGAGGCGCTCGGCACTGGCCGCCGCAGCTTTCTCCTATGGGGCCTCAACGAAACCTGCGTAGAGTTGGTGGCATCGCTGCGGCAGTCTGGGATAGGATCGGGGTACCTTGCAGGCATTGTCGATCCAGATACTGCGAAGCAGGGTGGACGGATCTTCGACATCGAGGTCATCGCACCCGATGGCATTTCGGCGTTGGAGTTCGATGCGCTCGTGATCACGTCCGACAGCCAGAAGGAGGAGGCACTAAGAGGCTTCGCGCGCCACGACAGCCGCATTCCCGAGGTGATCATCAGCGGCATGAAACACGAGGACTTCAGTGACCCCGACTTCGAGCGGATCGCCTCCTCGTGTCTCGTGAAGTCCTACGCCAACGGCTACCCGAACAGCCTTATCCACATCTATCAGTCGATAAAGTACCTTGCAGACAGCGGCATCAGCGGCGACGTCGCCGAGTTCGGTATCTTCAAGGGTGGGACCGTCGTGTTTATAGCGAAGACCCTACGACACTTCGGCTTCGCTAGCAAGATTTACGGGTTCGACATCTTCGACGGTTTCCCGAGCCGCAAGTCCCTGTTCGATATGTACTCGAACCCAAAGTGCGAGTTTAAGGACTTCGCGGCTGTTGAGCAGTACTGCGCAACGAACGGCGTCGACGTTGTCAAGGGCGACATCTGCGAAACGTATCAGGCGCTCGCAGACGTTGACCTCATGCTTACGTTCTTCGATACCGACAATTACTCGCCGACGCGGGCAGCATTAGATATGTGCTTCGAACGCACGCTCAAGGGCGGGGTGATCGCCTTCGACCACTTCGTTTCTGACCCGAGGTTCATCTATACCATCGGCGAGCGAATGGCGGCTTCCGAAGCTCTTTCGGCAAGGAAGGTTCTCAACCTCCACGGGACGGGTGTCTTCATCAAGCTGTGATCGCGACGATCACGGAAGTCGCCGAAGCATCACGGCCTCCACCGCGTGCTGTTGAATGTACGCGTACGGCAGCCATCCGTATCCGCCCTGTCCCCACGCTAATCCCCACGAGTTTCGGAAATGGAACGCCCCACCCAGGGATAGATGGGCGTCGTCGTATCCGGTAATCAGGACGGCATGGTAATCGCCGAGCATATCGGCCGGTTGCGGCATCGGGATGATACCGGACGGCTGGCGGAACTGCTTGCAGACCATGATCGACACGGCCACCATATCTCCCCCAGCGAGCGATTTCTTGATCTCATCCGGGTCGAGGCCGACGGACAGCAGTTCTGCCCGGTAACAATTGGCAGGATCTAGCGCGGCGGTGGGCGGCTGATACGGCGTCTTCGTCATATCCAACTTCGGATCGTACGGCCACTTGGAGGCTTCTGGCTGGCCCCAACGCTTCAAGGCGGCGTCGGCAGAGGGGAACGAAGTACCGGAGACCACGTTTCCATCAACCTGCTTAGCTCCCCAATAGAGGACCTCTTCGGACAGAAGCGTGGTAGCCGTCTTACCCGCGGCTATTGCGGCCTCATGTAGAGCTGTTATGGCG
>Ga0070658_10001287_pt1 | contig 21416 bp, 19 predicted proteins | sample KBSC13metaG_FD_64664 | JGI IMG/M metagenome (GOLD analysis project Ga0070658, IMG submission 64664) | Corn rhizosphere microbial communities from Kellogg Biological Station, Michigan, USA - KBS C1-3 metaG | ecosystem: Host-associated > Plants > Roots > Rhizosphere > Soil ...
GCCGGGTCCGACTTCCGCTTTTCCGCGACCACCGCCAGGAATTGTTGATTGAGGGGCGATCCCGGCTGCTTCAGCGCCGGATACTTCAGGACCGCCGCCGCCTGCCAGCGCTCGACGGTTTGCGACGGCACCGGCGCGGCATGCAGCGTGGCCAGCGTGGCGAGAAGCGCGAGCGAAACGAGTTTCATGGCGGCGGTGCGTGGCGACGAAACAAATGCCGGCTTGGAAGTCCGTGATCCATGACCACGTCACTTCTCTTTGGCGTAGCGCTCGAAAGCGCCCGCGATATCGGCGGCTTTCTCGTCCCCTTTGTGGAAGACAAAGCGATGGCGCAGGGTGAGTTTTTCTCCCTGCTTCAAGGTGTGCGGGCCGTTCGGGTCGTCCTTCTCCAGCGTGCCAAAGCAGTTCGCTGTGAAAAGGCCGTAGGTGCGGACGTGCCAGCTCGTCGGGTAACGGAAGCTGGTGGGATGGTTGAGCATCGCCACCCCGAGCGTCTCGCCGTCCACGGGGCCGGAGTAGTCCACCCATGGGGCGCGCTTGCCCCAGGCATCCTTGTCGGTGATGCCGGTGCTGGTGACGATGTGTCCGCCCTGCTTGGTGTCCACCGCCATCGAACTGGGCACGCGGATGCTCAGGCCGGCGTCCTTCTTGTCGCCAAAGGTCACGTCGCCGTCGCGGGCGATGAATTCCTGGTCCCAATCGATGAGCCGGGTCTCGCCCTCGACGCGGAAGGTCAGCCGGCGAATCTCGGAGACGGATTTCTTTCCGTCCGCACCGTAGTATTCGTTCTCTTCCACGATGACCGCCCGCTGTGCATCCGCGGAGATTTCCTTGTAGGCGACGTGCTTGATCGTGCCCATGAGCGCGAGGGACGCCTTCTGCTTGTCGTTGAGTTGATCGTCGGGCAGTTGCGAGACGCTGGCCCGCTCCATCCAGGAGTTGAAGCCATTGATGTCCGAATGTCCGAAGCAGATGCCGCGGTGATGAGGGTGATCCACCTGCTCGCCTTCCACCTTTTGCATCGGAAAGGCGCGGGTCATCTGCTTGCCCGTGGGACCGTAGACGGGAAAGAGATACTGTTTGTTTGCCTGGTTGATGACGTATTCGGCGAAAGGCTGGCCGTCGTATTGGACGACCACTCCGGCCGGACCTTGGACAGCGGTGAAGACTTTGTCGGCGGCGTGCGCGGAAGCCGCCAGTCCGGCCAAGAGGGCACAGGTGGCGAGGAGCAGGAAACGGCGGGGGAGGGCCAAATGGGGGGACATGCGTTCATTGTGCCAAGGCCGGACGCGGAGTAGAGGAAAAAAGCCGTGAAGCAGGATGTGGCTACCGCAACCGGAGCGCGAAATCCACCAACCGGCGAGGCGCAATTCGTACGTAGCGGTGAATTTATTCGCCGAACCGCGCGTCGCAGTAGGTATGATCCTCCCCGACCAACAAAGGAGAGCAAGCGGCGTGGCGCGCCTCTTGACTTCCTCCCGGCCTGCGGTCCAGTACGCTCATATGAAGCCGGCCCTTCTGCTCCTCCTCGGGCTTGCTGGTCTGGCGGGCTGCACCGATCTCCAGCGCACCGCCTACCAGGACTCGCGCTCGATCAACAAGTATTCGCGACAGAGCATGATGGAGACAGCCCAGGATATTCCGCTGCCGCGGATTCGCCCGGTCGGCGTGCCGCGCTACGCGAACTACGACTTTACGCCGCGGTCCCCGTACAGCCCCTACGCCAACCGGCAGGCGTTCGTCTCAGGCGAAGTCGTGGCGCCGGGCTATTCGCCGGGACTGTATGGGCCGGTGGCCGATCCGCAGTACTCGGCGGCAATGGGATCTGGATTTGGCGGGCCGCGTTACCGCTACGCCCCCCACTACTACGGGACCTACGGATATTATCCGGCCTACGGGTGGGGATACTAGCTTGCGTGCGGCCCCGCGAGTCGAAGACCTCAGCGGTCGAATAGAAAATGCAGGCCGCGCAAGCCGGTGGAATAAGGATGGTCGGCCGGTTCGGCACGTTCCCAGATCTTGACCGCATTGCGGCCATCCGCCGTGCTCAGGCGTATGCGCTTTTCAGTCAGGGTGAGTTCGGCCTCCTCCAGTAGCCGCCGGCTCTGCAGGTAGCGCCCTTTGGCCTCCAAATAGCGACTCGCGGCTGCCTTGTCGCGTGATGCACCGAGCACGGAGTTGGAACTTTCCGGATCGGGATCGTCGATCCCTCCGGTGGATCGCAATTCCGCGGAACGCGCTGCCATGTCCTCAACAATCTTTCGCTGTTGTGCCACTTCGTCCTCCACCGGTTCGAGTTCGCGCTGACGGTCATTCATAATATCGGCCCGGCGCAAGTCCCGATAAACGACGGCGATGGTGTTGGCGATATTGGCCGCACGCTGGGGATCGGTGTCGTAAACGCCGATTTCGATCAAACCCGTATTGCGCACCTCCTCTAACTGCATCGATCCCTTGAGCCGGAGATACACCTGCTGCTTCGTCAGCGGGTGATTCGGCGAAGAAAATTCCTTCACCAAGTCGAGCCGCTCGATGACTGGGTAAAGAATCTCCGACTTCTGCAGGATTTGGAACTGGGTGGTGACGAACTGCGGATCGTACGAGCGCACGGCACTTTCGAAGGGCTTGGCCGACTCCGGGGGATCGGCCCGCACTTCCATGGTCACCTTGGAGTAGTAGCGACTGGGCGCGAAGACGAAGGCCGCGATGAAAGTAACCGGCAGGAGCAGAAAGACGCAGGCGCCGATCAGGCAACCCCGTCCGGCTAGGCTCCGGCGCGGGGCGTCCTTGCTGGAGGGCGACGGCTCGACGCGGGGAACGGAAGGCGGTATGGGTGTGGCGGCGACGATCTCCACCTGCGTCTTGAAATCGAGGGCGGTGCGATAGCGCCGCTCGGGCTGCTCCTGGAGCGCGCGCAGGACGATCTCATCCAGGCGCACGTCTACCTGGATGCCGCGCATGTGAGACGAGGGCGCCTCCAGCCTGCTCGAAGGCAATTCACCGGTGAGCAGTTCGTAGAGCACCACACCCAGGGAATAGATATCCGCGCGATGATCGACCGGGGAGGAAGAGGGCGCGGACTGCTCCGGCGCCATGTACTGCGGAGTGCCGAGGACGCTGCCTTGGGTGAGCCCCCCCGCTGTCTGGGCAGCGAACGCATCCCTTGGATTCTCGGGGGCGGCGCCCATCATCAGGGCGATCCCGAAATCGGCGATCTTCAAGCGGCCCGTTTTGTCCAGCAGGAGATTCTCGGGCTTGATGTCGCGGTGGACGATCCCGTGATCGTGCGCGTATTGGAGCGCTTCGCAGATCGGCGGCACGACCGCGAGCGCTTGCTCGGGTGTGAAACGCCCAGCCTTCATCGCCTGCCGGAGATTCACCCCGTCGACAAACTCCATGAGCAGGTAGAAGAAAGCGCCTGCCTGCCCGAAATCGTGCACGGTCACGATGTGCGGATGGCTGAGTCGGGCGAGGGCGCGTGCCTCCCGCTGGAAGCGCTCGGCGAAGTGCTGATCCGCGCCGGGCGGCGGTGTGAGGATCTTCAGTGCCACGAAGCGATCGAGCTGCGGCTGCCGCGCCTTGTAGACGGCACCCATCCCTCCCTGGCCGATGAGGCCGAGGATTTCAAACTGGGGAAGGGCGGCGCGCACGGCGTCGAGATCCGGAGCCGCGCGTCCGGCGCCCGGTTCACGAGTCGGCTCCATCACGCCGGCCATGAGGCAGCGCGGACAAAGGCCCTCCGGCGCGGAAGCGGGTAGCGGCGCGCCGCAGGCTGGGCAGGAGCGGGGAGGAGGATTTGGGTTCATCACATATACCCCGGCGCGTGGTCGGCGATTGGTTGCGCGAAATTTTTCAAGTGGCCAGCGCGGCGAAGAGGGCGCGCATTTCCTCCGCGAGATCCGCCGGCGGGCTCAAGGTGGCCGCGATCTCCGCTTTGACAAACTCGCGGAAGCGGCGCTTGAGCCGGTGCACTGCCGCCTTCAAGGCTCCGGGATCCACGGCGAGATGGCGAGCCAGGTCCACCTGCGCGCCGTGCGCCGCCTCGCCGATTAGCCAGGGCTTGAGTTCCTCGAACTGCGTGGCACGTCCCTCGCCCTCGCACTCCGCCCGCAGAGCGGCCAGCGCCCGGGCCAGGACCGTGGTGGCCCACGCGCGATCGAAGGCCAGATCCGGTGGCAACGTCTGTGCATCCTCCAGGGGCAGACCCCGTGCATCGCCCGCCTCCAGGGATACTGGTTCAATCCCGCCACCCCGGCGCAAGCGGCGCTCCGACTCGCGGCGGTGTGCCGCGAAATGCTTGACCGCGATGCTCAAATAGGCCCGGAATTTTCCACCTTCCCGGCGGACTTGCGCCAGCCGGTCGCCCTCGAGGAGGTTGGCAAAGAAATCATGCGCGAGATCGCGGGCGGCTGCGGCGTCGCGCGTCGAGCGCTGCAGCAAAACGAGCACGGGTTCATAGTACGCTTCGCATAGCGCTCTCAATGCGGCGCGCCCTTCCGCCGAATCGCCGCGCGCGTTCAAGACCACCGTCCATCGCGTCGTGCAAAAGGGATCGCGACCGCCGGCGCGAGGGGGAGTGGGATCGGTGGAACAACTCATCGGCAGGAGGGGATATCATCACCCGGCGCGCGCGGAGGCAATGGTTGCGTGAAATCTGACAATGGCGGCACCGACGCGCCGCTCTCCCTTTTCCTCTTCATCTCCCTCTGTCAGTGGGAAGGGCGATGAAGATGAAGAAGAAGAGGGAGAGCGAGAGCGGCGCGTCGTCGCCAAACTCAACCCCGGAAATGCACCAACTCATTTACACCCGGCGCGCCGGCTTCCTCTCCATATTGTGTATTTCCGCGGCGCGCCTTCGCCTCTATAAGCCGTGGCATGCTCTCCCCGTTGAAAAACAAAACCGCCATCCTGACCGGCGCCAGTCGCGGGATTGGACATGCGATCGCGGTGGCCCTCGCTCGTGAAGGCGTGCGGCTCGGTCTGCTCTCCCGCACCCCGCCACAGCTCGACGGCGAGTTCGTCTTTGAGCCATGTGATTTCGGCGATCTCGAGAGCATCCCCGCGGCGATGCAGTCGGTCCGCGAAAAACTCGGCAATGTGGATTTCCTCATCAACAACGCGGGAGTCTTTCTCGAGGGCACCGCGACGGAGACACCGCTGGCCGATTGGGAGCGCATCCTGCGGGTCAATCTCACGGCGCCGTTCCTGGTGTGCCGCGAGGTATTGCCGCAGATGATTGCGCGCCGGGAGGGCCGGATCGTCAATATTGCCAGCACGAGCAGCGTGCAGGGCTACCTCCAGCAGTCAGCCTATTGCGCCAGCAAACATGGACTGCTGGGGTTCGCGCGCTGTCTCGCGATCGAGGCCAGGCCGCACAACGTCCACGTGTACAACCTGTGCCCCGGCGGCGTGGAGACGGATCTCATCAAGGGCACCTATCTCGGCGAGCGGCTCAAGGGACAGCAGATGATCGCCCCAGCCGACATCGCGGAGATGGTCGTCTTCCTATTGCAGCAACCGGGCAATATCGACCTGCCGGAAATCATCGTCCGCCGGTTTGCCTCCGCCTGAGGCGGACGACGGACGGAGTCCGCCTGGAAGCACGCGGCACTCACGCGGCAATATCTCTTTCGATATCCTTGGTGGCTCCCGCAATCGGCGCGACGTCACGGATGTTCTTCTGCACCGCCACCGAGGCAAACAAGCTCAGCGCGAAGGCCATCGCGTAAAATCCCTTTTCGCTCAGGGCGAGGGTCGCGTTCCACAGACCGACGACGAGCAGCAGGATGGAGATGCAAAGCGAAAGCCAGCAGAGACCATAGTAGATGCCGGTGACGGGAATGCCCTGCATCCGGTCGCGAACGGACTTTTGCAGCGATACGGCCGAGAAGAGGCCGTTGATGAGGACGGCAAAATAGTAGCCTCTTTCATTGAGTTGCATTTGGGCATTCCAGAGGCCGACAAGATATGCCGCCGCGCCAACGAGCAAGGCCAGCCAGGACGCGCCGACAAAAGCGCCGGTAGGTGGCTGTAATTGCGAACTTGGAGATTCCCCTTCACGACCTTGATGAACATTCCATGGTCCTTGATGTGTTTGCATGCCTCGGACTCTATCCAATGCTGCCGGGATGGAGGCATTGATAAATCAAGGCTAGCCATCGACGGGATCGATGGAGACGTCCGACTCCACTTTCGAAACTTCATCCTGCTGGACGCACGCGGCCCGGAATGGATACCTTCACCCATCTTCGTTCCATGGAAGCACCGACTATTCCGCTTACGACAAGAACGACCCTCCTGGCGTTTTCAATTGGCATGTTGATGATGGGTGGGTGCGCGCACGTGGACCCTGACGACCCCGATTCGCCGGCGGCCATGCTCGCCAATCCAGCGATGAGCGGAGCGAGGCAGGCGCACCGCGACCTCAAGGCGAAGCAGATTCAGTTGATGGAAGCAGGCGTCGTCGGCGTCGACCCGCCCGAGGTCGCGCCCAACGATCCTCGCTTTAGAAACATTCCCCGAAAACACCTGCCATCGGGCCCTGACGAGCCGCACGCGGCCGCCTGGGCGAAATATGCCCGGGCTTACAACGCCGTCGTCATCAAGGATTTTGAGAGGGAGACCGGTCAGTGATTCGAAATCCGGGAACGGCACCATGTTAGACCGTCGTCTCCTATCTCCCACAAAGAAGATGTGGATTTCCGGTTGGTCGTATCCGGAACGAAAATCTCCGGCTGGTATCGCGCTTCCAACGCGGAACCATGGCAGAAACTCGGCGAGACCGATTTGCCGGCCAGCGGCCCGGCGCAGATCGGTCTGGAGGCGTGCAGCGGTCCTTCGGACAAGGAGAACTGGGCCAGCTTCCGTGAATTCCGCATCGTTGCACCGCCGAAGTGACTTTCTTCAAATAGTTCCACCTCCGTTCTCCCCCCTCACCATGACTCACCCCACCGTTTTCCTCATCGCCACATTCGCGATCAGCACCGCGGCGTTCGCCCAGACCGCTACGCCAAAGCCCGCCCCGCTTCCCACCACACCACCGGAGACGATGAGGGCGGAACTCGACATCACCTACGGCAAGACTCCGGAACAGGAACTCAAACTCGACGTCTATCGTCTGAAAGCCGGTGGCGATTCCCTGCCGGCGTGCGTCCTCGTCCACGGCGGCGGTTGGGTGAAGGGGGACAAGGAAAAATTCCGGCCGCTCGCTATCGCCCTGGCGGAACGCGGCTATGTCGTCGCGAATATCGAATACCGCCTTGGCCCGGTCGCCCGATATCCCGCTGCGGTGCAGGATTGCAGCCTGGCCGTGCGATTCGTGCGGGCGAATGCCGCGCGCTTCGGCGTCGACCCGGCTCGCATCGGGGCCTGGGGCGGCAGCGCGGGCGGGCACCTCGTCGGCATGTTGGCAGGCGCTCCTTCGCAGTTCCTGACCGATGATCTCAAGGACGTTTCCGCCGCCGTGCAGGCCACTTGTATCATGGCCGGTCCGACCGACCTCACGGGCGAAAAACTCGTCGAGAGCCTCCGTAAGGCGAAGGAAAACAGTTACCAGTACCAATGGATGGGCAAGCTCTACGACGACGCCCCGGACCTCTACCGGCAAGCGTCACCCATCACCCATTTCAGCAAAGCCACGGGCCCCGTGCTCTTCCTGACCGGCGACCTCGACAATCCCGACCGGGACACCGCCGGGATGGAAAAGCTCAAGGCCCTCGGCGTGCCGACCAAACAGGTCCTCCTCAAGGACGCGAAGCACGGCTGCTGGATGCAGCCGCCGTGGTTCGAGCAGTGCGTGGACGCGGTCGATGCGTGGTTCAAGATTTACCTGAAATAGCCCGGCGGGGCAGAGCCGCGAACGAAGGAGCGGATTATTTCGAGAGGACAAACTTGTGGAGGTGTCCGAAGGCGCTCCACTCGGTAACGATCAGATTGCCGTCCTTGTCGATGGAGGCCCCATGTGGCGAATTAGTGATGCCGTCCTTCCACAGCTCTTCCTTGAGACCGTAGTTCGCGCGCTGCGAGGCTTCCGGGTTGTCTCCCACCTGGGCCACGATCGCGCCCGATTTATCGAGCACCGTCACGCGCCCCTGGAGTTCGGGAATCACCGCGTAATCGCCGCGGATGTGGACCGCGGCAGGCATGCGCAGATCCGCCTGGATGACTTTCTCGAAATTGCCATCGAGGTCCCAGTATTCCACGCGGTTGTTATTGCGATTACAGACGAAGAGGAGCGGTTTTTCCCCGCGGGTATCGAGGGCGATTCCGTGGCAGGTCTTGAAGAATCCCGGGGTGGGTCCGGGCGCGCCAAACGCCTTCACGAACTTGCGATCCCTATCGAACTTGAAGATGTGATTCGAACCATATCCGTCGGCCACGAAGATGCTCCCATCGGGACCGAGCGTGAGGGCGCACGGATTGAAGCCATTCGCGTCTTTGCACGCGCCCGACTCCTCGGGATACTTGATCGACCACTCCTGCGTCCCATCCAGCTTGAGCTTGATGACTTCATGCGCCGAAGGTCGCGCGCCGTAGATCACCTCGGCCCCGTCCTCTTCGCGAATCTCGAGGCCGTGAATCTTCGGCGGGCCGAAGGCACGGACGAATTTTCCGTCGGGCGAGAAAACGAGAATGCCTCGCGGCGTATCGGTTGTGACGTAGATGTTGCCGGCTTTGTCGATGACAGTACCGCCATGGCAGGCGCCGAGTGGCTCGCCTCCCGGCGTCTTATCAAAAAAGTTTGGAGCGATGGAGAACTTGAGTTCCGCCGCGAGCATATGGCTGGACAGGAGGGCGATGATTCCAAGGAGAGAGGGAACGAGACGTTTCATTTGAGTGGGGTGGGGGTGTTCAACGAGGCAGGTTGATTGGGCAATCAATCTAGATCACGACGGCACGGCTAGCACCGATTATTCGACTGCCGTACAGAGTTCGACGAGGAAGCCGTTATTGTCGCGAACGTGGGCGACGATCTGTCCCCACGGTTTTGCCTCGGGCGCCTTCACCGGAATGGCTCCCGATGCGACCGCCTGGTCGAAAGCTGCCTGAACGTCCCCGGTGACCAACGCGATTTCCATGGGCGGTGGCGCCGTTTCACGGGAGCCATCCTGGATCGCAATGGAGAGCAGGCTGTTGATGAATGGCTTGGCGGCGAATGAAAGTGTGGTCGCGCCGGTGGCGAGCTCCCCGTATTCGTTCTCATGCACCATCTTGCGCGAGAGACCGAAGGCGCGTTCGTAGAAGGCGATGGTTTGTTGGACGTCGTCGACGTAGAGAATGGTATAGGCGAAATTCATGGAGCTACACTTTCTTCCAGATTTCGCGCATCGCGACATTTCCAGAGGTGTCCACGCGACCTTGATATCCATGGCGGCGGAGGATGGCGTGCACGTCATCGACCGTCACACCCGCCGGGAGGTAGGTCGGATGGATTTCGATCATGATCGTCGGATCGGTCTCGTCCATCAATCGCTCCATGCCCTGCAAAACGGAAAACTCGGCGCCCTCTACGTCAATCTTCACAAATGCCGGCTGAATCCCAAGGGTTGCCGCGAGCGCATCCAGGGTGAGTGTGCGGCATCCGCCGTCCGCGGCCACATCGCTGCCAAACTGCGGATGCCCGCCTCCCGGATTTGGAATGGTCTTCAACGCGCCACCGCTGCCGATCGGTTGCGAGATATAGGTGACGGGGATTTGCGGGAAGATCTTGGTGAAGCTGGCAAGGTTGCGCAGCAAGTCGTTGGTGATTCGCGAGTCGGGTTCACACGAAACAAACCGATCCCCCGCGGCGGCCTTGGGCGCGAGCAACCAAAAATACCATCCGTTGAAAGCGCCCACATCGAACAGATCGCCACCCTCGTAGGCCGCATATGATTCCCTCGATTCCTCCTGAAGGGTCGCATTTTTTTCCCAAAGTCTGATCATCTCGCGCACTTTCCCCGGGAGGCGGTGGACGGTGCCGTCCAAGAGCGGCATGTAGCCCGGCCAGACATCGAGAAACAGCTGACCAGCCGCATGTTGTTTGAGGATGTTGAAAAGGCGGTCTCTGAGAAGCATGCCAACAGGTGACTAGGAAGGGAACGGAAAGGCAAGCATCACGGTAGGTATTGTTACGGATGTCCCGGTCCTCCCGCTCGGATAGCGCAATAGCGCGATCGCGGCTAAATTTCGGCGTCCAAATCAACCTTGAAACGTGCACGCAGGAACTCGACGATTTTGGTCACGCTTTCCTCCGGCGATTCCCGGTCCGTGTGAACAACGATCTCAGGATCGATGGGATCTTCGTACGGAGCGTCGATGCCGGTGAACTGCTTGATCTCGCCGGCTCGCGCTTTCTTGTAGAGGCCCTTCGGGTCGCGCTGCTCGCATACGGAGACGGGTGCGTCGACAAACACCTCGATGAATTCGCAGCCGCCCTCGAGGGCGATCTCACGGGCGCGGCGGCGATCCACGCGGTAGGGCGAAATGAAAGCGGTAATGACGACGATGCCGGCATCGGCCATGAGGCGCGCCACTTCGCCGACGCGGCGGATGTTTTCGACACGATCCTCGGGCGAGAAACCCAAATTGGCATTCAGCCCATAGCGCACGTTGTCCCCATCCAGGGTGTAGGTGTGCATGTTCAGGTGAAAGAGTTCCTGTTCGAGCGCGTTGGAGATGGTGCTCTTGCCGGAACCGCTCAGTCCGGTCAGCCATACGACGGCGCCCTTGTGCCCGTTTTTCCGGGCGCGTTTCGCCGCGGTGATGCTGCCTTCGCTCCACGTAATGTTCTGCGATTTGACCTGGGCCCGGTCGGTATAGACGCCGCCGAAGATAATGCCGCCGCCGGCCACGTGGCGCTGGTCGACGATCACGAAGCGGCCGAGCAATGGGAGGCGGTCAGCGTTGTCCATCACCAGCGCGCCACGGGTGCTGATCGTGACTTCCGCGACGTCGTTGCGGGCGATGTAGTTGCGGCCTTCGGTAATGTTTTCGAGCGTGCTGGCGTCGATGATTTTCTCAACGGAGACGATGCTCGCCTCGATCTCCTGGGTGGCGAGCTTGAGCTTGTAGCGAGCACCGACGGTGAGGTGGCGCTTGCCCATCCAGAAGAGGCGGGCTTTGAAACGGTTCGACTCAATGGGCGCGTCGGTCTCATGCGAAGCGACGTGGCCGCGCTCGACGAAGATCTGCTCGGTGAGCGTGATGCCGATACTTTCGCCGGCGACGGCTGCTTCCTTTTTCGGCGCATTCCACACCTCGATGCTGGCCACGGTGCTGATCTTGTTGTTCGGGCTGAAGATGATCGTGTCGCCCACTTTGAGCATCCCGGTCTCGATCCGCCCGGCGATGATGCGGCGGTCGTCGAAGCGATACACGTCCTGCACGGGAAAGCGCAGCGGCAGGGCGTCGAGCGGGGGCGGGGTCTCGAAGCTGTCGAGCATGTCCGTGATCGCCGGACCCTGGTACCACGGCATTTCCGCCGGGGCGCGGCGGGCGACATTGTAACCATTCCGGGCGCTGATCGGGACGAAGGTGCGCGCCTCCGAGCCGATCTGCTCGAGGAACGCCTTGTATTCGGCGACGACCTCGTTGAAGACCGGCTCGCTGAAGTCCACGAGGTCCATCTTGTTCACCGCCACTACGACCTGCCGGATGCCGAGGAGCGACAGGAGATAGCCGTGCCGGCGCGATTGCTCACGCACGCCTTCATTGGCGGCGATGAGAAGCACGGCGGCGTCCGCGCTGGCCGCGCCCGTGATCATGTTCTTCAGGAATTCCTTGTGTCCCGGGGCATCGATGATGACGTAGGGCCTCTTGTCCGTCTTGAACTGAATCTGCGTGGTATCGATGGTGATGTTCTGTTCCTGCTCCTCGAGCAGGGAATCGAGCAGGAAGGAATACTCGAACTCCATGCCCTCTTCTTTGCAGGCCGCCTGGATCTGCGCGACCTTGCCATCAGGCAGCGACTTGGTGTCGTGAAAAATACGGCCGATGAGCGTGGACTTGCCATGATCGACGTGACCCACGAAGACAACGCGCAGCCGTTGCGTCTCCTTCCCGGGGGCGGTCGCGGACGAAGTCCGGGCAATGTCTTTCCCGGCCTGCATCACATGAATCCTTTCGCCCGCAGCTTCTGCATGGCATTGCGCTCATGATGGTCCTGCGCACGGCCGGCGCGTTCGCTGGTCTTGGTCAGGGCGAGTTCGTCGATGATACTGTCGATACTGTCGGCCTCGCTCTCGACCGGCCCGGAGATGGGCCAGCAGCCGAGGCTGCGGAAGCGGTAGCGCTTTCCGTCCGGGCCGCGGCGGGCAAAATACATCTTCGGGATCGGGATGCCTTCGCGCTGGATGTAGAGCCAGATGTCGCGCTCCGTCCAGTCGAGCAGCGCCTGCACGCGCACATGTTCGCCGGGGGCGCAACTCGTGGTGAACTGGTTCCAAAACTCCGGCGGTTGGTCCTTGTAATCCCACTCGAAGTCTTTCGTGCGCGGGCTGAAGTAGCGTTCCTTGGCGCGGGTCGGGTCCTCGTCGCGGCGGATGCCGGTGATGAGCGCGTCCCATTTGTGCTCGGCCATGACCTGCTGCAACGCGACGGTCTTGAGCTCATGCGTCACGGTCACGGGATCGGTCGTCTCGTAGCCGATCGGCCCACGCGCCGCGTACTCGCCGCGGCCCGCCCGGGCGTCCTCGTTGATCTTCACGATGAGATTCAGCGCATATTGCTGCACGGCCCATGCCCGGTAATCGAGCATCTCGGGAAATTCGTAGGTCGTGTCGATGTGCAGGAGGGGATACGGGATGTGCCCGGCAAACGCCTTTTTCGACAGCCAGATGAGGACATTCGAATCTTTCCCCATGCTCCACGGCATGCAGATGTTTTTGAAATGATGATACGCCTCGCGAAGGAGGAAAACGCTCTGCGCCTCCAGAACGTCCAGATGGGCCGCGTCCGCCCGCAAAATCCTGGCCGGGAAAAACGCCGGCGGCTCGTCCGCGCCGGGCGCGGGATAGAGCTTTTGGTAGGCGGGATGGCTTGCGTGACTCATCGGGATCGATTGGGCAAAGCTTCCGGGAAGCTTCTCGTAATTCCACGGAGCATACCGCGTGCTGGGGTTTGGGCAATACGTGGTGCAATGCGGGACAGACCGCGCATATTGGTGGGAGCCATGTTTCAATCCAAATGGGAATCGTCGGACCGCCTGCTTTGCATCCACTTCACCGGGAGCGTGGACGCCACTGAGATGAGCGCTTGCTTTCAACAAGTGAAGGAGCAACTCGAGAAAAGCGAGCCGGGTTTCCGCCTGCTCACCGACTTGACGGGTCTGGAATCCATGGACGCCTTGTGCGCGCCGATCCTGGGTGCATTCATGGATTTCCTGGCCGGGAAACAGATCGCCATGGTCGTGAGGGTGATTCCAGACCCACACAAGGATATCGGCTTTAACCTGATGTCGCAGTTCCATTACGGCCGCCGGGTTCGCACCGTCACCTGCGAGAATCTGGCCGTGGCCTTGGAACTTCTGACCGCCGCCTGACGGAAGCTACCCTCTATGCCCGGGTTGGAACCCTTGGTGTGCAATCGATTCTTTGTGTTTCAGGTGAGAGTGCAATCGGGACTGCTCCTCATTGTCGTGGACCGAAACCACCCCCAGGCCGACGGGCAATTCTTTGGGAGCAGCAGGGATTGACCGTGCCGCTCACGTTGGACACGTGGAAGTGTCATCCGCGGCGGCGCTTCATCAAGCGACGATCGCCGGGCCGGTTGCAGAAGATATCGTACCCGTGCTCCAGCGTCAGGTAGCGAGGGGACGCATGGCAGTCACGTAGCAAAGGCAGCGACCTTGCGCCAAGCACGAAACGGCGGGCGGGCGGCACGTGTCGGAGGGACGTGCTCCTGCGCGCTCCCCAATCCTCGAGGGCGCGTCCCATTTCCTGTACCTTCGTGAAGTCCATGCAAATTCCAGGCGCTCACCTGAAGCGAGGGAGCGCGCAGGAGCGCGTCCCTCCGGGCAAATTCGGCGCCGCCTCCTCCCGTTGGGTCTGTATTCGGGCAGCCACCACGGATTGCCACCTCCGTGCGACCGCATAGACTCGCAGCATCGATGTCACGAGCATCGCCGCATCCACAGACGATCCACTCATCCATGTCCGCACTTTTCTCACCCATCACGCTCGGCAATCTCACCCTTGCCAATCGCATCGTCATCGCCCCGATGTGCCAGTATTCCGCCAGCGAAGGTTCCGCGACCGACTGGCACATGATTCACCTCGGGCATCTCGCGCTTTCCGGCGCGGGCTTGCTCATCATCGAGGCCACGGCGGTGGCCCCCGAGGGCCGCATCTCGCCAGACGACCTCGGCCTGTGGTCGGACGCCAATGAAGAGGCCCTGGCCCGCGTCCTGAAAGCGGTCCGCACCTACTCGCCCATCCCCGTCGCCATCCAATTGGCCCATGCCGGGCGCAAGGCATCGACCCGCGTGCCTTGGGAGGGCGGGGGCGCCATTCCCGCAGCCGAGGGCGGCTGGCCGGTGATTGCGCCGTCACCCATTCCCTTCGACCCGAAAGACTCCGCGCCGGTCGGGCTCGATCGCGAGGGGCTGGCGCGGATTCGCGAAGCCTTCGCCACCGCCGCCCGTCGCGCGGCCCGGCTGGGACTCGACGCCATCGAAGTGCATTCGGCCCACGGCTATCTGCTGCACGAATTCCTTTCCCCGTTATCAAATCATCGCACCGACGAATACGGCGGCTCGTTGGAAAATCGCATGCGCTTCCCGCTCGAGGTGTTCGACGCCGTCCGCGCAGCGTTCCCGTCCGAAAAACCGGTGGGCGTCCGCATCTCCGGGAGCGACTGGACGCCCGGCGGTTGGGACGTCGACCAGAGCATTCCCTACACGCAGGAACTGCAGCGCCGCGGCAGCGCCTACATTCACGTCTCCTCCGGCGGCCTGTCTCCCGAGCAGAAGATTCCGCTCGGGCCCAGTTACCAGGTGCCGATGGCCGAGAAGATTAAAGCCGCGACGGGACTGACGACGATCACCGTGGGCCTCATCACCGAGCCGGAACAGGCGGAGGAGATCGTCGCGCGCGGGCAGGCCGACCTGATCGCGCTCGCCCGCGGGATACTCTACGATCCGCGCTGGCCATGGCACGCCGCGGCGAAGCTGGGCGCGAAGGTCCATGCTCCTCCTCAATACCGGAGGTCGCAGCCGCATGGGCTGAAGGACCTGTTCAATGACTAGGAAACCAACTACAACCGCGGCGCCCGAAGAGCGGCTTCGGACGGCTTCCACTTGGCAAACTCCGCGAGCGCGACTTCGTCGCGGCCCAACTACTCCAACGCGGGGGACGACCTCTGTATTCCGTCACCAGGGTAAGGGTAATTGAGTAGAGCATCGGGTTGACGCTCGCCTGATCGAGCAAGCAGCAGACGCCTGCTGACGGAAGCAGCCCACGACGAAGCGGTCCTACTACGTAGCGGCGAATTTATTCGCCGAACCGAGGCTGCAGGATGCGGTATGTAATCCCGAACTACGCACGGCCCCGGTAACGCACATCCGCTCTGGAGCCGAGGTTCGTCGAATAATTTGCGTCGCATCCGCTCCGCCCTTCGGGCCGCCTTCGGTGGGCGATCTCGCTCCGCTCGGTTCGACGCTACGTAGACGGATTCCACGATCGGCGCGCCGATAAGGTCGGCGATCTTCCTTACTTCTCAAAGCGTTTCATGTCGATGAGTTCAAAGGCGCCCATCTTGTCGAACGTCGGAGCATACGTCTCCCAGAGTTCCTTGGAGGTGCCGGCGATCGTAACGACGGCAATGTCCGTGCCGCTGGTCATCCAAAAGAGCGAATACAGGACGTGGTCAGGCCCTTCCTCGGTTTCCAGACAGATGCGGGTGAAGAGTCCCTGGGGTTTCTCCTCGCAAGTCTTGAGAACCTTGTCGGCTTCCTTCTTCTTCGAAGCCAGAAAATCGAGGATGAATTGCTTCGCCGTCTTGCCCGTGCCCTGCTTGACCCCGGAAAAAAGTTGGATGCGAACACCCGTGTTGTAGCGGCGCCCGCCGGCGGTGTTCTCACGGCTGATCGTCCACAGGTAAACGGGCCCGCCATGGCCTTCCGCATAGAACCAATCCTTGGGGCGTTGAATCCTGCCCCCGGTGGGTTCGAGCACTTGCTCGACAAACTCCGTGGGCGGAGTCTCGAACTCGAATTCCTGGCCGGCGGTCGTGGCAATGGCGACGCCCTTTAGAGTGGCCGGAATGAACCGCCACTCTTCCATGGTTTTCATGGCGATGCTGGAGACGGCCTCGCCCGTGCTCTTGACGACAAACGGGGCGACGACGCGGCCATCGGTGGTGATGACGTAGCCGATGAGCGCGGTGCCACCCAGGGGCTTCCCGTCCGGTGTGCGCGCGGTGCGTGGGAGATGTCCCGCGATGGGTTTTGGCGGGACGTAGCCCTCCGAGTCACGCACGTCTTTGACGGAATACTTGGGGGCGAGGGCGGTGGCGACCACGTCATCCAGCTCCGAGCGTTTCTCCGAGATGCGATTGTAGACAATCGACCTTTCCGCCGCGTGGCAGAGGAGGGAACTGAGCAAGAGCAGGAGAATCGCGGTCGTTGGTTTCATAGGGAGGACGGGTAAGGAACGTTGGGGAATTTACATCCGGTGTCATTCTGAGCCGTGGCGATGTTGTTGAAACGGAAATCGTGTGAGCAGCCAGCGTGCGGCAGCGTCCCAAGCTGGAGGGCCGGTGCTCCGTCACCGCCCAATCGTGATGGCCTAAGCCATCACTGCCTGGGCGCTCACGGTGTAGTGCGGTCGACCTCAGTGGTTGCCTCGGGCATTCTGAAATCAACGACATCGCTACGGCGGAGCGAAGCAGGAGCCGGTGCTTTGTCGCCACACCTTTCGGTGATGGCTGGAAGCCGTCACGAGAGTGGGCGGTGACGGAGCACCAACCATCCAGTTTGCTCGCTCGCAAGCGTGATCGTGCGTCCTTCCTCCGGCGCCTTTCGTTGTCTGCACCAATACCCGCACACGCCAGCCGACTGGGAAAGTTTCCCGGCGGAGAGTTGACCGATGGGGACATGCGGGGCTTCATTCCGCGGCAATGCTAGACATTCACCAAAGAGCGGCCTGGATCGAGAACGAGCCGCACATCGAGTGGCATCACTTTCTGCGTTCGCGCTTTGCCGGCCAAATGCCGGGACGCGGTAGCGGCTCGGAGTTGGTCGTGGCCGTGCAGACGATCGTGCAGCAGAGCGAGATCCAGGCGGAACTGCGCGGGAGCATGGAATACTTTCCGGAGCGAGGGGCGCTGCCCATCGTCTTCGATTTTGTGGGCTCGGTGCAACTGGATAGCCGGGAGGTGATTCTCCGCGAGATGCACTCGCATGGGCAGGCCGTACAATTGCGCGCGCCAGCGCTACAAGCTCAGGATCAGGCACAGGACGGAAGGATTTACGCGGGGCAGATCTCCGAGAATGGACGGGTGATGTCGTTGCAGGCCGTGGCGGCTGACGGGCGGACTCCGAAGTCGAAGCCGTTTCATCTCATCCACGAGGAGACGCTGGCGGAGCTTTTGTAGATTCATCCTCGTTCCCCCTATGAAACCCTATCCGAGCATTCTTGTCTTTGCGCTGCTGTTTGTCCTATTGCCGGCCATTTCCTTCGGTGCGCCGCCGGACCGGCCGATCAGTCCGGGGATCATCGCGGCGCAAATCGCCAAGGAACCCAACAGCCATCCGTTGCGGGTCGTCGGGGGTTTTCTGCTTTTCGATCAAGGGAAGTTCGAAGCCGCGGAAACGCACTTCCGCAAGGCCACCCAATTGATGCCCGATGACGCGTACGATCGGGCGTGGCTGTTCATGGCGCAGCTTCGCCGCGACAAGGGCGCGTCCGACAAGGACATCCGGGCATTCCTTGCAAAGAAGCATGCGGACGAGTTCGTCTATACCGACATCGCGGTTTTGCTGTCGGACATCACGCCCGAGGCGGCCATCGAGAAGGCGAAGGCTTCCGGCGATGCGGGGAATCTTTGCGAAGCGCACTACTATGCCGCGCAACGGTTGCTCGCGGATGGGCAGATTCCGCAGGCGAAGGCGCACCTAATGGAGGTGCTGAACACGAAGAAGGAGACGTTTTGGGAATACCGGAGCGCGATTGCCTGGCTGAAATCGAATTAAGGGGACATGCCCCTGCTCCTGCTTTGCGCATTCTCGTTCTTCGCCGGCCTCGTCGACGCGATCGTGGGCGGCGGCGGGCTCGTGCAACTTCCGGCCCTGCTCATCCTGCTGCCGGGCCAGGCGATTCCGACGCTCTTCGGGACGAACAAGATGGCCTCGGCGGCGGGGACGACGATGGCGACCGCGCAATTTGCGCGGCGGGTCAAGCTCGACTGGCATATCATCGGTCCGGCGGCGGGCACGGCTTTTGTCTTCTCGGCGCTGGGTTCGAAGTTGGTGACTAAGATCAATCCCGCGCTTCTGCGCCCGGTGATTCTCGCGCTGCTCATCCTCGTGGCTGTTTATGTTTTTGTGCTCAAGGACCTGGGGTTGGTCCATGCGCCACGGCATCCGCGGCACAAGGCCCGTTGGATGGCGATCCTCACCGGGGCGGCGCTCGGGTTTTATGACGGGTTCTTTGGACCGGGAACCGGCAGTTTCCTGATCATTATCTTCGTCGGTGTGTTTGGCTTCGATTTCCTGTTTGCCTCGGCATCGGCCAAGGTCATCAACCTGGCGACCAACCTGGCGTCGGTGATCTTCTTCGCGGCCACGGGACACATCCTGTATCAGGTGGCGCTGCCGATGGCGGCGTGCAATATCCTTGGGGCGATGGCCGGGACCCGATTGGCGATTCTCAAGGGCAGCAGGTTTGTGCGGGTGTTTTTCCTGGTCGTCGTGCTGGCCTTGATTGCGAAGCTGGCGCGGGATCTTTGGGCGTGAGCCCAAAAGCGGAATCAAAATCGCATAGGCCCGGCGCGGCAGAGCCGCAACCAACGGAATTTAAACGCAGAGACGCCGAGACGCAGAGAAGGAAAGTCCGGGATGACGATGGGTCAGTCACGGAGCGCTTATACGATATGGCGGGCTCCCCTCGCCGTCATTCTGAGGCACGAAGAACCTTCGAGGACATCTCTGACCGAGGGAATGTTAGCCACCCTGGCCTCACATGTCGAGCGAGATCGCCTCCGGGCGGAGTCGAGACTTCAGGTCGGGAATTCATGGCTAAATCCCACCACCGCGGAAGCCCTTGCCAAGGGCTTCCAAAGCCCAAGGATGGAAGGGAAAGAGAGGATAAGAAAGGAAAGGACGGATGTTCGCGGGATAGGGTTCAATCAGTCGACCTTTGCCGGTGGGCGCTCGTTCAAAAATCCAGTTGGCCACGAGAATTTTCGAGAGGGGAGCAGCCTCCAGAGAACGCGAGAAGCTCACGACTCCATCGCTGACCGCCGCGCCCCCAAAAATCCTCCTCCCCGGTTCTCCTAATGTTTTCTTTCCGAAACCCGTCTTTCCTGTAATCTTTGCCCCGCCATGAACGCGTACACCCTGCCGGATTCGTTGGTCGTGCAACTTCGTACCTACGAAGGGCGACTGCGAAGGATGGAGACGCTCGCGACGGTGGCCGGCGCGTTCGTCGGGGTTTGCGCCACTTTCGTGCTGCTCTTTGTCTCCGATCGGTTCGTCGACACGCCGCGTCTGGCACGCACGCTTTTGACGCTCAGCAGCGGGGTGCTGGCGGCGTGGCTGGCGCATGCCTGGGCGGCGCATTGGCTGTGGCACCGGCGCGGTCCGGCGCAGCTCGCGAAGCTGCTCCAGCGCCATTTCCGGACCCTCGGCGACCGGCTCCAGGGCATTATCGAACTCACCGAGACGGACAACCTGCCGCCGAACATTTCGCCCGCGCTGTTGCGCGCGGCCGTCCGCCAGGTCGCGGAAGAATCGGAACGGTTCGACTTCGCGCAAGCGGTGCCGGTGCGTCCCGCGCGGCGCTGGGTGACGGCGGCGTGCCTGCTGGCCGTGCTGGCGATCGTCCCCTTTGTCCTCGTGCCAAAGGCCGCATCGAATGCGCTTACGCGTTGGGTCATGCCCTGGGCGCATATTGACCGCTACACCTTCGCCAGCCTTGAGGATCTGCCGTCCGAACTCGTGGTGCCGCACGGCGAGGCGTTCGAGATCGCCTGCGGTTTGCGCGCCGATTCGGCCTGGAAACCGGGGACCGCCAAGGCGCAGTTGAATCGCAACGAGCCGCTGGAAGCGAAGCTCGACCAGGGCCACGCCGTTTTCCACCTCAACGGGCAGACCCATGACGGCACGCTCTCGATCCGCGTGGGCGACGCCACGCGGGACATCGCCATCGTGCCGCTGCACCGGCCCGAGATGAAGGAACTCGCGGCGCGGGTGCAGCTGCCGGCCTACCTCGGCTATCCCGAAGCGACCCAGCCCATCCAAGGCGGCAGCGCGGAGTTCCTGGAAGGCAGCACGGTGAGCTTCGAAGGCAAGACGAGCCGCGCGCTGAAGAGCGCCGTCATGACCACCGCCGACGCGGAACCGCCCGCCGCGGTGCAGGGAGAAAAATTCCTCACGGAGGCCAAGCCGGTGGCGGAAATCGGCGCGGAAACCAAATTCCAATGGGCCGACAAACACGGCCTGACGCCGGCGCAGCCCTACATGCTCCGCGTGAGCACGAGCAAGGACGCGGAGCCGCGTGTTGAACTCACGGGCATCGAGCAGGAGACGGCGATTCTCCCCGACGAGGTGCTGAAACTCACGATGGCCTCGACCGACGACTACGGCCTGAAGGAATCATGGCTGGGCTGGACCGTCCGCAACCTCGCCGACAAGAAGAATGTGACCGTCGCGAAGGGACAGACGGCCCACACCGACGGAGCGCAGACCAAGCGGGACCTGACCCTGGAGACGCAGTTCTCGCCTGCGCTGCTGAAAATTCCCGAGGACAGCATCGTGGAACTGGCGGCGTATGCGCGCGATTACTTCCCGGATCGCGCACCCTCCGAATCCTGGAAGCACACCATCTATGTGCTGAGCCCCGCCAAACATGCAGAGCGCGTGCGCGAGCGAATGGACCAGATCCTCAAGCAACTCGACGAGCGCATCCGCGATGAAGAGCGGCAGATGGAGGAGACGAAGGCGATCGCCGAGAACAAGCAGGAACTGGGTTCCGAGAAGACCGGTGAGGACGTGAAACGCGTGGAAGCCGGCGAACGCGCCAACGAAGCGGCGCTGAAAAAGATGACCGAGGAAATGAAGGACGTGATGAAAGATGCGTTGCGGAACAAGGAGATTCCCGAGGGCACGCTGGCCGACTGGCACAAGCTCGCCGATCAGCTCGAGCAGAAGGCGAATCCGCCGATGCAGCAGGCCGCGGAGAACCTCCAGCAGGGGGCGCAGCAGCCGCCGCAGCGCGAAC
>Ga0070658_10001288_pt1 | contig 21413 bp, 18 predicted proteins | sample KBSC13metaG_FD_64664 | JGI IMG/M metagenome (GOLD analysis project Ga0070658, IMG submission 64664) | Corn rhizosphere microbial communities from Kellogg Biological Station, Michigan, USA - KBS C1-3 metaG | ecosystem: Host-associated > Plants > Roots > Rhizosphere > Soil ...
CTCACCCAGCATCGAAGCAGCATCCGCGTGCAGATCCGATACACGCCCGTTGTGCGCCCCCTCTTTCCAGGCGCTCCGCCCCAGCCCTCCGCCTGGAGTGAGTTCCGCTATACCGCCTACTGCTACCGCCTTCCGATACGTTAAGGCGCAGCCACCGAACGCAAGGCGAGCCAGGCAGGGAGATGAAACCAGGACCCTTCCGGCACGTAGGAAGCGTTAAGGAACAACGGAAGGCTCAGGAGAATCGAAGCAATATGGATAGCCAACACAGCACGATGTGGGATGAGGTGAATCCGTCCTGGATGTTTCAGGTGCATCCGAGGGAATATACGGGGTATCAACACACCTGGATCTGCCCCGGTGTCTTCTATCTGGCAGGTTGGCAGGGTCTATTTTTATTCCATTACGCCTGTTTTTTGCCTTTTCTCAATGCGCTTTTCAGGAACGGCTATCAGAGTAGCCTGCTTTTATATCTCCTTCCTATTGTGGTTCTCTGGCTGATCCTTGTCCCGGCAGACGTCAAATTCCGGTTGCAGCGGCCGACGCGTGCTGAGCGAAACGGATTCGATAATGCCGTTATTAACTGGTTTGGCTTGCTGTCCGCATTGGCGATCTTCTACATTTTGCCAGTGGGACTTGTCATTGGCGTGATCGCATGGGTATGGCATCTGTTTATCTAACGACATCATTGAATGATTTAGCAGTCCGGCCTTATGGAAACATCAATGCGCCCTTATCGCTCCGTGGTTGGGGCGGAAGTCTTCAAGACTTTGCGGCATGGGTTCGAATCCCATGGAGGGCATATTATGAACAACAACACAAACAAACAGGTCTTGCAAGGCAAGGCGGCGTGGATAGCACGCCTCAAAGCGGGAGAAACAGTGAGTTTTCGCGAGAGCGGCAACTCCATGCACCCGCGTATCAAACATCGGCAGAAATGCACCTACGCTCCCATCGCCGGGCCGGAGGACGTCAAGGTCGGCGACTACGTCTTCTGCAAGGTGGGTCCGTGGACGCTGACCCACATGATCACCGCGATCAAGGGAGACGCCCAGAAGGGCTTCATGTACCAGATCTCCAACAACCACGGCCACGTCAACGGCTGGACCAGCCTCGACAAACTCTATGGCAAAGTCGTCGCCATCGAGGATTGATCGCTACTTTCACCGGGATCCCGGCAATAGCTGGATTGAGCTTCCTCGGATCGCCGAACCGAAATGAAATCCTGTAAATCCCGTTAATCCTGTCTAAAAAGCGACCCCTTCCGGCACCGATGGTGGGAGGGGAGAGAGGCTCCTATGAGTGCGCCTAATGTCCTGTTGATCTGTGTGGACCAGTGGCGTGGAGATGCACTGGGGTGTGAAGGGCATCCGGTGGTGATGACGCCGCATCTCGACCAACTCGCCGCCGAAGGCGTGCGGTTCACCCACGCCTACTCCGCGACTCCTACCTGCATCCCCGCACGCGCCGCGCTCTACACCGGGCTTTCCCAGACCTCCACGCAACGCGTGGGCTATCAGGACGGCGTCCCCTGGGACTATCCCGTCACGCTCGGCTCCGAGTTCACCCGGCACGGCTACCAGACCCAGGCCATCGGCAAACTGCACGTCTATCCGGAGCGGTCGCAGATCGGCTTTCAGAACGTGATCCTCCACGACGGCTATCTGCACTTCGCCCGCAGGAAGCCGCGCGACATCGGCCTGGTAGACGACTATATCCTCTGGCTGCGCGAAAAGACCGGCGATCCGCGCGCCGACTACTTCGATAACGGCGTCAACTGCAACTCGCAGGTCGCCCGCCCCTGGGATAAGGCGGAGGCGCTCCATCCCTCCACCTGGATCGTCTCCGAGGCGCAGGATTTTCTGCGTCGCCGCGATACCCGCAAACCCTTCTTTCTCTATCTGGGCTTCCACCGCCCCCACCCGCCCTACGACCCGCCCGCCTGGGCCTTCGATCAGTACCTGCACACCCCCATGCCCTCCCCGCCGGTGGGAGACTGGGTGGCGGATGTGCTGACCCCGCTCGACGATAGCTGGCGCGCCGATCCCACGGTCGCGCAGTTGTCCGGCAGAGCGCTGCAGCGGGCGCGGGCAGGCTACTACGGCCATATGAGCCATATCGACCTGCTCCTCAACCGCTTCCTGGAGACACTGGGCGAGTACGGGCTGCGCCAGAACACGATCGTCTGCTTTGTCTCGGATCATGGGGAGATGCTGGGCGATCATCAGGCGTTTCGCAAGTCGCTGCCCTACGAGGGATCGGCACGGGTGCCGCTGCTGCTCTCCGGGCCGGGCATACCCCGCCGGAAGGTGGTCTCAGAGGGCGTCATCGAACTGCGGGACATCCTGCCGACGCTGCTGGATGCCGCCGGTCTGCCCGCTCCCGAGGGCATTGACGGTCGCAGCGCCCTGCCGCTCGCCCGCGGAGAATCGATCGACTGGCGGCCCTTCCTGCACGGCGAACATACCGCCTTCGGCCAGAGCGTCCACTGGCTCACCGACGGTCGCCGCAAGTACGTCTGGTGGTCCGACACCGGTCGCGAACAGCTCTTCGACCTCACCACCGATCCCCAGGAGCGCCACGACATCCGTGCATCCACCGTCACCGCCCGCTGGCGCGCCCACCTCATCGCCACCCTTGCCGACCGCCCCGAGGGATTCGTCGCACATGGCAAACTGATCCCCGGTCGTCCCGTCCGCCCTGTTCTGTCGCCCACGAGCGGCGAACGATTTGCTTGAAGGCTGTTCGCCATTGAAACTCAGGAAAGTGTGACCACGTAGTCTTGTCAGGGCAAGCGCCCGCGTCCCCTGTTCCGTTTCAACGCGGTTCTATAACAGAGAGCGATGCGGGTCTGTTGAGAGGAGTGACAACGATGTCCAAACCGCCGGAGATACGTCTGGTACCCCGAAGCCGGTATGTGCTGCTGCTTACCAGGTGGCTGCTCAGTTTTCAGCTCGCCTGGGTCTGCTCGATTCTGGGAGTCGGAGTGGTGTTGATAGAACTCTACGATCTGGTTATCCATTTCGCGATTTTCTGTCATGCGCCGATAGAGATAGAGCCAGGTCCTTTTACCGGCCCGCTGGCTGTGCTCGTCATTCCGTTTGGCGTCATTTTAGCCCTGGCAGGCCGCAAACTGTTTGCCCGCACGGGAACGGAAGTGCCCTTCGCCCCGATCACCCCGGCAAACACGCACCTCCTTCCTGCCGACGAGTCCCTCGTGCGCTCCTCCACTCGCCCTCAGCAGAGCCAGCAGGCCGAACTACTGCGCGCCACTCCCGACAGCCCGGACACTCCGCAAGACCAACTGCTGCGCGCCGCCTCATCGTCTCACAGAAACGAACCGCCGCGCTGATCTGCGAAACCTGTAAATATTCATAGCGTCCAGAGGATATACAGGTATGTTTTTGGCTGGGAGGATTGAGAATGCTGGACATTATTAAAGGGCTGGGGATGCTTGCCATAATGGGTTGCGTATGCGTGCTCTTCCTCTTTGTCCCCATGGCGATCGGGCGGATATATGGACACGGCTGGGGCGCTTTGACTGCAATTACTGAGCTATCGCTCATGGCTCGATTGGGAATCCGGCCTATGCCAGGGTTCGTTCAGGGCGCTTTTTGTATCGTCTTGACGCTGGTGCTTCTGGCCTTCGCCTTTATGGAGGGCGGCGCTTTTGTTCTCTCTCTCTTTCATCATCACGTTCGCTGATCTGGATTCCTTCAGGAATGTTCGCGCTTCTCATTACAGCCCTTTGTGTCCTTTGAGAGGAGACCATGCAAAAGCCACGGGATCGCACTACGGAGCCACCGGCAACCACCTATTACCATGGGACCAGGGCATTGGCCGCGGTCTGTATCTCTGTCGATGGGTTCCGACTGCTCCCCACGAATCTGCGACACTGGGGCTATGGCGCGATCGGCAACGGGATCTATGTGACCACCCTGCTCGACACCGCGGCCTACTTCGCGTACGACTATGTGTTGAAGGTGCGGATGGCGCCGGGCACTCGCATTCTGCGGCTCGACGGTCAGTACGACCGGAGCGTCATTCAGTATCTCGGTCGGGAGTTCGGCAAGGAGCTGTTCACCCCGAATTTCGACCGCGCCATTCCCAAAAACAAACACCTGACCCGCACAGAGTTGATCTGCCTGGCGAACTATTTCTGGGAAAAGGGCCGTGGTTTCGCCGCGTGGAATGGCCCTGAAGAGCAAGGTCCGATGCGGCGCTACCTGATGAAGCACCAATACGATGGCGTGGGCTGTACTGAGTCGGACATGGGCGTGGTCGTCTTCAATCCCTCCCAACTCCTGATCGAGGGAGTCTTTCAACTCCCCTCTTCCACCAGCGGCGTTGCGGAATCGTACTCCACAAAGTGCCTGACCGCCATCGATCCCATGCGTCTGGCGATGGCAGCGGCTGAGAGCCTCTGCACCTCCATAAAGGATGCTGCGAGCCTGCGTGAAACCCTCGATCGAGGTTCACCCGACCAGGATCGCTCCGAGGTGCAATATAACCGTGATATGCTTGCAGGCTATCTCCACGAGCTTCCGCGCTGGCAAAACTGCCTGCGCGCTTTCTGCAAATGCCACCACCTCCCGATAACGCAACGCGCGATAGCCTCCGCCCTGAAGGATGCGAGCGTCGATCAGGAAGGAAACAGCCAGGCATCTGACGTATAGATGCACATCTTGCGTTCCAATAGAGATCTTGTTTCCCGGTGTCTCCGACTGTGCAGCCTATCTGAGGATACTGTTCCTGCCCTCTTCAAGGAGTTTCCATGCCAATCCGCCGAACCTTTGCCTTGCAGAACTCATGGCAGCGATTTACAGGGGTGTTTGCGCTCCTCTGGCTGGTAACCCCGTTTGTCTCCGCGCAGGCGCAAGGCGATGGTGCAGCGAGCACTGCCTTCGGCAAACCCGCCCCACCCGCTCAGGGAAGTGTGGACGACGATGCCTTCAAACGGGACCTGAGTGCGTATGCAGCGCGTGCGCGTCAGGCATTCGAAGTGCCGGGTCTGGCCGTGGCCATCGTCCACGACGGACACGTGATCCTGGCACAGGGGTATGGCATGCGGCGCATCGGCGGCAGTGAACCGGTGACGGCGCATACCCGGTTCCAGATCGCCTCCAACAGCAAGGCCTTTACCACGGCCTCTCTGGCGATCCTGACGGACGAAGGCAGACTCTCCTGGGATGACCCGGTGGTCCGACATCTGCCGGACTTTCAGATGTACGATCCTTATGTCACCCGTGAGATGATGGTGCGCGACCTGCTCTGTCATCGGTGCGGGCTGGGACTGGGCGCCGGGGACCTGTTGTGGTGGCCGAAATCCGACTACACCGCCGACGACGTCTACCATCGCCTGCGCGCGATCAAGCCGGCTACGAGTTTCCGGAGCGGTTTCGCCTACGATAATGTCATGTACGGGGTGGCCGGCCGGCTGTTTCCGGCAGTCGCGGGAAAGAGCTGGGCCGCCTTTGTGCGAGAACGCATCTTCCAGCCTTTGAAGCTGAACGATACGGTCGCCAACATCACGGAACTGGATCCGGAGAAAGACAACGTCGCTGCGCCGCATACGAAAGTGAACGGCAAGATCCTCGCCTTCCCCGCTTTTGAGCACGGCCCGGATCCTGCCGGCTCGATCTGCTCCAGCGTGTCGGACATGGCGACCTGGATGAACGTCCAGCTTTCGGGCGGCTTTATGCCCGGAGACACAGACCCGGCGGGCGGCAAGCCGGGGAAGGATTTGAAACGGTTCCGTCTGTTTAGCGCGGCGGCGCAAAGAGAGATGTGGTCGCCACAGACCCCGCTGCCAGGACGCTCCGTCTCGGCCTATGGGCTTGGCTGGTTCCTCACACCGACAGAGACAGGGAACGCCCGACAGATCACGCATGACGGTGGACTGCCCGGCATGGTCTCCCGTGTAACCCTCGTGCCGGAGCGACATCTGGGCATTGTCGTCCTCACAAACTACGATGGTGAGAAGGAACTGGGCGGCGGCGGCGAGGCGATGAATGCCATCACCGAGTGGGTACTGCGTCGTTACCTGGCTGCGAACGGCCCTGACCCGATCGACACGAATCAAAAAGGGATCGCACGCGTGAAGTCTGAGACGAACGGAGTCGTGGCAACGCTCTTTGCCGGACGTGCGCGGGATTCAAAGCCCTCTCTCCCGCTGTCGCGCTATGCCGGGGCGTATGAGGATCCCTGGTACGGAGGCACGACGATCACCCTGGCTCCCGATGGCAAGACGCTCACCCTGAAGTTCGACCACACGCCGGCGCTGCAAGGGACGTTGGAGCATTTTCAGTACGATACCTTCGTTGTACGCTGGAAAGAACGGGCGCTCGACGCGGATGCGTTCGTCACCTTCGCTTTGACCGCCGAAGGCAAGATAGAGCAGTTCAAAATGAAAGCTGTCTCTCCTACGACAGACTTCAGCTTCGACTTCCAGGACCTGCTGTTTACACCGGTCACCAGGAAACCCTTATAAGCGGCGCTTCCGTGGGAAGCGCCCTGGGAAGAGGGCAGGATGGCGCTTCGTACTCTCTGGCGGTTGTGCTTCGGTTTTCTGGTCATCAACGGCCTTCTGGTTGGCTGGGGAGTGACGCATCGGCATCCGGCGGAACTGCGAGTAGTTTTTCTGGATGTAGGACAGGGAGATGCCGCCGCGATTGAATCGCCTTCGGGGAAGGTGCTGCTGATCGATACCGGCGGCGTGTTCGCCGATGGCAGCGACAACGAAGGACGGCGCACTGTCGGGCCTTACTTGCGCAGCCGTGGCGTTCGGCGGATCGACATGGAGTTGCTGACGCATCCGCATGCCGACCATATCGGCGGCGCGGCGACCCTGCTGGAACGCTTTCCAACCGCGGGACTTCTCGACAACGGTCAGCAGACCGAATCACCGGTGCTCACCCATCTGCGCACCGATGCTGCACAACATCACATTCCCTATCTGGCAGCCCGACGCGGGCAGATTCTGGATTTTCAGGACGGCGTCACTGCGCGCATTCTCGCTCCCACCGAAGCCGAGACGCATGGTTCGCCCAATAACGCCAGCATTGTGCTCCTCCTCCAGTATGGGCACACGACGTTTCTCTTCACCGGAGACGCAGAAGCCGACGAAGAGGCCGATCTCCTCGCCACCCACCAACCCCTCCCCTGCGACGTCCTCAAAGTCGGCCACCACGGCAGCCACACCTCCACCACGTCCGCCTTTCTCGCCGCCGCGCATCCCCATATCGCCGTCATCTCCGTCGGCGCGCACAATCTCTACGGGCACCCCAGTCCCGAAGTGCTGGATCGCCTCCGATTCTCCGGCACAAAGATCTACCGCACCGACAAAAACGGCGCCGTCACCTGCACCTCCGACGGCATCACCGTCCACACCGAAACCATGAATCCCTGATCCCTACTGACCTCTGCTGTATCCCTAATCCTGTAAATCCTGTAAATCTTGTTAATCCTGTCTAAAATGCATTTCCCTGGGTGAAGGCTGACGGACTATTGGAATTCGGAGAAACGAAACGGGATAGGAACCGTCCATCTCTACAGGTACAATGTTGTTCAAATTCCGCTCGGAGGGCCTCTTTCTTGAAGCGTACGCTCTTATCCGCATGTCTTATGCTCTCTGCGCCCGGACTATGTCTGGCGCAGACCACCACCTCCTACGAACCGCTGCTGAAAGGTCTGGCCTGGCGCAGCATCGGCCCGGCCATTATGGGAGGGCGCATCGACGACTTCGCGGTCGTCGAATCCAACCCCAGTATCGTCTATGTCGGCACCGCCGCGGGCGGTGTGTTCAAGTCCGTCAACAGAGGCACCACCTGGCAGGCGCTCTTCCAGGACCAGAATGTGAGCAGTATCGGGGATGTGACGGTCGCGCCGTCCGATCCGAACACCGTCTGGGTCGGGACCGGGGAAGCCAACAACCGCCAGAGCTCCTCCTGGGGCGACGGCGTGTATAAATCGACCGACGGCGGCACGACCTGGACGCACATGGGCCTCGAAAAAACGCACCATATCGGGCGCATCGTCATCGATCCGCGGGATCCGAATATCGTCTGCGTCGCGGCGGGCGGCGACCTCTGGGGGCCGAGCAAAGATCGCGGCCTCTACCGCACCACCGACGGCGGCAAGACCTGGACCCAGACCCTGTTCGTCAACGAAGACACCGGCTGCAGCGATCTCGTCACCGACCTCACGAACCCGGATACCCTCTACTGCTCCGCCTACCAGCGCCGCCGCACCGCCTTCGGCTTCAACGGCGGCGGACTCGGCAGCGGCATCTACAAATCGACCGACGGCGGCGCGACCTGGAAAAAATGCACCAGCGGCCTGCCGACCGGCCCCACCGGGCGAATCGGGCTGGACATCTATCGCAAGAACTCTAAGATCGTCTACGCCTGCGTCGAGAACGCGAACGGCGGCGTCTTCCGCTCGGAAGATGGGGGCGAGACCTGGAAGAAGATGGGCACCGTCAGCATGTCCACCAACGCCTACCGCCCCTGCTACTTCAGCCAGATCCGCGTCGATCCCAAAGACGACCAACATATCTGGATGGCGGCCGTCAATATGGGCGTCTCGACCGATGGCGGCAAGACCTTCCGCCCCGTCGGTCCCGCCATCCACGCCGATGTGCACGCGATCTGGATCGACCCGAACAACCCCAGCCAGGCGCTGGTGGGCTGCGACGGCGGTATCCAGTGGACCTACGACGCCGGGCGCACCTGGGACTACATGAACGTTCTCGCCCTCGCGCAGTTCTATGAGGTCCACTACGATATGCGCAAACCCTATTGGGTCTATGGAGGCTTGCAGGACAACGGCAGTTGGGGCAGCCCCAGCTCTACCCTGACCGTGCGCGGACCTTCCAACGACGAGTGGATCAATGTCGGCGGCGGCGACGGCTTCTATGTGCAGGCCGATCCGGTGGACGACAAGACCATCTACAGCGAATCCCAGCAGGGCGCGGTCGCCCGCCTGAACGTCATCACGGGCGAGCGCAAGAGTATCCGCCCGCGCCCGGAGCCGGGGGAGCAGCCCTATCGCTTCGACTGGAACACCCCGATCTATATCTCCACGCACGATCACAACAAGATCTTCGTGGCGGGCAACCGGCTCTTTATCTCCAACGACCGGGGCGACAGTTGGCGGCATACCGACGACCTCACCACCAACTCGGACCGCTCCAAGATGACGATCATGGGTGTGGTTCCCGGCAAAGACACCATGGCGACCAACGACGGCCAGGACAGCTTCGGCCAGATCGTCACCATGAACGAGTCGCCGGTGAAGGCAGGCGTCCTCTACGTCGGCACCGACGACGGCAACCTTCAGGTCTCCCGTGACGACGGTAAGACCTGGAAGAACGTTGTGGCCAATGTAGGCGTGCCGAAAGGCACCTATGTCACCCGTGTGCTCGCCTCGAAGTTCTCCGAGGGCCGTGTCTACGCGACTTTCGACGGCCATCGCGGCTCCGATTTCAAACCCTATGTCTTCGTCTCCGAGGATTTCGGCGCGACCTGGAAGCCGATCGCGGCGAACCTGCCCGAAGGCGGCACCGTCAAGGCGGTGCGGGAAGATCCCTATACGCCCGACCTCCTGTTTGTCGGCACGGAGCGCGGACTCTGGATCTCCTTCGACCGGGGCGCGGGCTGGGTGAAGGCGCCCTCTCCGCTGCCTACGGTGCCCGTCAACGATATTCAGGTGCATCCGCGTGAGCACGATCTGATCCTGGGTACGCACGGCCGCGGCGTCTGGGTGCTGGACGACATCACCTGGATGGAGCAGTTGGCCGGTAAGACCTCCGCGACGAATGCGACGCTGTTCGATCCCCGCTCCGCCGTCGAGTTCCGTGCTGCGAACACCAAAGCGGTGACAGGAAGTCGGGTCTTCACCTCGACGAACGCGCCCAACGGCGCGATCCTCACCTACTATCTGAAGAGCCGGCCGGAGGGCGATGTCAAGATCACGATCCTGGATAAGACCGGCAAAACCGTGCTGCGTGAACTGACGGATCTGGCCGCGGAGCCGGGCCTCTATCGAGTGTCATGGGATCTGCGCGTCGCCGGACAGCCGACCCCGGCCGGTCCCACCCGATCCGCACGGCCCACACAGACGGCCGCAGTGACCTCTCAGGCCACCAACCCGACCACCACCGGCGCCACCGCACCGTCTACGGAGGCGAACACGGCGGAAGGAGCGGCCAATCCTGGCGCAGGCACTGGAAGACGCCGTCAGGGCGGACAGCCCGGTCAGCCTGGGCAAGCCGGTCAGGGGGCTGGACAGGGCGCACAAGGTGCAGGGCGTGGGCAGGGCGGCGGTGGAAGAGGCCAGGGTGGCGGCGGCTTCGGCGGTCGTGGCTTTGCGCGCGGACCACGCGCGCTGCCGGGCACCTATCTGGTACGGCTGACGGCCGGGAAAGAAGAGATCACCCGGCAGATCGTCGTCGAGGATGACCCCCGCATCGTGCAGACGGATCGCGAGCGTAAAGAGCGCTTCGATCTGGTGATGCGCGTCAACGGCATCTCCGCGACCTACAATCAGGCGCGCACCGCGCTTACCAGCCTGAAGACGCAGGTCACGACCCTCGTCGGCGAGAAAGAGCTTGCCGCCGCGCCGCAGCCCGTTAAAGACCGCGTCACAGCGCTCAACAAGCGTATCAGCGCGCTTCAGACCCAACTGGCGCAGGGCACGAAGGCTGCCAAAGCCAAAGAGCCGGAGAAGGCTCCGGCCGATGTCTCGGAGAAGCCGACCGAGACGACTCCGGGCCAGGCGACCACACCGACCCCCGGAGAGTTCGGTGCGAATGCCGCCCCTGTCCAGACCAACCTCCTCCTCCTGAACAACTCGCTGGACAGCATCACCGAGCCGCCCTCGAAATCGGTTCGGGAGCAGATCGAAACCCTGCGCGCGGAGGTCTCTCAGGTCGCCCGTGAGGTCGCCGCGCTCCAGGAGAGAGAGATCCCTGCGCTCAACCGCGAACTGCAGAGCCTGAAACTGAAACCCCTCGACGCCGGCAAACGTGTCGCCCTCGTCCAGACCGCGAAAGAGATGACGGTCCTCGCGGAACTGACCGAGGAAGAGATCGAAGCCGCCGGTGGCGACGACGCGGACAGGGATGACGACGCCGACAAAGACAAGGACGCGGACGCCGACAAACGGTAATCGGATCTATCCATCCTAAGATAAGCAAAGCAACCGCCCCTGATTTTCAGGGGCGGTTGCTGCTACCGGGGATGGAATGGGGCGTCAGGTTTTGGCGGTTTCGGGGCGATCCGGAGGGACGATGATGCCGTCGAAGATCGCGGCATTGGTCTGCGCGTGGCAGTCTTCGCCCACGACGCAACGTTCGATGTGGGTGCCCGCCATCACCTCCGCGCCTGCCCAGAGGATGCTATCGACGACGGTCGCGTTCTCCCCGACGATGCAGCCGTTCCCGAGAATCGTGTGGTCGCTCACCTGCGCACCCGACTTAATCGTGACGTTGTCGCCGATGGCGAGCGGGGGCGTGAGCTGTGCGGTCGGAGCGATCTGCACATTCTCGCCGATCCAGATCCCCGGACTCAGCTCCGTGAAGGGCTGCGCGGACTCCACGAGGCCGTTCAGCACATCCCGGTGCGTCTGCTGATAGACACGCAGATTGCCGACGTCTTTCCAGTAGGCGGTGGTGAGATGGCCATAGAGGGGCAGGTTCTTCTCCAGGAGGAGCGGGAAGACCTGCTTGCCGAAGAGGAAAAAGGTATCGGCGGGAATGTACTCGAATACCTGCGGCTCGAACAGATAGACGCCGGTATTGGCCGTGTTGGAGAAGATGACCTCTCCTTTGGGCTTCTCCAGGAACCGGGTGATCCGGTCGTCCTCATTCATCAGGACAATGCCGTACTCGCTTGGATCGTCCACCAGCGACAGGGCGATGGAGGAGAGGGCTTTCTTCTCTTTGTGCGTCTTCACGAACGCCGTCAGATCCATATCGGTCAGGTCGTCCCCGCCGATCACGATAAAGGTATCGTTCTTGAAAAATGCTTCGGCATTCTTGACGCTGCCGGCGTCGCCCCACAGTTTGTCTTCCCGTGCCCAGTGGAGCTTCACGCTCCATTTCGCGCCATCGCCGAAATAGTCTTCGATCTTGCTGCCCAGATAGTGGGTGTTGATCATGATCTCATCGAAGCCATGCTTCTTGAGGAGCGTGATCAGATACTCCATGACCGGGCGGTTGACAATAGGCACCAGAGGCTTGGGGACATTGCGAGTCAACGGGTCGAGGCGCGACCCGACTCCTGCCGCCAGTATCATCGCTTTCATGACAGGCACACTCCTATTATTCTCTTCTGGATATTAGGCGGGGAAACGACGAATGAGATCGGCAACGTAGGCGATCTGCTCTTCTGTCAACTCCGGATGGATCGGCAGAGACAACACTTCCCTGGCGACACGCTCGGCCGCTGGGAAATCCCCTTCCTTATAGCCAAGATACGCGTATGCGGGCTGAAGGTGCGTGGGAATGGGATAGTAGATCTCGGAATCTACTCCATTGGCCTTGAGATAGGCCTGGAACGCATCGCGGCGAGGATGCCGCACCGTATATTGATGGTAGATATGATAATTGGCGGGATCGTGGCTCGGCAGTTGAATGCCTTCGGTATGGGTATCGGAGATATCGGCTAACAGGGTATGGTAGAGTTCCGCGTTGCGGCGGCGGCCGGCATTCCAGGCTTCCAGATGTGGCAGTTTCGCCTGAAGCACCACCGCCTGAATCGCGTCGAGGCGGCTGCAGTACCCGACCCGCACATGATGGTACTTATGGCCCTGCGTGCCGTGTCCGCGCAGGCTGCGTAACAGCTCCGCCTGCGCATCGTTGTTGGTAAGGATCATTCCGCCGTCGCCGTAGGCGCCCAGGTTTTTTGTGGGATAGAAGGAGAGCGTAGTCATATTCGCGTGGACGCCGATGGGCTGTCCGTTCTGACGCGCTCCGACCGCCTGCGCCGAATCGATGATCAGGCACAGGTTATGCTTTTTGGCCAGCGCGCTGAGAATCTCACGATCGCACATCTGTCCATAGAGGTCTACCGGCAGGATCGCGCGGGTGCGCGGAGTGATCTTCTCTTCGATGCGCTGTTCCACGATATTGTACGTGCAGGCGTCGATATCGACATAGACGGGGGTCGCTCCGGCGAGCGCGATAGCTTCGGAAGTCGCACCGAACGTGAAGGGAGTGGTGATCACTTCATCGCCGGAACCGATGCCGCAGGCGACGAGGGAGAGCGTCAGCGCGTCGGTGCCGGAAGCGACTCCGATGCCGTGCTTCGCGCCGCAGAGCGTCGCGATGTCCCGCTCCAGCAGCGCGACTTTTTCGCCTCCAATGAAGTGAGAGCTTTCGATCACGTCGCGAATGGCGGTGTCGATCTCCTCCTTCAGTTCATGATATTGCGCTCGCAAATCTGCGAGAGGAACTTTCAAGCCAGCCTCCCTATCCGAGCGTTCTCCGCCCGGTTCCTGTCGCGCTGTATCCAGCGTCGTGCCATGCAAATCGTGCCTATACTATACCTTGTGAGAGTCCGAAAAGGCAGTAGTGTCTCCATCAAACCTGTGAATTCGCGTTCAAAACTTCCTGAGCGACACGCCGCGCGGAGGGGCCGAACTCGGGATCGTTGAGGGCGGCGCGAATGAATGCGGCATAAAATGTCTCGAAATTGCCGATGTCGCGTCGGAATTCGCCAGGGTGCAGCGGGGCGGCCCACAGGCTCCCGCCCTCCTGCTTCAGCGTGCGTACAGCGTCCGTCAGGTTCAGTTCGCCACGCGAATCGAGCGGGGTACGACGTAAGATCTCAAAGATGGTTGAAGAGAGAATCCAGCGCGCGGCGACCACATTCCGGCTTGGCGCATCCTGAGGCGCGGGCTTCTCCACGATGTCCCGCAACGCGAAAGGCGTGATCGGTACATCGGGCTGCGTCTCCGCGGGGGCGAGCACTCCGTAGCGCGATACCTTCTCCCATGCCACCTGCTCCGTCAAAACCGTCGCGTCCGATCTCCGATCGACGTGTACCGCTACCAGACGGCGCAGCGGCGCGGCCAGGTCGGGCGATTCGATCATACAGTCTCCGAAGGCGACCACGAACGGCTCTCCTGCCGTCCAGTCGGCCGCGTAGAGCAGGGCATCTCCGAGGCCGTGCTGCTCCTCCTGGTTAACGTACGAGCAGTGCAGAACGGTTCCGGTGACCTCGTCTTCGTAGAACTCCCCAAAATAGCCGCGTATCTGAGGCTTACGCTCCGAGACGATAAAGAGCGCCTCCGTAATGCCCGCGCTGAGGAGTTCCGTCGCGATATGCGCAAGCACCGGCTTACGTCCGACCGGCAGAAGCTCTTTGGGGAAGGCCTGGGTGAGGGGGCGGAGACGCGTGCCCAGCCCGGCGGCAGGCAGCACCGCGCGGCGCAGAGAGTTTTCCGTTTTAGATGGGTTCGGCAGGGACATACGACCTCTGGATCCGGGGAAAGGAAGGGTGTGCGGGGAAGAAGCTGTGAGGCGATTTCCACGGAATTGTGTGGGGATTGTAGCAGAAGAACGGCCTTGCGGTCAACGCATGAAGGAACGATTTTCGACGCTTGCGGGGTATTCTGAAAGAGAAACCGTTCCTGAAACGTAACGCAGTACACACGCTGCCGCCGAAGTCGTAGCGTCACAATCGCCAGTCGGCATACGTCTAGGGAACTAACCTTTGAATGAAACCCTCTGTGATGGAAAGGACTTTTCGGAATGAAGACTCGTATTTTGGGCCTTGCGGCGGTCGCACTGGCTCTGGCACTCCCGCTCAGCGTGCAGGCTCAAGGAGGCGCTCCGCCCTTCGCCGGCGCCAAGTCGATGACCACAGAACAGGCGTTGGCGGAGGCTCCCAAGGATGATCCCAGCCTGGCGCCGCTGGACAAGGCGTTCACTGCCGCTGCCTCTGCGCTCAAGAAGTCGCCGAAGGAGGCCAAAGCGAAAAAAGCCTACGTGGAGGCGGCCTACAAGTACGGAATGGCCTGCGAATACACCGCAAAAAAGCTCTCCCGTCCCGTTCAGTATCGCTCTGCCCTCGCTCTCTATCGCAAGGCCCTGGCCGTAGACCCGAAACACAAACCGAGCTTGGATGAGAAACAGAAGATCGACGATATCTACAAAGGCATGCCAGGCGGTATCCCCAAGTAGCTTCCATGCCGTTCCCTCTTCCCGAAGTTTCGAAATTTCCGGAAGAGGGAATGCTTCATTCATTTCTCCTCAGAGGAGACGAAGATGCTATCGAACCGAACCCATTTTGTCAAAGCCGGTCTTTTGCTGACCGCGACTCTCATGGCCACGCAGCTGTTGGGGGCGACGCCGGTGCAGGCGCAGGGGACCCCAGCGCCTAAAAAAGAGGTTCCTGTGACTGCTCCCCTCACCCTCACCGTAAAGACCGACCAACCTACCTACAAAGCCGACAGCGCCATCAAATGTACTTTGACCGCGAAGAACACCACGCATCAAGATGTACCGGTGCGCTTTAATAGCGGACAGCGCTACGATTTTGAGCTGTTTCGCGGCAAGACCGCCAAGGGTGAGAAAGTCTGGCAGTGGGCGAAGGGCAGAATGTTCACCATGATGCTCAGTTCCACCGCCCTGAAACCCGGCAAACCCTTCGAATACAGCGAGACTTATCGCCCCGGTGGTGATGGAATGCCCGTCCTGACGCCCGGCTTCTATACGGTAGTTGCTACTTTGAAAGGCGTCACCAGAACAACGCCGCCTGTCTCCATGCCTTCTACCACGGCAACTTTTCAGGTGAATTGAATAGTCTACTGGAGGAGATCGAGGACTTCCTGGAAGCGGCGGGTTTCGAGGGAGCCAAAGAGGGGATGACGCGCGAGTTTGGCGCGGGTGAGGGCGGGACTGGTGAGGCCGCAGAGAAAGCGGGCGGACTGGCGAGTCTCGCCGAGGGCGTCGGGGTGCGCGGCGCGGAGTTGCGCGAAGGCTTCGGCATTCCAGGCGGCGGGCAGCGGCGCGTCTAGTTCCAGGGCGGGCAGGCGCTGCGGTTTGCCGGTCATGCAGAAGGTGCAGTGCCCGCAGGGTTCCGGGCGGTTCTCACCGAAGTAGCCGACCAGCGCATTGGTCTGGCAGCCGTCGTGCTCCACCAACTCCAGCACCTGCCCGATGCGCGTGATCTCCTGCCCTTCGCGGTGCAGGAAGCGCTCCATCAGAGCAGCCGCCAGCGCTTCGATCTCGGCCTCAGGCTGCAGGCGTGTGTAGCGCTGCCGAATATCCGAGGCGCGCAGCTCCACCAGGCCCCGCTCTTCCAGCACCTCGACAGCGCGTACGATCCGCTTGCGCTCCTGCCCCAGGGTCTCTGCCACGGTGGAGGGATTCATGCTGTACCAGACGCGTCCGCGCTTCGCCTCCGTGAAGATGGATTCGAGCAGACGCTTCGGCTCGCCGGAGAAGCAGGCCAGGATCTCCGGAACGGGACGCAGTGGGCGTATCTCGTAACCCGCGTAGAACGGAGTCCCCTGCTTTAAAACTCCCATCAGTTCGAGATAGGTTAAAACGGTCTTCAGCACGAGCGGGCGCAGATCGTGGCGATTGGAGAGGTCGTACTGGCTGACATGGAGTTCCCCGGCGTTCTCGTCTTCCCCATCGGCAGGGATAGTGAGCAGTTCGGTCAGCAGGCTGCGCAGGGCGGTGTCGGTGGGAGTGTCGCCGAAGGCGAAGTTCTCCAGCGTCGGAACATCGTCGGGGCAGGCGAACAGCTCTACGGTCGAGCGGTTGCCGTCGCGCCCGGCGCGCCCGATCTCCTGGCTGTAGCTCTCCAGCCCCTTCGGCAGATTGTAGTGATAGACGTAGCGCACGTCGGCTTTGTCGATGCCCATGCCGAAGGCGATCGTCGCCACCACCACGGCGCGATCCGATCCCATCCACCACTCCTGCACCGCCGTGCGTTCCTCGGTCTCCATGCCCGCGTGGTAGGCTTTTGCAGGAATGCCGCCCGCCTCCAACTGCGCCGCGACACGCTCCGCGGTCTTCTGCAAGGTGACATAGACGATTCCGGGGCCGGGCTTACGGGTCTGAAGCCGTTTCAGGAGCAGGGCGTCTCGTTCCGAGGCGAGCACGGGCGTCAGGGACAGGTTCAGGTTGGAGCGATAGAAGCCGGTCACGATCGCGCAGGCGGGAGGAATGTTGAAGGCGGTGCAGATGTCCTGAACGACGGAGGGGGTCGCGGTGGCGGTCAGGGCCAGCACGCGCTCGACGCCCAGTTCCCGCGCGGTGTCCGCCAGTTTCAGGTAGTCGGGGCGAAAGTTATGTCCCCATTCGGAGATACAGTGCGCCTCATCCACCGCGAACAGGGCGATCTTGATGCGGCTCATCGCCGCCAGGAACCGTTCGTTGTTGAAGCGTTCCGGTGCGACGTAGAGCAGTTGGATCTTCCCTGCCGCCACATCGTCCATCACCCTGCGCCCCTCCTGCGCTCCCAGCGATGAATCGAGCCTTGCCGCCGCGATGCCCCGCGCCTGCAGGAAGTCGATTTGATCTTTCATCAGGGCGATCAGCGGGGAGACCACCACCGTGACGCCCTCGAACGCGAGCGCGGGCAACTGATAGCAGAGTGACTTGCCTCCTCCCGTCGGAAACACGGCGAGCGCAGCCTTCTTGCGCCACAGCGCGCTCATGACCGCCTTCTGCCCCGGCCGAAAGGTCGTCAGCCCGAACCGTTCCTCCAGTAATCGCTGCGGATTGATCTCTGCCATACCTGCCCCAGAACCCCCCTTCGCTCTTGCCTCACTCCCGGAGACGCCTAACACTTGTCTACGCTATTATAGCGCATTCCAAGCTCGCCGTGTACTCGGATCGGAGGCGCAATGGGAAGATTATAGAACGGACAGGAGGGAGAGTGGACGATTCCCTGGTGCGCGCGGGAATCTTCTGTTGGCGGGCAACAAAACGCCCCTCTTCCGAAACGGAATTTCGTTTCAGAAGAGGGGCTGAAGAGAACCTCCGAATTAGTTGGCAGGCGGGGGGCCGTTGCCATCCGGGGGCGGGGGCGGACCGTCGCCACCCTGTCCACCGCCGGGAGGTCCACCGGGTCCGCCAGGACCGCCCTGTCGGCCACCAGGACCGCCAGGTCCGCCGAATCGGGGCTGCGGATGATCCTTGGCGAACTTGGCGAGCGCCGTTTTCTGGTCCGCGGTCAAGAGCGCCTGTACCTTCTCACGGCTCTTGCCGCGAGCCGCCCGGGCGGCCTCGAAGTCCTGATCCTGCATGGCCTCCTGGACAGCCTGATCCGTCTCTTTGGCGATGGCGATCGCCTGCTTTTTCTGAACCGAAGTCAGATTCAAGACGGTCAGGGCCGGGGGCTGGATCCCGCCGCTCTGGAGAGCGCCCACCAACTGGACTACTCCGGGCAGCATCGCTTTCTGATCGTCGGTCAGCACTGCATTGATTTTGTCGTTCGTGGCTTTGTCCAGCGCATTCATCTTCTGCATGATGGCCTGCATCTCTTCCGGGTTGAAGCCCTGTCGGCCGCCCGGACCGCCCGGTCCGCCTCCCTGGCCCTGACCACCACCGGGACCCTGTTCCTCAGCGCCGGGTGCGCTGGGAGGAGGGGGACCACCCTGACCGTCGCCACCGGGGCCGCCGCCGGGTCTACCGCCAGGTCCACCCGGTCCGCCGGGGCCACGTCCGCCGAAGTTGGGCATCAGGGCGCTGCGCTCTTTGTTGTAGGCGACCTGGATCGCTTTGATCTTTTCGGCCTGCGCTGCGGTCAGTTTCAGTTCCGAGACAAGGACCTCCACCGGAATGGTGGCCGGTTGAATGCGTCCAAAGCCTCCGCCAAAGCCGCGTCCGCCGCCGGGACCCTGTCCGCCGAAACCACCGGGGCCGCCGGGAGGGGGACCGCCGTTCTGCTGTGCATGGGATACGACGCTGGCCATCGACAGAGTCAGTACGGCGATCGTCATGACACCGAGGCGAAAGTTACCGGTACGAGATTTCATTTGATTGTTCTCCTGAAGAAGAGGGAAGGAACTCCTGTTCCTTCCGGGAAGGGTAAGGTCTGTCGAAACAGACCGTCTTGCTGGATTACGCGCTATATGAAGGTGTGTCTAGCCAGTGGTCATCCCCTGCGGGGTAGGCTGCAATCTTGGTCGAGATCGCTGCGCCTCTGCGCTGCAAGGGCCATCGTTGTGCAGATGATAAGAGGATACCCCGGCATTGTGAAAAGAAGATGAAAATAGAGCCCTGGAAAAAACTATTTGCTGTGCTTACGGGAGTGCATTGCCGCAGGAATGATCTAGGCACGCATGTGGAGCAGCACACCGGTCAGCCAGACCCAGTGCATGGTGCTGAACATGGCGAAGTTCAGGCCAAGTGCAAAGAGGGTCAGGGCGTTTGTGGGATAGAGGCGATTGCGGAAGAGGACGGTCAGATCGAACAGCAGCCAGAGCGTTCCCAGAGCCATCGCAGCAGTGAGGTACGGGTTCTTGAAGGCCCAGGCCACAAAAGCCGTCTCCCCTGCCAGCATTGCCACCAGGAGGATCTTCGCGGGCACGATCCCGAGGCAGATCGCGGTTGTGCGACGGCCTGCCTCCCGGTCGGGAACGATGTCCATGATCTGCCCGAACAGGTGCGAGTGCATGGCGAACAGGGCGCTGAAAAGGAAAGTGGCCCAGGGAAGCTGCGGCACACCGTTCAGCCAACTGCTGAGCGGAAATACCAGCAGGTAGCCCGCCTGATTGAGCATGTCGAGCGGCGCATGGCTCTTAAAGGGAAACTGGGGACGATTGTAGAGCCAGTTCACCAACAACACGGCCCCAAACCAGCCCAGTGCTTTCACACCGATCAGCAGCAGAAACGCGATCAGGAAAGGCGCCTGCACCAGCGCAATAATGAGAGGCAGCCGCGCCAGTTGGGCATCCGTTCCTCGCGCTCCGAAGATCAGGCTGTCCTTGCGTGGGTTGAGGCGATCTGTCTCCCGGTCAGCAAGATCGTTCCAGCCATAGAGCAGCAGGCCGAGTGGAAAGGTGCAGTAGACCAGCCCCAGCCAGAAGGTAGGCGTTCCGAACATATTGCGCTGACCGACCGGCAGCAGATAGAACCACACGCAGGTAGACCAGAAACCGGGTCGGGCCGCCTTCAAAAGAAAAAGCAGATCTGAACGCAGAACGGAAGTTCGCCTGGATTCGGGCAACTGAGCGGCCTCACTTCGCATAAATCACCCCTGGCACGCACCCTCTCGGCCGACATCCTCTGCCGGATGCGATGTCCACAGACTGGATGGCACGTGAATACCGTTCAACGCTCACCGGCAGGACAGTTCAAGAACGGACTGGAACTATCCTGCCGACCGTCTGCTTTTTTGTATCCCGGCATGTGCCAGGTTTACTTCCGGTGTTGCTTTAGACGGCGAAGGCAGAGACCTCCCAGGGTCATCAGACCTGCGCCCAGCAGGGATACGGCGCCGGGTTCCGGAACTGCGCTCGGTCTGAGATCATAACCGATGACGTCCAGGTTGGTGATGCCGACCGAAGAGAGCGTATAGCCTTGGCCTACATGCCCGTTGAAATTGAAGGGGTCCGTAGCAAGGTCGCCCCGGTAGTCGAACAGATCCCCAAACGAGTCGTCGTTGAAGGCTGTCAGGTTCGTCACACCGCCGTCGATGGAAAAGTAGCCGCCATGCACATGGTTCAGCATTGGGGCGCCAGCACCGGAGTAACGGAACAGATCATTGGCGCTGTAGGATGGATCACCAAATTCTGTGCTCCCGGCAAAACCTGCGCGCCCCATGATCTCGGAGATCTCATGTTCGGCGATGCCAATGAAGTCGAACTTCCCCGGAACCTGGCGGTTATTAGGATCGAAGGTGTAGTCCGCCGTGGTGGAGAAGAGAAAGGTGCCGTCGGTAGTAAGGTCATCAGGGGCGAGGCCCAGCGCCTTGCGCTGCGCCTTTGCCAGGACGAATTCTGAGCCGGCTGGGGTAGGATCCACCACACCCAGACTGGCCACCGATGTCGTGCCGTCCGCGCTCGGATGCGCCGCATTGTCGTTGATCAGAGCCGTCCTGACCGTGGCATACGTTTTATCAAGATAGTAGAAGGTGTTGCTCGCGCCGAGACCTATGTTCATCGTCTTGACATCGATGTTGATGTGAATGGGGTCGCTGAAGCGGGTGCTGTACTCCTGGGCAACGTAGTTGACGGCGTTGTGTATTTCCGTTGGATTGAAACCCGCCGCAAGAAACGAAGCGTCGTCATAGGTAGGATTGATGGTGAGTTGCGCCTGCGCGGGCGTACCGGAGACCAGGAAGCCAACGGCCAGTGCGGCAGCAGGCAGGAGGAAGGCAGCACTGCGGCAGGACCGCTGGATGTTTGTAAGCTGGGGATGAAGAGACATACTCAGGACTCCTTTCAGA
>Ga0070658_10001289_pt1 | contig 21397 bp, 15 predicted proteins | sample KBSC13metaG_FD_64664 | JGI IMG/M metagenome (GOLD analysis project Ga0070658, IMG submission 64664) | Corn rhizosphere microbial communities from Kellogg Biological Station, Michigan, USA - KBS C1-3 metaG | ecosystem: Host-associated > Plants > Roots > Rhizosphere > Soil ...
GAGCAGCCGAGCAGCGCGTTGGAGCCGGTTCCCGTGTTGATGCCGAAGACGCAGACCTTGTGGGTGCCCTGCGTCAGGTCGAGGTCCGCCGACCAGCCGTGGCCGGTGCCGTAGCCGTTCCAGGGGGCGCTGATGTCCGAGCGGGTGACCGACGCCGTCGTCGTCTTCGCGAAGGTGCCGTCGACGTAGACGTGGGCGTCGACCGGGGCGGTGCTGTCGGGGTCGACGACCCAGCCGGTGGCGGTGACGAGGCTGCCACGCCGCCCGAGCTTCGGGGCCACGCCGACCGGGTTGTGCCGCACGACCGCAGCCACGCAGGGGAGCGACTGCGCGGTGCCGGGGCTGCCGGAGACGTTGGCGAGGGTGACGCAGACCTGGTGCGAGCCGGTCGCCAGGTCGGGGATGGTGACGCTGTACCCGTGCGCCGCGCCGAGCGAGGGGTACTTCGCGGCGACGTCCGAGCGCGACAGTGTGGCCCGCACCGACAGTGGTGTGCCGCCGTCGACAGCGACGGTGACGCCCGAGGACGCGGCGGTGTCCGGGTCGAGCGCCCAGCCCGTGACGACCAGGCCGTCGACGGTCTGGACGGTGCTGTCGACGCCGCCGACCGGCTGGTGCGACACCGCGACGGACTGGCAGCCGAGCAGCTGGTCGGTGCCGGGGGTGCCCGGGGCGTTGAGCGCGTAGGCGCAGACCTTGTGGCTGCCGTCGGCGAGCTGCAGCGACGTGGTGAAGCCGTGGTTGTCGCCCCAGGCGGTGAAGCCCTGCGGCGCCGGCCGGGTGCCGGAGGCAGCGGTACGGCGGACGAACGAGCCGTCGACGTAGACGTCGGCGTTGACGGGGTCAGCCGTGTCGGGGTCGAGCGCGGCACCGGAGACGGTCACCGTGCCGGGCGGTGTGCCCAGCGGGTCGAGGACGCCGACGCTGCTGTGCGACACGACGACGGAGCGGCAGCCCAGCAGGTTGTTGCTGCCGACGGTGTCGGGCGCGTTCATGCCGAAGGCGCAGATCTTGTGCGTGCCGTCCGGCAGGTCGAGGGTCACGTCGAAGCCGTGGCCCTGGGCGTAGTCGGGGAGCCGGGTCGCGAGGTCGGGCCGCGGCACCTCGGCGGACGGCACGTCGATCGTCGTCGTGTCGTCGACCAGCAGGTGCACGTCGAGCGGCACGTCGCTGTCGGGGTCGACCGTCCAGCCGACCGCGTGGATCCCCGTCGGGGTCATCGAGACCGACTCGAGCGCGCCCACCGGGCCGTGCTGGACGTTCACGGTCAGGCAGCCGAGCTTCGCCGTGGACCCGGTCGTGTTGGCGGCGTTGATGGCGTACGTGCAGACCTCGTGCGTCCCGTCCGCGAGCGTCAGCGGGATGCGGTAGCCGTGTGCGGCGCCGTACTGCGTGTAGATCGCCGAGATGTCCGGGCGCGCCTGGTCCTCGGTGACCGCCTGCGCGAAGACGCCGTCGACGTAGGCGTGGATGGACAGCGGGACGTCGTCACCGGCGTCGATGGCCCAGCCGGAGACGTTGACCGGTCCGCGGGCCGGGTCGACGTGCTCGATCGCCCCGAACGGCGAGGTCGGCTTCGGGAACAGCCGCAGCCAGTCGTCGCCGTTCCACGTCGTGGAGACCGGCAGGCCCTGCTGGCGCTGGAACTGCTGGACGGCGAGCGTCGTGTCGTCGCTCCAGGTACCGGTCGCGGGGCGCAGGAGACCCTTCTGCATCGCGGACACCGCATCGCCCGTGGAGGACGGGGTGAGGCTCGTCGTGCCGTAGCTCGCGAGCACCGGGAGGTTCGAGGGCACGGCCACAGGGGTCACGGTCGGGACCGTGGGCTTGGGGGTGCTGCCGGGGCCGTAGTCGATCGGTGCGACGGTGCCCGTCCAGTACGACGTCCTCTTGTTGGCGCCGGCCCAGCCGAAGGAGAAGTGCACGTGGTCGGTGTGCTCGCTGGTGCCGCTGTAGGCCTGCCAGCCCTTGGACGCCTGGTAGGCCTTCCAGATGTGCTTGTTCCAGATCAGGTACATGATCCCGAGGCGGCGGATCTCGGCGTCGGCGTTGCCGTACTTGTCGGTGGCGAACAGCCACGCGAAGAGGTTGTTGACGTCCTTGACCTGGGCCGGGTTGTTGACGCTCACCTGCCAGTCGAAGGCGCGTCCCTCCTTGTGCTCGCTCTGGCCGCCGATGCCGCAGTCGCGGACGATGCCGTCGCTGCCGGTGTCGGGGTAGGTGTCGAGCAGCAGGTTCATGAACGCCTTGACGCCCGGCTTCGCGACCGGGTCGCAGGTGGACTGGCCGACGTACGGCTGGAAGTCCTCGATGGCCGACCCGAGCCCCGCGGGGGTCGCCGGCGCCGCGTGTGCGGGCACCCCGAGACCGGTCGTCAGCAGCGCGGCTGCTGTCAGGATTCCCAGCGCCCACCGCGCACGCACGTCTCGGCCCTCCTCGCCTCATGTGCTGTCTCGACGGGCACGCGCAGTCCCTTGAGCAACAACCGTCTCACTACTCGTCGTCGCCGAGGCGGTGCACCGGCGAGACCCCCAGACGACCGTTGCACACCCGGAGATCGGTTGTGACCGTTTTGCGCTGACTGGTGCCCGGCAGGCTCACAGAGATGGCGGCGCGGTCAGTGCAGCTGCCGCTTCGGGCCGTCGCCAGGGCGAAGGACAGGCTGGTCCCGGCGCTCAGCGTGTAGGTCTTCGGCGTCTCCGGGGGCAGGCCCTCGCCGCCGTGGGTGACGGTCGTGCCGGCGACCGTCACCGCGGGGTAGCCGGTGAGCTGGCATGCCCGGCCGCGCGTGCGGAGGACGTAGACCTCGGCGCGGTAGCCGGGCTTCACGACGGTGTCGGCGTCGGTCACGGTGACGGCCGAGGCCTGGCACGTGGGCTGCCCGACGGGAGCGGGAGACTCCGAGCCGCTGGGAACGACGGGGGTCGCCGTGGGGGTCGGGCTGGTCGTGGGGGAAGGTGGCACAGTCGGCAGCGCAGAGGGCGATGACGTGGGGGACGGCGTCGGTGTGGGCGTCTCGACGGCCCTGGGAGTGGAGGAGGACGAGCACGCCACGGCTGAAAGGGCAGTGGCGAGGGTCACGACGAGGGTCCGAGTGCGCACCTGGACGACCCTAGGCGTGGAACTCCAATACAGTGGCGCAGGCCCGCACACGAGACGAGACCGATGCCGCAGCTCACCGAGATCTGGACCTATCGGGGTCTGATCGGCAACTTCGCCCAGCGCGAGCTGCGAGGCAAGTACAAGGGTTCCGCCCTCGGGCAGCTGTGGTCGCTGGTCAACCCCATGGCGACTCTGGGGATCTACACGCTCGTCTTCGGCTTCTTCCTGCGCTTCCCGCCGCCGGTCGCCGGCAACGGCCACCTCAAGAACTTCGCCGTCTACCTCTTCACGGGCCTGGTCGCGTGGAACTTCTTCAACGCGATCGTGCTCGGCTCCATCGGGGCGCTGGCCGGCGCCGGCCCGCTGCTGAAGAAGATCTACTTCCCGCCGTTCGCACCCGTCATCGGCGGTGCGGGGGCGACGCTCTACCAGGCGGGCATCGAGATGGGCCTGCTCATCATCGTGATGGTCGTCCTGCAGAACGTCTCGTGGACGATCCTGCTGCTGCCGGTCCTGCTGGCGCTGCTGGCGCTCTTCGCCCTCGGCATCGGGATGCTGCTCGCGATGCTCAACGTGAAGTACCGCGACGTGGCCTACCTCACCACGATCGTGCTCAACCTGCTCTTCTACGCGACGCCGATCATCTACCCGATCAGCAAGGTGCCCTCGCACAAGAACGGCATCGCCGTCCGGGAGTACTACGACCTCAACCCCCTCACCCAGTTCGTCGAGGGCTTCCGGGACGTCGTGTACGACCTGAAGGTGCCCAGCGCGGGCCGGCTCCTGTCCCTGCTCGTCGTGAGCGTCGTGGTCTTCCTTCTCGGCTTCACCTTCTTCGAGCGCGGCTCGCGCGACGTGGCGGAGCTGCTGTGACCTCCGAAGACCTCGCCATCTCCGTGCAGGGCGTCAGCAAGATGTTCGAGCTGCACTCCGACCGGCGTACGAACCTCAAGGAGCGCTTCGTCCGTGGCGGGGCCAAGGGCTCGGACCAGTTCTGGGCGCTGACGGACGTGTCGTTCGAGGTGCCGCGCGGGTCGACGTACGGCCTCATCGGGCACAACGGCTCCGGCAAGTCGACGATGCTCAAGCTGCTTGCCGGCATCCACCGGCCGACGGCCGGCACGGTCGCCGCGCACGGCCGGGTCAGCTCGATGATCGAGCTCGGGGCCGGGTTCCACCCCGAGCTGTCGGGGCGGGAGAACATCTACCTCAACGGGTCCATCCTCGGCATGACGAAGAAGGCGATCGACGCCTCGCTCGAGGAGATCATCGACTTCAGCGGCATCCCGGCGCAGTTCATCGACGCGCCCGTGAAGGTCTACAGCTCGGGGATGTATGTGCGGCTCGGCTTCGCCATCGCCGTGAACCTCGACCCGGAGATCCTGCTCATCGACGAGATCGTGGCCGTCGGTGACGAGGACTTCCAGCGCAAGTGCTTCGACCACCTCTACAAGCTGCGCCGCAAGGGCGTGACGATCTGCTTCGTCAGCCACTCACTGCCGCTGGTGCAGACGCTCTGCGACCACGCGCTCTGGCTGGACCACGGGCACCAGAAGGCGGAGGGCAAGGCGCTCGCCGTCGTCGACGCCTACCTGCGCGAGGTGAACAAGACCGAGGCCGACCGGCTCGGCCAGTCGGCGGAGGAGTTCGACGACAGCCGGAGCCGACGCGGCTCTCGCGAGGTCACGATCGGCAGGGTCGAGTTCCTCGACGCGAACGGCACGGCGTCGCCCATCGGCACGACGGGCGAGCCGCTCACCGTGCGGATGCACTACGAGGTGCACGAGCAGGTCACGGAGCCGGTCTTCGGCCTGGCCTTCCACCACGAGAGCGGCACGCACGTCTCCGGGCCCAACTCGCTCGAGGGCGGGATGATGACCGGCACGCCTGCCCTCGGCGAGGGATACGCCGACTTCCGCATGGACCCGCTGCTGCTGCAGCCGGGTGCCTACGTCGTGACCGCCGCTGTCGTCGACACGACGATGGCCCACGTGTACGACTACCGCGACCAGGCCTTCGCGCTGCACGTGCAGCCGGGCCGGCGCGCCGCCGGTGCGGGCGTCGTCGCCCTCCCGGGCAGCTGGAGCATGAGAACCGTCTCCACAAGCAACGAGCAGGGAGTCCCGTCGTGAGAGTCAACCTCGGTTGCGGCCAGGCCTACATGGAGGGCTGGACGAACGTCGACGAGAGCCCCGACGTCAAGGCCGACATCTACATGGAGGCCGCGGAGTTCCTGCGGCAGTACGCCTCCGAGATCGACGAGATCTACATGGGGCACGTGCTCGAGCACATCATGCCGGGCGACGCTCTCGTGACCCTGCGGATCATGAACGAGCGCCTGCGGCCGGGCACGGTGATCTCGGCCGTCACGCCCGACATGGACGCCATCTTCCAGGCGTACCTCGACGGCGAGGTCAGCAACGACAAGGTCAACGCCTCCTTCATCTACTCCTACGTGCAGCCCTCGCCGCACATCTGGTGCTACGGCCCGGACTCGCTGGCCGAGCTCTTCCGCCGGGCCGGCTTCACCGACGTCGAGCCGATCGACCCGGCGTCGTGGGGCCCGGTGTTCTGGAAGGAGGGCGAGGAGTCGCAGTGGCAGTGCGGCGTGAAGGCGACCGCCAACGGGACGGCCGGCCCGCGCGACGAGCAGCTGCCGCTCGAGGCCAAGCTCACGCACGAGGACGCACGCAAGCCGGAGAAGGCAGGGCCGCCGGCCGTGCCGACGACGGAGGAGCTGCTGCTCAACCGGGTCCGTCACCTGCGTGAGGCCCTGCTCGCCGAGTCCGCCCGTCGCGAGGCCGCCGAGGCGCGCGTGCGGCAGCTGACGCCGCCGGCGCCCCCAGCGCCGGAGCGCCCCGCTGCCACCGAGGACCCCAAGCCCGTGGCCCCCGCTGTCCCAGCCGCCGCCGTCCCGGGTACGCCCGCCGGGCCGCTCACCCCGAAGCAGCGCGCCCGCGCTGCCTTCGACCGGCACGCACCGCTCGGCAGCCCGCGCCGCGAGGTCGCCAAGGCCGCGCTGCTCACCGCGAAGGAGACGCAGCACCTGCGCAACCGGCTCGGGAAGATCTGGGCCATCCCGGGCGTGAACGACCGCGAGCCCTCGTACTCGTCCTGGCGCAAGTCCCACGAGCCGACCCAGGGCGACCTGACCACCCAGGCGAAGCTGTCGCGGACGACGGCCCACCCGCTGTCGACGCTGGTGATCGTGCTGGCCTCGGGCAAGGCCGACGCCGACCTGGTGCAGCGGTCCTACGCGAGCGTGCGCGCGCAGAGCTGGACGCACGTGCGGATGGCCTGCGCGTCGCCGAACGAGATCGTGCCCGGCGCCAACGCCGACACGCCCTGCTTCACGGGCGACGGCTCGATCGCGACGGCGGTCAACGGTCTCGTGTCGAACCTGTCCGCGGACTTCGTCGTCTTCCTCGACGCGGGGGACGAGCTCGCGCCCGACGCGATCTACCACGTCGCTCTCGCCGCCCACCGCGACCCGCTCGTCGACCTCGTCTACTGGGACGACGACGTGCTCGACGGGCGCGACCGGCGCGAGCCGCGGTTCCGCCCGTCCTACTCGCCGGAGATGCTCACGGGCGCCGACTACATCGGCCACTCGTTCGCGATCCGTCACCGGCGGCTGATGTACGTCAACGGGCTGCGCGACGGCTTCGGCGACGCCGTGACGTGGGACCTGCTGCTGCGGTGCGACCTCACCAGCGACCGGGTCGCCCGGGTGCCGCGGGTGCTGAGCCACGTGCACCGGCGCTACGACCGCGTCGACGGAGCCGGGGTGCGCGCGGTGCAGGAGCACCTCGACCGGCACGGGCTCGCAGCCACTGCCGTCTCCTCCGGCCAGGCCGTGCGGACCCGATGGACCGGGACGCTGCCCAAGGTGACGGTCGTCATCTGCACGCGGCACAACCGCGAGATGCTGAGCACCTGCCTGCCCTCGCTCGCGACCACCGACTACGCCGGTGGCTTCGAGGTGATCGTCGTCGACAACGGCGGCGAGTCCGCGGACAACCGCGCGTGGTACGAGGCGAACGACAACGGCCTCGGCCTCTCGGTCCACTGGTGGACGCAGTCGCCCTTCAACTACTCGGCCGTGAACAACTTCGGCGCCCGGCAGGGCGACGGGGAGGTCGTCGTCTTCCTCAACGACGACACCAAGGTGCTCGACCCCACCTGGCTCACCGAGATCGTCGGGTGGGCCGTCCAGCCGTCGGTCGGCGTCGCGGGTCTGCAGCTCACCGGGCCCGACGGCGAGATCCAGCACGCCGGCGCGATCCTCGGCATCGGCGGCTTCGCCGACCACGTCTTCGAGGGGTTGAAGCCCGGCACGCAGACCCACTTCGGGCCGACCGGGTGGTACCGCAACGTCCTTGCCGTGACCGGGGCCTGCCTCGCGATCCGGCGGCCGCTCTTCGAGGAGCTCGGCGGCTTCGACGAGCGCTTCGTCCTCTGCGGGTCGGACGTCGCGCTCGGCCTCGACGCGTTCATCAAGGGCTACCGCAACGTCTGCTCGCCGTACGCAGGAGTGCGGCACCTCGAGTCGGCGACCCGCGGGACCAACGTGCCGACGGAGGACTTCTTCGCGTCGTACTGGCGCTACAACCCGTGGCTGTTCGGCGGTGACCCGTACTACTCGCCGAACCTCTCGCTGTCGTCCCGCATCCCGCAGCTCAAGGGCAAGCACGAGCCGACGCCGCAGGACCGCCTGGCGACGCCCCTGGGCCGACGCTTCAAGGTCTTCCGCCAGTCGACGACCGAGCAGGAGTCGACGAACCTCGCCGACATGTGCCGGGCGCTGCCGATCGACGCGCGCGGGGTCGAGGCGCTGCACGCGGCCAACGCCGAGCCCTTCGAGGTGAAGACCGTCAACTGGTTCTTCCCCGACATCGACTCGCCGTTCTACGGCGGCATCAACACCGCGCTGCGCATTGCCGACCAGCTCGCGCGCGACCACGGCGTCGTCAACCGCTTCGTCGTCTGGGGCTCCGGTCCGGATCACTTCATCCGGTCGGGGCTCGCGGCCGCGTTCCCGGCGCTGAAGGACTGCGAGATCCACTTCTGGGACGGCTCGAACGGCGTCTCGCTGGAGAAGGTCCCCGAGTGCGACGTCGCGATCGCGACGCTGTGGGTCACGGCCTACGGCGTGACGCACTTCCAGGGCGCGAGGCGGAAGTTCTACCTGATCCAGGACTTCGAGCCGATGTTCTACCCGGCCTCGACGCTCTACGCGCTGACCGAGGAGACCTACAAGCTCGGGCTCTACGGCCTGTGCAACACCGACAACCTGCAGCAGATCTACGAGACCGAGTACGAGGGGAAGGGCTGGGCGTTCACGCCGGCCATCGACCCTTCCGTGTTCCACGCGAACGGTCGCGTCGAGCGGATGCCGGAGGACCCGGCGACCGTGTTCGTCTACGCGCGGCCCGGTCACTGGCGCAACTGCTGGGAGATGGCGTCGCTCGCGCTCACGGAGCTGAAGGACCGGCTCGGTGACCGCGTGCGCATCGTCACGGCCGGCTCCTGGGCGGTGCCCGAGGGCGGCTACTCCGGCATGCACCACTACGGCCTGCTCGACTACCGGGCCACCGGTGAGCTCTACCGGACCTGCGACATCGGCCTCGCGCTGACGGTGTCGAAGCACCCGTCGTACCTGCCGCTCGAGCTGATGGCGTGCGGCGTCCCGGTGGTCGCGTTCGACAACCCGTGGGGCCACTGGGTCCTGCAGGACGGCGAGAACGCGTTGCTGGCCAAGCGGACCGTCGACGGCCTGGTCGACGCGCTCGAGCGCGCGGTCGTCGACTACGAGCTGCGCGTCCGGCTCCGCAAGGGCGCGCTCGCGACGATCGCGGCCGGCCACGCCGAGTGGCAGCCGGCGCTGTCCGGCATCTACGGCTACCTCTGCGACCCCGAGGGGCACGTGGCCTCGTGACGCGGGTGGTCGTTGCGACGGCCGACGTCCTCGGCGCGGCCATGGCTGGGCCGGCGATCCGTGCCTGGCAGTTCGCGGCGGCCCTCGCCGACGACGGCCACCAGGTGTCGCTGCTCTCGACGGCCGGCTGTACCCGGGAGTCGGACGGCCGGTTCGAGGTCGGGATGCTCACCGAGCCGCCGCCGGGCGTCGACGTGTACGTCGTCCAGGGCTCGGTGCTGCAGAACGTGCCGGCGATCTCGGAGTCCGGCGCGTGCGTCGTCGTCGACCTCTACGACCCGTACCACCTCGAGAACCTCGAGCTCTCGCGCGAGCGCAGCCACCGCGACCGCATGGCCGTGGTGCACAACGCGACCGCGATCCTCAACCGGGCGATGCGGCGCGGCGACTTCTTCCTCACGGCGTCGGAGAAGCAGCGCGACTTCTGGATCGGCGCGCTCGCGTCGCTCGGGCGCGTCAACGCGCTGACCTACGACGCCGACCCGTCGCTGCGGTCGCTGCTCGACCTCGTGCCCTTCGGGGTGTCGGCGACGCCGCCGGAGCGGACGGTGCCCGCGATCAAGGGCGTCATGCCGGGGATCGGCCCCGACGACGTCGTGCTGCTGTGGGGCGGCGGGCTCTACAACTGGTTCGACCCGCAGACGCTCGTGCGCGCGGTCGACGAGGTCCGGCAGACGCGCGGCGACGTCCGTCTCGTCTTCCTCGGCGGCAAGCACCCGAACCCGAACGTGCCCGCCATGCGCACGGCCGCCGAGACGCGCGAGCTCGCAGACAGGCTCGGCCTCACCGGCACGCACGTGTTCTTCCGGGAGGGCTGGGTCGACTACGACGACCGTGGCTCGTTCCTGCTCGACGCCGACATCGGGGTGTCGACGCACCTCGACCACGTCGAGACGGCGTTCTCCTTCCGCACCCGCATCCTCGACTACCTCTGGGCCGGGCTGCCCGTCGTGGCCACGGCCGGTGACGTGTTCAGCGACGTCATCAGCGAGAGCGGGATCGGGCGCACCGTCCCGGCCGAGGACGTCGAGGCCTTGACCGTCGCGCTGCTGTCCCTCATCGAGGACCTGCCGGCCAGGCAGACCGCCGCCGAGGCGTCGCGGCGGCTCGGTGAGGCCTATCGCTGGGACGTCGTCCTCGAGCCCCTGCTGGCGTACTGCCGCAACCCCCGACGCGCCCCCGACCTGCTCGACCCGGTCGCGCAGTGGAACCTCCAGCGGCCCTTCGACCCGGTGCGGGCGCCGACGCCGCGGGCCGGCTGGCGCGGCGAGGTGGCGCTCGCCAGGCAGTACCTCGAGCGCGGTGGTGCGGGCCTGCTCGCCAAGCGGGTCGCGACGCGCGCCGTCAAGCTCGCCAAGGGCCAGCGCTCCTGAGGCGGGATAGGGTCGGCGGCATGCTGCGGCAGGTCGTCTACATCTCGGACCGGCCGCTGGTCCTCGCGGAGACGCTGACCTACGTCCGCCACTTCATGCCCTGGCTCGACCAGGCCGTCGTCCTCACCCCGCAGCCCGATGCCGTGAAGCGCGCGACCGACGGGCTCGACCTCGACGTCGTCGTGCTGGCGGACTCCGACGTCACCGACGAGGTCCCGACCCAGCACAGCGCCCGCAACGCGCACCTGCGCAAGGCCCTCTACGCCCGCGGTCCCGTCGACGACGTGTTCCTGCAGAGCGACGACGACTACCGGCCGCTCAAGCCGGTGCCCGTGGACGACTTCGTCGAGGACGGCCGGCTCGTCAGCTACTGCTTCTACGAGCTCGGGAAGTGGCGGCGCAACGAGTCGACCTACGACGGTGTGCAGCACGCGTCGTACCTCGCGATGTCCTACCTCGGCGGGCCGACCCTCGCGTACGCGAGCCACCTCCCGCAGCCGATCGACAAGGCGCTCTTCGCGCAGGCCTTCGCCGATGCGGAGCGGCTCAGCACGACCACGCCGTTCTGCGAGTGGACCCTGCCCTTGAACCACGGACGGCTCGTCGCGCCCGAGCGCTTCGCCGAGCCGCGGCTGTTCCGCACGATGTGCTGGCCGCAGTACCCGCACGAGTGGCCCTACTGGCGCCGGCCCGAGGACATCGCGTTCGAGAACTTCCACCCCGAGCACTACGAGCCGGGACACCTCTTCGACGGCATCAGCACCGCGCTCGACACCGAGCACCCCGAGCAGCAGGCCTTCGCCAAGCTCGAGCGGTGGTACGCCTTCGACCTCGAGGCCGGCAAGCTGCGCTTCCCCAAGGGCGTCGCGAACCCGTGGCAGACGACGGTCGGCCGCAAGGCGTTCGTCTCGCTGGCGAAGGGGATCCGCAAGCTCAACGAGTACGCCAGCTTCGAGGAGCGCGGCCCCTGAGCACGACCGTCCTCGTCGTGGCGTGGCAGGGGGCGCACCTGCTGCCGGCCTGCCTCGACGCGGTCCTCCCGCAGGCCGACCGGGTGCTGGTGGTCGACAACGCCTCGACCGACGGCACGCAGGAGCTGCTCGCCCGCGACTACCCCGGCGTCGACGTTCTCCGGCTCCCCACCAACACCGGCTTCGCCGGGGGAGTGGCCGCCGGGCTGGAGCAGGTCACGACGGACTACGTGGTCCTGCTCAACACCGACGCCGTGGTCTCGCCCGGCTGGCTGGCCGAGGCGCTGAAGCCGTTCGCCGACCCGGCGGTCGCTGCGGTGACCAGCAAGCTCCTGCTCCCCGACGGGACCGTGCAGAGCACCGGCGGCCGGCTCGAGCCCAACGGCTACGGCCACGACCGGACGACGGACTCCGACCCGGGAGAGGTGGCCTACGGCAACGGGGCGGCCCTTGCGCTCCGCACCAGAGCGGTCCGCGACGTCCACGGCATGGACCCGCGGTACTTCCTCTACTGCGAGGACGTCGACCTCTCGTGGCGGCTCTGGCTCGCCGGTCACCGCGTCGTCTTCCAGCCCACGGCTGTCGTCACGCACCTGCACTCCGCCAGCACCGGCGGCAGCACGAGCCTGCTCCATACCTTCTACGCGGAGCGCAACCGGCTCGCCACGCTGGTGACCTGCGCCACCCCGGCGCTCGCCGTGCGGATGGTCCTCCGCTTCCCGCTGACGACGCTCAGCGTGGCCGCCGGGGAGTCGCGGGCCAAGGCGTGGGCGAGGACCAGGGCGTACGCCTCGTTCCTGCGCTGGCTGCCGGCCCTCCTCCGCCGCAGGCGCGGGGTCGTCACCCGGCTGTCGCGCAAGGACTTCGAAGCGCGCTTCCTGCGCTGAATAGACTCGCAGGAACCCCTCGCCGCCGGTCGCCTAGGACGTCATGAGCTTCGCAACGCCCTTGTTCCTCTGGTACTTCCTCCCGGCGGTCCTCCTCCTCCTGTGGCTGCTGCCGCGCACCTGGCGCAACGCGCTGGTGTCGGTCGCGAGCCTCGTGTTCTACACGCAGGGCGGCAAGTCGTTCGTCCTCGTGCTGCTCGCCGTCATGCTCGGCAACTTCACCGCCGGCATCCTGCTCGACCAGGACCACCGCAGCCAGGGCTTCCGCAAGGCGGTGGTGTGGACCGCCGTCGCCGGCGACCTGACCGTCCTCGCGATCTGGAAGTACGCCGGCTTCGCGTCCAAGCAGATCGACGCGATCAGCCACCACCTGGGTGCCGGCTCGACACCGATCGTGTCGCTCACCCTGCCGATCGGCATCTCGTTCTTCACGTTCCACCACATCAGCTACGTGGTCGACGTCTACCGCCACAGCCGGCACGCGCTGCGCAACCTGCTGTCGTTCGTGACCTACATCGTCATGTTCCCGCAGCTCATCGCCGGACCGATCGTGCGCTTCCACGAGATCGCCGACCAGCTGGGGCACCCGCAGGAGAACCGCATCGACGACTTCACCGACGGCTTCCCGCGCTTCGCGCTCGGGCTGTCGAAGAAGGTCATCGTCGCCGACACCATCTCCCCGGTCGCGAACGCCGTGTTCGCGCTCCCTGCGGACCGGCTGACGACACCGGCTGCCTGGCTGGGTGTGCTGGCCTACACGCTGCAGATCTACTTCGACTTCTCCGGCTACTCCGACATGGCGATCGGCCTCGGGCGGATGCTCGGCTTCCGGCTGCCGGAGAACTTCAACCGCCCCTACAGCGCTGTCTCGATGACAGACTTCTGGCGGCGCTGGCACATGTCGCTGAGCCGGTGGTTCCGGGACTACCTCTACATCCCGCTGGGCGGCAACCGCGGCGGCACGTTCGCGACCTACCGCAACCTGTTCATCGTCTTCGTCGCCACCGGCTTCTGGCACGGGGCGGCGTGGACCTTCCTCATCTGGGGCCTCTACCACGGCATGCTGCTCATCATCGAGCGCGCCACCGGCACCGGTGCCTTCACCGCCGAGGGCGTCGGCCTCGTGGCCCGGCGGGCGCTGACCTTCCTGCTCGTGATGATCGGTTGGGTGCTCTTCCGCGCGTCGAGCCTCACCGAGGCGGGCCACGTCCTCAAGGCGATGGTCTCGATGCGGTTCGCCTCGCTGCCCGAGGAGGTCAGCACAGCGCTCACCCACCAGCGCGCGCTGACGCTGGCTCTCGGGGCGCTCGTCGTGCTGGTTCCCGGCAGCTTCGTCATGGGCAAGCTCGTCGAGGACGGCCGCACCCGGGCGGCCGGTCTGGCCCGGCTCGGCTACACGGTCGCGGCCGGGCCGTACGCGGCGATGGTGGTCGCGGCGGGCACGTTCAGCCCCTTCCTCTACTTCCAGTTCTAGGAGCGCAGATGGCAGCCGACGCCACGCAGGAGCCGGGCGGCTACGAGGAGAGCGCCCGGCAGGACGCGACGATCCCGGCGCCCCACAGCGAGCGGCGCTCCCGGCTGCTGCTCGCCGTCGGCCTGCTCTTCGTCTTCGGACCGACGGTTGCCTTCGCCGGTGGCGCACGCGCCCACGAGATCGAGAACCGCCGGCTCGCCGCCTTCCCGTCGGTGTCGGACGGCTGGAAGTTCTTCCCGGAGCTCAACACCTGGGCCAACGACCACCTCCCCCTGCGCGACCGGGCCATCAAGACCAACACCTCGCTGTCGGAGAGCGTCTTCGGCCAGACCCCGCAGTACGGCGACCAGAGCGCAGGCGTCGGCGTCGTGGCTCCGCCGACCACGACGGGCAACGGGACCAAGCGGGACTACCCGCACGTCATCCAGGGCAAGGACGGCTGGCTGTTCTTCGGCGGCGACGTGGCGAACCCGTGCCAGCCGGTGGCGAAGATCGCCGACGCGCTCGCCGGCATGCAGCGCTTCACCGACATCATCGAGCGGTCCGGGCGCAAGCTGGTCTTCACGATCGCCCCGGACAAGTCGGAGATGAACCCGCAGTTCATGCCCGACAGCTACCTCGGCGAGGACTGCGCGCCGCCGGCCCGGGCGACGCTGTGGTCGCGCATCAAGAGCGACCCGCCGTCGAGCTACGTCGACATCAAGGGACCACTCGCCGCGCTCGCGCAGTCCTCGACCGAGTCGCTGTGGCGCAAGCACGACACCCACTGGGCGACCCGCGGGGCAGCGGTCTACGCACAGCAGGTCATCGACGCGGTCCGTCCCGGGATGTGGCGGCCCGACGAGCTCGTCGGGATCGGTCCGGTTCACCGGCAGGGCGACCTCTCGGTCCTGCTGGGCACACCGGTCCAGGACACGTTCGCCGGCTACCAGGTCCGCCGGCCAGGTGTCACGGTGACGTCGTCGTCCGAGTCGTTGCTGACTGCGACGTCGACGGACGCGCCGCTCATCAAGGGCGGGCTGATCCTGGGTGACTCCTTCACCCAGGCGTCACGGGAGCTGCTGGCCCCCTTCTTCGACCACGCCCGGATCCTGCACCCCGTCACGGCCACCGTCAGCCCCAACGGCCTGGCCGCTGCCATCAAGGGATCCAAGGTCATCGTCATGGAGCTCGTCGAGCGCGACGTCGACGCCGGCAACATCCCCGAGGCCAACAAGGCCTTCCTGAACGACCTCGAGGTCGCCCTCCGCTGACCGCAGCGACAGCAGCGCCGCCGCGACCACGGCGACGGCCACCACACCCGTCGCCCAGAACGAGCCGACCGCCACGCCGCCGGCGACGGGCGAGAACGCGCGGATGCCGTCCAGTGCGGTCTGCAGCCGGTGTGGTGCCGACGGACCGGGCAGCCAGTTGACGCGCAACACGTACCGCACGGCGTCGAGCTGCAGGAGCAGGGCGAGGACGACGACGGCGACCGGCGCGGCGCGGTGCAGGAACGCCCGGCGGGGAAGCAGCGCGTGAATGCCCAGAGCGGCGACGGCCGACAGCGCCGCCATGACACCGAAGAGGTAGCGGCCCTGGGCACCGCCGAACGCGCGGCTGTAGCTGTAGGTGCCCCAGATGCCGGCCACGACGATTGCGAGGGTCCCGAGGAAGGGCAGGACGGCGGACACGACGAGCGTGCCGCGCAGGGGCCGCCAGCGCACGAGCGCGGCGACGAGGAGCACCAGCGAGATCGCGGCGAAGACGTGGGTCAGTGCCTTGGGGAAGGTCTCGGGTGCTGCGTAGTTGATGCCGAGCGAACCCCAGAACCGCACCGACAGCCGCAGGTAGGAGCCCCACAGGAAGTCGCCGATGCTGAGCGGCTTGTCCGGCGTTGCCGGCCCGAGAATGCGGGCGCGCAGTCCGGGGATGCCGTCGGGCTGGATGCGGCCGTAGACCACGAGGTTGTGCAGCCACCACCAGCCGCCCAGCACGAAGGCGACGGCCAGCGAGCCGAGACCCATGAGCCAGCGCCGCTTCACCAAGTAGGCGACCGCTACGCACGGGATCAGCACCAGCGCGAAGCCCTTGGTGAACAGCGCGATGCCCAGGGCGACCCCGAGCCACATCGCTGTCCGCCACCGCAGGTCACCGCGCATCACCTTCGCGAGCAGGACGGTGCAGACGCTCGTCGTCAGGATGAGCAGGCTGTCGTTGTTGACGCTCGCGCCGACGCGCTCGAGCTGGGGCGCCAGCAGCGGGAGCGCTGCCGCCGTCGTGGCGACGCGGGTCGCCCCGCCGACCACTCGCACGAAGGCGTAGGCGAGCAGCGGCACCGGCGCGACCAGCAGCGCGCAGAGCAGCCGGAGGAAGAGCACGGTCTGGTCGTACGCCCAGTCGTGCGAACCCGGGACGAGCTTCAGCGCGCCCGCCGCGAGGCCGTAGAAGCCCGGTGGGTGCTGGACCATCTGGTTCAGCAGGTCGGGGTTGTCGGCCGGCTTCTCGGCACCGAGCGACGCGAAGGACCGCCGTTGCGACCGCGGCGTCGTCGGGTCGTCGCTGAAGGGCTTGTGGTCCTCGCCCTGGATGTCGGCGTCGGCGGTGAGGACCACCGCCTGCGACAAGACCCGTTTGCCCGGCGCCGGCCACGTGTGGTTGTACGCGACGGCGACGACGCCGTCGACGTGCTGCGCCTCGTCGAACTGCGTGTAGGGCGGGTAGAGGAACGCGAAGGCGACCATCAGCGCGACGTGCAGCGCGGTCAGCAGCCACACGAGCAGAGGGACCCGACGGAGCGAGTCCCTCATGGCTTGCGGGCGATGCCGACCAGACCGGTGCCGCGCGCGGGCAGCTGACGCTGCAGCACCCGCCACGGGTAGGTGCCGACCCGGACGGCGTTCGCCGCCGCGGCCGGCGGCTGGAAGAGCCGGCCGCTGCCGCTCGTCAGCTCGGCCATCGTGTCGAGGTCGATGCCGGCGGGCGATCCCTTCGGCACCGGCAGGCCGCGCTTGCGCAGCCGCCGCGCCCCGAGGACGTTGCGGACGTTCTCCAGCGCGTGCCCGAGGCCGGCGCCGTAGACGACGGTGTGCGGGTCGACGAGGCCCGAGGAGGTGAAGAGGGCGTCGAGCTCGCGCGGGTCGTAGCGGCGGTAGTGCCCGACCATCGCGTCGCTCGCGCCGTAGCGGTGCGCGAACGCCGGGGTGGAGAGCAGCACGGCGCCGCCCGGCCGGACGTACTGGGTCCACGCGGTCAGAGCCGCCACGTCGTCCTGGATGTGCTCGATCACCTCGAAGGCGCAGACCAGGTCGAACTGGCGGCCCGGCTCCACGACGTCCTCGACGCGCCCGTTGCGGACCTCGCCGCTGCCGGCGGCCTTGGCGCGCTCCTGCGCGACGGCGCAGCTCGTGGAGTCAGGCTCGACACCGAGGTAGTCGCGCCCGACCGCGAGCCGCACGCCCATCGAGCCCTGGCCGCAGCCGATCTCGAGGATGCTGCGCGTGCCGGCGGGGACGAGGCGCTCGACGACGTCCCAGCGCAGCCACGCGTTGGGGGACAGCGGAGGCAGGACCGGGGTGTTGCTCATGCAGAGCCTTCCGAGAGGGCTTCGAGGAGCGGCTGGACGACCGCCTGAGGGGTGAACGCGCGCGCGGCCAGGTCGTGCGCCGCGGTGCGGAGGGCGAGCAGCCGTGCGCGGTCCTTGTCGAGCTCGAGCAGCGCGTCGGCCAGCCCGCGCGGGTCGCCCGGCGGCACGAAGACCGCGGCGTCGCCGAGCACCCGGCGCTGCGGCGCGCTGTCGGACGTGACGAGGGCGCAGCCGGCGGCTGCGCCCTGGTAGACCTTGTTCGGGACGACCCGCATCCCCTTGCCGGTGGGACTGAAGACCCCGAGGCAGACGTCGTGCTCGCGCACGATGCCGGGCAGGTCGCCGGGCTCCACCCAGTCGCGCCAGTCGACGCGCGCTCCGCCTGCGAGCCGCTTCGTCTCGGCCAGGTCCTGACCGCGCCCGATCATGGTCACGTCGACCTGGTCGCCGAGCAGCGCGAGGGCCTCGCCGATGACCGGCGCACCCTGCAGCGGTGTGTAGAGGCCGAAGAACACGACCTTGAGCCGGCCGTCGCGGGCCTCCGGCGCCGGCGCCAGCCAGGTGTCCGGGGCGCCGACCAGGACGACGACCGAGCGCGCCCCGGACGGCAGCATCGCCTGGTGCTCCGCGGTGTCGACGACGGTGAGGTCCGACGCGCGGACGGCCGCGCGGTCCAGCCCGCGGAGCAGCTTCTGCTTCAGGCCACCGGCGCCCCGGTCCGCTGCCGTGTCCCCGGCGAAGACGAGCATGTCGTGCACGATCGGCACGCCGCGGTGCACCAGGCGCGCGAGGTGGACGTCGAAGTGCCCGAGGTAGCCGACGAGCACGGCGTCCGGCCGCGGCAGCGTCCGGGCCGTGCGCGCGAGCGTCAGCCAGGACCGCAGGATGCGCAGCACGAGCAGCGGCAGCCGCCACGGCTGCTGGAGCATGCGCACCCGCTCCGCGGTCGTCAGGCCGAACGGTGCGTTGCACACGTCGACCTCGACGCCGCTGTCCCGCAGCCCCTCGACGAGGACCGCGACGCGCGGGTGCCGGGCAGCGTCGAAGCTGCCGAAGGCCTGAACGCGCATGAGCCAGGAGGCTACCTGGCAGGCTTGGAGCCGTGAGGGTCTCGCAGACGGCGCGCCGCCGCCTCCTGAAGTGGGGCATGGCAGCGGTCATCGCGGCCGCTGCGATCGTCGCGCTGGGGGAGAGCGGGAGCGCGGTCTGGCGCTCCGCGAAGGACCTCCAGCCGGGGTTGGTCGCCGCCGCCGCCGCCCTCGTCCTCGCCGGCCTCTACCTGACGATGCTGTCCTGGCGCGCCCTGCTCGCGGCCGCGGGCTCGCCCCTGCCGATCGGGGCCGCGTCACGGGTGTTCTTCCTCGGCCAGCTCGGGAAGTACGTCCCCGGGTCGGTCTGGCCGATCGTCGCCCAGATGGAGCTCGCGAAGGAGCACGGCGTTCCTCGCAGCCGAACTGGAGCGATCGGCCTGTGCTCCGTCGCGCTGAGCCTGCTCGCCGGTCTGCTGGTCGCCGCCGTGACGCTGCCCTTCTCGAGCAAGGACGCCCTCGAGCACTACTGGTACGGCTTCCTCGCTGTCCCGCTGCTCGCCGTCGGCGCCGTCCCGGCGGTCGCCAACTGGGGGCTCCAGAGGCTGCTCCGGCTCGCGCGCCGCGGCGAGCTGGAGGCGCCCTTCTCCGCCCGCGGCATGCTCGTCGCGCTCGCGTGGGCCGCGCTCGCCTGGGTCGTCTTCGGCCTCCACCTCGCGCTGCTGGTCCGGGCCGACGGTCATGGCGACTGGTCGGTCGTGCCCCTCTCGATCGGCGCCTTCAGCCTCGCCTGGACCGCCGGCTTCCTCTTCGTCATCGCCCCCGCCGGGGCGGGTGTCCGCGAGGGGGTGCTGGTCCTCGCCCTGAGCTCGGTCCTGACGCGCGACGAGGCGCTGCTCGTCGCGCTGCTGTCGCGGGCGCTGATGACCGTCGGCGACGGCGTCTGGGCAGGCATCGCGGTCTTGCTGGCCCGGCGGCACCGCAGCCCGCTGCCCGCGTGAGGCGGGCACTCGCCCTCCTTCTCGCCGCCGGGTGCTCCGCGGGCACACCGGGTGCGGCACCGGGAGATCCCCTGGGCGACAAGGGCTTCTGGTCGCTCGTCGATCGTGCCGCGCAGCAGGGCGGGTCGGATGTGCAGGACCGCGCCGCGGCGCTGACCCAGCTGCTGCAGGGACGGGACCGCGCCGCCCTGGAGACCTACCAGCGTCACCTCGTCGCCGCCGTCGCCTCGCTCGACCTCGTGGCTGTGCAGGATGTCGCCGGCGTCCTCTGCCCCGGGCTCGACGACGCCGCGTTCGTCGACGTCCGGTCCTGGGTCGTGGCCCAGGGCGAGCGCACCGTGACGGCCGTCGCGCACGACCCGGTCGCCCTGGCCAGGATCTCCGGCGTACGGACAGCCTGCACGGGCGTCGGCTCGACCTTCGGCGACGCCGCCGTGGCCCGCTACTCCGATCTCGGTTTCGAGCCCGGTACGTACGCGTTCCCGTTGCTGCCGGTCGGCGGCGCCACCGGGCCGCACGCCACGCCGGAGCAGCTGCGCGAGGCCCGTGCCCTGATCGCCCACAGATAGACTTCAGCCTCGTGCGTCTCGTCGTCCAGGTCCCCTGCCTCAACGAGGAGGAGACCCTCCCGCTGGTGCTCTCCACCATTCCCAAGGAGATCCCGGGGATCGACGAGATCATCGTCCTGATCATCGACGACGGCTCGACCGACAGGACCGTCGAGGTCGCCGAGTCCTTCGGGGTCACGCACTTCGTCCGGCACGCGCGCAACCGCGGCCTGGGCCGGTCGTTCCACGACGGCGTGCAGCGGGCGCTGGAGCTCGGCGCCGACATCGTGGTCAACACCGACGGCGACAACCAGTACCCGCAGGAGCGGATCGCCGACCTCGTGCAACCGATCGTCGCCGGCCGCGCGGACATCGTCATCGCCGACCGCCAGGTGCACCTCGTCGAGCACTTCAGCGGCCCGAAGAAGTGGCTGCAGAAGTTCGGCTCCGGCATCGTCAACAAGGCTGCCGGCACGGCCCTGCCCGACGCCGCGAGCGGATTCCGGGCCTACAGCCGCGACTCGCTGATGCTGCTCAACACGATCACCCGCTTCTCCTACTGCATGGAGACGATCATCCAGGCGGGCAACAAGAAGCTCGCGATCGAGTCGGTGCCGATCCGCACCAACCCCAAGACGCGGGAGTCGCGGCTGTTCAAGAGCACCTACCAGCACGTGCTCAAGAGCGCCGGCGCGATCATGCGGGCCTACATCATGTACAAGCCGTACGTGATCTTCAGCGCCTTCGCGGCGCTGTTCGCCGTGCTCGGCCTGGTGCCGTTCGTCCGCTACGGGATCATCGTCGCGACCGAGTCGTCGCACGGCAGCCACCTGCAGTCCCTCATCGTCGGTGCGGTGCTGCTGCTCGCGAGCTTCCTGTCGGTCCTGGGCGGCATCACGGGTGACCTCCTGCGCACGAACCGCGCGCTGATCGAGGACTCGCTCGAGCACACGAAGAAGATGCGCTTCGGCATGCTGTCGCCGACGGACACGACGCCGGTCGAGCTGGCCGAGCGACCCGCGGCACGCACGCGGCAAAGGGCGAGCTGACCGTCGATCCCGCCCGAGGTGTGCGAGCCTGGTCGGAGGGGACCGGAATCTCGCAAGGAGCTCAGCCCGTCGTGCGCACCACCCGTGTCGTCCTGCTCGCCTTCCTGCTGGCGCTGCTCTCGCCCGCGTCACCGGCGCTCGCCGACGAGATCGCCGTTCCCGGCAACGGGGGCGCCTTCACCATCGAGGGGCACGGCTGGGGCCACGGCCGGGGGATGAGCCAGTACGGCGCCCAGGGCGCGGCCCAGCAGGGCCTGACCGCCGACCAGATCACGTCCTTCTACTACCCCGGCACAGCCAAGACGACGTTGCCCAACTCGAGCATCCGCGTCCTCATCCAGGAGGACGAGGGCATCGACACGCAGGTCTACGCGGCGACCGGCCTGAAGATGACGGACCTCACGAGCGGGGCGACCGCGGTGCTGCGCTCCGGACCGACGCGATGGCGGGCGGTCCATGAC
>Ga0070658_10001291_pt1 | contig 21378 bp, 15 predicted proteins | sample KBSC13metaG_FD_64664 | JGI IMG/M metagenome (GOLD analysis project Ga0070658, IMG submission 64664) | Corn rhizosphere microbial communities from Kellogg Biological Station, Michigan, USA - KBS C1-3 metaG | ecosystem: Host-associated > Plants > Roots > Rhizosphere > Soil ...
CGATCACCGAGAAGACGGCGCTGGGCGACGGCCGCGTCTCGAGCGAAGCGCTGCTCGCGCACGCGCGCAGTGCAGCGAAGCGGTTCGTGCGCTTCGACATGGCGGCGGCCGCCGAGCAGTCGGGAAGCGTGATCAGCGCGGTGCTGTTCGGCGCGCTCGCCGGCACCGGCGTGCTGCCGTTCTCGCGCGCGCAGTTCGAGGCGACGATCGCGCGCGGCGGCGTCGGCGTCGGCCCGAGCCTGAAGGCGTTCGAAGCCGCGTTCGCGCGTGCGGCAGGCGCGGCCGACGAGGAAGGCGCGCTGTTCGACGCTGCCGAAGCGCCGGGAACGACGACGGCGGCGCACGGCGCGACGCTCGCAGCGCCGGCGGCGAGCGCGCTCGACGGCACGACCGACGCACCGTCGGACGGCGCCGCGAAGTCGCCGATGCCTTCTCCTCGATTGCAGGCGAACGCCGCGCTCCCTGCCGACGTCCGCGCGCTGCTCGATCGCATCGCCGCGTTCCCGCCGCACGTGCACGCGGTCCTGCGCGAAGGCGTGCGCCGCCTGATCGACTACCAGGACCCGGCGTACGCGGCGCTCTATCTCGACCGCCTCGGCCACATCGCGGCAGCGCCGCAGGACGCCTCCGGCCAGCTCGTCGCCGAAACCGCGCGCCACCTCGCGCTCTGGATGACGTACGAGGACACCGCTCGCGTCGCGCAGCTGAAGACGCGCGGCGAGCGCTTCGCGCGCGTCAGGAGCGAAGTGCGCGCCGGCGCCGACCAGGTCGTCGCGATCGACGAGTACCTGCATCCGCGCGTGCAGGAGATCGCCGAAACGCTGCCGGCGTCGATCGGCCGCCGCATCGAGCGCGAAGGGTGGCTGCGCAACGCCGTCGAGCGCATGACCAGGCACGGCCGCGTCGTGACGACGAGCTCGCTCGGCGGCTTCCTGCTGTTGCGCACGGTCGCCGCGATGCGCCGCTGGCGGCGTGCGACGACGCGCTACGCCGCCGAGACCGCGGCGATCGAGGGGTGGCTGCAGCGCATCGCGCAGACGGCGGCGACGCACCCCGAGCTCGCGGTCGAGGTCGCGCGCTGCCAGCGCCTCGTCAAGGGCTACAGCGAGACGCACGCGCGCGGCGTCCGCAACTTCGAGACCGTGATGGCCGCGGTGCAGAAGAGTGGCACGACGCTCGCGCCGGCAACGCTGCGCGAGCTGCGCGAAGCGGCGCTTGCCGACGAGGACGGCCACGCGCTCGACTCGACGCTGGCGCGCCACGCGCTCGCCTGACGAAGAATCGACGATGGCCGCGTCACCGAGCAACTGCCGCTGGACCGCCGACGCGGTGCGCGCCCTCGTCGAGCCCGACCGCGTCCACCGCGACCTCTACATCGACCCCGAGCTGTTCGCGCTCGAGCAGGAGCACTTCTTCGCGAACACCTGGAACTACGTCGGCCACGACTCGCAGGTCCCGAACCCGGGCGACTACCTGCGTGCCGAGGTCGCCGGCCAGCCGCTGATCGTCGTTCGCCACGGCGACGGCTCGGTGCGCGTGCTGATGAACCGCTGCGCGCACAAAGGGTCGCGCCTCGTCAGCGCGCCGTCGGGCAACACCGGCCGCCACTTCCGCTGCCCGTACCACGCGTGGACGTTCCGCACCGACGGCTCGCTGCTCAACATTCCGGTCAAGGAAGGCTACGAGGGAACAGGGCTCGCGCAGTGCGAGTCGGCCAACGGCGTTGCGACGGTCAAGAACGTTCGCGTCTACCGCGGCTTCGTGTTCGTCAAGCTGAACGACGTCGGCCCCGGGTTCGAGGAGTACTTCGGCGAGTCGCTGACGTCGATCGACAACATGGCCGATCGCTCGCCCGAAGGCCGACTCGAGATCGCCGGCGGGTGCCTGCGCTTCCTTCACCAGTGCAACTGGAAGATGTTCGTCGAGAACCTCAACGACACGATGCACCCGATGGTCGTGCACGAGTCGTCGGCGGGGACGGCGAAGAAGATGTGGCTCGACAAGCCCGCCGACGCGCCGAAGCCGATGGCGATCGAGCAGTTCACGCCGTTCGTCTCCGACTACCGGTTCTTCCAGGACATGGGCGTTCGCGTCTTCGCCAACGGCCACAGCTTCTCGGGCGTGCACTTCTCGATCCACAGCAAGTACTCGGCGATTCCCGAGTACGAGCAGGCGATGCTCGCGGCGTACGGACCCGAGCGGACGGCGCAGATCCTCTCGCTGGCGCGCCACAACACCGTCTACTACCCGAACCTGACGATCAAGGGCGCGATCCAGGCGATCCGCGTCGCCCGCCCGGTCGCGGTCGACCGCACGATCGTCGAGAGCTGGACGTTTCGCCTCGTTGGCGCGCCGGCCGAGCTGCTGCAGCGCACGGCGACCTACAGCCGACTCATCAACTCGCCGTTCTCGGTCGTCGGCCACGACGACCTGCACGCCTACCGCGGCATCCAGGCGGGCCTGCACGCCGGCGGCAACCCGTGGATCAGCCTGCACCGCAACCACGTCGCGGCCGAGGACGGCGCGCCCGACGTCACCGCGATCGGCACGAGCGAGATCTCGATGCGCAACCAGTACCGTGCTTGGGCGCGGTACATGACGCTGACGATGTGATGGCAGGCGCGACGCGAGAACCCCATCCCCGGGAGCTGATCGATTTCGTCGTCGGCGAGGCGCGCCTGCTCGACGAGCAGCGCTACGAAGAGTGGAATGCTCTCTTCACCGATGAAGCGATCTACTGGGTTCCGCTCGTCCCGAACCAGCCCGAAGGCCTCGACCACACGTCGCACCTGCACGAGGACAAGCTGCTTCGCGATCTCAGGATCGAGCGGCTGAAGAGCCCGCGCGCGTTCTCGCAGCAGCCGCCGACCCGAAGCCTGCACCTGCTGCAGACGCCGACCGTCGAGCCGCGCGACCCGGAGCGCCCGCAGGAGCACCGCGTCCGCACCGTCTTCCAGTACGTCGAGTCGCAGGGCGACGAGATGAACACCTTCTTCGGCGTCGCCTGGCACCGCATCGTCGTCGACGCCGACGGCGCGCTGCGCCTGGCGCAGAAACGCGTCGACCTGATCAACAGCGACGCCGCGCTTCCGGCGGTCCAGCTTTTCGTCTGAGGCCCATCCTGAACACCGACCCCACCGTCCACGCAGCGTTCCAGCGCGTCGCCGCGCGCCGCGGCGACGCCGATCTCCTCGTCGTCGAGACGATCACCGCCGGCTCGTACGCCATCGAGCGCGGCGCGCGCAGCTGGCGCGAAGTCGAAGGCGAGGTCGAGCGGCTGCGCGGCCTCTACGCGCAAGCCGGCTACGGTGCGGGCCATCGCGTCGGCGTGCTGCTCGAGAACCGACCGGCGTTCTTCACCCACTGGCTCGCGCTCAACGCGCTCGGCGTCAGCATCGTGCCCATCCACTCCGACCTGCGCGCCGCCGAGCTGACGTACCTCGTCGGCCACAGCGAGATGGCGCTCGCGGTCGTGCTGCCGAACCGCGAGGGCATGCTGCGCGCCGCCGCCACCGAGGCGAACGTCCACGTCGAGACGATCCGGCCCGAAGTCGCCGGCCGCATCCCCGCGGCGCGCACCGCGGCGCCGCACGCAGGGCAGCCGCTCGGCAGGAACAGCGAGTGCGCTTTGCTCTACACGTCGGGGACGACCGGGCGGCCGAAGGGCTGCCGGCTCTCGAACGGCTACTTCCTGCGCGCCGGCGATTGGTACCTCGGCCTCGGCGCGCTCGCCGAGGTCCGCCACGACGAGGAGCGGTTCATCACGCCGCTGCCGCTCAGCCACATGAACGCGCTCGCGTTCTCGTCGATGGCGGCGATCCTCTCGGGCGGCGCGATCATCCAGCTCGATCGCTTCCATCCGACGACGTGGTGGCAGAGCGTGCGCGAGAGCGGCGCGACGATCGCGCACTACCTCGGCGTGATGCCGGCGCTGCTGCTCGAGCTGCCGGAGAGCGACCTCGACAAGCAGCATCGCGTCCGCTTCGGCTTCGGCGCGGGCGTCGACGCGCGCCACCACGCGCCCTTCGAGCAGCGCTTCGGCTTCCCGCTCCTCGAGGCATGGGCGATGACCGAGACCGGCGCCGCGGCATGCATCATGGCCAACGAGGAGCCGCGGCTCGTCGGCTCGAACTGCTTCGGCCGTCCCAAGGCGTTCGTCGACACGCGCGTCATCGACGAGCGCGGCGCCGAGGTCGGCATCGACGCTCCCGGCGAGCTGCTCGTCCGCGCCGCCGGGCCGGACCCGCGCAAGGACTTCTTCCTCGGCTACCTCAAGGACGACGCCGCGACCGAAGAGGCGTGGCAGGGCGGCTGGTTCCACACCGGCGACGTCGTCATGCGCGGGCCGCGCGGCGATTTCCACTTCGTCGACCGCAAGAAGAACGTGATCCGCCGGAGCGGCGAGAACATCTCGGCGGTCGAGGTCGAGAGCGTCCTCAACGAGCATCCGGCGGTCGCTTCGGCCGCAGTCGCTGCCACCCCGGATCCGGTCCGCGGCGACGAGGTGCTCGCGTGCATCGTGTTGCGCAAGGTGCCGGGGCTGCCGCCGCAGGACCGGATCGCGATCAGCATCGTCAAGCACGCGCTCGTCCGGCTCGCGTACTACAAGGCGCCGGGCTACATCGCTTTCGTCGACTCGTTGCCGCTGACGGCGTCGCAGAAGATCCAGCGCGGCGAGCTGCGCGAGCTGGCGCGCTCGATGCCCGGCAAGCCCACCTGCTGGGACCTGCGCGAGCTGAAGCGCCGCAGGAAGAAGCGCGAGCCGTGACGGCGGCGGCGCGCGCACGCTCGTCGTACGAAGGCGTCGCCGTCGCCTGCCCGGTGACGGTGCCGTATCGGCGCTATTCGACGCACGGCGCGCACTGGTGGATCGGTCGTGCGATGGATCTCCTCGTCGAGCGCTCCGGAATCGCCAAGGAGCAGATCGACGGCCTCACCGTCAGCAGCTTCTCGCTCGTTCCCGACACCGCGGTCGGTGTCACGCAGCACCTGGGCCTCAGCCCGCGCTGGCTCGACCACATCCCGACCGGCGGGGCTTCGGGCGTGATGGCGCTGCGCCGCGCGGCGCGCGCGGTGCAGGCGGGCGACGCCGACGTCGTCGCGTGCATCGCGGCCGACGCCAACCACGTCGAGTCGTTCCGGCAGATGCTCGGCGGTTTCTCGCACTTCGCGCGCGACGCGAGCTATCCGTACGGCTCCGGCGGGCCCAACTCGATCTTCGCGTTCATCACCGCGGCGTACATGCGCACGTACGGTGCCGAGCGTGCCGACTTCGGCCGCATCTGCGTCGCCCAGCGGGCCAACGCGCTGAAAAACGCGAATGCGCTCTTCAAGGTGCCGCTCTCGATCGAGCAGTACCTCGACGCGCGGCCGATCGCCGACCCGATCCACCTCTTCGACTGCGTGATGCCGTGCGCCGGTGGCGAGGCGTTCCTCGTCATGCGCCAGGAGCGCGCCAAGGACCTCGGCTTGCCGCACGCGCTCGTGCGCGGTGCGATCGAACGCCACAACGCGTACGCCGACGATCCCGTGCTCCTGCGCGGCGGCTGGCGTGTCGACCGCGACGACCTCTACTCCCAGGCCGGCGTCGCGCCCGACGCGATCGACTTCGTACAGACCTACGACGACTACCCGGTCGTCGTCATGCTGCAGTTCGAGGATCTGGGCTTCTGCGAGAAGGGCGAAGGCCCGGCGTTCGTGCGCGCGAGGACGCTGACGCACGACGGCGACTTCCCGAACAACACGAGCGGCGGCCAGCTCTCGGCCGGGCAGGCGGGATGCGCGGGCGGCTTTCTCGGCCTGACCGAAGCGATCCGCCAGCTCACTGACGACGCCGATGTCGCCAAGCGCGCGGTGGCCGACTCGATGCTCGGCCTCGTCTCCGGCTTCGGCATGGTCACGTACGACCGCTGCCTCTGCACCGGCGCCGTGATCCTCGCGAGAGCGTCGTCATGACGATGCCCTTGATGAAGCCGCGCCGGAAGAACCCGGTGCTGCGGACGCGGCAGATGAACCTGCCGCCCTTCGCGCGCGGCCGCACCGCGCTCGGCATGACCGCCGCCGCGGCGGAAGGGCGCTTCGCGCTGCAGGTCTGCCAACGCTGCAAGGCGGTGCAGTACCCGCCGCGCGACGCGTGCCATGTTTGCCTGTCGCCCGAGCTCAAGTGGACGCCGCAGCAAGGCGCCGGCGAACTGCTGAGCGAGACGGTGCTCCACCACAGCAACGACCCCTTCTACCGCGAGCGGCTGCCGTGGCGGCTCGGTCTCGTCCGCCTCGACGTCGGGCCGAGCGTGATCGTGCACTTGCACGGCGACGTGCCGTCGCCGCCGCCGTTCGCCGCCGATCAGGCGAAGCGACGACCCGCGGTGCGCCTCCACGTCGGCGCGCGCCTCGACCGCGCCGGCGCCGCGGTGCTGATCGGATTTCCCGAGAAAGAGAGCGAGCACATGGCCGACGACAAGATGCTGCGCGAGATGACCAGCGACCCGAAGTTCAGGAAGATCCTCGTCAGCGACGGCAAGACCGAGGTCGGTCAGGCGATCGTGACTGCGCTCGTCAAGGCGGGTGCCGAGATCGTCTGGGTCGGCCACGCCGAGCCCTGGAAGAAGCTGCCGGGCTTCGACGACATCACCAAGCTGGCGCAGGTGACGCTCGTGCCGCTCGACCTCACCAATGGCCGCTCGGTCGCCGAGCTCGCCGGCGAGATCGGCGGCAAGGTCGACATCGTGATCAACAACGCCGAGGTCCACCGTGCCTACGGCATCGCTGCGCGCCGCGGCACCGACGTCGCCAGGGCCGAGATGGACATCAACTACTTCGGCCTGCTGCGCCTCGCGCAGGAGATCGGCCCGGCGCTGAAGGCTCGCTCGGCCGACGGCGCGACGCACGCGGCGGCGTGGGTCAACCTGCTCTCGATCTACGCGCTTTCGAACTATCCGCCGCACGGCACCTTCTCGGCGTCGAAGGCGGCGGCGCATTCGCTCGCGCAGTGCCTGCGCGCCGAGATGCGGCCGGCGGGAATCCGCGTCATCAACGTCTTCCCGGGGCCGATCGACGACGAGTGGAACCAGAATCTGCCGCCGCCGAAGGTCGCGCCGGCAGCGCTCGCGAGCGCGATCGTCAAGGCACTGACGCAAGGGATCGAGGACGTCTATCCGGGCGACGTCGCTCAGGAGTGGGTCGAGCGCTGGCGCGAGAACCCGAAGGTGCTCGAGCGGGAGCTCGCTGCCGGCGGCTGATCGAGCGATGTGCGTCGCTCATGGGCGCCGTCGCGCGATCGCCGGGAGATTGGCCGCGACCAGGATCCACAGAATGCCCTGCAGGGTCGAAAACATCATGGCGATCGAGTGCGGCGCGGCCGGAATCACGAAGCCGTGGTCGCAGCGAACCTTGTCGGAAGCGACCGCGCGCGCGGACACCGGGGGCTCGTTTTTCGACGGGACCTGCCTCTCCCAGGCCGTCCCTCGCCAACCGTCGAGGACGCAGGTGTGTCCGATCCGGCGAGCGCGAACGACATCCTCTCGCGCTAGGAACGGGATGGCGTAGGTCGACGCCAAGCCGGCGGCCTTGATGAGATCCCAATCGCGCTCGAGGTCGTACTCGCGGCCTTTCGACATCGGAACGGCGTTGGGTTCCTTGGTCGTCACTCCGGTGAACTCGACGTTGTCGACGTTGCGCAGCATGCAAACGACGGGCAGCATCGCGACGACGATCCAGAAGAACATCAGCCACGGCACGGTGCCGTTTCCCGAGAAGCCCCAGTTCAGCCAGTTCTTGAACCGGGCCCATCGGCCCTGAGCGCCCAGTGCGCGCATCCGGCGATAGATCTGGTCGGCCTTCTTCTTGCGGCCGATCTTGGCGAGGCGGTGCTCGATGTCGACGAAATTGCGGCCGTCGAACCAGCGCGGGGCAGACGCTTCGAGCAGGGGAAGCGTTTCGGTTTCCGGGTCGATCTCCCAATCGCCCACGCTGATCGCGGACAGATCGATCGAGCAAGGGAAGCGCAGCGGCGCGCGCCCCGATCGATCGTTCTCGAAGCCGACCACCGTCAGCTGACCGAACTGGCCGCGCGAGAGGGTGATCGCCGCCCTTCGTGGGTCGCTTCTCGCGCCGGGATCGATGTTGGAACCGCTCACCACCGTTCTGGCCGCCTTCGCACCCTCGAGATCGAGCCGGCCCTTGCGCACCACCGCGTGATCGAACGCCGTGGAAGAGGTCGCGAGCGTTCCGTTCGACGCCGACGCGAACAGCAGCTGACCGGTGACATCGGCGTCGCGCGCACTGACGCCGTCGGTGCAGATCACCAGTCCGCACAGATCGACGTCGCCGCCGACCGACGCTATGTCGGCGCGAAAGCCGGCCGCCGAGCACGAATGGCGCGCGGGCTCTGCGGAAGCGGTCAGATTGCCGTCGATGCGTGCGCTGCTCAGATCGACGAGGCCGCCCACCCGCAGGCGGCTCAAGTCGATGCTGCCGGCGGTGCGAATGCCGCCCAGCCTCAACGTTCCCGGAATCGACGCGCGAACGCCGTCGATCAGCTGATCGCGTCGTTGGTTTTCTGCGAGCGCGTCCGGACCCGTCAGATCGTCCATCGGCGCAGCGTTGGACAACGCTTCGCGCAGCAACTCGATCGAATCGTCCCCCCGCCAGAAGCGCAATCCGCCACCGAGGCGGACCGCATGCGCGATCAGCGAGCCGTCGCCGTACGTGCTCGATCGTTGCCGTAGCTGGATTCCGATCAGCTGGACCGACGCGTCGACCGAAACGTCGGCGAGGATGATTCCTTGCGCTTCGCTGGCGCAGAAGTGAGCTGCGAGCCTTCTCGAGGAAGGATCGATCGCGGACCAGGCGTCGACGTTTGCCCGAAGTCGACCGAAATGCCCGGTCACGAAGACGAAGCGCCCGACGATCTGCGCGCCATCGAGCTCGAGGTCGCCCTTGATGTCGCCGCCCGAAACATTGAAATCGCCGCCGATCCGCGTTCGGAAGCGGCCGGCCAGGTCCGCGAACAGCGATCCGGAGAGCTGCAGATCGATGCCGTGGAATGTCCCGTCGGTGCGGCAGCCGCTCATTTCCACGCGGCCCACCTGAGAGCGATACAGACTGAAGAAGGCGCCGATGCGCGCGCGCCACCAGAGGTCGGCGCCACGATCGACGAGGGCGACGCCGACGCGCAGCCCCCCGCCCACGCGACACGACGAGAGATCGAGCGAGCCGCGGACATCGATGCCGTCGAGGTCGGCTTGTTCGCACGTCAACCCGACGAGCTTGGCGTCACCGCCGAAGACGGTTCGCTGGCGTCCCCCTGGCTCTCTGGCCTTGGCGACGTGGCCGGCAAGATCAAGAGGGCCGTTGATCCTGGCGTGCGAAAGATCCAACGCAGACCGGCCGTCGAGGACTTCGTTGCGAGGATGGAGCTGCAGTCCGCGGGCGCGCACGGTGCCGCCGATCCGGATCCATTCGCCCCTGACTCGACCGAAGGTCGTCAGCCGATCGGCGAAAAGACTTCGATCGACGACGAGTCCGCGCAGATCGAGGACGGGGGGCTGACGCTTGCTTCCCTTGGATGCGCCGAGCTCGACCGCGCCGTCGATTCGCGAACCATCGAGGCGCAGGGCGCCCTTGACGGTGACATCGCGTCCGCTCAGGCGCTGCAGGAAGCGGCAGTTGAGGAACTCGAGCGATCGTTCGAAGATCGAGTCGTCGAGGACGACGTCATGGATGAACTCGACGTCGCTCAGCCGGACCGGACCGGCGAATACCAGCGCCCGCTCGAGGCGATCTTCGACTCGAAGGCCGCGCAGACGGACGCGCGTGTCGGCGGCCTGCTGCGAGATCGCGGATCGTTGCCCGATATCGGCTGCGATGCGTTGGAGCAGCTCCGCCGCAGAGAGTGGCTCGCGCTTGAGCTGCCGACACAGGAGCCAGACATCGGCAGGGCCGCGTTGCGCTTCCCAGCGCGGCACCGGGAGCGCCGTCGCGCCGGCGATCGGCTCGTCGGCGAGCATCTGGACCGTGCCGTTGCGCCGCACGCTGAACATGGCCAGAAACAACGCGGGTCCGTACCACACCAAGGCCTCGAAGAGCGCAGTCCATTCGGGAGGGAGCAGAGGCTCGGCGGCGATCGCCGCCGGCCGATCTTCCGGCCCGGCGGCAACGGTCGACGGTGCGGCGGGATCGCGCGGCACGCTCGCCGCGCCGGCGGCTGGCCGATGCTCGGGGGTCTTGGGATGGGCATCGAATGCGCCGGCAACGGCTCGCTTCGGCAAGGTACCTTTACCGGCTTGAGGAGCCGGGCGACGGGGCTTGGTGTCGGACGAGGGGCCGCCTTGCGGCTCGGGATCGGACAGGTCGAATCGATCACCACGGTCGGGATCGGCCAGCGGCGCAAACATCTGCAGCCTTCTGCGTCGACACAGCGTGTCGAAGTCCTCCAGTGTTTCGTCCCAGGCGAAGACGCTCGCGTCCTCCGGCACGAAGAACGGCGCGATGGCTCCGCTCGAATCCTCCTCGCCGCCGATGAACGTGCAGAAGAACATCAGGTACTCGCGCACCTGGTCGTGGCCGAGCCGGGAGAGGTCGAGACCGAGCGACTCGTTGAGGCCGTAGATCGGCGCACTCTTCCAGTCGATCAGCGTGCAGAGGTCGTCCGACTCAGGGGGGCCGCAGACCGCGAACGCAAAGGCCAGGCTGCGGTAGCCCTCGAGCCCCGGGATCGCATCGATCGCGCACGCCAGGCGATAGACGAAGGTGCCGGCCGGATAGAAGGCAAGCCGCCGGCGCGAGACCTCGGTGACCGGGAGCCCCGAGGCGGGGTCGCCCGTCGCGTGACCTTCCCGCGCGCGGATGAACAGGGGTGACGCGCCGCCTTCCTCGCTGCCGGCCAGCTTCGCGTTGAGCCGGAGGACGATCGCGCGCGTGTCGTTGTCGTCCAGCTTGATCCACGCTTGATCGTTGAAGAACAACGACATGGCCACCTCCGCTCAGCGGCTCGTCCGCACGAGCACGCGCGCCGCGACGTGCGCGACCCATCCGATGCAGACCACCGCCCAACCCGCCAGGGCCGCGACCAGGAAGATCGGCGGCAGGAAGCCGAGGAAGTCGAGCGACAGCACATCCGCCATCGACTGCGTGCCCATCGCATACATCGCGACCGGAAAGACGGCGCCCCAGTACAGCGGGTCGTAGCGCAGCGGGAAGCGTTGGACGACATAGCGCCAGACTCCGAATGCGAGCAGCAGCGGCAGCCACCAAGTGGCAGCGGACCAGTACAGGACCGTGAAGCCCTTGAGGAAGGGCAGGATCGATTGCAGGAACGGCGCATCGTGAGCGCCGCGAATCAGAAGCGCGCCCGCCAGCGTCGAGATCGCCATGGCACCCATGTTGATCCAGTACGGCGGCGTCATGTCGTGCGGGGTGAGGCGGAAGAACGCGTAGCGATAGAGGATGAGCGTCATCAGCCAGCCGTACAGCATGCCGCCGAAGAGCCACAGCCCGAGCGCCGCGAAGTGGAGCTCGAGCCTCAGCGCGGGTCCGGCAGGCCCTGCCAGCAGCGCGCCGAGCACGGCGAGCGATTGCGTCGCGACGACCGCGAGCAGCCAGGTCCCGGAGATGCCGCGCTCGAGCGGCGGCTTCTCGCTCTTGACCGTCAGGCCGACGAACACGCCGTAGGTCAGGACGAACCAGAGCACGAGCGCCGCGAGCGCGAGCGCAACCGCGAGGCGATCGATGCGTTCGACGATCAGGAACTGCGCCGCGAGCACCGAGGTGCCCGCGACGGCGGCGAAGAAGCCGGGCCCGCGGAGATGGTCGACGAAGTCGGCGAAGAAGCGCGTGCGATGCAGCGCGGCGCGCAAGGCGTTGAGCACGCACAGCGCGAGCCAAGCGGCGACGTTGAACCAGAGCAGTGCGTGCGCGAGCGAGCGCATGCCCTGCAGGTGCGATGCCATCGAGACGGCGCCGGTGGCCATCACCATCGCGAAATACGCGGGCGAGAGGTCTGCGAGAGCAGACGGACGAGGGTTCACCGCGACGACACCACGGGCGCGATTCTCGGCCGGCTCGAGGCGAGCCGCCGAGGACTCCGCCCAGCGCACGCTGAGCAGGTGTTGCGTGACTCTACGGCTGCCCGCGACCGACGCTCAGGGTTGCGTCTGCACGACTCGGAAGCCGTATCCGGGCGACCGCGTGGTCGGCGCGAGCCCGACGCGCCGGGTCGTCCGCGCCATGTCGTCGAGGCTGCCCCAGAAGCCGCCGCGCAGCACGCGCTGGGTCCCGCTCGCCGGACCCTGCGGGTCGTGCTCGGGCGACCTGGCGTAATAGTCGGGGGCGTACCAGTCTGACATCCACTCCCAGACGTTGCCGGTCATGTCGTACAGGCCGATGCCGTTCGGCTTCTTCTCGCCGACGCGGTGGGTCTGGTAGTTGGCGTTGGCGCCGAACCAGGCGTAGTCGACCAGCTTCTTCGGGTCGTTGGTGCCGGCCCATTGCTCGTCCTTGCCGCCGCTGCGCGCCGCGTACTCCCACTCGGCTTCGGTCGGCAGGCGGTACTTCGGAGCGCCGCGCTGGTTGATGCGGCGAATGAACTCCTGTGCGTCGTTCCAGGAGACGTTCTCGACCGGGCAATAGCCGACGCCGCAGCTGTCGTACGCCGACGGGTTGTGCCCCATGACCTGGATCCACTCGGTCTGCGTCACCGGGTACTTGCCGATCTTGAAGTCGTGGACGCAGACACGGTGGGTCGGCTTCTCGTTGTCTTCGCCCTCGCCGACGAAGTCGCCCATCGTGAAGCAGCCGCCGCGAACGGTCACCATGACCATGCCCTTCTCGGGCGGGATCGCCGACTCGGGCGGCCAGTCGTCGGCGAACGCGGGCGCAGCCACGCCGAGCACGACGGCACCGCCGACTCCGGCGGCGAGGAAGCGAAACCAGACCGTGTTCATTGCCCGTTCCAATGCACGTTCATTGTGGTCGCCGCGAAATCACCATGGCGCGATGCCTGCGATACGCCGAGAGCATCGGCACCAGCGCGAGCAGCGCGAGGCTCGCGACCAGCCACGGCGCCGCATGGCCGAGGCAGCCCGCGCCGGAGCAGGCGACGTCGACCTGCCACAGCACCTGCCAGCGCTCGACGAGCCAGACGCCGCCGAGGATGCCGCCGACGCTCGAGAGCACGACGACGAGCCGGCGCGGCGACAGCCAGCGCCGCAGCAGCGCGAACAGCGGCAGCATGACGCACAGCACTGCGAGCTGGCCGATCTCGATGCCGACGTTGAACGACAGCAGCGAGAGGATGAGATGCTGGCCGGCGAGCTGCAGCGAGTCGCCGAGCGCGTTCGAGAAGCCGAAGCCGTGCACGAGGCCGAACAGGCACGTGATCAGCTCGCGCCGCCCGATCGAGGTCGTCACGACGTTCTCGAGCGCGGTGTAGACGATGGACGCCGCGATCGCGGCCTCGACGAGCGGCGGGAACCACGGCCCGCGCGGCGCGAAGCCGAGCGCCGACGCGATCAGCGTCACCGAATGCGCGACCGTGAAGGCGGTGATGAGCGGGACGATCGACCGCAATCGCCGCACCGGCACGACGAGGCAGAGCAGGAAGAGCAGGTGGTCGGTCCCGGTCAGGATGTGCTCGATGCCGAGGACGACGAAGCCGCCGGCGGCGCGGTACCAGGCGGGATCGAGGTCGACCGGGTCGGCGCCCCCGGGGATGATCATCGCGCGGCCTTCCTCGTCGCCGCGAACGAATCGCACCGTCAGCGGTGCGAGCACGCCGATGTCGATCGCGACCTGCGACTGGATCTCGAAGCGCGATGCGGTCGACTTCACCGGATAGACGAAATGGACGTCGAGGTAGCCGCTGTCGTAAGGCACCGGCGCCGTCGTGCGCCCCGCGTCGCGCACCGCCGCGAGTGCGTGATCGAAGCGGTCGAAGGAGCGGTCGGAGACGGCGACGATGCGTCCTTCCGAGCGCACCGGCGTCAGCCGGACGTTGTTCTCGGCGAGCACGAACGCGTCGGCGAGCAGAGTGCGCGCGAGCTCCTCGAACGGGCCGGACTGCGTCAGGTCGTAGCGACCCTGGACGGTCGGAAACGGGACGCCGCGCAGCAGGTCCATCGGCACGCGCGCGACGATGTCGGCTTCGCCGTCGTGGACGCGCACGAACGCGTTGACCATCGTGTTGACCGGCAGGTCGTGCGCGGACGCGGCGCCGGCGCACGCGAGCAGCACGCCGAGCAGCGCGAGCCACGACGACACGATGCGCGGCAGCCGCCGCGCGCAGCCGCGGTCAGCGCGATGTCGAGGCGACGGTCTGGCCATTCTTCGAGAGGTAGTCGCGCGCCATCGTCAGGTGCGTGTTCCAGGTGCCCGAGAGCGTCAGGATCGCCATCGAGCGCGGGCTGCGAACGTTGCCGATGAGGAGCATCTCCGACATCTTCGAGTCGTCGAGCTTCGCCATTGCGCGCGCGCAGAAGTCGAACGAGTCCTGCAGCCGCTTGACGAGAGCGTCCTTCGGGCCGTCGCCCGGCAGCTTCTCGACCGTGGGCGCGTCGCTGCTGCCGATCGGCGCGCAGAACAGGTAGTTGCCGTCGGCGACGTGCAGGACGAGCTCGCCGAACGTCATCTGTTCGGGGCCTGGCGAATAGCGGTAGCGGTCGGCCGGCATCGCGCGGGCCGCGGCGACGAGGTCGCGCGCCTGCGCCGCCGTCTGCGTGCGGATGAAGTCGGCGACGCCGGCGTGCGCCGTCTGCGGCAGAGTGACGACCGCCGCGAGGGTGGCCGCAACGCTCAGTCTGAACAGGAAGGACACGACATCGACAAACAAAAGGCCGGCCGCAGCAGCAGCCCGGCCGGCGGATCGTCGCACCCGGACGCACACGCGCCCGGATGCGACGTCAGATCATGGCAGCTTCGCCGCCTGTGTCGACACCAGCAGGTTCAGCGCGGTGCGGTTCGGCTCCGCGATGAACGTCGTGATGTCGTTCTGCAGGTTCGTCAGCGCCGTCTTCGCCTTGTCGTAGCGTCCCTTCTCCAGCCAGTCGGTGACGGTGAAGTACTCGTTCAGCAGGATCTGGCGCGCCGAAGACGCGTCGGCCGGCGAAACGAACTGCGAGTTGGGCAGGAAGCCGGTCGGCGGCGGCGAGCAGATCGCCGCGATCTCGCACTGCAGACCCGCGCGGATGTTGCCCCAACCCGGGTCGATGACGATCGGATCGACGAGCATCAGATTGCCGACCATCTGCGAGAAGCCGGCGATTTCCTGGAGGAAGTTGTCGGCGTCGAAGCCGACCACCTCGCCCTCTGCCTCGGTCTGGAACTGCGCATACGTCTGCGTCCACGCACCCGGCCAGTCACCCGCCAGGCCGAGGCCCGCGATGCCGAACTGGCTGCCCTTGTTCAAGGGGCTGCGCACCGGCGACTGATAGCCGCCGTTGACGCCGGGCAGCGAGTTCGATTTCGCCTCGGCGCGTTGCCAGCCGTTGTCCTTGATGGCGTTCTTGATCTGCTTGATCATCCACTCGTTCGGGTCGAGGTCGATGTAGCCGGTGATGATTCCCCCGTCGCTCGGCGCACCCGGGTGGTAGACGTAGTCGTTCCCGTCCGCGCCGGTTTCGATCGTCGCCTTGCCGCCCATGTGCTCCATGCCGATCGCCGCGACCAGCGGAGGAATCTTCTCGGGATGGATGCTGTAGTAGTCGTACTGCGACCACGCGCCTTCGGCGCCGGGCATGAAGTGGCGGTTGTCGAAGTAGAAGACGATCGTCCGCGGCCGGTCCTGCTGCGGGATGTGGCTGAAGTACTTCAGGATCCCGAGCATGCCGAGCGAGCCGTCGTCCTCGATCAACGACATCGCGTCCTGGTGCGTCGCGATCAGGATCTGCTTGTCGCCCGCCGTTCCGTAGTCGCGGCCGGGCAGGTAGCCGACGATCTCCTTGCCGTGGCTGAGCTGGAAGCTCGCGAGCAGCGTCAGCGTCGCCGACTTGCCGGCCTTGGCGTCCTCGAGCACCTTGGCGCCGTTGACGCGGTCGAGCGTCAGCGTCGGCACGTTGGCGTAGACGACGTTGGCGCCGGTTCCGCTCGCCGCGTACACGGTGCGCTGCGTGAGGCCGAGCGCCATGCCGGGCGACAGGTCGTAGACGACGACCGCACCGACGGCACCCGCGCGGATGGCTCTCGTGGCAACTCCGTTGACCTGGCTCCACGTGAGCCGGCCCCATTGCGAGCTCGAGAGGCTCGGCGGGATCGGGATGTATGGCGCGAGCCAGTTGCCGGGGCTGCGCGCGAGGTAGTCGGTCTCGACGTAGCTGCTCAGGACCGAGCTGGTGTACGCGTACGGGCCGTTGATGCCTGGCACGGGGTCGGGATAGCCCACGGTCTTCGTCACCAGGATCTTGCCCTTGACGTCGGCGTCGGCCGGCGGATGCGCCGGGTCCAGGTAGATCATCGGCGCGGTGATCCCTTCGGGCGGCGTGAAGCCCGAGGTCATTCCATAACTGGCGACGACCGGGACGCCGACGCCGTCGCTCACGAGCTTGAGGACCTCCTTGCCCGAGCCGAAGGTGTGCGTGCCCCGGTCGGGCCAGTCGTTGACGACGTAGCGCTGGTACGGGATGTCGACGAAGTCGAGGTCGACGAGCCCGAGCTCCTGGGCCTGCGCGATGATGAAGTTGGCGAATCGCATGCCGGATGGGCTGCCGGCGTAGGTCGGGCCGCCGTCGGACTTGAACCGGGCCCAGTCGAGCGCCTCCTTCTTGGTGAGCATGAACTGCTTCTTGATGTGCGTGAGCGCCGGGTTCTCGCCTCCCGCTGCCTGGGCGAAGCCGCACACCAGTGCCGCCGCCGCCACGACGCATTGCGCGTGGCCTTTCCATCTCCTCGTGTTCATCGACATCCTCGTGCTTCAAGTGTTCGCGATTGAATGATCAGCCGTGCCGCCGCGCGAATGATTCGGCGGCACGATCTCCTCGAGCACCGGGCGATCAACTGGTGTCGCAGCCCTGTTGCTTGCAAGCGTCCAGCAGTTCGTCGAGCACCTGTTGCTGGCGCACGCCCGGCGCGTCGGCGGACGCGGGCATCGCTTGATCCTTCGGCATCGGAATCGGCGGGCGGCGTGGAGCGGCCAACGTCGGCTGCGGCGTCGCCGATTGCTTCAGCAGGATGACGCGCGCCGGCCGCACGGGCGCCGCTGCGTCGCCGTCGTCGACGAAGGCGAAGCCGTAGTTCGCGCCGGCAAGCAACGCCGACAGCACCTGCGCGACCGGACCCGGGCCGGCGTCGATCGAGACGGCTTCGCGGGCATCGTCGGCGCCGACGAACCTGACGCCGACCGAGCGCGTCACGGCGGCGAGGATCTCGTCGAGCGGCGCTGCGCGCGCGCGAATCGCGAGCAGGCCGCGCTCGAAGCTCACCGTCACGGCGCGCGCCGGCACGGCGTCGGCGTGTGGGCCGGCGGCCAATGCTGCCGTCACGAGCGATGCGCGCGCGTCCGGCCGACCATCGACGACCTCGTCGCTCGGCGAAACCGCGTTGGCAGCAGGGCTGTCGCCGAGACTCGGCACGACGAGCGAAGCGAGGCCGGCCAATGCCAGCCCCGATGCGATTGCGATGATGGCCCTGCTGCGTTGCGCCACGATGAGGGACGTTGCTGGTTCAGCGCCTTGCAACGCTTCCCCCGACGCGCTCAGTCTGCGGTCGACGCGATCAGCAGTCCAATCGATTCGATGACGCGGGGATTCGCGTCGTCGATGGGTCCATTCAGGAAGCGGCGCTTTCGCGGCGCGAACGACGGTCAGGGGAGACGTCGGCGAAGCGCCGCAGCTCGTCGGCGAAAGCGGCGATCGGCCCGCGCTCTTCGAGCGCTGCGGTGTGCACCAGCATGCCGAGCGGATCGACCGGCGGCCCCCATCCGCCCGGCACCTCCGCCAGGGCGCCGGCGGCGAGCAACGGCCGGACCGTGTTGTGCGGCACCATCACGAGCGCTTGCCGTTGTTCGAGCAGCGACAGCATCAGGAGGACAGCCCTCGACTGGACCCAGCACAGACTCGTCGGCGGCTCGGTGCCCGCCCAGAGCGCCTCGAAGTCGCGCTCCGCGATCGTCGCCTTCGGTGCCGTCAGCCAGAAATGCCGTGCCAGCTGTTCCCGGGTGACGCCGCTTCGCCCCGCCAGGGGGTGCCGCGGGCTGCAGGCGATCACATAGCGGTCGCTGAGGAGATCTTCGAAGGTCGTGCCGGCGGGAAGCTGGCGCGGTCGCCGCGCCACCGCGATGTCGATCGTGCGGTCGTTCAGGCTCTGCAGGAGCACCTCGGGCGATTGCTGAAAGACACTGATGACGACCGAGGAATGGTTCCGGCTGAACGCCGCGGCGGCGTCGCTGACGAGGCTGGCGATGCCGGCGCCGATCGCGCCGATGCGAAGCTCGCCCGAGCTCCCCGACAGCATGTCGCTCATCACCTCGGCACATTCGCCGAAGGCGTGCAACGCCGCGCGCACCCGCGGCAGCACCGCTTCGCCTGCCGCGGTCAGGCGGGCGCCCTTGGCATGACGCTCGAACAACGCGAACCCGAGGAGCCGCTCGAGCTCGGAGAGCGCGTGCGTCGCCGCGGGCTGGCTCATGCCGACTGCGTCGGCGCCGCGCTGCAGGCTGCCGAGCGCGGCGATTTCCTGCACCAGCTGCCACTGGCGCAGCCGGGAGCGCGCGAACATGCGCGCGAGCAGGACGGTCGGCGAGATGCTCACTGGATCGACTTTGCCGGCTCGATACGGGATCGAGCGGGCGAGCGGCAGTTCGGAGCGAAGGCAACGTCGCGCACGCGGTCTGCGCGCGACCTCATCGCGGCGCCCATCGTAGCTCGGGTATCGCCAAAATGGCGGCATGTCCCGGACGACCATCGCAGCAGCGCTCCGCACGGTCGGCTTGGGTGTTGCGCTTGCGGTTTGCGCAGCGTCGGCGGCGGCCTGCCCGCCCGAGCGAGTTCTCTCCGTCGTCGTGCCGTATTCGGCTGGCGGCTCGCTCGACGCGACCACGCGCGTCGTTGCCGAGGCGGTCGCCAAGAGGCTCGGGCGTCCGCTGCAAGTGCGAAACGTGCCCGGTGCATCGGGGTTGATCGGCGCGCGCGAAGTCGCGAGCGCCGCAGCGGACGGTTGCACGATCCTCTCGGGCACAGTGAACACGATGGTGCTGATCCCCCTGCTCGATCCGCATGCGCGCTTCGCGCCGTCGGACTTCGTGCCGGTGGCGAAGATCGGCTCGACCGCGCTCGTCCTGCTCGCCGGCCCGCAGGTCGGCGCGCTGCGCCTCGCCGACCTGCACCGCGACGAGACGCTGCTCGGCAGGACGCTCGCGGTGGGGCATCCCGGCAACGACACCTTGCAGGCGTTCGCGATCGACTCGATCGAACAGGCGCTCGGAATGCGCTTCATCCACGTGCCCTACAGCGGCTCGGCGCCGTTGATCGGCGATCTGATCGGTGGCCGGCTCGACCTTGCCGTCGTGGCGACGCCGGTCGCTCGACAGCTGCTGAAGCTGCACCGCGTCCGCCAGGTTGCCGAGCTGGACACGGTCCCGGGTGTCGCGGCGGAATCGTGGAACGGCTGGTTCGTCCCGGCGCACACGGCCGACGCCGAGCTCGCACCGCTGCGCAGGGCCCTGGTCGCGGCGCTCGGCGACGAGACCGTCGTCGCGCAGCTCCGCAGTGCCGGCGTCGAGCCGACCGCGCCCGCGCTGGCGGCGTCCGTGCTCACCCGCGAGATCGCTGCCGACACGACGCGATACAGCCACTCGTTGGCGTCTCGCGTCGATCAAGAAGAAGCGCCGGCGGCTCCGACGAAACGGGCGCACCGGCCGTGAGCTCACGGTGCATTTCACGGCTGCCGGTTGCCTTTCTCGCCGGCGCGCGCTGGCGCGCCGCCGCGCCGCTCAGACGCCGAGGTAGGCGCGCTGCACGTCGGGATCGTCGACGAGCTCGCGCGCCGCGCCTTCCTTGACGACGCGTCCCGTCTCGAGCACGTAGCCGCGGTCGGCGCCCGAGAGCGCGAGGCCGACGTCCTGCTCGACGAGGAGCACGGTGACGCCTGCCTCGCGGATCGATGCGAGCACGTCCATGAGCTGGTCGACGACGACGGGCGCGAGGCCGAGGCTCATCTCGTCGACCATCAGCAGCACCGGCGCGGCCATCAGCGCGCGCGCCATCGCGCACATCTGCTGCTCGCCGCCCGACATGCTGCCGGCAAGCTGGCGGCGTCGCTCCAAAAGACGCGGGAACAGCTCGTACATGCGTGCGAGGTCGCGCGCGACGCCCGGCTTGTCGCGGCGCCGGAACGCGCCCATCAGCAGGTTGTCCTCGATCGACATCCGGTCGAACAGCTGGCGGCCTTCGGGCACCTGCACGAGGCCGAGGCCGAAGACGTCGTCGGGCGTGCGGCCGGTGAGGTCGGCGCCGTCGAGCATCACTCGGCCGCTGCTCGCGATGACGCGCGAGAGCGCGCGCAGCAGCGTCGTCTTGCCGGCGCCGTTGCTGCCGACGAGCGCGACGATCTCGGCGCGCCGCACCTCGAGCGAGACGTCGCGCAGCGCGAGCATCTCGCCGTAGCCGGCGCTCAGCCCTTCGACGCGCAGCAGCGGGCCTTCGCTCACGCCCGCCGCTTTCCGAGATACGCCTCGATCACCGCATCGCTGCGCAGCACCTCGTCGGTCGGCCCGTCGGCGATCTTCTCGCCGTGGTGCAGCACGAGCAGGCGGTCCGAGAGACTCTTGATCGCGTGGATGACGTGCTCGATCACGAGCACCGCGATGCCGCGCGCGCGCACCTGCCGGATGACGTCGACGACCTCGTCGACTTCGACGTGCGTGAGCCCGGCCATGACCTCGTCGCAGAGCAGGAGCTTGGGCTGCATCGCGAGCGCCTTCGCGAGCTCGAGGCGCTTGCGGCCCGGGCCGCCGAGCTGATCGGCGCGCTGGCCGGCCTGTGCGCCCATGCCGACCTGATCGAGGCAGGCCCGCGCTTCCTCGCGCGCCTGCGCGAGCCCCGTGCGCGTGCCGCCGCCGCGGCCGAACAGCGCGCCGACGGCGACGTTGTCGAGCACCGAGAGCCCGGGGAACGGCCGCATGATCTGGAAGGTGCGGCCGATGCCGAGATGGGCGCGGCGAAATGCCGGCAGGCCCTCGATGCGCCGGCCCTCGAAGACGATCTCGCCGGACGTCGGTGCGAGCGTGCCGCTGACGAGGCTCACGAGCGTCGTCTTGCCGGCGCCGTTCGGGCCGATGAGGCCGAGGATCTCGTTCGGTGCCAGCGAGAAGCTGACGTCGTCGACGGCAACCAGTCCGGCGAAGCGCCGCGTCGCGCTGCGAACTTCGAGCAGCGGTGCAGCAGGCGACGCCGC